>Ga0126384_10000255_pt1 | contig 28051 bp, 20 predicted proteins | sample PanSoiMetPlot_36_FD_92543 | JGI IMG/M metagenome (GOLD analysis project Ga0126384, IMG submission 92543) | Tropical forest soil microbial communities from Panama - MetaG Plot_36 | ecosystem: Environmental > Terrestrial > Soil > Tropical forest > Bulk soil | place: Panama | collected 2016-02-17 | reverse complement strand
GATCGGACACTCGCCGGGAACTCGCGAGACGACCTCCGGGTGCATGGGGCACACGTAGCGTTCGGTCGAGCTCTCTTCGGCCCGGGCGCGATCCCGATCACGCGCCCGAGCGAGCGCGAAGGCCGACACCAGCGCCAGCGCCGCGACCAAGAGCAGCAAGAGCCGCCCAGCGATGACGAGGGCCCGACCCCGGCGGCCGTCAGCGACAGAGGGGAGGAAGTACACGCCGGGTTCCAGCTTCGACTAACCAGAATAGGCGGTGAAGGCCGCGTACGAGAAGTCGCCTGGCGGCGCCTGGATGCAGTACCCGCCGTTGCGCTGGGGCGGCAGTGGGTAGTTCCAGTTGGCGTTAAGCGGTTCCGGCCTCCCGTTGACAGTCAGCGTCCTTGGAGCCACGAAGTTATTGGTGTTCCCCTGGAACAGCGTCGACTTCGTCTCGAAGCAGACCTCGCCCGTGCCCAGGTTCCCCGAACTGAAGTGGCCGTGGTCGGAGACGCTGAATCGTACCGGGTTGTTGCAGAGACCTGAGCAAGGCGTCGCCTGCTGCGGCTGGCAGTACGAGAGGCACGGCTCGATCTCGCCGCGGCAGGTGGTTTCATTTGTCGGTCCCACCTGGCCGTCGGTCAGGCACCGGACGGCGGCCGGGTTCGAGATCCCCTGGCAGAACTGCGCGAGCTGGCCGCACGCGGTCATTGGCAGCGGCTGCCACAACGTCGGATTGCTTGCCGGCGTCTGCCCCACCTGCGCCTGGAAGACGGAGCGAGCCGCGTAGAGCAGCCCGCCCGAGAGCACGCGGTCGTTCTGGGCATATCTGATCTGCGGTTGCCAGGTGCCGTCGTTGTTGTTAACGCGGTCCCACAGATCGAACCGGGTGTCGGGCGTCTGACCAGCCACAGACGTGAACGCCACGCGGGCGCGATAGTTGATGTTGTTGAGCGCGACGACGTTGCCGGCCTGGTAGCTTTTGTTCGCCGCCCAGTTGTTCACCACCGCGAAAGTCCGCATCATGTCGTGGTCCTCGTGACCGACGATGTGGCAGTGCCACACGTAACCTGGCCCGGTGACCGGATCGGGGAACGACGTCGGATCGATCGAGAACTGGTTCACGCCCGGGGTGTCGGTGGTGCTCTCCTGTGGCGCCCAGCGCACCATGAGTCGGGTGACCATGGCTGGGAATGCCTGAGCGGTGTCCTTCCAGCCCGTCTCGTAAGGTGCCGGCGCCTGCGGAGGTCCAGCGAAGTACGGCGTCGGGTCAAGAACGATCGGGCGGCCTACGGGCATGTGGCCGTTCAGGATGTGCCAATCCACCTTGTATCTATTGTTGTCGAACGGCTGCCGGTTCCGGATCTGGAACTCCAAGAGGTGGATGTGGATTTGGTGCATATTCTTGTCTTGGTCACCGGTGTCCGGATTGTTCGTATGGATGATGTCCCATTCTTCGGTCGAGCCGACCAACGGAAACTCGGTCGTCGGCGTAGTGAATTCGAGGCCGTCGATCTCGCGCTGGTTGCAATTGAAGAGTGCCGGATCGGAGCACGAGTCGGTGCTGTCCCTCAGGTCGTCGAAGATCCGCAGCACCTTGAATCGGGTCGGCGCGTTCGCCGTCAAGACCGCCCGCGCGGGGAACAGTGAAGGATTCAGTGCCGGCGGAGGAACAGGGGTGCCGTTCTGTACGGTAAACCGCATGACCGTGCCCAATGTCGGGCTGTCCGAGTCACCGACGAAAAGGTTCTTCATGATGATCTGCGTGCCGGCCGCGAACTGGGAGAAGTCGACCAGGATGTCGGCGCGCTCCGTGATGCCAAGCTGGACGTGCGTCACGACCTGCGGCGCCGGCAAGTACCCGCCATCCGAACCGATGATGGTAAAGGGCACGGCTGCCGTGCCGTTGGTGAACTGAAAGTCCCAGATCTGAGTGTTCGCGGCTGCCAGCACCCGGAACCGGTATTGCCGGGGCTGGACGTTCAAGTTGGGCCAGGTCACGCCGTTGACCAGGACCACGTCGGCTCCCTCGTTGTACGACCAGTAAGCGATGTTCGGCGGCGCGTCTGCTCCAGCGTTCAGGCTGCCTGGGTCCGGGGGAAAATGCAGCGAGCCGTCTTTAAAGAAAGCCCTAGAGAAGACCACCAGTGGGATCTCGAACTCGCCTCTCGGCAGTGGCGAGTTCGGCCCATCCAGAGGGTTGTTATTGGGATCGCGGATGAAGTAGGCGGTACCGACCTCGCCGGAGTAAATGCCGACGCGGGTCACGCCCATGACGTGGTCGTGGTAGAAGAGCTGCGTCGGCGGCTGATCGTTGGGCATCGTGTAGTCTTGCGTGACAAAGCTAGGCCCGAGGTACTGTTGGTTGGTGAACCATTCCTCGGCGGTGCCGTCCATGTGCGGCAGCACCATCAGGCCGTGCGTGTGAGTCACATGGGCCACGGGGTATTGGGCGTTGTTATAGCCGGGCGGAAACAGGTTGAACGGAGGCGTCGGCTTCTGGATCGCCTTCGGATCCGCCCAGTGGATCGTCGGGTCCATCGGCAGGAAAGCAGGCTGCTGGATGTTGGTCCTCCAGTGCACCACCGTCGGGATGCCGCGGACATTTTCGAAGGCCGGCGAGGGGCTTCCCTGGAAGGTCCCTCCGCTCGTGACCGGCCCCCCCATGGCGAGCACTGTCGTGGCGGGGCACACGGCCGGCAGCATCTGCACCGTCGTCTCCGAGTCCGTGATCGTGTACTCGTTGCGGATAACGCGACCGGACGAGTCCCGGATGACCGTCGGCGCAAAAACCTTCGGGATCGGTAGCTGAGTGGCGAACATTGGTATGTCCGTCGGAAGGAGCGGATCTTGGCTGGCAGGGACCCCATGCGCGGGCGGCGGACCACACTGACTCGACGCCGATTTGCTCGTCCCAACGGACGCTGACCTATCGCTGCATTTCGATGTGACCGCGAGCGACACGATGGCGAGGATGATTACTCCTCCCGATGCGACGGAAGTAATGCGCTTCTGTTTTGTTGCCATGTTCCCCTCGTTTTTCGGAATTGCGAGCTGCCAACGAGCTACCCAAAACAAGTTTGTCGGAGTCCTTCCTTCGGTCGTCCTTTCTCTGCGGAGGGATAATCGTGCCCGACTTATGTAAACCCGCAACTTGCTCTCGGTCGACGAGCGTTTGAACCGCAAAGAGTTAGCGGAAACGGCTATTTGTTAGCAGAAGCAGCTATTTGTCACTGTTCGGATGATTGCGGCGATGGCGATACGCCTGCGGCGCCACAGTAAAGCGGCGCTCAAATGCACGAATGAAGCTGGATGTATGTTCATAGCCAACCGCGCCGGCGATCTCCTTGATCCGCATGTTCGTCCGCTTCAGGAGGTCGGCAGCTCTTTGTAACTTTTGTTCGGCAAGCAAATGCCCGAGACGGAGTCCAGTGTGTTGTTTGAACAAATGCTGAAGGCGCGACTTGCTCAAATTGAACTCACCCGCCAGACGATGAAGATTACAGAAACTTCCGGCTTGGATGGTCTCAAAGATCTTTCGGATGCGTTGATGTTGGAACGCATTCACTGATGAAGTCGACTGCGTCCCGACCCGATCTTCTTTGCACTTACTGGAAGAGAGTGGTTTCCGGCGGCTCCTGCGCACATCGAAGGAAGAAGAATGCATGTGCCCCCCCAAGAACACGTTTGCCTAGCGCGCTATTTATTAAGGCTCTGTTTTTTGTTGCGCTTGACGAAGAAATAACATCATGAACGTTTGGAAATAGCAGTGACTGATAGAATGGTCTCTGCTCGGATCAAAGCCCCCTCAGCAAATGAAACGGTTTGACAAACCCTTGATCGGTCTTCAACAGTGTTATCGTTCCAAACGACCTTCATCAAGCCGCATGAATTACGTTTGTCGAAGACTGTGCGTTTGAGCGCTTGGCACTGAGGCAGTCACCGCGGCTATCGTTTTCTAAGAATCTGGCGCAGAAGCCCACCAGGAGTTGCCGATTTCACGAACTGGGAATCTGTGTTCACTCTTTTCGAAACATTGCGCTCCGCGGCGTGGGGGGCAAGTTGGCCGACTTCGTAGACCTCTTTCGCCTCCGAGGCGCCGCCCGATTCAACGCGTTGTTTGCCCCCCACCTCGCAGCGGCAGCGGGCGATGGCGGGCTCCCCCTGGGCTGGTTGTCATCGTCGAACCAGTGCTGTAAGGAGGCCGCCGAAGCATCCCCGCGATTCTGCGCGAGTCGCCGGTTGCATGGAGAGAGTCGGCGTGTCCGCAGCTGCGCAATCGAGGGTGGCCGTAGGGACGCTGATCGGAATTATCGCCGCGGCGCTCTTGGCAGCGTCCGAAGCCCTGTCCGCACCGCAGAAGCTCTGCGAGCCCAGCCCACAAATCCAGCAGGAGATCGCCAGGGCTTCGTCCGCGACCCCGGCGAAGGGCAGCTTCGAAGAGCTGACCGCTCCCTTTAAAGCCCTGCGCGAGAGGTTTCCCAACGACTTGTTCGCCCACGTCCGCTACCAAGATGCGGTGAACGAGCACGGCATCGAGGGGCATCTCAAAGGATTGACCGAGGAGTATCTCGCGCTGCGAGACGCGCACCGCGGCGAGCTCTTGTATCAGTATTTGCTGGGGCGCACTCTCGAGGGACGCAATACGAGACAGGCGATCGCCGCGATGGAGGAAGTGCTGGCGACCGATGCCAATTTCGCACCCGCCCGCCGAACCTTGGCCGAGATCTACGGAAGCAAAGCCTTTCAAGATCGACAACGAGAGGCCGCCGAGCGCGCCAAGCTCGAGCAGCTCTGCCCGAGGACGGCGATCGCTGCCCGCCCTGCTCCGCCGCCGGCGAAGAGCGAGCTTTGGTCGAGGGCCGAAGCTTTGCTCAAGCAGCCCCGCAGCGACGAGCGCGTGCCCGAGCTCGTTTATCAAGCGCTCGCGCAGGACGAGTGGCGACTTCAGCGCATTCGCCCTTACGATTGGTACACCCCGAGCTATAAGAAGGAACAGGGCCAGGCCCTGCAGATCGAATACTGGAATGGCTGGCGGATGCTGGTGCAGCACTGCTGGAAGACAGATCAGACTGCCAAAGCGGACGCGCTTCTCTCGGAGATGCAGGGCCGGCTGACGCGCTTGGAGAAGGACCGAACTTCGGAAGTCTATTGGACAGGCGCGACGACGCTGGTGGCTCTCTACGCGCAAGGCAAACAACCGGCGAAGGCTCGCGAAACACTGGCGAGGATGCAGGCATCGTTGAAGGCAAAGCCAGACGCGAAACGGGCCGCGGATCTGGCGCGACTGAAAGCGAAATTCCTGTCTCGCGGCTGAGCTTTCACAGCGGCGAGGAAAATGAAACGCGGTCCGCGAGCTCTGCGGCCGTGTTATCGAATTCTTAGAAAACGCGCCCTTGTTCAACAATTGACATCCCCGTCAAAATGTATCAATGGAGCTATCGCGAGGTTTGGGGGGCGCCACGCAATCACAAACCACAGTCAAGGTCCTCTTCGGATCAGGGAGGGAAGTCGTGCTGATGCAAACGAAGCGCTGTGCTCTTGCTCTCGCTGTGTTCGCCTCGATGTCGGCTTACGCCAACTTTGGCGACCCGCTGCCCGGGTTGACGTCGCAGCAGTCGCAGGCTTTTCAAACCGGCAGGGCGAAGTTCATGCAGGTGGACGATCCGGCGGACGAGGGCCTGGGCCCGATTTTCAATGAGGCGTCCTGCGCCACCTGTCACACCGGCCCTGCCGGAACCGCAGCGGCCGATGCCGTCGGCGGCACCAACGAGCGACTGGAGACGCGCTTTGGACGAAGCAGCGGAAGCTTTTTTGATCCGCTCGCCAGCGAGGGTGGATCCCTTCTGCAGGACCACGGGATCGGCGATGCGGGTCAGTACCTGCCGAGCGCCAACAACCCCAATCCGCCGGCGGAATGCTTTGGCTACAGCTACGATCAGGAGGTCATTCCCGCCGACGCCAACGTGACCGCGGGTCGCCGAACCACGCCGCTGTTCGGGCTCGGCCTGGTCAACGCTCTGACCGACGACCAGCTGCGCGAAATCCAGTTTCTGGAATTTCTTTACAACCAATTCGCGCCCTACGGAACGCTCAGCTACGTCACCAATCCAGACACCGGCCAAACCAACGTTGGCCGATTCGGCTGGAAGGCGCAGGTCCCCACGCTTCACGTGTTCTCCGGCGACGCCTACTTAAATGAAATGGGCGTCACCAACCCGTCCTTTCCGGTGGAAAACTGCCGCAACGCCGGCGCGGACAATTGCCCGCCCCTGTTTTCCGCCTGCAATCCATTTCCGCAGATGAACGACGACGGCGGCGACGTGAACAATTTCACCAATTTCATGATGCTGCTCGCCCCGCCGCCCCGCGGGACGATCACCTCGTCGGTGCAGCGCGGCGCACAGCTGTTCGACGCCATCGGCTGTACCGATTGCCACACCCCCACCTTCCAGACGCGCTCCAACCCGATCGCTGCTTTGAGCAACAAGGTTTTCCACCCGTACTCGGACTTTTTGCTTCATGACATGGGAAGCCTGGGGGATGGCATCACTCAGAATCTGGCGACCGGGCGCCTGATGCGCACCGCCCCGCTGTGGGGACTGCGGGTGCAGACCGCGCTGCTGCATGATGGGCGTGCCAACGATCCGAACTTGAGGAATCGGATCCTCCAAGCGCTGGAGGCGCACGAGCAATCGCCGGAGGCATTCATCTCCGAGTTCATCTTCGACAACCTGCTGTTCGCCTCCGAGCAAAACGACGTGTTGAACTTCCTGGAGTCGCTCTAGTCCCTTCCTAAGACAAGCGCTCGCCGGGGGAAGAGCCGCTCTTCGTCAGGCCATCTCGGCGAGCAAGCCGAGTTGGCCTGGCGCGATCTCGATCCGGTGCGCGCCCTGCTCGTCGAAGAGGTCCTTGACCTCTTCGTGACAGGTGAAGGCGATGACTTGGTGGCGCGGCGCCAGCTGGGCCAAGACTTTGACCGCGCAGCGCGCCCGCTGCCGGTCGAAGTTGACCAGCACGTCGTCGAGGATGATCGGAAGCGGCGACCGCGAATCCCCAAAGTCCTCGATCACCGCCAGCCGAAATGCCAAGTAGAGCTGGTCGCGCGTTCCGCGGGAGAGCTGCTCGGCCGGCCACTCCCCTCCTTCCGCCTCCAGGACGAACAGCGAGCCTGGCTCGGTGGCGCGCGCTTGAACGCGCACGTAGCGCCCGCCGGTGAGCTCGCGAAAAGCGCGCGACGCCAACCGGAGGATGCGCGGCTGCTGCTCCTGCTCGAAGCGGCGCTGCGCCTGCAACAAAAGGCCGAGGGCGAGGCGGTCCAGGGCATACCTCTCCGCCAACTCCGACGCCTTGGCGCGAAGGATCTCCTCCTTGGAGCGCAGCGAGGCGATCTCCCGATCCGCCTCCCAACGCTCGAGTTGGGCGCGGCAGCGGCCGCGGCGCTCCGACAGCGCGCGCTGGGCCTGGGCCAGCTGCCGAAGCTGGCCCTCCAGCGCTTCGAAGCTTTTTGAGATTGCCTCCGCTCCGCCGCGGCTCTGAATTTCGCCGCGGAAGGCGCCGATTTCCATCCCCGTGGCCGCCTCGATGCGCAGCGACCGCGCTCGGCGATCGGCCTCCAGGGCGCGAAATGCAGCGGACTGCCTGTCGCGAACCCGCAGCTCGTGCTCAGTTGCGCAGCCCGCCTGCTCAAAGAGGCGCGCGAGGGCCCCTTCCACCTCCGCGCATTGGCGAGTGGCGCGCGCAAGCTCGGCCCCGTTCGCCTCCAGCCGCTCGCCCAGGCGGCACATTTGCTCGCGCGCTTGGGCCAAGCGCTCCAAGGAAGCGCCCAAGATCGACGCCGCCTCTTCCGCGCATCGAAAGGCAAAGCCCGCCCGGCGGGCCGCGCTCTCAACCTCGGCCGATGCTGCAGCGCAAAGGCGCTCATCGACGGCGAGGGCCTGCTCCTCGACCAAGAGATCGCGAATTCGCAGCTGCAGCGCCGACAGCTCCACCCAAAGCTCCAGCGCCCGGACTGGTCCAACGCTCGGCAGCCCCCGCTCGGCGAGCCACTTGCCGAGCTCCCGGCCCAGGTGCCCAAGCTCAGCGATCGCCGCGCTTTCCTCGCGCCGCGCATTGCGCGCGTCCATGGCTGCCTTCGCGATCGCCGCCGCCAGCGACGCGCGCTGCTGCGCCGTCAACGCTTCACTCGCCTGAAACGATTCCACCGCTCGCTGAAAGCGGGCGGCGATTCGCCGCTGAAAGACGAGCAGCGCGGTGGCGAGCAGCGCATCGAGGAAGACGCAAACCCAGCCCTGCGGGGCGGCAAACAGGATCGGCGAGGCGATGGCGACCGCAGCCAAAAGCAGCCAGAGCGGCCGGAAGAGCCAGCGCGGAAACGCCTCGGCGGGCGCGCGGGCGGGCTGGGCGTCGAGCGATGAAGACTCTCGCTGCGCCCGCTCGCCGGCCTCGGTGGCGGCCGACTGGCACTCCTGGGCGCGCGCCATTCGCGCGCGGGCGCCCTCGATCTGGCGAACGACGCCCCAGAGCTTCTCGCGGGCGAGGGGGCTCAAGTCGATGTGAAGAAACTCCGACGGCCCGATCGATGCGCCCAGAGCCCGCAGCGACTCTTCGGCATGCGCTCTGCGCAGGCGAATTCCGGCGGATCGGCTTCGCAGGGAGCGAAGTTGCTCCAGCCGCGACTGGAAGGACGCCAGCGCGACCTTCGCTTCGTGCTCGGCCGCGGCGAGCTTCTCGGGAAAGGAAATCTCGGAGAGCGTCTCCTGCAGCTTGCGCCGCTGCTCTGCCGCGCCCTCCGCCTCCGCGCGGGCGCGGGCGAGCCGGCCGAGGAGCTCTTCCAACCGAAGCGTGGCGTCGAGAGGGAAGTCTCCCAGGGGCGGAAAAGCGGCCAACTCGCGCTCCAATTCCCCGAGCTTGAGCAGCTCCTCCATTCCGGCGCGCAGCCGCAGAAGCTCGTCGCGGCCGCGCGAGAGCCGCCGAGCCTCTGCCTCCGCGGCTTCCCGCTCTCGCTCGATTCCGCTCTGCTCCTGCAGCGCCTGGAAATACTGGGCCGGGCGATCGCCGATCGAGCGCAGCTGCTCCTGCACCATCTCCAGCTCGGAGAGCACCGAGGTCAGCTCGCGCCGGCCCCGGGGCGTGAAGATGGATTCCGACGATCGGCGAAGCGCCTCGAGCGCGAACGGCAAGCGCCTCGCACCGCGCATTCCCGCGGCGAACAGCGCCTCGGCAACGCTGCCCTCCTGTGCCAGCTCGTCGAAGGTCGACAGCTCGTCCAAGCCAAAGGCAAACACCTGAAAGAAGAGCTGCCGGGAGATTCCGCTGAGCGCCTCCATCAAGCGCAGGGGCGGTGCGCGCTCGCCGTTTTGCCCGCGCAGCGAGAGCTCTCCTTCAAAGCGGCGCCGGCTGCCGGTGCGGCGAATCCAAAGCGGGCCCGACCGGGTGCTCAAAAGGATCTCGCCGCCGAAGGGTCCGCGCTCCGGCTCGTACCGGCTCGGCTCGCTCCGGCGCGGAAAGCCGAAAAGCATCGCCCGGACAAACGACAAAAGGGTGCTCTTGCCCGCTTCGTTGGGCCCGAAGACGACGTTCAACCCGGGCGCGAGCGTTTCCTCGAAGCGGTCGAAGCGACCAAATCCGTCGATCCTGATCCGCTCGATCTTCACGGCTCCCCTTCAACCAAGAGCAGCTCGAGCGACCGCGTCATCGCGCGTTCGAGCAGCCCTCGGCTTAGGCCGAGGCGAAGCCCCAGCCGGCTCATCGCAAGGTCGAGCTTGACCAGCCCTTCCTCTCCGCACAGCTGATGCCAGGCGGGGCCGCCGGCCTCCGCCGCTTGGGCCGCGGAGACGATCGCCTCGGCCAGGGTACCCGGGCTCGCCGCCGCGGCGATGTTCAGCTCCGGGCGGGTGTGGTCGACGATCGACTCGATCAGCACCGGTGGAGATCTCTGCAGCGCGGGCGGCGCCAGCTGATCCAGCAGCTGGCACACTGCGCCGCAGCGGCCCAGCTCGCGGTGCAGCGGCCCGCCGCCGGAGAGGACCACCTGAATCGCATGAGCATCCGGCCCGGCAACGGCGACCGCGGCAATGCCCGCTTCGATCGCATCGGTCAGCGCGTCGAGCGAGCCCAGGGGCGCGATGTCCATCCGCACGCGCGACCAGCGAATCGATTCCAGCGGATGAAAACGCGGGCTCGGATGGCCCTCCCGGACATCGACGACGACGCAGCCGCGCTCGCCGGGCTCGGCGATATGGCGCCCTTGCGGGTTGCCCGGATACACCGCAAGCCCGCCGCTTTCGAGCGAATGCTCTGCGCGAGTATGCACGTGGCCGAGCGCCCAGTAATCCAGGCCCCTGCGGTCGAGGTCGGCCAGGTTGCAAGGAGCATAGTTTGCGTGCCCGGTGCTGCCGCCGACGTTGGCGTGGAGCAGGCCGATGGTGAGCTCGGGCCCTTGTCTGGAGAACAGCGGCGTCAAATCCTCGCAAACTCGCTCCTGCGGGTAGGAGATCCCCTGCACCCGGCAGAGCACCTGGTCGCCGCGGCGAACGAGCACCTCTTCCCAGGCCGGCCCGAAGATCTTGACCGAGTCCGGAAGCCGCAGCGTTCCAGGCTCCGAAGAGAGCGGATCGTGATTCCCATGCACGATGAATGTTCGAACGCCGGCGTCATCCAAGCGCCCCAGCTGCCGGCGCAGCTCCAATCGCGCGCGGATCGATCGATCGCGGTATTCGAAGAGGTCGCCGGCGAGCAACAAGAACGCCGCTTTCTCGGCCAGGCAAAGGTCGGCAATCCGCCGCAGCACCGCGAAGGTGGCTTCATCGAACAGCGGCTGGAGCGGTCCCGCGGAGCGCGCGCAAAGAGGGCTGTCCAGATGCAAGTCCGCGGCGTGGACGAACTTGAAATCCATTGGAATGGAGAATAGCCGCCGGGCATGACATCGCCGGCAGCGGCGCGGGGTCAAAGTACCTGCAGCTCCGGCCAGGCCAGCGCGTAGCCCAGTGCGCGCTTCACTTCTCGATGGCGAGCGTCCCCCAGGCTTCCGAGCAGATCGCCCAACAACGCCTTGGGCACCACGTGGCAATTGTCGAGATTGATTACCGAAGGTCGCCGGACGCCTTCGCGCCGACCGATCGAAACCTCCTGCGGAATGCCGCGAATGGTTGAGCTGATTTCAGCGATCATCACCTTGGCCAGGTACTGATAGGCAGGGGTCCGTGAAAGCAGCAGCACCGGCCGGCGGCCAATTGGCATCGGCAGATTGGCCCAGCGGATTTCAAATTGCCTCACTTGCGCCGCCGGCGAGGCCCCTTCACCTTGTGGCCCGGCTCCCAGGCGCTCGCATCCAGGTAGGCGTCCACCTCTGAGTCTGGATGGCGCGCGTAAGCTTGTGCGGTGGCCCTCTCTTCCAGCTCCCAAAGCGCCTTTTGGATCGCGGCGCGAACGAACTCGGAGCGTTTCCGCGATCGAGCCGGAGCGATGCGCTCCAGCCGTTGCGCCAACCTTTCATCGATTTCAATTAGCATCTGCACGATATTGTTTAGTCTATAGAGATTACTATGGTAGGCGCAACTGTGGGCTCCGGTTGCCAGATGGTGGGGACGCGAAGTTTGCTCGCTTTGAGCCCCTGGCACGGAAAACGGGCGGCGCGCGAGCGACCGGCCGAGTCAGCTCCAGGAATGAAATGAGCTCGCGGCCCTCCACGCAAAGCGTTTGCCCGTGGCAAGGCGGCGTGCGAAGTTGAGGCCCGGCTTGATTCGGCACGCGTTCCAGGACCTCAACCGCCTTCGCCAGATCGGCGTCATCGCAGCCCGGCACGGATTCGCCGACATGCTCGAGCGCTCCGGGCTGTGGCGCCAGGTGGGCAGCAAGGAGTCCGTCGAGCCGCTCCCGGAGAGCCGGCGCCAGTCGGTCGCGCGCCGGTTTCGGATGCTGCTCAACGACCTCGGCCCGACGTTCATCAAGCTTGGGCAGATTCTCTCCACCCGGTCCGATCTCTTGCCCGCCGAGTACATCGAGGAGCTGTCCACCTTGCAGGACCGGGTGCCTCCGATTCCGCTGGCGGACGTTCACGCGCAGATCCGAGAGTCTTTCGGGAAGGACCCGAATCAACTGTTCGCGTCCATCGACCCCGAGCCGTTGGCCGCCGCATCGATCGCCCAGGTTCACCGCGCGGTTACCCTGGGCGGCGAGCAGGTGGTGATCAAGGTGCAGCGGCCGAAGATCGAGGAGCAGATCCGCGCCGATCTCTCCGTCCTCCACTACCTGGCGCGCTTGCTCGAGGCGGTGGTCGAGGAAACCGGCATCTACACGCCCAGCGGGATCGTCGAGGAGTTCGACAAGGCGATCCACGAGGAGCTCGATTTCATGAACGAGGCGGCGAACATCCGCGCCTTCCACCGCAACCACCGCGATCGGTCGTTTCTCCGCATCCCCAAGGTCTACGACGAGCTGAGCAGCCGAACGGTGCTGACGATGGAGTTCATCGAAGGGGTGAAGATCAGCCAGGCGGATTTGAACAAGCACGACCGCGCCGCGCTGGCGCGGCACATCGTGGAAGGATCCTTCCGGCAGGTCTTTCAGGATGGGCTGTTCCATGGCGACCCGCACCCCGGCAACCTCCTCGTGCTCGAGGGGGACGTGATTGCCCTGCTCGATTTCGGGCTCGCCGGGCGAATCACCAAGCAGATGCAGGAGACGCTGGTGATTTTGGTGATGGCGATCGCGCTCAAGGACGCCGACTCGGTGGCGCGCATTCTCTACCGGCTCGGGGCGCCGGATGCGCGCTCGAACCTGCTCGGGTTCAAGCGGGACATCGAAGGGCTCTTGACGCAGCACATGCCCACCTCGGTCACGCTGGGCTCGATCGACACGCGCACGTTGCTGCGAGATCTGTTCGACCTTTCGGTGAAGTACCGGATTCGCATTCCCAAGGAGTACGCGCTGCTGTCGCGCGCGTCGGTGGCGGTGGAGGGCGTGCTGCGAAGCCTCTACCCTGATCTGAAGATCTCCGAATTCGCCCTCCCCTACGCAAGGCAGCTGCTGCTGGATCGCTATGATCCGTCGCAGCTTCAAGGCGGGCTGATGCGCACGCTGTTGCGCGTGCAGACCTTCGCCGGCGACCTGCCGGTTCAGCTCTCTCAAATTCTTCTCGATCTGGAGAGCGGCAAGTTCTCGGTAAACATCCGCGCCGAGCAGCTGGACCGGCTCAATGCCAGTCTGCGGAGCGTGGCGGTAATCAGCTTCGGCGGCCTGTGCGCCTGCGGATTCATCGTTGGCGTGTTCATCTCATTTGCCCAGAAACAGTGGTTGTTCCGAGGCGTGCCGGTGCTCGGAGTGATCGGGATTGCCGCCGCCGCGGCGCTGTTTGGCGCGACGACCACCTGGTATTTGTTCGGACCGCGCTTCCGCAAGCTGAGGCTAAGTCGGCTGTTGAAGAAGCGGCTCTAAAGGCGAGCTTCTCGCCGCGTTGCGAGGTCAACACCGGCGCGCGCAGCTGGTGCGGATCTGCTTGAGCGCGCGGCGGTTTTGTGGTTTGTCGCTTCGGCTATTTTTCGGAGGCGATTCTCAAATGGCGACCAAAGCGACTCGATTCATTCCAGAGGGATTCCACACCGTGACGCCGTACCTGATCGTGAAGGGCGGAGCGGCGGCGATCGAATTCTACAAGAAGGTCTTCAACGCGACCGAGCTGGTGCGCATGCCAATGCCCAATGGCAAGGTCGGGCACGCCGAGATTCGCATCGGCGACTCGCGGGTGATGCTGTCGGATGAGGCGCCGGAGTGGAACACCCGGGCGCCAGACACCATCGGCGGCACTCCGGTGGGGTTGGCCCTGTACGTGGAGGATTGCGACGCGGTGTTCAACCGCGCGGTGTCGGCGGGGGCGAAAGTGGAGCGACCGGTCGTCGATCAGTTCTATGGCGATCGATCAGGGACGATCATCGATCCGTTCGGCCACAAGTGGACCATCGGGACCCACAAAGAGGATCTGTCCCCGGAGGAGATCAAGGAGCGGATGGCGAAGCTGCCCGCGACTTAGCGCGGCAGTCGAGGCGCGTTCAGCGGCTGGACCTGTTCAGCTCCCGCATCTTCCTCTTCGGCTCGTCGAGCATCTTCGCCGCCAGAGCGGCGCGGTTGGTGCGCGCGTAGAACTCTCCCAGCTTGCGGCGGAACAGTGCGGAGCGGGGCTGTTCGACGAGAAGGTGGCGAAGCTCGTCCTCCGCCTGCCGAAGCTTTCCCTCCTTCTCCAGGGTGGCGGCGAGCTGCAAGCGCGCCTGGATTGAATCGGAGTTGAGCTTGGAAAGCGCTCGGTAGTGGGTTTCAGCCTGCGCCCAGTTGCCCTCCGAAAAGTAGTCGCCCGCCAGTTGAAAGCGCGCATCGGCGTAGTCAGGTCGGTAGAGGACGGCCAATTCCAGCGCCCGGATCGCATCGGCTCTGCGACCGCGCTCTTCCATGAGCAGCCCCCACAAGTAGTGGACGCGCGGATTTTCCGGGGCGAGGGAGCGAGCGGCTTCGAGGTCCATCTCGGCGCGCTGGAGATCTTTGCCGAGCTTGAGCCGAAGCCGGGCAGCTTCGATGCGGGCCAGCGGCGAGGTCGGATCTCTTCGGACCAGCTGCTCTACCGAAGCCAGGGCCCGCTCCGCGTCGCCGGACCGTTCCAGGTCCAGCGCATCTTCCAGCAGACCCGCGCCGGCGGCCGCAAAAAGTGCCCAGGCCAGCACCGAACACATTCGGCGAGCATAGACCAACTTGACGGCGTCCGGGCGGCGGGTTCAAACGGACTCGATTGCAAGTCAACGGACGCACATTGGCCGACCTCGGCTTCGCGGAGATCGCTCGCGCGGTTGGATCGCGCTGTCAAAGCGAGCCCGGCAAGCAGCGCGCGATGGCGCTAGGGTTTCTCGACGGCCCCGACGCGGTAACGCGAAGCCTGGCCCGGATCGAGGAGGCCCGAGCGCTCCTAACCGACGACGACTTCTCGCTGCCGCTGGGCGGCATCAGCGACCTGGTTCCCCCAGTCGAGCGCGCCGCCAAAGGCGCGGCTTTGGAGCCCAGGGAGCTGATCGCCATTTCGCAGATGCTGTTTGCCTTCATCCGGATCAAGGAAGCGCTGGAATCCCGCTTTGAGCAGGCGCCTCAGTTGGGCGCGATTGCGCAGGCGCTGCCCGAGCTGGAACAGCTCGCTTCGCGCATCGACCGATGCTTCGAGCCGACCGGAGAGATCTCCGATCGAGCCAGCCCGGAGCTGCGCGAGGCGCGCGGGCGCGCGCGCTCTTTGCACGAGAACATCAAGGCGAAGATCGAGCGGCTGCTTCGCGACGACAAGTTTGCCCCCAATCTGCGCGAGCCGTACTTCACCCTTCGCTCCGGCCGGTACGTGCTGCCGATCGTCGCCGCCCACCGCGGCGAAGTGCCGGGCATCGTGCACAACGCCAGCCAATCGGGCCAGACGCTCTTCGTGGAGCCGGAATTGCTGATCAGCCAGGGCAACGACCTGGCGATCGCCGAATCGGTGGTGCTGGATGAGGAGCGGCGCATCTTGCTCGAGCTTTCCGGTGAGGTCGGCGGCGCGTCGGACTTGATCCTGCGCGGGTTGGAAGCGGCCGGCCAGCTCGACTTCTTCGAAGCCGCCGCCCGCTTGGGGATCGACCTGGAAGCGGCCGCGCCGGTGCTCGAGGCGCAGGGAGGACCGCTGGTGCTCTCCGACTTGCGCCACCCGCTTTTGCTCTTGCGAGGCAAGCGCGTGGTGGCCAACGACCTGTCTGTCGAAGGTCAGGTTCGCACGCTGGTCATCTCCGGTCCGAACGCCGGCGGCAAGACCGCCACGCTGACCGCAGTTGGGTTGTGCGCGCTGATGCTTCGCGCCGGCCTGCCGATCCCGGCCGCCTCCAGCTCCCGGGTGCCGCTCTACCGATCGATCCACAGCATCGTGGGGGACTCGCAGGACCTGTCGCACGACCTGTCCACCTTCAGCGCGCACGTCGAGCAGCTGCGCGACATCGCGCAGGCGGCGGCGCCCGGCTCGTTGGTCTTGATCGACGAAATCGCCGCGGACACCAATCCGCGCGAGGGAGCGGCGCTGGCGATCGCCGTCCTGGAAGAGCTGATCGCCCGCGGCGCAGTGGTGCTCGTTACCACCCACCTCGAGGAGCTGAAGTCGCTGGCGCACGCGGACGGCCGATTCATGAACGCCCGCGTCGGATTCGATCCGGTTCGGCTGGCTCCCACCTACCGCTTGCAGCTCGGGGCGGCGGGAGCGTCCTCCGCGATCGACATTGCCGCGAGGGTTGGGCTGCCGCAGAGCGTTTGCGATCGGGCGCGCGATCTCGCCCTGGGCGCCGCCGGCCCGTTCTCCAAGGCCCTCACCGCGCTCGAGGAGGAGCGGCGCCGAGCGAGCGAGGAGGTCCAGACGGCGCGGGATGCTGCAGCGGCGGCAGGGGCCGAGCGCGCCGAGCTGGCGCGGGAAAGGATTGAGCTTGCGCGGGACCGCGCCGAAGAGGAGCTTCGCCACCGAGAGCGCCTTGCGAGCGAGCTAAAGGCCGCGGCTGACGAGGCTCGCCAGCTCCTCGCCAAGTTGCGCGAACAGGAGTCAGCCGCTGCGGCGGCTCAGATGCAACAGCAGATCTCGGAACGCTTCCGGCAGGCCGAGATTGCAGCCGAGGAATCGCGCCGGCAAGTCGCTCGCAGCAAGCCCGGGGAGGGCGCGCCGGATCTGCGCGTCGGGGGCTGGGTGCGCCATGCGCGGCTCGGCAAGGAGATGGAGATTTTGGAGCTGCTGGAGGACGAGGCGCTGGTCGCCGCCGGCCCGCTGAAGATGCGGGTCCCGCTCTCCGAGCTGCGCGCTGCCAAAGCTCGCCCGCCCAAAACTCAACTCGGCGGCGGTGGCGAGTCGATCGGCAAGGCAGTTCGAAGGGCGGAGCAGGCCGCTGCGGCAGAATGGACGCTCGGGGAGCGCCGCTGCGACGTCCGCGGCCTACGAATGGAGGATGCGCTGCGCGAGGTCGATGTGTTTCTCGATCGCCTGTCCCGCTCAGAAGAAGAGCAGGCGCTGATCATTCACGGACACGGGACGGGTGCTCTCAAGCGCGCGATTCGCGACTACCTCGACTCCTCGCCTTACGTGCGGATGTACCGCCCGGGAGCCAGCGAGGAAGGCGGCGACGGCGTGACGGTGGTGGGCCTGCGCGCGTAGTGCGGCATCCGCTCATCTCGTGCGACGGCGGCGTCAAGGGTTAGGCGCGGGGGAGGTCATCTGGGACCGAGAGCGCTCGCCCGGCTCGCTTGCGCTGCCGACCCTCGAGCTCAAGGAGCTCGAAATCCAGTTGCCGGCGCTGCAAGTTGACCGAGATGAGGCGAACTTTTGCCCTCTGCCCGACGCGCACCTTGAGGCCAGAGGAGTACGAAATGAGGTGCGCCTTCTTCTCAAACCGGAATCGGCCCAGCGTCTCGCCCTTGACCAGCCCTTCGATCCACGGGTCGTCGAGCTCCACAAAAAAACCGAAGTCCGTCAGCGCTGAAACCGTGCCGTGGAACTCCTCGCCGACGCGGTCCTTGACCAGCAGCACCGAGTAGTAGGCGATCACTTTTCGCTCGACCTCCATCGCCGCGCGCTCGCGCTCGGAGCAGTGCAGCGCGACCTCCTCCAGCTTCTCGGCGTCCACCTCCGGCGACTTGGCCGGAACGCGGCGGCGCGACCAGCTGGAGCGCAGCAGTCGGTGCACCATCAAATCGGGATAGCGCCGGATCGGCGAGGTGAAATGCAGGTAGTGCTCGGCGGCCAGACCGTAGTGTCCGACGCTTTCGGCGGTGTACACCGCCTGCATCATCGAGCGCAGCAGCAGCTGGTTGAGCGCCCGCTGCTCAGGATGATCTTCGAGCTTTTCCAGGAAGAGGTTCAGGTCTCGAGACGATATTTTCCCGTCCTTGGGCAGCTTGAAGCCGTGCGCGTTGGCGAGCGCAGCGAACGCGGCCAGCTTCTCCTCGTCCGGCTCGCCGTGGTAGCGGTAGATGGTGGGAATGCGCCGTCGCCGGAAGTAGCCGGCGACCGCTTCGTTTGCGGCGAGCATGCACTCCTCGATGATTCGATGGCTCTCCTTGCGCTCGCGGCGCTCGATGGCGATTGGGTTGCCGCGCTCGTCGAGCACGACTTTGCGCTCGGGGAGATCGAAATCGATCGCGCCTCGCCGCTCGCGCATTCGCCTCAGGGCGCGCGCGAGCTGCTGCAGGTGGGAAAAGTGCTCTCGAAACGCATTCCGTTCGGGACTGCCGCGGCCATCGAGGACCGCCTGCACCTCTTCGTAGGTACAGCGCGCCGCGCTGCGCATCGCCGCGGCGTACAGCTCGGAGGAACGCAGCTGGCCAGCCTGGTCGAAGAACATCTCGGCGACCAGGCAGAGGCGGTCCTCGTTTGGAACCAGCGAGCAAACGCCGTTCGAAAGCCGCTCCGGCAGCATCGGCAGGACGCGATTGGGCAGATAGACCGAGGTGGCACGCCGGTAGGCCTCGGCATCGAGGGCAGCTCCCTCGCGGACGTAGTGCGAAACATCGGCGATCGCCACCAGCAGGCGCCAGCCATTCCCCCGTGGCTCGCAGTAGACCGCGTCGTCGAAGTCTCGTGCGTCCTCGCCGTCAATGGTGACCAGCGGCAGCTGGCGCAGGTCTCGGCGCCCCTCGCCGAAGATCTCCTCCGCCGGGACTTGAAACGAAATCCTCGACGCTTCATCCATCGCCTGCGGCGAAAATTCGTCGTCGAAGCCCTCGGCGAAAGCGATGGACAAAACCTCAGCCGAAGTGTCTCCGGGTTTTCCGGCCGAACCGGCAACCTCTCCGGACAGGACCGCGCCGTCCCCCTGCCGCGGCGCGAGCCGCACCTTCACCAAGTCGCCCTCTTTGGCCAGCTGGGTGGGCGGAACGCGGATCGTCCCGCGCAGAGCGGGATCCCGCGGGACGACATACGCGTTTTTTCCGCGCTCGAAATAGGTGCCCACCGCGCTTTGGCGGCGGCGCTCGAGAATCTTGAGCAGCCTGCCCTCGGTTCGACCGCGCCGGGGCTCGAGCTCCACCCGGACCAAATCGCCGTCCACCGCGCGCTCCGCCTCCCGCCGGGGGAGGTAGACGTCCTCTTCTTTGCCGCCCAGCGGCTCCACAAATCCAAAGCCATCCCGATGAACGCGAAGCACGCCCACCACCTGCATTGCCTTGGCGCGGCCTCGCTTGCCGGCTGCGGCTCTGCGCGCGTGCAATCGCCGGGAGGTTTTCCGCGGGCCCTTCGCGGGCCGTCGCTGAGGTCGTCGTCTCGTCAGGGCTTGACCACCACCCCGAGCTTGAACGTCTTCGACACCTGAGCGGGATTGAAGGCCTTGGCGAGGAAGAAGTCGATCTCAAACGCGCCGGGATTGCGCGGCGTGAAGAAGAACTCCCGCCTCGCCGGTCCGTCCCCCGGAGGCTCGTAGTTCGCCTCGCGCAATCCCATGCGCTTGGCGGTGGTCGGCTCGATCGCCCAGGTGAACCCCGGTCGTTCCGGGAGCCGGACCGCCAGGCCGTGGTTGAGCCTTGCCTCCACCGTCTCGCCCTCGCTGGTGGGTCCCTCGACTTTCACGATCTCCAGGTTTTCTCGCGAAATCGATCGGTGGTCCATCAGCCGCGGCTCGAAGCTCTCCAGCTGCATGGTGCCGCCCCAGCCCGAGCTCTTCTCCACCACTCCTGTCACCTGGAGCACCTGGCCGACATTTTTTCGCAGGCCCTTCGCCCCCTTGCCCTGGAGAAGGAAAGAGACTTGCTGGCGGGTGCCGGCGTTGGAGACCACGAGAAAGAAGTCGTCGCCGGTCATCTCCAGGCTTCCTCTCAGCGAACCAAAACCCTTCATCCCCGCGCCCATGCCCGCGGCGGACATCTGCTCCAGCTCGCCCGGCGACAGGTACTTGAGCTTCTCCTCGACGGGCGCGACGGCAGCTTCGTGGCCCGGCTTCTTGGCCGAGTATTTGCGTACGTCCACCACGCCGCCGTAGTTCGTCGTCTTTTTGATGTAACCGCTGACCGAGACCTTGTGGTCCACATAAGCGGGCAGCACTTCCTGGTCCGGCCCCTGGAGCAGGAAGATCAGCTCGCGCTTGTCGCGCCCCATAACCTGAAGGTAGGGGAAGCCGTCCTTCACCAAGAGCCGGCCTTTGAGGCTTCCCTCGCCGGACACGCCGCGCCCCTGCCCGGCCGTCAACAGCTCCTCCATCTCGCGCTTGTTGAGCGGATCGGCCGGCGGGGGGAGCTTGCTTGCGCGCGGTTGAGCCTTGCCCGGCGAGATCGACGCGAACTCGGGAATCTCCACTCTATTGCCGCCGTGATCTCTGGCCGGCGCCGCAGGAACCGGCGTTTTCTTCTCCGCCTTGGCGGCCGTGCCACGCTTCGCAGCAGCGCCTGATTTTTTGCCCGCCTTCGTAGGCGCTCGATGGGCCCGCTTTGCTGGCTTGGCTACCCGGCTGGAAGCTTTGGCTTTTTTCTTGGAGGGCTTTCTTGCGGCAGGTTTTTTCTTCTTCCCCGCCTTGGCCTTGGCCATCGATGCTCCTGGAACGCCGTTGCTTCTAATTGCGCAGCGGCCGAGTGTCAATTTAAGTCTGAGGAACGAAAACACTCTGACCGCGAAGGTGCCATGCAGCAAATGCGCTCCATGTTGTCGGTTGAAGAAGCGCTGGATCGAATCCTCGCCGTCGCGGCACCCTTGCCGGCGGAAGCGGCTTCGATCGAGGACGCGGTCGGCCGCGCCACTGCTCACGAGGTGCGGGCCGGTCGGACGGTTCCACCGTGGGACACTTCGGCGATGGACGGCTTTGCCGTTCGAAGCGCGGACGTCGTTCGCGCGCCGGTCCGCCTGCAGGTGATCGAAACCATCTACGCCGGCCAAACGCCGTCGCGATCGATCGCCCCGGGCGAGTGCAGCCGAGTGATGACCGGAGCGCCCCTGCCCAGCGGGGCCGACGCGGTGGTGATGCAGGAGCGGACCGAAGGCCGCGGTGAGCGTGAGGTAGAGATTCTCGAGGCGGCGGTGCCCGGCTCGTTCGTGCGCGCTCGGGGGGAGGACGCGCGCGAGGGCGATCTGCTCCTCGCTCGGGGAACGGAGATCGGAGTTGCGGAGGCCGCGCTGCTCTGGTCGCAGGGCTTTTCGAAAGTCAGCGTTCACCGGCGACCGCGGGTTGCGGTTCTCTCCACCGGAGATGAGCTTTCCAGCGTCGAAGCGGCCGCGGCCGGGAAAATCATCGATTCGAACTCGCCGACCTTGGCGCTGGCGGCGGCGAGGTGCGGTGCAATCGCAACCCGGCTCGGGATCGCAAAGGACAGCCCCGAGGAGCTGGCGCGAAAGCTGGGAGCGCTCGAAGGCTTCGACGCGGTGCTGACCAGCGGCGGAGTGTCCGTGGGAGGCCATGATTTCGTCCGCGAAGCGCTCGCCGCGGCGGGCGCGCGCATGGACTTCTGGAAAGTCGCGATCAAGCCGGGAAAACCCCTCGCATTTGGAACCCGGGCGGGCGCGCTCTTCTTCGGGCTTCCCGGCAACCCGACCTCTTCGCTCGTCTCGTTCGAGCTGTTCGTGCGCCCGGCGCTGCGCCGGATGCTGGGGCATGCGAGCGCCGTGGTGCCGCGGCTAGGCGGCCGCACCGAGGTGGAAATCCGAAAGCCCGCCGGCCTCACGCACTTCATCCGCGCGGCAGCGGATTGGCGCGACGGCGAGCTTTGGGTCAGGCCGCTGGAAACCCAGAGCTCGGGCGCAATTCGTTCCATGGTGGGAGCGACGCACTTCATCGTGCTCCCGGCGGCGACCACCGAGGTGAGCGCGGGTGGCGCAGTGATGCTTCAACCGGTGAGTTGGCGCCAATGAAAGGAGGACTTGTAACGGCGCGATGCCACGGGCATCCAATTGCCTTATAGGAGCGACCGTGTACGCCACTGCTGCCTCGCGCGGCGCGGCTTGACCACGGGCGGCCGATGTTTGAACGTATGCTGCAGAGCTGAGGAGAAGCGATGGCGCAATCCCGCACCCCGAAAGTGGTCTCCACGAAAAAGCCCGGGCGATTCCTGGTTCGCTACTCCGAAGCGGACCTCCCGACGGCGCGCGGTACCTTTCACACCATCATCTTTCGCGACCGGCGCGACGGCTCAGAGCATGTGGCTTTGGTGATCGGCGACGTCGAGGGGCAGGAAGCGGTACCGGTGCGGATCCACTCCGAGTGCCTCACCGGCGAGGTCTTCGGCAGCTTGAAGTGCGACTGCCGCCAGCAGCTCGAGCGGGCGATGGAGATGATGAGCCAGAGCCGCTGCGGAGTCATCCTGTACCTGCGCCAGGAGGGCCGTGGGATCGGCTTGGGCAACAAGATCAAGGCCTACGCGCTGCAAGCGAAGGGGATGGACACTTACGAGGCGAATCGGGAGCTCGGGTTTCCCGACGATTTGCGCCGGTACGATGTCGCGGCCGAGGCGCTGCGGATGCTCGGCGTGCTCTCCGTGGAGTTGGTGACCAACAATCCGCTGAAGATCGCCGGGCTGGTCGACGAGGGAATCCCGGTGCGACGTCGAATCCCGGCGCGCGCGACCGACAATCCGCACAACCGCGACTACCTCAAGGCCAAGCGCGATCGCTCCGGGCACCTGATCGAGGCCGTCCCGGAAGAGGACGAGTCGAAGGCGAGCTAAGAGTCCCAATCTGAAGTTCGCGGCGGGCGAGCCGGCAGCACTAGTCCCTTGGCATTCGCCCTTTGCCTACCGCCGCGGCGAGCAGAGTTGCCCTTCGCAGCCCGTTGTAGGGCAATGTCTTTACCGCTTCGTCGAGGCTGAGCCAACGAAACGAATCATGTTCCGTGGGATCGATCCGCACTTCGGATCCGCGCTTCCAGAACGCAGCGAACGCCGATTCCTCAACCACGCGCGGAGGAATCTCCTCCCCGAGCGCGAAGCCGTGCCGGTAGTCAAGCGGCACGATCGGGAGCGGCTTGCCCGTTTCCTCCATCACCTCGCGCGCCGCCGCCTGCGACGGCGATTCTCCTTCCTCGACTCGGCCGGTGACGATTTGCCAGAACGCGCCCCGGGAGGGCACCCGGCGCAGGAGCAAAACCTGCGGCTCGCCGTCGTCGAGGCGAAGCACGGCAACGGAGACCGTCTCCATCGACGGGCGCTTCGTCTCAATCTGGCCATCGAAGACCTCGCCGAAACTGCGGCCCAACTCGGCCTCAACCTCTGCCATCTCCGGTGCGCGGCCGAGCTCGCGCTGCATCGAGGTGACCCCCCCTTCCTGAATTCCGCACGGGACGATGAGCTGGAAGTGGGACAGGTCGGTGTTGACGTTCAGCGCAAAGCCATGGCTCGTCTGCCAGCGGCTGATGTGGACGCCGATAGCGGCGATCTTCTCCGGTCGCACGCGACCGGCCGACAGCCAGACGCCCGGCCATTTTGGAATGCGCTCTGCCTCGATGCCGAAGCGGCTTAAGGCTCGGATGATGCACTCCTCGAGATCGCGAACGTAGCGGCGCACGTCGTGGCGCTCGGGCGGCAATCGAAAGATGGGGTAGCCGACGATCTGCCCTGGGCCGTGATAGGTGACATCGCCGCCCCGATCGGTTTCAAAGACGTCGACGCCGAGCGCGGCAAGCTGCGGCTCAGCGGTGACGATGTTCCGCCGCTTGGCGCCTCGGCCGAGCGTTAGGACCGGCGGGTGCTCCAAAAGCAGGAGCGAGTCAGGGGCCAGCTCGCGCGCGCGCGCTTGACCGAACAGCTTTTGAAGCCGCAGGCCGTCGTCGTACTCCACCCTTCCGAGCTGCCAGACTGCAAGGCGGTGCATCTTCTCAATCCAAACCCGCGCCGATGGACATCGAGTCGCCTTCAGCGCCGGCTCTTCCTCTTTCTCGAAGCCGAGGAGCGGGCGGCGCCGTTCGCCGGGGTCCACTGGCCTCGAGGCACACGATCGACTAACGCCTTGAGCTCGTGGGCGCCATGTCCCGACTTCAGCGCTTGCGCAGCCACCCGGGCGAGAAGCTTTGGCGAAGCGGCGGCGCCCCTCTCCTCGAAGAGCGCCTTCGCCATCTGCGACAATTCCTCCGCTGCCGGGGAAGGCAGCGAAACCGCCACCTGAACGCGCCGCAGCAGGGCATCGGGAATCTTCCCTTCGGTGGCGCGGGCGAGCTCGCCGGTTCCGTGAAGGGGAAAGGTACGAGCACCGTCTCGGAGCAGCGTTCTCGACGACGGCGGCCGGCCGCGCACTGCCAGCACGCAGGGAAAGGCGTTCGAGCTCAGCAGGGTCGAAAGCCGTTCCAACGCGTCGGGCGAGAGCATGTCCGCGCCATCCAGCAACAGCGCGCCGGGTCCGACTGGAGCCTCATCGACGGCGTCAACGCGCCTGCCGAGCCCTTGCGCCTGAAGCGATCGCAAGCAGCTCGTCTTTCCGGATCCTTGGGGACCGACCAATAGGATGACGCGGATGCGTTCGCGCAGAGCCTTCTGCAGCAGGGAGATCGCTTCGCGCTGGCGCGGTGAGTAGAAACGCTCAGTCACCGGCTGCGAGCCGCGAATCGCCGCCGTCGGCCTGCGCGCATCCTTGAGCAAGGAGCTCGACTCTGCGATGCAGCTGGCGCAGATGAAGGCGCCCGCCGGCCCTGCCACCAGCGGGCCGACTTCGTCCCGGGGCCGGCAACAGAAAGAGCACCACGCTTGCGCCGCCGGATCTGCCAGCGTTGGACCGCGCTCCGCGAATTCGGGGTCTGCCGCCCGGGACCGCCGCTCGCGCCCTCTCGCGCTTTGCTGCCCTCCGTCGCTTGCAGGACCGGGGATCGCTTGCGGAGATCGCCCGTGCCGTGGCGCGAAATGCACGACCTCCGGCGGGCTGCCCTCCAAGCGCTGAACGTGCCGGAGCATTTGCTGCGCCCGCGCGTCGTTGCCGGCTTTCTGGTACTCGTCCGCAGCGCTTCTCAGAAGCTCCGCCGCCCGAGCTTTCTCTCCCCGGACTTCCGCCGCCTGAGCCGCCCGGAGGTACTCGCGAACGTCGCTCGCCATGCGCTCAGAGCTTACGCCTTCTTGATGTACGCCAGTAACTCCTGGCGCTGCTCAGCGATGTTCCAAGGCTCGACGGCGTAGAGGTCCTCGAAAAGGGTCTCCGGCGCGGGAGGCGCAAGCTTCTCCGCCTCGTCGATCGCGGCGTTGACCTCGGCGAGGATCTTCTCCTTCAGCTCCTGATCGCGGCGCTCGTTCCACTGATTCGACGCCAGCAGCTTTCGCCGCAGCCGCTCGATCGGATCGCGCGCTTTCCACTCTTCGACCTCGCGCGGGTCGCGGTACCGCGTTGGATCATCGGACGACGAGTGTGCGCCGATCCGGTAGGTCTCCGCCTCAATCAGCGTCGGGCCACCGCGCGCCCGGGCGCGCTCTACTGCCTCCGCCGCCGCTCCGTAGACCGCCTCCACGTCGTTCCCGTCTACCTTGATGCCGGGAAAGCCGTACGCCTTCGCTTTGACCGCAAAGCTTTCGCTCGCGGTTTGCCGCTGGGAGGGAACCGAAATCGACCAGTGGTTGTTCTGGCAGAGGAAGACCAGCGGCGCCTTGCTCACTCCGGCGAAGTTCATCGCCACGTGGAAGTCCGCCGAGGAGGTGGCGCCGTCGCCCATATAGGCGAGCACCACGGTGTCGTCGCCCTTGAGCTTTGCCGCCCAGGCCGCGCCGACCGCTTGGGGCAGCTGAGTGCCGATGCAGGAGGACCAGCTCACCTGGTTGACCGAACGCGCGGACTGATGCGAGGGCATCTGGCGGCCCTTGGCGAGGTCGCCGCGGTTGCCGAACACCTGAGCAACATAGGGAACGAGCGGAAAACCGCGCATCAGCATCGCCGCGCCTTCGCGCAGCGCGGGGAAGATCCAGTCCGTCGGACGCAGCGCAAAGGCGCTGCCGATGCAGGCCGCCTCCTGACCGGTGCAGGCGCCGTAAAAACCGACCCGCCCCTGGCGCTGAAGCGTCATCATCCGCTCGTCCAGCGTGCGGATGACGAGCATCGCCCGGTACATCTCAATCAGCTGCGCCAGCGACAAACCGCGCTTGTCCTCAGCGCGACTGGGCAAGGCCGTTGCGGTGGACTGGATCATCGAAGCTCCAGGAAGAGAAGCTCGGGGTGCTCTAAAAAGCCGATCAGCGCATAGGTGAACTCGGCCCCGATGGCGCCGTCGATCACTCGATGGTCGAAGGAGAGGGAGAGGTTCATCATTTCGCGAATCGCCACCTGGTCGTCGACCACGACCGGCCGCTTGCGTATCCGGTGAACTCCGAGGATGGCGACCTCCGGATGGTTGATGATCGGCGTGGCCATGAGGCCCGACTTTTGACCGAGCGAGGTGATGGTGAACGTGCCGCCGGAGAGCTCTTCCACCCTCAGCTTCTTCTCGCGAGCCGCGGTTCCCAGGCGAGCGATCTCGTCCGCCAGCTCGCGGAGAGACAACCGGTCCACGTCCTTTACCACCGGCACCGTCAACCCTTCGTCGGTGGCCGCGGCGATTCCGAAGTTGTAAGCGCCGCGGATGATCAGCTCCTGCGTCGCTTCGTCAAAATTCGCGTTCAAGGTGGGGAACTTCTTCAGCGCCGCGACGAGGGCCTTGCAGATGAAGGGCAAATAGGAAATTTTCTCCGCGCTTCCGGACGCAGCGAGCGATTCGTTCAATCGGCTCCGACTCGACGACAGCGCGGTGGCGTCCATCTCCTCGACGAACGTGTAGTGCGGCGCGGTGAACTTGGACCGGACCATCTTCTCCGCCACCCGCCGGCGCAGTCCTTTGAGCGGCACGCGCTGATCGGCGCGCGAAGTGGTCAGCGGCGATGGCGGCCCGATCCGGGGCGGCGCGATTGGGGAGGGAACCATTTTCTCGGTGGCGACGGCACCCGCACCTTGCCCGATCGCCGCCATCACATCCGCCTTGGTCACCCTGCCCTGCGGTCCGCTTCCGACGATTTGCTCGATCTGCAGGCCGTGCTCGCGAGCCATCCTGCGGGTGACCGGCGTGGCCAGCACTTTGCCGCCTTGGGAACCGCCGTTGGTCTCGGCCGCATCCCTGCGGGCGGACACGGGCTGCGACTTGTTGCCGCCGCCGAGCGCCGGTTTGCTTTCGCTCGCTGCCGCGGAAGGCCCACCCGCGCCGACGTCCAAGGTCACCAGCACCTGATGGACCTTGGCGATGTCGCCCTCGCTGCCGTGCGTTTGAAGCACTACGCCCCTCCTCGGGCTTGGAATGGTGACCGTGGCCTTGTCGGTCATCACTTCGACCAGGGGCTGGTCCTCGGCGACGTTCTCGCCGGCCTTCACCAGCCATTTGACGATCTCCCCCTCGACCACGCCCTCGCCGATATCGGGAAGCTTGAACTCGTAGTTCGCCATCGAATCTCCTTTACGCAACGAAGCGGGCGGTCTCCCGTATCCCCTTTAGAATTCGCGGCGCGAGCGGGAGGTACTCGTTCTCGAGAGCATACGGAAACGGCGTGTCCCAGCCGGTGATGCGCTTGATCGGCGCTTCGAGGTGGACGAAGCAGCGCTCCTGGATCAGCGCGGCGATCTCGGCGCCCAGTCCGCAGGTGCGGGGCGCCTCGTGGACGATCGCCGCCCGCCCGGTCTTCTTCGCACTCCGGATGACCTGCTCGATGTCCAGCGGCCAGAGCGTTCGAAGGTCGATCACCTCGCATCCGATGCCTTCCTCGGCGGCGCTGTCCGCGGCGGCAAGCGCCTCGTGCACCATCGCTCCCCAGGAGATCAAGCAGACGTCGTTTCCCTCCCGCAGCACGCGCGCCTTGCCGAGCTCCACTTCGTAGTCGCCCTCGGGCACTTCGCCCTTGGCCGCCCGGTAGATCCGCTTCGGCTCGAAGAAGAGGATCGGATCCTGCTGGCGCAGCGATGCGAGCAGAAGGCCCTTCGCATCGTAGGGGTTCGAAGGCGAAACCACCTTGAGCCCGGCGGTGTGGATGAACAGCGCCTCGGGGCTCTGCGAGTGGTAATGGCCGCCCTTGATCCCGCCGCCGTACGGAGTTCGAACCACCATGGGGCAGGCGTACTGTCCCCCGGAGCGGTATCGGTACTTGG
>Ga0126384_10000254_pt1 | contig 28113 bp, 28 predicted proteins | sample PanSoiMetPlot_36_FD_92543 | JGI IMG/M metagenome (GOLD analysis project Ga0126384, IMG submission 92543) | Tropical forest soil microbial communities from Panama - MetaG Plot_36 | ecosystem: Environmental > Terrestrial > Soil > Tropical forest > Bulk soil | place: Panama | collected 2016-02-17 | reverse complement strand
GATGCGTCTCAAGGACAAGGCCGCCATCGTCACCGGTGCCGGCTCCGGCATCGGGCGGTGCATTGCCGAGACGTTTGCGCGCGAAGGCGCGCGCGTCTGCGTGCTCGATGTCGACGCGGGCGCCGCGCATGCGGTCGCCGACGAAATCGGCACCAGCGCGCTTGCCCTCGGCTGCGACGTCACGCGTGCCGCCGAGATCGACGCCGCCGTCCGCTCGACGCTGGCCGCCTTCGGACGGCTCGACATCCTGGTCAACAATGCGGGCACCGCGCATGTCAACAAGCCGGTGACCGAGATTTCCGAGGAAGAGCTCGATCGCGTGATCGCCGTCAACGTGAAAGGTCTGTTTCTGTTCAGCCAGGCCATGGTCCCGGTGATGCGCGCGGGCGGCGGCGGCGCGATCATCAATATCGGCTCGACCGCGGGCCTGCGGCCGCGGCCGGGACTTTCCGCCTACAACGCGACCAAGGGCGCGGTGCATACGCTCACCCAGACGCTCGCGGTCGAGCTTGCGCCCGACAAGATTCGCGTTTGTGCGATCGCGCCGGTCGCCACCGAGACGCCGTTGCTGCCGACGTTTCTCGGGCCGGCGCCCGGCATGCGGCAGAAGTTCGAGGCGACGGTCCCGCTCGGCCGCCTGGCCCGGCCGCAGGACATCGCCAATGCGGCGCTCTTTCTCGCCTCCGACGACGCCGCCTTCGTCACCGGCAACATCGTGGAGGTCGACGGAGGGCGCTGCGTCTAGCACATAGTCCGGCGAGGGTGGGCACCGGGTCGGCGATAAGGATCTGCGCCAAACAACGAATCCAGAACACGTTCCGTAGCCCATGGACGCGCGGGCGCGGTTGGCGCAAGCTCGCAGCGGGATGGTCTTGAGATCGGGCACAGCATGAGCGACAGCGACGCGATCCTCGCCGCCAACGCGGCCTATTACCGTGCATTTGCGAGCGGCGACTTCGCGACCATGAGCAGCATCTGGGCGGACGACGGCGTCTCCTGCGTGCATCCGGGCTGGCCCGCGCTCATCGGCCGGGACGCCGTCCTCGACTCCTACCGTGACATTCTGCACAGCGCGAACCGCGTGCGCATCGCGTACCGCGACGACACTGCGATCGTGGCGGGTGAGGAGGCGCGCGTGCTGTGCGTCGAGATCGTCGAGGGCGCGGCGGCGCTCGCCGCGACCAACTGTTATCGGCGGGTCGATGGGGCCTGGCGCATGACCCACCACCAGGCGAGCCCGATCGCGGCGCCGCTCGAAGAGATCGAGCCGTCGGTGCGGGGGCGGTTGAACTGATCCGGCCTGCGCCCAGGGCGTGTGCGGGGTGCGTTGCGCTGGATCTCAGTCCAAGTCAGCTCTGCATTCCCCAGCGCCGCACCGTCATGTTCTCGATGGTGCGGAAAAACACGCTCTCGACCACGAGGCCGATCAGAATCACGGTCAGCAGGCCGGCGAACACTGACGGCGTCTCGAGCTGGTTGCGGTTCTCGAAGATGAACCAGCCGAGCCCGCCCGAGCGCGAGCTTGCGCCGAACACGAGCTCGGCCGCGATCAGCGTGCGCCACGCAAACGCCCAGCCGATCTTGAGTCCGGTGAGGATCGACGGGAACGCGGCCGGCACCAGCAGGAACATCACGAACGACAGTCCCTTGAGGCCGCAGTTCTGACCTGCCATGCGCAATGTCGGCGACACCGAGGTGAAGCCCGAATGGGTGTTGAGCGCGACCGCCCACAGCACCGAATGCACGATGACGAAGACCAGGCTTTTGGCGCCGAGCCCGAACCACAGCAGCGCGAGCGGCAGCAGCGCGATCGCCGGCAGCGGGTTGAACATGGCCGTCAACGTGGAGAGCAGATCGGTGCCGGCGCGCGTCGAAACTGCAAGCGTCGTGAATATGGCGGCGACCGCGAGGCCGACGCCGTAGCCCATCGCGAGCACGCTCAGCGAGGTGAGCGTGCGGTCGATCAGCGGTCCGCGCGCGGCGGCGTCCCAGAATGCGGCGAGCGTCTCGGTCAGGCTCGGAAACAGCAGCGAGTTGGCAGCGTAGCGCGCGTAGCCCTCCCACAGCGCGGCGAGCACCACGAGCACGACGATCCGGCGCACCAGCGTGATGTTGGCGAGCCGCTCGATCGGCCTGAGCGGACGGGCGGCGTCGCCCACCGCGCCGAGCGTGTCGAGCGTGACGACGCGCTCGGGCCGCACCGGCGGCGGGTTACGCTCGGGCGCGGAGTGGATCGCAAGCTCAGCCATGGGCGGCCTCCGGGGCAAGGTCGGTCTCGATCTTGTCGGCGAACAGGAGATCGTGGATGCGGCGATGCAGCGCCTCGAACTCGGGCGAGCCGATCGACTCGAATCCGAGATGGTGGGCATTGAGCTCGGCCTTGACGCGGCCGGGATGCGGCGACAGCACCAGGATGCGGCTGCCGACAAGCAGCGCCTCCTCGATCGAGTGGGTGACGAAGATCACCGTGAAGCCGACCTCCTCCCACAGCCCGACCAGCTCCTCCTGCATCTTGCGGCGGGTGAGGGCATCGAGCGCGGCGAACGGCTCGTCCATCAGCAGCACCTTCGGCTCCATGGCGAGCGCGCGCGCGATCGCGGTGCGCTGCTTCATGCCGCCCGACAGCATGTGGGGAAAGACATGCTCGAAGCGGGAGAGATTGACCTTGCCGAGCAGCTCGCGCGCATGCGCCTTGGCGTCGCCGCGCGTCATGCGGCGGTTGACCACGAGCGGGAACATCACGTTGCCGAGCACGGTCTTCCACGGCAGGAGCTGGTCGAACTCCTGAAACACCATCATGCGATCGGATCCGGGCCGGGTGATCGGTGCGCCGGCGAGCCGGATCACCCCCTCGACCGGCTGCATGAAGCCGGCGATCGCCTTGAGCAGCGTCGACTTGCCGCAGCCGGAGGGTCCGAGCACCACGAAGCGCTCCCCCGCGAAGACCTCGAATCCCACCCGCCAGGTGGCGGTGACGAGATGGTCGGACGTCTTGTACTGCAGCGTCACGCCGTCGGCGACGAGCAGCGGGCCGTCGCGGCCCTGGGTGCCGGGCGCGGCCCTTCGCACGCTGTCCTTCACGCCTTGCACCTGCGCCATCCTGCGCGTCCCTTGTTTTGCGTCTTGCGGCGGCACCGTAACCGCCGCGCTAACCATGCTCTACCCTACCTATTGTAGTATTGTCCGCTCAACAACCACGATGGGTCGCCTCGGGCGGCGGCGGGACGATGGATGGGAGGATCCGATGAATCGCGGACTGATGGTGGTCGCCGCGCTCGTAGGCCTGCTGGCGGCGCCGGCGGACCTTTTCGCCGAGGCGACCGAGCTGCGCGTCGCCAAGCAGTTCGGCAGTGCCTACATGCAGTTCTTCATCATGCAGGACCAGAAGATGATCGAGAAGCACGCCAAGGCGGCGGGCCTCGGCGACGTCTCGGTCGATTGGGCAACGTTCCGTTCGAGCGACGTGATGAACGATGCGCTGATCTCCGGCAGCGTCGATTTCGTCTGCCTCGGCATTCCGGGGATCATCACGATCTGGTCGAAGACCAGGGGCACGCCGAGCGAGGTCAAGGGTGCGACCGGCTTCAACGTCTCGCCGCTGATGCTGCTGGTGCGCGACCCCGCGATCAAGTCGCTTCGTGATTTCAAGGACGGCCACAAGATCGCGATGCCGGCCGTCAAGGTCTCGATGCAGGCGATCATCCTGGAGATGGCGGCGGCCAAGGAATTCGGCATCGACAAGTTCAACGCGCTCGATCATCTCACGGTGTCGATGGCGCATCCCGACGCGACCGCGGCCATGCTCGGCGGCCCGAGCGAGATCGTCGCCAATTTCTCCTCCTCGCCGTTCCAGTATCGCCAGATGAAGAATCCGAACATTCGCCGGCTGCTCACCAGCACCGACTTGTTCGAGAGCGGCCTGTCGTTCAACGTGATCGCGGCGACGGCCAAGTTTCGCGCGCAGAACCCGAAGCTCTACGGCGTCTTTCTGTCGGCGCTCAAGGAGGCGACCGAGTTCATCAACGCCGACAAGAAGCGGGCGGCCGAGATCTATCTCAAGGCGAGCGGCGACAAGATGCCGGTCGAGGAACTGACCGAGATCCTCAACGATCCGGCGATCAGCTACACCACCAGCCTTCAGGGCATCGGCGCCTTCGCGGATTTCATGGGCAAGACCGGCACGCTCAAGACGCCGCCGGCGGATTGGCGCGACATGTTCTATCCCGAGGCGCTGACCGGCGGCTGATCTGCGGCTGGGTCCCGGGCGCCAAGGACCGCGAAATAACCGAGTTCAAACGCTGGCAGGGCGTGATTGCGGCTGGTACTATGCGGCGACGGGACGGATTCGAATGTGGGGACGAAACGACCAGGACGATGGCGCGTCCAAGGGCGGGCCGCGGGACGGGCCTCAGCCCGAGCGGCTGGGTGAGGCCATGCGCCAGGCGCGTATCGAGTCGGCCGAGCGCACCGGCGTCATCGTCGACCTGCGCGACGCCGAAATTGCGCGGCTGGAGCGGCTCAACGAGGCGCTCGACCCGCTGTTCGTCGAGATTCCCGATGACGTCGACATCTTCGATCGCGGCATCGGGCGCGGCGACCCGCCGCGGCTGTGGCTCGACGTGGTCGCCCATGTCGACATGGGGCGCGACAAGCGCACCTATCGCTTCATCCAGGACGGCCGCTACGGCCGCAAGGTGCTGGCCGAGTCGGCCGACGTCGGCGACCTCGTCGAGGCGGTGACCAAATACGTCGCCCGCCGCATCATTGAGCGCGAGCGCGCCCTTGCCGAGGACGAGCGCTTGGTGATGCAGGACCCTGCCTATGGCCGCCGGGGCACGGGCTGGCGCGCCGCCCGCGCCTTCGTCTACGGGCTCGTGCTCGGCGTCGCGGCCGTGATCGGCACGCTCTACCTGCTGGTGCACCAGTTCCACTACTGATCAGGCGGGAAGCGTCAAATCGCGCTGCGCGAGCGCGACCACCTCGCCGCTGTCGGCGCGCATGCCGCGCGTCACCGCGGTGCAGTGCCAGGCCCCGTCGCATTCCTCGATGCGATAGAGATTGTAGGCGGCGAGGTCGCCGTCCCGGTCGTCGGCCGCGGAGGCCGACGGCACGCCGAGCGCCGGGATCGGACCGGCGGGCCCGTCGAGCCATTCCAGGGCATGCACGTGGTGGTGGCCGTGCAGCACGAGCTCGGCGCCGCACCTGCGCAGCACCGCGCGCAGCTCGGCGGCGTCGACCAGCCGCTTGAAGCGGTCGCGGCGCGGGCCGAGCGGCGGATGATGGATCAGGATCACCCGGCAGCGTCCGGCGCAGTCGCCGAGCACCTGCTCGAGACGCCCGATCTGCTCGGCGCCGAGCCGACCCGTCGCCATGAACGGCCCGGTCGGCACCGCGCTCGACAGCCCGATCAGGGCGAGCGGCGCGCGCCGGCGTACGAAGGGAAACCGCAACGACGGTGAATTCGCCCCGTCCTCGCGCATGAAGTCATGCCAATAGGCCGCATGGGCGGCCAGTGCGGCGGGCACGTAGGCGTCGTGATTGCCGGGGACGAGAGTCACATCGTGCGGGGAGCCGAGCCGGTGCAGCCATGCCCGCGCCTGCGCGAATTCCGCATCGAGCGCGAGGTTGACGAGGTCCCCGGTGACCGCCACGTGGTCGGGGGCCTGCGCCTTGAGATCGCGCACCAGCGCGTCGAGCTGCTCGGTGCGGTGGATCTTGTGTCGCTTGCGCCGCCAGTTGACGTAGCCGAGCGCGCGCTTGCCGACGAGCTCGGTGAGCCGTGGGGGCGGAAGCGGCGCGAGATGCGGATCGGAGAGATGCGCCAGCACGAACATCGGGGGGCGCTACGCGCTGCCGATCAGGATTCCGGCGAGGAACACCAGCACGCCGCCGACCACGACCTGGAACGCGGCCTGCAGGAACGGCGTGTCCATGTAGCGGTAGCGGATATACGAGATCGCGGCGAGCTCGACGGCGACCACGGCAACCGCGAGCGCGGTCGCGGTCACGAAGTTCGGAATGAGATAGGGCAGGGTGTGACCGAGCCCGCCGATCGCCGTCATGGAGCCGCACACGACGCCGCGCAACCAGGGAGAGCCGCGGCCCGTGAGCGAGCCGTCGTCCGAGAGCGCCTCGGCAAAGCCCATGGAAATGCCCGCGCCGACCGCGGCCGCGAGCCCGACCAGGAAGGTCTCCCAGGTCTGGTGGGTCGCGAAGGCGGCCGCGAACAGCGGCGCGAGCGTCGACACCGAGCCGTCCATGAGGCCGGCGAGCCCCGGCTGCACGTATTGCAGCACGAACATGCGCCGCGCGGTCTCGTCTTCCTTGGCGCGCGCGCCCGGAGTGAGGATCTTCTCGTCGAGCTTTTCGGCGAGGGTCTCGTGCTTGTCTTCCGCCTCGGCAAGCTCGATCAACAGCTCGCGCACCGATGCGTCGCGCGCCGATTGCGACGCCTTGCGGTAGAAGCGTGCGGTCTCGAACTCCATCGCGGCCGCGTATTTGCGCACCTCGTCGAGACCGAGCGGGCGCACCAGCCAGAGAGGTTTATGGCGCACGAATCCCTTCACGTCCTGCCGGCGAATCAGCGGCAGATATTCACCGAACTTGGCGCGGTAGAGGTCGAACAGCTTGGTGCGATGCCTGATCTCCTCCTTCGCCATCTCGTCGAACATCTGCGCGGAACTCGGATATCGCTCGCGTAGCCCGTCGGCGAAACCTTGATAGATGCGGCTATCCTCCTCCTCGTTGGTGATGGCGAGCGCCAGGATCTCCTGCTCGCTCAAGTCGGCAAAGCGTTTCATCGCGGTATCCGGATGGGTTGCATGGCCTATATTGCAGCGGCCGACGGGAAAATGCGAGGCGTTGAACCGCAGGAATCAGGCTGACGGCGGCCGAGCTTTGGCTGCACCATCATGCGCGGAGCACCAAAGATCAACGGCGCCCCCGGAATGAACCAGGGGCGCCGTAAGGGCCGGGGACATTTGTGGGGGGATGCACCCGACCGCTTGGCAAAAATTGGATTTCGACGTGTACGTGTATCCCGTGAAACGCAAATACCCTACGCGGACCGCAATGGCAAAACGAATGATCACAACGCAGCCATGCGATCATTGCGGGTGATTCATTGCCGCAGGCTATCCAAAGTTTTCCTGGCCATCGAAACAACGAGGCGTCCCGCATGCGTGAGACCATCGAGAGGGCGGCGCGACGCGGCTTGCACCTCTACTGGCGATTCGCGCGCGGGCTTACGCTCGGCGTCCGTGCGCTGGTGATCGGCGAGGATCGCCGCATCTTCCTGGTCCAGCACACATATGTGCGCGGCTGGCATCTGCCCGGCGGCGGCGTCGAGCCGGGCGAGACCGTGCTCGCCGCGCTCGCGCGCGAGCTCGCCGAGGAAGGTAATATCGAATTGACCGGCCCGCCGCAGCTGCACGGCATGTTCTTCAACACCCGTGCGTCGCAGCGCGACCACGTCGTGTGTTTCGTCGTCCGGTCATTCCGCCAGAGCGCGCCGCCGGCGCCCAACCGCGAGATCGCCGCCACGCGCTTCTTCGCGCTCGATGAGCTGCCGGGCGACACCGGCGCGGGCACGCGCACGCGCATCGCCGAAATCCTGCTTGGCGCACCGGTGAGCGACCAGTGGTGAGCTGAAGCGTGGTCGGGCGTGCGGAACCGTCACGGATCGCGCCCATCGGGCGGCGTCCGGCGCCGGCTCACACGAGCGTCCATCGATTTCCGGCTGCGCCGCTCCGGGAAGGGAAGAGCGCAATGGACGTCACGCCGCGCAAATGCTAATCGCCCGTGCGGACAATGAACGATCTTTCCCTCATCATCCGGCCGGAGGCCGCGGAAGACGCGGACGCGATCGAGCGCCTGCATGAGCGCACTTTCGGGCCTGGGCGCTTCGCCAAGACCGCCTACCGCATCCGCGAGGGCGGGCCGCACGCGCACGCGCTCTCGTTCACGGCGCGCATCGGCACGCTGCTGGTCGGATCGGTGCGGCTGACGCCGATTGGCATCGGCGAGACGCCGGCGCTGCTGCTGGGGCCGTTGACGGTCGAGCCGCCGTTCCGCGACCGCGGCATCGGTTTTGCCTTGATCGAGCGCGCGCTCGCCGAGGCGCGGACGCAAGGTCACCGGCTGGTCGTGCTGGTCGGCGACGAGCCCTATTACGCGCGCGTCGGTTTCAAACGGATGCCAAAAGGCCGCGCCTCCATGCCGGGGCCGGTCGATCCGGAACGCCTGTTGGTCGCCGAGCTGGTGCCGGGCGCGTTCGAGGGCGTGTCGGGACCGATCCGGCCGCAGTGACTCCGGCGTGCAGTTGAGCCGGCGCGGCGTCGCCAGGCGTAATCCGGTCGCGTCGGTCGCGCCCAGCCAATTGCGGTCACGATTCGTGGTGTCTCCGCTCGCAGGCGCCGCGGTGCAGGATGCGCAGGTGCTGCTGGCTTGCCAGGCAGTGATTGGTTGCGACCGTCTCGTGATGGCCCGCGCGCGTCACGACGCAGTACGTGATGAGGAACTGCGGGCAGATCCTGGGAGTCGCGGCGCGCGCGCTTGGCGCGAAGCCGGTCGCGAAGGTCGCCAGCGTGATCGTGACCAATCCGGGCAACACGAATCCGGGCAGCGATGAGCGCTCCATATGTCTCTCCTGGTTGACGGCGCCGTCGCCCCTAAAAAACGAACAATACTTAAAAGTGCGTCAAGCGAGCTCAACGACGTGTCCGAGAGTCGCCGATCGGCGTCGCATCCGCTGTTCGTCATCATCCGCCGGGGCGACCGGCGGCGGGCGAACCGACCGAATGACGAGCCATAATGACGAGCCATAATGACTAGCCATAATGACGAGCCATGATGACTAAGGGCATCTCAAAATGACTAAGTGAATCTCCTCATCCGATCGTCAGGCTCGCCACGCGTTTGACGTCGGTATTTTCGGCATTTATAGCGAGGGGCCGGCACCCTTCGACCTGGAGGTCTTCCGTGCGTTTCGCGTTTGCAGTCCTCGTCCTCGTTTCGCTGCTCTCCGTTCCGGCCTCCGCTCAGGTGATCAATCTGTCGACCATCAAGTGCAAGGCGTTTCTCGACAGCGGCAAGGAGACGATCGGCTACATCATGATGTGGCTCGACGGCTATTTCACCAACGAGGACGACCCGGCGATCGTCGATTTCGACAAGATGAAACAGAAAGAGACGAAGCTCGCCGAGTATTGCGCCAAGAATCCGACCCACGGCCTCATGACCGCGGCCGAGGATGTGATGGAGAAGTGAGCGCACGCGGCCCCCGTCACCGACGGGCTGAGCGCGGCCGCTGCATGATCCCGAAAGGTGGCTAGACGTGGCGCGCCTGGCGGGCGCGACCCACATACCCTGCAAGGAGCGTGCTGGCGGCGCCCAGGATCGAGCAGGTCAACTTGATCTTCTCGTGCGCCCCGGCGCCCAGGGCATGCGTGGCGTCGGTGATGACCGGGTCGGTCGCGATCACGTCGCCCGCGATCCAGCCGAGCAGGGCGGCGCCGGCCCAGACGATGGGCGGGAAGCGGGTGAGCAGCGCCGAGATGACGGTGGCGCCGCCGACGACCGCGGGCACGCTGATGCCGAGGCCGAACAGCAGCAGCGCGAAATTCCCTTTGGCGGCCGCCGCGACCGCAATGACGTTGTCGAGGCTCATGACGATGTCGGCGACCGCGATGACCGCCATGGCGCGCATGAGGCTTTCGGTCGGAGCGGCGGTATCGTCCGACTCCTCGGTCGGCATCAGCAGCTTCATCGCGATCCACAGCAGCGCCAGGCCGCCCGCGATCTTGAGGTAGGGGATGAACATCAAGGTGACGACGATGCCGGCAAAGACGAGCCGCAGCACCAGCGCCGCGCTGGTGCCGAGCACGATGCCGGCCATGCGCTGCCGCGGCGGCAGCCGGCGGCACGCGAGTGCGATCACGATCGCGTTGTCGCCCGACAGCAGGATGTTGATCCAGATGATCTCGACGACCGATACCCAGAACTGCGGCTGCATGCTGCCGCCAAGGCTGGCGAGGAAGTCGGCCATCCGTTGTCCTTCCGCTTCAGGTAGGCCCGCGTGTCAGCGGGATGTGGCGACGGAGCGCCGACGCGGCGCGAGCCCGTGCGCGGCGCGCCAGGCGGGATCGCGCGTATCGCGCCAGGACGCATAGACGACGCTCGCCAGGCCGGCGGCGCCGATGGCGAACATCGACCATTGCAACGGCTGCGAGCGCGCGGCAGCCTCAAAACCGGCAAAGTCGAGCAGGACGAGGTAGGCTGGCGCCCACAGCGCGACCAGCGCCGCCCAGTTCGACAGGACTGCCTTGAGCGACACCGGCATGCTCCACCTCCGGCCCTTGCGCGCGGCGGATTGGGCGCCACGCGCGCCGCTCCGGCACACGATGCGACCCCGCATCGCGATGACTTCCGGAGCACGAGAGAGATAAACTAGGGGGCTGCGGCGCAGCGGCAATTCGGGATGAATGCCCAGGGGGTCATACCCAATGCAAGATCCCGATGGATTGATACCTGGTGGTGAATACCTGGGTGAAAACCCCTAGGGAACGATCCTGAGACAAACCCGACGGCAAACGCGGTAGACCGGAATGGCCGAGCTAACCGAAACGATGCGATCCAATCCGGTGGTCTTTCCGCGCATCATGTCGCAACCCAGGATCCTGATCGGCGTCATCTATCTTGCGGGATACGTCCTGCTCGACTGGATCAGTTTCATCGAGCCTTACGCGCCGTTCGGCATCACGCCGTGGAATCCCGGAACCGGCCTGAGCTTCGTCCTGGTGCTGCTGTTCGGGCCGCGGATGATTCCGTTCCTGTTCGTCAGTCCGCTGCTGTCGGATCTCGTGCATCAGCCGCTGCCGATGCCGTGGACGGTCGAGCTCGCCTCTGCCGCGCTGATCGGCGGCGGCTATTCGGCGGCGCTCGCGTTCCTGTCGCGGCCGGGTGCGAGGTTCAATCCGTCGCTGTCGTCGATGCGCGACCTTCTCCTGCTGATCGCGGTCGCGGTGGCGAGTGCGGCGTTCGTCGCGTCGAGCTATGTCGGCCTGACGATCGCGGCCGGCCTGCTGCCGGCGGCGGATTTCGGCACGGCGACGCTGCGCTACTGGGTCGGCGACGTGATCGGAATCATCGTCATCGCGCCGTTCGCCCTGGTCGCCTTGACGCGCCGGCGCGTGCTGCGGATGACGGCCGAGACCTGGCTGCAGCTCGCCGCCATCGTCGGCGCGCTGGCGCTCGTGTTCGGCTACGCCGAGGAGCGCCAGTTCCAGCTGTTCTATGTCCTGTTTCTGCCGATCATCTGGATGGCGGTGCGCACCGGGACGGAGGGTGTAACGGTCGGCATCCTCACCACGCAGCTCGGCCTGATCGCGGGCGTCATGCTGTTTCCCGACGAGGGACACGACGTGACGGCGTTCCAGGCGCTGATGCTCGTCCTCGCCGCGACCGGCCTCGTCGCCGGCGAGCTCGTCACCGAGCGCCGCCGCACCGAGACGCAATTGCGCCTGCACGAAGATTCGCTGGCGCGGCTCGCCCGCCTCGGCAGCATGGGCGAGCTCGCGGCTGCCGTCGCCCATGAGCTCAACCAGCCCCTGATGGCGGCCGGCACCTACACGCGTCTCGTCAACGATGCCATTTCGTCGGGCACCGCGGAGGCCGCGGTGGTCGCCGACACCGCCAAGAAGGCGGTCGCACAGGTGGAGCGCGCGGCCGAGGTCGTCCGTCGCCTGCGCGCACTGGTGCGGCTCGATCGCAGCGGCCGTGCGCCCTGCAGCGTCGAGCGGATCGTCAAGGACGCGCTCAACCTGTGCCAGGCCGATCTCGATCGCATTCATGCGAGCGCCCGCGCCGCGATCGCCGGCGATCTCCCGCCCGTGCTGGTCGATCTCCTGCAGGTCGAGCAGGCGCTGCTCAACCTGCTGCGCAACTCGATCGAGGCGATCGGCGGCACCGGCCAGACGCATGGCTCGATCTCGATCGATGTGTCCGAGGCAAACGGCGATTTCGTCGAGATTCGCGTCAGCGACAGCGGACCCGGATTCCCGCCCGACCTCGCCGACAATCCGTTCATTCCGTTCTCGTCGACCAAGCCCGAGGGGCTCGGCTTCGGCTTGCCGTTGTGCAAATCGATCATCGAGGCGCATGGCGGCCGCCTGTGGCTCGACGGCCACGCGCCCGGCGCCGCCGTCCATTTCACGCTGCCGGTCGCAAGGGCGCACCGCCATGCCTGACGCGATCCATATTGCGCTGATCGACGACGACGCGGCCGTGCTCGATTCGCTGCGGCTCTATTTTGCGCGCCAGGACGTCGAGACGTCGTGCTTCCAGGAGACGGCGGAATTCCTGGCGGCGCTCGACCGGGCCGAATCGTTCGACTGCGTGGTGTCGGATGTCTGCATGCCGGGCACCTCCGGCCTCGACCTGGTCCGTCTCCTCAACGAGCGCGGCTTTTCCCGGCCGATCGTCCTGATCACCGGCCACGGCGACATCGACATGGCGGTCTCCGCCATCAAGATCGGTGCGTTCGATTTCATCGAGAAGCCGTTCGATGAGAACCGCCTGCTCGCCAGCATCCGCAATGCGGTCGACAAGGGACGCCAGCGCGTCAACGACGCCGCCGAGCTGGAAAAGCTGCAGTCCCGTTTCAACTCGCTGTCGGCGCGCCAGCGCCAGGTGATGGAGCTCACGGTCGCCGGGCTGTCGAACAAGGAGATCGCGCTTCAGCTCGACATCAGCTCGAAGACGGTCGAGAACCATCGCGCCTGGGTGATGGAGCGGATCGGCGCGCGCAATCTCGCCGACCTGGTGCGCATGGCGATGCAGATCAGGCAGCGCACCTAGCGCACGTTCTGTTCCTATGGAATCGGAACGTGCGCCAGGTTCGTTTGTTGGCGCATCCGGGGCAGGCTGTCGCCGGAATATGCGCCAGCCGCGATTTCCGCGCAGATTGCGCGCCGGCGTTCAGCGCCCCTCTCTGGCCCAGGTGGCCGCGAGACTGCCGATCAGCAGCAGCAGGCCGAGGAGCCCTGCGAACATCGGCAGCACGCCGATGCCGCGCACCACGCTCGCGTCGCGCATGCGCACGCCTAGCCAGTCTTCGCCCTTGAAGGTATCGCTCGATCGCACCGCGAGGATGCGCGGCATGTCGAGCCCCGAGGCGCCGGTGACGCGGCGCGAGTCGCCACCCGTCGCGTTCGCGATCGGTGCGAGCACGTCGGTCGTCGAGGTCACCTGCGCGAACTCGCGCGGATTGGCCGGGCCGACATTGACGAGCGCCGTGAGCTTGCCGTCGGTCGCGCGCCACAGGCCAAGCTCGTTCGCCTGCACGGTCGAGCGCCACACGCCGGGCTCCGTCTGCGTGAGCGCGAGCTTGCGGGTCGCGCCGGAGGGCGAGGTGAGCGTCACGTCGGCGGCCGTATCCGCCATGGTCTGGCGCTGCACCGTGAGGTCGCGCCCCTGCACGGTCAGCCGCAGCGCCTCTTCCTCGAGGTCGGGCTGCTGCATCAGCCAGTGCGACAGCCGGCGCAGCAGGTCGAGATGCGGGCCGCCGCCCTCGTAGCCGCGCGCCCACAGCCAGATATGGTCGGAGAGCAGCAGCGCGACGCGTCCCTGGCCTTCGCGCGAGAGCAGCAGCAGCGGCTTGTTGTCCGGACCCTGCATCACGGTGGTGCCGTTCGCCGTCTTGGTGTCGACCAGCCGGAACCAGCGGCTCCAGTGCGGCGGCTCGTCGGTGCTGCCTTCGAGGCCGCGGGTCACCGGATGCCGGCGGCCCGCGTCGGTGAGGCGCGCGTAGAACGGCTGGTCGGTCGTCTTGCCGGTCGGCTCGGCCGGCAGGATCTGGTCGAGCGGCGTGCGCCAGATGCTGGTCTGGCTCGCATAGTCGGGTCCGGCCGCGACCAGAACAGCGCCGCCGTCGCGCACATATTTGGCGATGTTGTCGAAATAGATGATCGGCAGCACGCCCTGGCGGGCGTAGCGGTCGAAGATGATGAGCTGGAACTCGTTGATCTTCTGCTGAAACAGCTCGCGCGTCGGAAAGGCGATCAGCGACAGCTCGTTGATCGGCGTGCCGTCCTGCTTCTCGGGCGGCCGCAGGATGGTGAAGTGCACGAGGTCGACATTGGGGTCGGACTTGAGCAGGTTGCGCCAGGTCCGCTCGCCTGAATGCGGCTCGCCCGAGACCAGCAGCACGCGCAGCTTGTCGCGCACGCCGTCGATCGACACCACGGCGCGGTTGTTGACGGTAGTGAGCTCGCCGTCGAGCGGCGAGGCTTCGATCTCCACGATGTTCTGCCCCGCATGCGGGATCTGGATCTGGACCTCGACGGTCTCGCCGGTCGTGACCGTGCGTTGATCGAGCACGTCGCCGTCGCGGCTGATCTTGACCTCGGCGCGCGAGGCCGGCACGCCGCTGTCCTCGACCTTGAACGAGATCGTCTGCTGCTGGCCGACGATGCCGAAGCGGGGCGCCGCGACGAGGACGACGCGACGGTCGCGCTCGTTGGGCACGCCGGTGATCAGCGCATGCAGCGGCGCCGAGAAGCCGAGCGCCGCGGCGTCGGCCGGCACGTCATGGACGCGCCCGTCGGTGATCATGAAGGCGCCGGCGACGCGCTCGGGCGGCACGTCGGCGAGCGTCGCGCCAAGCGCTTGAAACAGCCGCGTGCCGTCGGTTTCGCCATCGGCCTGCCCGGCTTCGACCACGCGCAGCTCGAGTCCAGGGATGCGCTGCAGGCGCTTGACCAGCGCGTCGCGCACCGCCTCGGTCTGCGCGGTGCGGTCGCCGAAGCTCTGGCTCGGACTCTTGTCGACCACGACGACCGCGACCGAGGTGAGCGGGTCGCGGTCCTCGCGCGTCAATGACGGATTTGCCAGCGTCGCGACCATGAGCGCGATCGCGCCCGCGCGGATCGCCGCACCGCGCGTGCGACTCGCGAACAGCAGGATGACCATCGCGGCCGCGAGCGCGATCGCGGCCCAGACGAAGGGGAGGGGAACGAGAGGCGAGAAGGTGAGACCGAAACCCAACATACGCTCCTACTGGCCGAGCCGCTCGAGCAGCGCCGGCACGTGCACCTGGTCGGCCTTGTAGTTGCCGGTCAGCGTGTACATCACGATGTTGACCCCGGCGCGGAAGGCGAGGTCGCGCTGGCGCGGCTCGCCTGGCACCAGCGGCAGCATCGGCTGGCCGTCGCTGCGCATCGCCCAGGCGCCGGCGAGGTCGTTCGACGTGATGATGATCGAGGACACGCCGTCGCCGCCGCGCGCCGGGTGCTTCGCCTCGTCGTCGCCGCTCTCGTCGTCGCTCGGGATCGCCTCGACCCAGAGCTGGCCGGAATTGAAGCGGCCCGGGAAGTCGCGCAGCAGGAAGAAGGTCTTGGTCAGTACGTGGTCCTTCGGCACCGGCTCGAGCTCGGGAATGTCGAGCGACGCGAGGATTCCGCGCAGCGCCAGCATGCCGGGGCTCCGGGTCTCGCCCCCCGGGGGCGCCGTGACGGCATCGCGCGTGTCGAACAGGACGGTGCCGCCCTGCTTCATGTAGGCGTCGATGCGGGCCAGCGCCTGCGCACTCGGTTTGCGCGCATTGGGCGTGATCGGCCAATAGATCAGCGGGAAGAACGCGAGTTCGTCGCGCTCGAGATCGAGGCCGATCGGCTCGCCCGCCTCGAGCGCGGTCCGCTGTGCGAGATAGAGCGTGAGCCCGGCGAGTCCGGCCTTGCTCACGCTGTCCGCGTCGGCGTCGCCGGTGATCACATAGGCGAGCCGCGTCTCGAGCGTTGCCTTCATGGCGAACTGGTCGCTCGCCTGGTCGGCGCGCGCCGGCGAGATGCCGGCGATCGCCGCGATGGCGGCAAGTCCGACCCCGAGCACAAGCGCGGCGGCCATCCGACGCCGCGGAATCAGCCGGTGGACGCCGCCAGCGAGCCAGAACACCACGACGGCGTCGATCAGCAGCATCGCGAGGGCGATCGCGAAGATCGGGCCGCGCAGGTCCTGCGGCTCGCTCTGCCGGTAAGCCTCGACACGCGCATTGAGGGGCGCGACGTCGACCGGTGCGATGCGGTCCGCCGGCGCGAGCGTGTTGACGGCGAGCAGGCCTTCAGGCGGACCGTAGAAGCCGGGTGGATTGTCGGCCTTGGCGCGGCCCGTGAAGCCGGCCGGAACCGGCCGCGCGGTCGCGGGCGGCGCTTCGAAAGCACCGAAGCCGTCGAGCACGCGGCTCGGCGGCAGCGCCTCGCGCGCGCCTTGCGTGGCGGTCGTCGTCTCGGCGTCCGACATGGTGCCCGCGAGGCCGACGATTCGGCGGAGCATGTCGACGAAGGTGCCCGAAATCGGCAGGTCTGACCAGCGCGTGTCGGCGGTGACGTGGAACAGCACCACCATGCCCTTGCCGCGGCGGGCGCCGGTGACGAGCGGCGTACCGTCGGCGAGCGTCGCCCAGGTTCGCTCAACAAGGCCGACGTCCGGCTCGGCCAGGACCTGGCGGGTGACCGTCACGTCGTTCGGCACCTGCATGCCGGCGAACGGGCTTTCGCGCCCGAAGCCCGCGAGCGGCTGCGGTTTCTCCCAGCTCAGGCTGCCGCCGAGGATGCGGCCGCCGCGGCGCAGCTTGACCGGCACAAGCTCGTCATCGGCCGCCGCCAGCCGCGGTCCCGCGAAGCGGACCAGCACGCCGCCATCCTCGACCCAGCGCGCGAGATCGGCGCGTTCCTCCGGCGCGATGGTGCCGACGTCGGCGAGGATCATCATCGGCACGCGCTGCTCGGCGAATTTGGCGACCGCTTCGGACGGCGATCCGCGCTCGCCCAGTCGCACGTCGGCGAACGGCCCGAGCGCCCGCGTCAGATAGTAGTTCGAGGCGAGCAGCGGTTGCGCCGTATCGGCGGTCGAGCCCGAGACGATGCCGACGGTGCGGCGGCGCCAGCGCTTGTCGAGCAGCTGGACGGCGCCGGCCGAGCGCTCGCCCACGATGTCGACCCGGGCGATGTCGTTGCGGATCTCGACCGGCAGGTCGAACTGCGCCTCGGTCTCGCGCTCGCCGCTCTTGAAGGCGTAGCGCGCCTCGCCGAGCGGCAGGCCCTTGAGATCGAGCGCCCGCACGGCGCCGTCGTCGCCCGCGCCGGTGTCGGTGCGCAGCACCTTCACGCTCAGCACGCCGGCCGCGTTGTCGGCGGCCGCGAGCGCGTGCGCGCCGCGTACCCCGCCCATCACCACGGTGACGGGGTGCTTGTCGGCGGCGAGCCGCGCGAGGCCGTCGACGAACTCCTTGGCGTGCCCCATGTCGACGCCGTCGGTGAGCCAGACAAGCTCGATGCCCGGCGTCTGGCCGTTCGGCTTTGCGTTGAGCAGGCGCTCGACCACCGCCAGCGCCTCGGCGCGCTCGACCGTATGCGGCTTCGGCTTGAGCTGCCGCAGCCGCACGCGCGCTGCGCCCGCGGTTTCGAGCGAGAGGTCGCGCACGGTGTCGGACAGCGGCACCAGCGCGACTGGGCGACCGTCCTGATCGGCGCGTGCGAGCAGATCCTCGGCAGTGCGCATGCGCGCCTCCCAGGTCGCGGCGGCGGACCAGCCGTCATCGATCAGGAGCGCGAGCGCGAGCTTGCTGTCGCTGGTCGCGACCGGCGGATTCCACAGCGGGCCGGCCGCCGCGAGGATCACGAGCGTCGCGAGCATGAGCCGCAGCAGGGTGAGCCACCATGGCGTGCGCGCCGGCGTCTCCTCCTTGGGGGCGATGTCGAACAGGAGGCGCGTCGGCGGGAACGCGATGCGCCGCGGCCGCGGCGGCACCAGCCGCAGCAGCCACCACAACAGCGGCAGGCCGGCGAGGGCGACGAGCACCAGCGGCTGCGCGAAGGCGAGCGGGAGGCCGGGGATCATGCGTGCCTCGCGGGCGCGCCCGCGCCGTGCCAGCGGTTGATGCCGAGACCGTCGCGGCCGCCGCCGAGCTGCGCGTGCAGCGCGAGCAGCAGCTCGCTCGCCGTACGGTCGGTGCGGTGAATCACGAAGCTCCATCCGAGCCGGTCGGTCTCGGCGCGGATCTCGGCGCGATGGCGCTCGATGCGCGCCTGGTAGTCGGCGCGCCAGGTCTCGGCGCGGCCTGCCGTCACGGCGCCGGCGCCTTCCGGCTCGACGAACTCGATGCGGCCCGCATACGGGAAGGTCTCCTCGGCGGGATCGACCACCTGCACGACGTGGCCGCTCGCACTCGTCGCCGAGAGCTGCGCGATGGTGCGGTGGACGTCGGCGATCGGGCTCCACAGGTCGGACAGCACGACGACCTCGGCGAGCGGGGAGGGGGAGAACGACGGCGGCAGGCTCGACCGCGGCGCCGGATCATGCAGCATGGTCTGCGCCATCGTCTCGACCACGTTGCGGCTCGCGGTCGGGCGCATCAGGCCCGGGATGCCGATGCGCTCGCCGCCTTCGATCAGCACCTCGGCGAGCGCGAAAGCGACCACCAGCGCGCGCTCGAGCTTGCTGTCGCGGGCAAGCGTCGACTTGAACGTCATCGAGGCCGAGCGGTCGGGCCACAGCCACACCGTATGCGCGGCTTCCCATTCCTGTTCGCGCACGTAGAGATGGTCGTCGCGCGCCGAGCGGCGCCAGTCGACGCTCGAGGCCGGCTCGCCCGACACGAAACGGCGATACTGCCAGAAATTCTCGCCCGGACCGGCGCGGCGGCGGCCATGCAGGCCGTGGATGACGGTCGCGGCGACGCGGCGCGCCTCGAGGATCAGACGCGGCATGGTGGCGGCGAGCGAGCGGCCGTCGCCGACGGCGTGCCCGATCGCCTGGGCCTCCTCCGGAAATGCCGCTTTGGTCGCCGCCATGCGTTGCTACCCGACGCGCCCCTTGAGGCGGCCGATGACCGCCGGGATCGTTTCGCCATCGGCGCGGGCCGCGAAGGTGAGCGCCATGCGGTGCTTGAGGATCGGCTCGGCGAGTGCCACGACGTCGTCGACCGACGGCGCATAGCGCCCTTCCAGGAGGGCGCGCGCGCGCACCGCCAACATCAACGCCTGGCTGGCGCGCGGCGACGGGCCCCAGGCGATCAATTTGCCGAGATCGCCGCCCTCGGGTCCCGGGCGCGCCGAGCGGACCAGCGCGAGGATCGCATTGACGACCGATTCGCCGACCGGCAGGCGGCGCACCAGCCGCTGCGCGGCTATCAGCTCGTCGGCGGTCATCGCCGGCTTCGGCTTGGTCTCCTCGGCGCCGGTGGTGTCGAACAGGATACGCCGCTCGGCGTCGCGGTCCGGATAGTCGACGTCGATCTCCATCAGGAAGCGGTCGAGCTGGGCTTCCGGCAGCGGATAGGTGCCTTCCTGCTCGAGCGGGTTCTGGGTCGCCAGCACGTGGAACGGCTTCGGCAGGTCGTGGCGCACGCCTGCCACGGTGACGTGCTGCTCCTGCATCGCCTGCAGCAGCGCCGACTGGGTGCGCGGGCTCGCGCGGTTGATCTCGTCGGCCATCAGCAGCTGCGCGAAGATCGGGCCGGAGATGAAGCGGAAGCTGCGCTTTCCGCCGGGGTTCTCCTCCAGCACCTCGGTGCCGAGGATGTCGGGCGGCATGAGGTCGGGAGTGAACTGGACGCGCCGGGCATCGAGGCCGAGCACCGTGCCCATGGTGTCGACGAGCTTGGTCTTGGCGAGGCCGGGCACGCCGACCAGGAGCGCGTGTCCGCCCGACAGAAGCGTGACCAGAGCCTGCTCGACCACCTTGTCCTGCCCGAAGATCACGGCGCCGATCGCCGCCTTGGCGGCCCGGGTATGGGCGGCGGTCGATTCGGCCGCGCGCACGATCATGTCCTCAAGCTTCTCGGGGCTCTCTCCGCTCGCTGCCACCATGAACCTGCTCCTCAACCTGCTCGTCGTTGAATTCCGGTCGTCTTTCATACACATAACGCGTCATGCATACACACAACGCGTCACGCGCCGGCTGCGATAACCCACAACCGCGCCCGTCCCCGGGCCTCGCGCCCCACCTGGAAGCCTTGAGTCTTCCGCATCCGCCAGGAGCTTACGCTATTTTTGCGCCGAACGAGCCCGATCCGCGGCCTCACGATCGCGCGAGCGGATGACTGAATCGCAAAATTGAGGCCAACCATGGCGAAGGAAGGGCAGAGCAGCGGGCTGGACGGCATAGCGGGGGCGCTCAAAAGCGCCGCCCACCAAGCAGTTCCGCCTGTCCATCTGTGGAATCCACCCTATTGCGGCGAGATCGACATGCGGATTGCCGCCGACGGTACCTGGTTCTATCAGAAGACCCCGATCGGGCGGCCCGCTTTGGTCAAGCTCTTCGCCTCCGTGCTCAAGCGCGAGAATGACCGCTACTTCCTTGTTACACCTGTGGAAAAGTGCGGCATCACGGTCGACGAGGCGCCCTTCCTGGCGGTCGAACTCGCGGTCGAGCAGGCCGGGTCCGCGGCCGAGTCGGATTCCCATCAGAGACAGATGCTTCGTTTTCGCACCAACGTGGACGACTGGGTGACGTGCGGCAACGACAACCCGCTGCGGTTCGAGCCCGAGCCCGCAACCGGCGGGCTCAAGCCTTTCCTGCACGTGCGGCGCAACCTGTGGGCCAAAGTGACCCGGGCGCTGTTCTATGATCTCGTCGAGCTCGGCGAGGAACGTGAGGTCAATGGCGAGCACATGTTCGGGGTCGCTTCGGGAGGCGAATTCTTCGTCATGGCGCCGGCCGCCAGCATAGCGGGATTGCGGTGATGGATCAGACCACCGAGACGAAGCGCGTGAGCGGGGCGGGCGACGCGCCGGCGATCACGCACGCGTTCTTCGATCGCGCTCGCCTGCGCCTCACGCTCGACGTACCCCCCGGGCTCACCGACCCGAACGTGCCGGTGACGCGCGGCGATCTCGACCTCGATCCCGCGATGTGGGAGCGCGCTGGCGTCGCCGCGACGCGGCCAGCCGCCGTTCTGGTGCCGGTGGTCGACCGGCCGCAGCCGAGCGTCATCCTCACCATGCGCACGTCGGAGCTTTCGAGCCATGCCGGCCAGATCGCGTTTCCGGGCGGCAAGATCGAGGCGGCCGACAGCGGGCCGCTCGCGGCCGCGCTGCGCGAGGCCAAGGAGGAGATCGGGCTCGACGCGCGGCTGGTCGAGCCGCTCGGCTACCTCGATGTCTATCTCACCTTCTCGGGCTTTCGCATCCTGCCGGTGGTGGCGCGGGTCGAGGCTGGCTACGCGCTCACGCTCAATGCGTCGGAGGTCGCCGACGCGTTCGAGGTGCCGCTCGACTTTCTCATGGGGCCCGAGAATCACCAGCGCCACACGCGCGACTGGAAGGGTATCCAGCGCCAGTACTATGCGATGCCGTACCAGGAGCGTTACATCTGGGGCGTCACCGCCGGTATTCTGCGCAATTTGTATGAGCGCGTGTACGGCGCGTGATGTATCACTACGGCCGCTTCGCGCATGTGCCGGCGAAAGCCCGCCAGGGGATGTCATCCGTTCGCGGTTTCGCCGACAATCGCATGCGCCATCGTCGCGAAGGGTCCGCCATGGACACGCCGGAGGTCTGACGTGATCCGCCTGTTCTCCATCGAGGTCGCGCTGTTCCTCGCCCCGTTCGTGGCCTATGCCCTGTTTCTGTGGGCGGCGCGCGAGGGCATTCTTCATCCGAAGGAATGGTCGGTGCCTGTGCTCTTCGCGCTCTCGCTCATGGCGGTGGCGCTCACGGCCGCAGGATTCGCGTTCATCGCCGAATATGGCGGCGCGCCGGCGCATTCGACCTACGTGCCGGCGCATCTTGAGAATGGCAAGCTCATACCAGGGATGTTGAAGTGAGTCGTCAACTTCCGGACGCCGCTTGGCTCACCGCCGGCCCGCTCACGCAATTGCTCGGCGTGCTCGATCATGCGGGCGAGGAGGCGCGGGTGGTGGGCGGCGCGGTGCGCGACTCCATGTTCGGCCAGAGGCCGGAGGAGGTCGACATCGCGACCACCGCGGTGCCGGATTGCGTGATGGATCGCGCGCGCATCGCCGGCTTCAGGGCGGTGCCGACCGGCATCGACCACGGCACCGTGACGGTCATCGTCGACGGCAAGCCGTTCGAGGTCACGACGTTGCGCTCCGATGTCGAGACTTATGGCCGCAAGGCCAGGGTCGCGTTCGGCCGCGACTGGAAGATCGATGCCGAGCGACGCGACTTCACCATGAACGCGCTCTCGGTCGATCGCAAGGGCGAGATCTTCGACTATGTGGGTGGGCTTGCCGACATCGACGCGCGCCGGGTGCGCTTCATCGGCGACCCGCGCAAGCGCATCGCCGAGGACTTCCTGCGCATCCTGCGCTTCTTCCGCTTCCATGCGACCTACGGCAACGGCGCGCCCGATCCGGCGGGACTGGCGGCCTGCATCGCGTCGCGCGACGGCCTCGGGCATCTGTCGCGCGAGCGCATCCGCATGGAGACGCTCAAGCTGCTGCGCGCCGAGCATGCGACGCCGACGCTCGCCGTGATGGCCGAGGCCGGCCTCCTTGAGATGGTGCTCGGCGGCGTGCCGCTGCTCGCGAGCTTCGAGAACACCTGCAAGGTCGAGAAGGCGGCGGGCGTCGAGGGCGACCCGGTGCGGAGGCTCGGCGCGCTGGCCGTCACGGTCGTCGAGGATGCGGAGCGGCTGTGGCAGCGCCTGCGGCTCACCAATTCGGAGCATGGGCGCCTCGTCTCGATCGGCGAGGGCTGGTCGCGCATCTCGCCTGCGCAGGGCGAGACGGCGGCGCGCGAACTGATCTACCGGCTCGGCACCGACCGCTATGTCGACCGCGTGCTGATTGCCTGGGCGCGTTCGCCGGCCGGTGTCGCCGATGCGCCATGGAAGGATCTCGCGATGCTGCCGACGCGCTGGAGCGCGCCAAAATTCCCGCTGAAATCCAAGGATTTCGCCAAGCGCGGCGTCGACAAGGGTCCGCGCATGGGCGCCGCGCTCACGGCTGCCGAGGAGGCGTGGATCGCGGCCGGCTTCCCGGACGACAAGGCCGCACTCGCCGCGCTCGCCGACGCTGCGGTCGCGGCCGCCGCCAAGCCCTGACGCCGCCGGCCGTGCTCGCCGCCTTCGCTGCACTTTCGCTGGTCCAGCTTGTGCTGATCGCCGGCATGGGCGTGCTGACGTCGCTGATCGGCGGCGTCGCGGGCTACGGCACCGGCGCGCTGATGCCGCTCGTGCTGGTGCCGATCGTGGGCGCGGAGCCGATCGTGCCGATCATCGCGATCTCGGCGCTGATCACCAATGCGAGCCGCGCGACCGCGTTCCACAAGCTGATCGACTGGCGGCGCGCGCTGATCGTGTTCGCGGCGGCGACGCCGACCTGCGTGCTCGGCGCCTATGGCTATACACGGCTGAGCGGCACCGGCGTGATGATCCTGATCGGGAGCATGCTTGCGCTCTCGGTTCCGCTGCGCTGGTCGCTGCGGTCGCGCGGCTTTCGCCTGGACGACAGGCGGCTCACGGCGGCGGCGTTCGCCTGGGGCGTGCTGGTCGGCGGCACCACCGGGGCGGGAGTCATACTATTGTCGATGCTGATGGCGGCGGGCCTCGAGGGCGCGGCGGTGATCGCGACCGACGCGGTGATCTCGGTGGCGCTCGGCGTCGTCAAGCTCGCGGTGTTCGGGTTCGCGGGCGTCGTCACCGGCCAGGTCGTCGCGGTCGCGCTGGTGATCGGGTTGGCGGCCTTCCCGGGCGCGTTCGTGGCGCGCGCACTGGTCGCGCGCCTGCCGATCCATATCCATACCGCGATACTCGACGCGGTCGTTGTGATCGGCGGCCTTGTGATGATCATCGGTGCACTGCACCGGTAGACAGCCCGTCGCAGGCGTGGCTGGCCGTCACGACCGCTGCGGCGCGCTGGTGCGCAATCGGATCTTCGTGGACAAACCAGCGGAGATCTTCGGGTCCGTGCCGCTTGAGGGTCGCGTCATGCGCCGCCTTGATTGATTCCCGCGGGCGTACGCCGTACTGTTCTGGCCGCGGTGCAAGCCGCGCCCGGACCCGCGGGAAGGGTTCAACCCACTTGCATCTCTCATAGAGCACGCGAGCCTTTGTGCAGCCGTTTTGCGGGTCGTCGGCATCGATGCACGGAGGTCTTCGATGAATACGCTGCCCGATCGACCGCATCTGGGCCACCTCAAGAAGCAAGCCAAGGAGCTGATCCGTCGCTACCGTGCCCGCGACCCGGGCGCGATGGCGCAGTTTCGCGACGCGCTGCCGGCGGCCGCCGGCAGGAGCGATGACGAGGTCGCGGCGCTCGATCTTCGGCTGCACGACGCGCAGTCCTGCGTGGCGCGCGGCTACGGCTTTGTGTCGTGGGCCGACCTTGCGAGCTACGTCGAGGGCCGATCAGTTGCGTTCGACGATCGCACTGCTCACGTGCTGCACTGGCTTGGGCTCGTCTATGCGGCGGACGTCGATGGCGGGGCCGATCGCGCCTTTCCGGGCGTGGCTGCGCGCATGCTTGCGGAGCATCCCGGCCTCGCGTCCGGCGACCCGTACATCGCTTGTGCGGTCGGCGATGAGGGCGCGTTGCGGCTCGCGACCAGGCACGACCCAGCCTGGGTCGGTCGGCCCGGTGGGCCGCTGCGATTGCCGCCGCTCGTTGCCGTCGCGCATTCCAGCCTGCTGCAAGTCGCCGAGTTTCGCGAGGGCCTCCATCGCAGCGCGCGATTTCTGCTTGCCGCCGGAGCGGACCCCAATCAGCGGATCGGCAGCCGCTGGCCGCCCGGCTCGGTGAGCGAACCGGACGACGACCACCCGCTGTCCGCACTCTATGGCGCCGCCGGACGCAATCACGATCCGGAGCTGACCAAAATGCTGCTCGACGCCGGCGCCGATCCGAACGACAACGAGTCGCTCTATCATTCGCTGGAGGATCGTTCACCCGAGAAACATTGCACCCGTCTGCTCCTGGAGAACGGCGCCCGCGTCGTCGGCAGCAATGCGATTTTTCGCGTGTTCGACTTCGACGATGTCGCGGCGCTCAAGCTGTTGCTCGCCCATGGAGCCGACCCCAACGAGCGGGCCGGCAATCCCCCGTTGACTGATTGGGGCTCGCCGCTGCTGTGGGCGATCAATCGGCGGCGGTCGCGCCGGCACATCGAGGCGCTGTTGCGCGCGGGCGCTGACCCGACGGTGACGACGCCCGGCGGCACCACACCCTATGCGCTCGCGTTGGAGTTTGGGCTCGGCGAGGTCGCGGATCTGCTGCGCCAGCGCAGCGGTGCCGAGCCGATCTCCCAGGAGACCGCGTTCGTTGCGGCCTGCGCACGCGGCGACGAGGCCGAGGCGCGGCGGATCCGGGCAGGGCGGCCGGAATGGCCCGCGGCGCTGCCGCAGGCGCGGCTGCGCTTGCTGCCGGACATGGCGGCGGCGGGCGCCGACGAGGGCGTACGCGTGATGGTGAAGCTCGGCTGGCCGATCGCGGTGCGCGGCGGCGACTGGAGCGCCTCGGCGCTCAATCACGCGGTCTTTCGCGGCGATGCGGGCTTGGCGCGGTTTCTGCTGGAGCATGGAGCGAGCTGGCAAGAAGAGCACGGCTACGGCGACAATGCGTGCGGCACGCTCTCATGGGCATCGTGCAACGAACCGGTCGCGGGCGGCGACTGGGCCGGCTGCGCGCAGGCGCTTCTCGACCACGGCATGCCGGGCGCGACGCCTGATCCGGAGGATCCGGGCTGGATTCGGATCGACGGACGCCGCAAGCGTTTTTCCGAGGAGGTGAGCGAGGTGCTGCTCGGCGAAGCGCAATAGAGCGATGCGATCAGGTAGAATCGCATCGTGCTCTCATCCCATTGCTGGAGCGTGACCTTGTGCGAAAAGTCTGCAACTCTTCGGGATCATGCTCCGGCGCTCCGGTCAGGTCCGGGGCAGGCCTGCGTTCGGCAACGCGTCGGTCGGCCGGGGCGCCTGCGGCGGCCCATGGCTGCCCGCGATCGAGATCGGCACCAGCAAGGCCTCGCCGATCAGGAAGCACAGCCAGGTCGCAACCCCGCCGAACATGACCCAGGCGAGGAACGTGCGCTCATCGGCGATCACCGACGGCGGCTCCTCGACCCAGTAGAGCAGGGGCGCATCGCGCGTGCTGGTGAGGCCGTAGCGTGAGATCGCGCGCGCCACCGCGCTCTGGGCGGGCGAGAAGGCGGTCGCCACGTAGCGCACGGCGGCGGCGTAGTTTTGCTGCCAGTTGCGTGGCGTGCGGAAGTCGAGCGGGCCGTAACCGCTCACGACCGCGACCGCCCAGGCGCGCACCGGCTCGGCCCGCGTCCAGTTGGTCGGCACGATCGGCGCCGCCCGCCAGGCGCCGCTGCGGCTGAAGCGATGCGTGTCGGCGACCCCGGTGAACTCGGTTGCGACCCGCGCATCGGTGAAGCGGAAGCGCGCCGCATAGGGAAAGTGCGCGGTATCGGCGAGTTCGATCGGACCCGAGCCGCGTCCGATGATCTGCACGTCCGAGAGCAGCGCGATGATGAGGCCGACGACCACCATCAGCATGGCGCCAACGAGCGAGGCGAGGCCGGTGTCGCGGCCGGCCCACAGACCGACATTGAGCCCGGCCGTGATCGCAAAGAAGACGGCGAGCATGGTCCAGCCGAGGCAGGCGAGCGGCACCATGATCGCGCTCACGACCAGCACGGCGATCACTCCGCGCAGCGCAGCACGCCACAGCGCCGCACGGATCAGCCGGCGCAGGCGGCACGGTGCCGCGGCCGGCAGCTCGTCTGAACTCGTGCTCACGGCCACTTCACCACGGGCGGCATCGAGGAGAGGATCGCGTCGACATTGCCGCCGGTCCGCAGACCGAACACGGTGCCGCGGTCGTAAAGCAGATTGAACTCGACGTAGCGGCCGCGGTGGACCAGTTGCTCCTCGCGCTCCTCCGCGCTCCACGCCGCCGACATGTTTCGCCGCACCAGTGCGGGGTAGATCCCGAGGAACGCCCGGCCGACCTCCTGGGTGAAGGCGAAATCGGCGTCCCAATCCGCCGACGCGAGATAGTCGTAGAAGATGCCGCCGATGCCGCGCATCTCGTTGCGGTGCTTGAGATAGAAATAGTCGTCGCACCACGTCTTGTACTTCTCGTACGGCGCGACCGCCGCGTGGGCATCGCACGCGGCGCGCATGGCGGCATGGAAGTCGCGCGTATCGGGGTCTTCCTGCGTGCGGCGTTTCGCGAGCACGGGCGTGAGATCCGCCCCGCCGCCGAACCACGCCTTGGTGGTGACGACGAAGCGTGTGTTCAGGTGCACGGCCGGCACGTTCGGGTTTGTGGGATGGGAGATGAGCGAGATGCCCGAGGCCCAGAAGCGCGGGTCCGTCTCGGCGCCCGGGATCTGGGCACGAAACTCGGGCGCGAATTCGCCGTGCACGGTCGAGGCGTGCACGCCGACCTTCTCGAACACGCGGCCCTTCATCATCGTCATGACGCCGCCGCCGCCGGGTGCGCCCGCATGGTCGGTGCGCGTCCACGGGGTGCGGACGAAGCGCCCGGCATTCGCGCCGTAGAGCGCCGGCGGCGCCGCGTCCTCGAGCGACTCGAACGCCGCGCAAATATCGTCGCGCAGGCGTTCGAACCAGGTGCGGGCGCGTGCCTTGCGGGTGTCGAGTTGTCCGGCGTCCATCTCAGTCAACGATCGGTGAACAGCGAGCCGGATAGTAGCGCATATTCCGGCGAAAGCGTGCCCCGGACTTGATCCGGGGTTGGCCCGGTGCGCCGTTCGCTACTTGCGATTCCCTCTCGCCTGCCGCAGCGCCTCGCCCACCGCCATTGCGCAGGTCATCGCCACGTTGAGCGACCGCAGCCCCGACCGCATTTCGATCCTCAGCCGTATGTCCGCGGCGGCATGCACCTCGTCCGGCACGCCCGAGGATTCGCGGCCGAACAGCAGCAGGTCGCGCGTCTCGAAGGCGTGGTCGAGATAGTGGGTCGCGGCCCGCGTCGTGAACAGGACGAGGCGCAGCCCCTCCGCGCGCCGCCAGTCCTCGAATGCCTGCCACGAGGCATGGCGGACCAGTGTCACTTGGTCAAGATAGTCCATGCCGGCACGGCGGAAGGCGCGGTCGCTCGCCGGAAATCCCGCCGGCTCGATCAGG
>Ga0126384_10000253_pt1 | contig 28239 bp, 28 predicted proteins | sample PanSoiMetPlot_36_FD_92543 | JGI IMG/M metagenome (GOLD analysis project Ga0126384, IMG submission 92543) | Tropical forest soil microbial communities from Panama - MetaG Plot_36 | ecosystem: Environmental > Terrestrial > Soil > Tropical forest > Bulk soil | place: Panama | collected 2016-02-17 | reverse complement strand
GGCGGGCCGATCGTCTGGATCTCGGAGACCGACGCAAAGAAGGCCGGGATCGTCGACAATGACTGGATCGAGCTCTTCAATCTGAACGGCGCGATAGTCGCGCGGGCCGTCGTCAGCCAGCGCGTGCAGGGGGGCATGTGCCTGATGTATCACGCGCAAGAGAAGATCATGAACGTACCGGGCTCCATGGTTACCGGGCTGCGCGGCGGCCTCCATAATTCGGTCACGCGCACGGTGCTGAAGCCGACCCACATGGTCGGCGGCTACGCCCAGCTCTCCTACGGCTTTAACTACTACGGCACCATCGGTACGAACCGCGACGAGTTCGTCGTTGTGCGCAAGCTTACCAAGGTCGACTGGCTCGAACAGTATTCTCATCCCGTCCCGGGGGCCGTCGAGGAGGCCACGTCATGAAAGTCCGCGCCCAGATCTCGATGGTGATGAATCTCGACAAGTGCATCGGCTGCCACACCTGCTCGGTCACTTGCAAGAACGTCTGGACCTCGCGTCTGGGCATGGAGTACGCGTGGTTCAACAATGTCGAGACCAAGCCCGGCATCGGCTATCCCAAGGATTGGGAAAATCAGGAGCACTGGCGCGGTGGCTGGGTGCGCCGCAAGAACGGCAAGATCGTACCCAAGCAGGGCGGACGCTTGGCGATCCTCGCCAAGATCTTCGCCAATCCGCATCTCCCCGACATCGACGATTATTATGAGCCGTTCACCTTCGATTACGAGTTCCTCCATACCGCACATGAGTTGCCGACCGCGCCCGTCGCGCGCCCGATCTCGCTCGTCAGCGGCCGCACCATGGACAAGATCGAATGGGGGCCGAACTGGGAGGAAATCCTTGGCGGCGAGTTCGACAAGCGCTCCAAGGACTACAATTTCGAGGCAGTGCAGAAGGATATCTACGGGCAGTTCGAAAACACGTTCATGATGTATCTGCCGCGTATCTGCGAGCACTGCCTCAATCCGAGCTGCGTCGCCTCCTGCCCCTCCGGCTCGATCTACAAGCGTGAGGAGGACGGCATCGTCCTCATCGACCAGGACAAGTGCCGCGGTTGGCGCATGTGCGTGTCGGGCTGTCCCTACAAGAAGATCTACTTCAATTGGACTTCCGGGAAGGCGGAAAAGTGCACGTTCTGCTACCCTCGTATCGAGTCGGGACAGCCGACGGTGTGCTCGGAAACCTGCGTCGGACGCATCCGCTATCTCGGCGTTCTGCTTTATGACGCCGACCAGATCGAGACCGCGGCAAGCACCGAGGACCCGCAGGACCTCTACGAGGCGCAGCTCAAGCTGTTTCTCGATCCGAACGACCCGGACGTGGAGGCGCGAGCGCGTGCTGATGGCGTGCCCGACGCCTGGATCGAAGCGGCCAAGCGCTCGCCCACCTACAAGATGGCGGTCGACTGGAGGATCGCCTTCCCGCTTCATCCGGAATACCGCACGCTGCCCATGGTCTGGTATGCGCCGCCGTTGTCGCCGATCCAATCGCACGCCAATTCCGGCGCGATCGGGTCGGTGGGGGAGATCCCCGATGTGCGCTCGCTGCGCATCCCGGTGCGCTATCTCGCCAACCTGCTGACGGCAGGCGCCGAGGCGCCGATCGTCGCCGCACTCGAGCGCCTGTTCGCCATGCGCGTTTACTACCGTCAGCGGCAGCTCGGCGAAGGCGATGGACAGGCCGTGCTCGATCAAGTGGGCCTCACCGTCGCCAAGGTCGAGGACATGCACCGCTATCTCTCGATCGCCAACTACGAAGACCGGTTCGTCGTCCCGACCAGCCATCGTGAGAACGCCGAGGACGTCTACGGCTTGCGCGGCTCCTGCGGCTTCACCTTCGGCAACGGCTGCGACTTCGGGCCGCCGCACTCGACGCTGTTCGGCGGCAAGATGGGACGCCGCCACTTGGCGCCGACGCGGCCGCTCGATACCTGAGGAGGCGCCCATGATCGTGCTGCGGGCGTTTGCCGCGTTGCTCTCTTACCCGCGGGAAGATCTGCGCCAGGCGCTGCCGGAGATCGCAGAAGCTATCCGCGCCTCGCCGCTCATCGCGGTACGCGAGCGTGACGGCCTGATCGTTCTGATCAACGAGCTCGCGTCCGGCGATATCCTTACGGCAGAGGAGCGCTACGTCGAACTGTTCGACCGGGGACGCGCGACGTCGCTCAACCTGTTCGAGCATCTCCACGGCGAAAGCCGCGACCGCGGCGCCGCCATGGTCGAGCTGAAGCGCCGTTACGAAAGCGCTGGCTTTGAGCTCGCGACGAGGGAGCTGCCCGACCACCTGCCGGTCGTGCTCGAATATCTGAGCTGCCGCGACCTCGCCGAGACGCGCGACATGCTGCTCGACTGCGCCCATCTCCTGAAGCGGATCGACGAAGCCCTGATCGCCCGGGGTAGCTCCTATGCGGCCGTCTTGCAGGCGTTGCTCGTGATCGCCGGCGAGACGCCGCTCGACCCGGCAACGGTACCTCGTGTCGGTCATCGCGACGAGACTTCGGACAAGGATTGGTTTGAACAACCAGCTTTCGGTGAAGAGCCGTTAGGAACACGCGCGGGTCGATCGCCGATTCCCGGCCCCTTGCGATGACCGGGGCTTAAGCCCGGCGTCAATGCTTTTGAAGGGAGACGGTCACATGCTGTCCGCAGATTATGTCAACACGTTTCTCTTCGGCATCTATCCTTATATCTGCCTTGCGGTTTTGCTCATCGGCAGTCTGATCCGCTTTGACCGGGAGCCATATACCTGGAAGAGCGATTCCTCCCAACTGTTACGCTCAGGGCAGCTCCGCCTCGGCTCGAACCTGTTCCACTACGGCATCATCGTCGTGATCCTCGGCCATTTCGGCGGATTCCTGGCGCCGGAGTGGGCGGTGAACTGGGCGCTCGATCCAAGGCAGCATCAGCTCCTCGCGATGGTCGTCGGCGGCCTCGCCGGCCTCATCGCCATCATCGGATTATCGATTCTGATACACCGGCGTCTGGCCGATCCGCGCATCCGTCTCAACAGTCGATACTGGGATTTCGCAGTGGTGACGATGCTCTGGTTGCAGCTCGCCCTCGGCCTTCTGACGGTTCCGCTGTCAGCCCGCCACATGGACGGGGCCTTGTTCCAGACGCTCGTCGCCTATGTGAAAGGCGTCGTGACGTTCGACGGCGGGGCGGCGGGGTTGATGCTCGGCGTGCCACTGACCTACAAGCTGCATATCCTGTTGGGCTTCACCATTTTCCTGATCTCGCCCTTCACCCGCATGATCCATATCTGGAGCGGCGTTGGCGCGCTGGCTTATCTGTTCCGGCCCTATCAGATCGTGCGCACGCCGCACACGCGGGCCAAGGACCCGGTACGGCTGTGAGCATCACCGTCAATGGTGTGGAAGTCGACGCCGGCTTATTGCCGAGCCCGGAAGTCGCGGCCGTACGGGAACTGTTGCGTCAGCGCGCGGTGGCGGTCGGACTGCTCGCAGCAGCAGCGGCCGACACCGAAGGGATTGATGACGCCATCGACCGCCTTCTCGCCCAGGAAGTCTGCGTCCCGACGCCGACCGAGGATGAATGCCGGCGCCACTACGAGACGCACCGGACGGATTTTCAGAGTGGCGACCTTGTCCATGCGCGCCACATTCTGTTCCAGGTGACGCCGCGCGTTAGCGTTCTCGAGGTCCGCACCCGCGCCGAGGAGACGCTGGCGGAGTTGCTGGCCGAGCCTGAGCGCTTTGCCGCGCTGGCGCGCGAACTGTCCAACTGCCCCTCCGGACAGCAGGACGGCAATCTCGGCCAGATTGGGCGCGGTGACACCGTACCGGAATTCGAGCGCGCGTTATTCCGGTTAGGGCCGACAGGAATCCTGCGCGAGTTGGTCAAGACACGCCACGGCTTCCACATCGTGGCGATCGATCGGCGCATTCACGGCGAGACCCTGCCGTATGAGGCCGTGCGCGATCGCATCGCAGAGCGGCTCAAGGCAAATGTGGAGGAGCGGGCGCTGCGACAGTATGTGTCGTTCCTGGCCGGCCAAGCGGAGGTTCGGGGTGTCGATCTCAATGCCGCGCCAACGCCGCTCGTCCAATAGGCGAAACCTGACCTCGAATTTCCACACGCCAATATCCGTAGGCGCCAGTCATGAAACTTCGTTTCGAACATGGACGGCGCGACGACTTGAAAACGTTGAATCCGGCCTATTTTGCCTTGGTGATGGCCACCGGTATCGTCTCAATGGCCACGTACCTGCACGGCATTCCCGTGCTCCCGACGGTCCTGTTCTGGCTTAGCGCGCTGTTTCTCGCCGGATTGGGGGCGGCCACCGCCGCGCGCATCGTGCGCTACCCACAGACGTTCGCCGCCGACATCCAAAGCCATAGCCGTGGTATGGGCTTCTTCACCACCGTGGCGGCCACCGCCGTGTTCGGCAACGAGCTCGTGTCGCAGATGGAGGCCACCCGGATCGCAGTCATGTTGTGGATCGTTGCCGCGGCGCTCTGGTTCGTAACGACCTATGGCGTGCTTGCCGTGCTCACCGTCAAGCCGGACAAACCCAGTTTGGCCGACGGCCTCAATGGCGGTTGGCTAGTCAGCGTTGTGGCCTCCCAGTCGGTCGCGATTCTGACGGTGCTGATTTCGGCCGCTGGCGTTTTCGCGGGCCTTGAGCGCCCGTTGCTATTGGGGGCACTGGTGCTGTGGCTTGGCGGCGGCGCGCTGTATTTGTGGATCATGACGCTGATCTTCTTCCGCTACACGTTCGTACACATGACGCCCGAAGATCTCACACCCCCTTATTGGATCAATATGGGCGCGGTGGCGATCTCTACCCTGGCTGGCGCCACGCTGATCGAGCATGCCGCCCTCTCTCCGGTGGTTGTCGAAATCATACCGTTCGTGAAGGGCTTCACCTTGTTGTTCTGGGCCATCGCCACGTGGTGGATCCCCATGCTGCTGGTGCTCGGCGTCTGGCGCTATCTGATCTGCGGCGTGCCGGTTGCCTATGACCCTCTTTATTGGGGGGGCGTCTTCCCGTTAGGCATGTACTCCGTTTGTACGTACCACTTGGCAAAGATCCTGGATGCGCCGCTCCTGCTGCCGCTGTCGCAGCTGTTCATGGTCGTCGCCGTTCTCGCCTGGGCAGCGACCTTCGCTGGGCTTGTCGACAGCCGTCTCAACCGCGTGTCGCGCACGCAATCGAAAGCAGACGCGTGAACGGGGCTCCCTGCTCGCCCGCGTCGACAAGGTGATCGAATGATCCGCCGCGAGTTCATCACCCTCTGGACGGTGCGGCGGCGCTATAACGGCTCGGCATTGTATTGGAGCAAAAATTGGGTACAGCACTACTACACAATCTGATTGCCGGAGCCGGATCGAGCAGCCAGTTCGTTGGGGGACTGGTCGTGGTGGTGTTGTATGCTGTTATCGGTTTGCTCGGCGCGATCGGAAGCATTCTAGTCTTTCGACGAATCTTCCACGGAAGATGGGAACAGATATTCTGGGCCTCTTTCCTTGTCGCGATTGCTGCCTTTTATCTAAGCTTCGCAGGCTACATCGGGGCCTCACCTCATGCTTGGCAAACTGAACTAATCGGCGTCGGCGTCTTCCTTGTTTGTGCTCTGTGTGGGTTGTTTTCGCGATCTGCTATTGCAATTGGTTATATCCTGCATGGGCTCTGGGATTTGTCCCATTGTCTATCCGGCTCTTCACTTGCAGGCGTGTCGATAACAGACATTCCTCTGGGTTACGGTATCATTTGCTCCGCATTCGATTTCGTGGTCGCGGCTTATCTCATGATAAGTGACACTGCATGGCATAAGCCGGGCAAGGCATTCATGATTTTGAGGGCTCCGGCGTCGCGGTCGAGGTGAAATCATCGGTAGGTGTCTCCCATCTCCGCTGCGGCCTCTTTCTAGTGGAAGGTTCGCCGCACCTTCACTTAGTTCTTCTGAGAAGCCCACCTCGCGCGGGCTCAGTCATCCAAACGGCAAGCAGCCAAGCGACCCACAAGAAGAGAAAATAGAGCGCGAGGAAAACGATGAGGCTGACATAACTACCAAACTCGCGCTCAACAATGAGCCCGATGAGATAGTCAGCAAGGTCGCCCGCAATCATGAAGGCGACGTAATAGACGATCAGTAGCATGATGCCCTCCTAACCCTGCGAATCCCTATCATAAAAACAAAAGCCGGAACCAATCATAGTCGGTGATCCCTACGTACAGGCTCACCATTCCGGAAACCCTCCAAATTTTTTTGGCGGGGCGGAAGGCTTGGCTTACCTCGTACCTTTTTGCGCTGCGTCCCGACGCCCTGGCGCACGAGACGGGCGATCGCGAGCGACGGAGCGGGGAGGGCGGCCTCAGCGCTTGGTGGCTTGGCATCTGCTAGCGGGGCGATCCGCCGCCGCACTGATAGGGTAGGGTGACACTCCTCGACTCCTGAAACGACGCCCCGCGAGTACCTGCCAAGTACCTAGAAGCCGACTAGCCCACATCATGCCACCAAACACCGCAGAAAACGGCCGTTTATCGCCTGGATTGACACTGATCGACAGCCACTGTCACCTCGACTTTCCCGATTTTGCCGGCGAACTCGATGACCTGGTTGAGCGCGCGCGGGCGGTCGGTATTGCGCGTATCGTTACCATCTCGACGCGCGTGAGACGGCACGCCGAGGTGCTGGGCATCGCCGAAAGTTTTGCCGACGTGTATTGCTCGGTCGGCACGCATCCGCATTATGCGCATGAGGAGCTCGACATCACGGTCGATGAGCTGATCGGCATGACCCGTCATCCCAAGGTGGTGGCAATCGGCGAGGCCGGTCTTGACTATCACTATCAACGTAGTCCGCAGGCGGCACAGGAACAAGGCTTGCGCAACCACATAGCGGTGGCGCGGGCGACCGGACTGCCGCTCGTCATCCACTCACGTGAGGCGGACGAGGATATGGCACGCATATTGGAGGAGGAAACGGGGAGGGGAGCTTTCCCCGCCGTGCTGCACTGCTTCACAGGCGGTCGCGATCTCGCGCGGCGGGCGATCGCGCTCGGTCTCTTCGTATCTTTCACGGGGATTGTGACCTTCAAAAAATCGGATGAGCTTCGCGCGATTGCGCAAAGCCTTCCGGCGGAGCGCATCTTGCTCGAGACCGATGCCCCCTATTTGGCTCCCGGCCGGTATCGGGGAGAGCGCAATGAGCCGGCCTATGTGATTGAGACGGCGCTTGTTATGGCTGAAGCGCGCGGCATATCGCTGGACGCGATTGCTCGGCAGACGAGCGAGAACTTTTTTCGTCTGTTCCGAAAAGTCCCGCCGCAGACGGCCGGCGCGGACGAGCGGCCTGCGCGAGCTTGACGCGTGCGACATGGCGGCGAGTTTCACGATCCTCGGGTCGGGCTCCTCGGGCGGCGTTCCGCGTCCCGCGCTCGGCTGGGGCGCCTGTAATCCGAATAATCCCAGGAACCGCCGCCGGCGCACGTCGCTCTTGGTTGAACGGCGCAATGGCCTGGGCGTTACCAGGGTCCTGATCGACACCTCTCCGGATTTACGCGAGCAACTCCTCGACGCGGACGTGAATTGGCTCGACGCGGTGCTCTTCACCCACGAGCACGCCGACCATACCCACGGCATCGACGACCTGCGTGGGCTCTTTATCCATCGCCGCCGGCGGGTCGACGTCTATTTGGACGAGCCAACGTCTAAAGCGATGCGCGCCCGCTTCGGCTATTGTTTCGAAGCACCTGCCGGCAGTGAATACCCGCCGATCGTGACTGAGCACCGATTGCAGCCGGGCGTGTCCATCACCGTGGATGGCGAGGGCGGCTCTATCACGGCGCTGCCGGTCTTCCAGGAGCATGGCGAGATTTCCTCCTTGGGCTTCCGTTTCGGGCGGCTCGCGTATTCCTGCGACCTCAGCGGGCTGCCGGAGGTCAGCGTCGCGGCGCTTGCGGGAATCGACGTGTGGATCGTGGATGCATTGCGCTACCGGCCGCACCCCAGCCATTTCAGCGTTGACGATGCGCTCGCCTGGATCGCGCGGATCAAGCCCGGCCGCGCGATCCTGACGAATCTACATGCCGACCTGGACTACGCTGAACTGCGGAGCAAGCTGCCGCCCCATGTGGAGCCAGCCTTCGACGGGCTCAAGCTTGTTATGCCGGATGCCGTGCTCGCGTGAACGGAATGCAGCCGCATGCGTGAATTGGCCTATTTTTCAATGCACTGCGGCCCGATCTTCGAGTAGAAAATATATTCCATAATATCTCTTATGCGAATGGCCGCCTAAGAGGCTCTCGAGCGGCGCGAATATCTGGCTCTATCGAATATCACGCTGCCTTCTGCCCCGCCGTTCTACTATTCAATTCCATTCCCAACTACGAGGTAACCCCGTGACCAGCAAAGTAAGAAAGCTTGAGCCGCGCACCGCCCGGCTTGATACGCCAACCGACCTTTCGACCGAGGCCGTTCGTCAGGTATCCGCCGCGCTCAACACGCTGCTTGCCGATACCTTCGCCCTCTATGTGAAGACTAAGAACTTTCACTGGCACGTGAGCGGGCCACATTTCCGCGACTACCACCTTCTGCTCGACGAGCAGGCCGGCCAATTGGAAAGCAGCATCGACATCCTAGCCGAACGGGTGCGCAGGATCGGGGGCACCACCATCCGGTCGATCGGTCACATCGGCAAGCTGCAACGGATCAAGGATAACGACAAGAGCTACGTAGCCGCGATCGACATGCTGCTCGAGCTGATGAACGACAACAAGGCGCAGATCCAGCACATGCGCGCCGCCCACGACCTCGCCGACGAGCACAACGACGTGGCAACCGCGAGCTTCCTCGAGGTGTTCATCGATGAAGCGGAAAAGCGCTGCTGGTTTCTGTTCGAGGCGAGTCGCCAGGCCGAGCGGTCCGGCCACTGAGGGCTGAGGCTCAGCGTCTCCGTCATGACCCCTTCGCGCGATATTACGCGGCTGCTCGAGATCATGGCGGCGCTGCGCGCGCCCGGCACGGGGTGCCCCTGGGACCTGGAGCAGACATTCGAGACGATCGCCCCCTATACCATCGAGGAGGCTTATGAAGTCGCCGACGCCATCGCGCGAGGTGATCTCGACGACCTGCGTGATGAACTCGGCGATCTCCTGCTTCAGGTCGTTTTCCATGCCCGGATGGCGCAGGAGCAAGGCGCATTCGACTTTGCTGATGTGGTCGAAAGTCTCACCGCCAAGCTGGTGCGGCGCCACCCGCACGTGTTCGGCGAGACGCGCGGTCTCACGCCGAAGGCAGTTGAAGGGATGTGGGAGCGCATCAAGGCGGCGGAACGGGCGCAGAAGGCTACGAAGTTGACCGGCGAGGTCGCCGCGACCGCGTTCGCCGGCATTCCAGCCGCGCTCCCTGCCCTCACCCGTGCGCTCAAATTACAGGCCAAAGCTGGCAAGGTCGGATTCGATTGGAACGACCCCCTCGCGGTACTGGCCAAGATCCGCGAGGAGGCAGACGAAATCGAGCGCGAGCTTGCCGCGGGTAATCGTGGGACCGCAGCCACCGAGGTCGGCGATCTCCTTTTCGCGGTGGTCAATCTGGCCCGTCATCTCGATGTGGATCCCGAAGCGATGCTGCGTGCCACAAATCGTAAGTTCGAGCGCCGCTTCGCTATGATAGAACGGGCGCTTGCGGACCGCGGCAAAACCCCGCAAGCGGCAACGCTCGAGGAGATGGACGAGCTCTGGAACGAGGCGAAGGCTGCCGAAGGACGGCCACGTTCCAACGCCTCACGGTAACGATCTCCGGTCATTGTTTGTGGCGGCGGTGCTCGCGATTGGCCACAGTGTTAACATTTAAGCCGAACTGTCTGAGCAAGTCGGAGCTAGCCAGCAACGATCCCTCGCATGCGAATGATCTCCCGCCTCCTTGCCGTAGCACTGGCCGCAGTATTGGTTCTGCCGGCCGAGGCCGAGCAATGGCCGGCGCGTGGACTCAGAATTTTGACTGGCACACCTCCGGGCGGCAGCCCGGATTTCATCAGCCGGCTACTGGCGGAGAAGCTCGGCGACCGCCTCGGTCAACCCGTGTTGGTCGAGCATACGGCGAGTACCGGCGTGGCTGCCTGGAATACCGTCGCCAAGTCGCAGCCCGACGGCTATCTGCTGACGATGTTGACTGGAGCCTTTTCGGCGCGCGCTGCGGTTGCCAAAGCATTGCCCTATGATCCCATCAGGGATTTCGCCTTCATCACCTTGGTGTCCGGCTATCCTATGGTGATCGCGACCGCACCGAATTCGCCGATCACCTCTTTTGTTGATCTCATCGCCCGCGCAAAGGCCGCGCCGTTCAGCGTCACCTATGGCATGAACCTGCCCGGCAGCGTCCATCATTTGACCGGCGAATTGATCAATGTCGAAGCCGGTACCTCGCTGCGCGGCATTCCCTACCGCGGCAACACCCAAATTGTGCAGGACCTGTTGGGCGGGCGGCTGGACGTCATGATCGAGACCGGTACGATCGCGTTTGCACAAATCAATGGCGGCACGCTGCGCGGCTTGGCAGTCTCGTCTCGCAAGCGCTTCGTGCTGGAGCCCAATATCCCGGCAATCGCCGAGACGCTGCCTGGGTTCGAGGTCATGTCTTGGCTTGGCCTTGCCGCGCCCGGCGGAACGCCGAGAGCCATCGTCGAACGGCTGAATTGGGAGATAGGCGAAATCCTCAAGCTGCCGGATGTTCGCGACAAGCTCGCGATTGTCGGCAACATCCCGATGCCGTCCACGCCCGAGCAGATGCAGGACCATATCGAGCAAGACGCGGCGCGGTGGAGCCGCATCGTCGATCTCAAAGGTATCGAGAAGTACTGAGCTTGTTTACAGCCGCGCAGGCGCTCGTCAATGCGAATGTACGCTCGCTCGTGCGAATTTCGCCCGCGCTTTTTGTGCATTGGCCGGATCGGCGCGAACTGTGATCGCGAGCGCGCCATCCTCGCGCAGCGCCTTGCTCATCACCTCAGTGTGCCGATGGAGCCAGCTCAAACCTGCGCCGTCGGATGCATCGAGAAGGAATTCGAGCGTGATACGGTCTGCCGCGAGCCGCCGCTCGATTTCCGCCGCGAGGCGATCAAGCCCCTCCCCGCTTCGGGCTGAGACGAGTACTGGGCGTCCCGTGCCCCCCTGGCGTTCGGCCTGATTGCGCACCCGCAAGCGCGCTCCGCTGTCGAGAAGGTCGATCTTGTTCCAAACCTCGAACAGCCGTCCCTCACCTCGTCCAGTGATACCTAGTTGGGACAAGACCTCCTGGACGTCGAGCGATTGTGCTTCGGTATCCTCGTGCGAGACATCGCGCACGTGGAGGATCAGATCAGCTTCGATGACCTCTTCGAGCGTGGCGCGAAATGCTGCCACCAGCATGGTTGGCAAATCCGAGATGAAACCGACAGTATCGGACAAGATGACGCGCAATCCCTTGGGCAGCTCGACTGCACGCAATGTCGGGTCGAGGGTCGCGAACAGCATGTCGGCGGAGAGCACGCTGGCTTGGCTCAGGCGATTGAACAGAGTTGATTTGCCAGCGTTGGTGTAGCCCACGAGCGCCGCAATCGGGTACGGCACGCGCTTGCGACTGTCGCGATGGAGCTTGCGCGTCCGCTTAACTTTGCCGAGTTCCACCTCGATGCGGGCGATGCGCTCTTCAATCATACGCCGATCGGCCTCGATCTGAGTCTCACCGGGCCCCCCGAGAAAGCCGAAGCCACCACGTTGGCGTTCGAGATGTGTCCAGGAGCGCACGAGCCGGCTCTTATGGTAGGTCAGATGCGCAAGCTCGACCTGCAGCGCGCCCTCGCGGGTGCGGGCGCGCCGACCGAAGATTTCCAAGATCAATCCGGTGCGATCGAGCACCTTGGCACCCCAGACCTTTTCGAGATTGCGCTGCTGAACCGGCGAGAGCGCGCAATCCATGACTACGATCCCGGCGTCATCGGCTTTGATGAGCCCGGCAAACTCTTCCACCTTGCCCTTGCCGATGAAGGTCGCAGGGCGAATAGCGCCGAGCGGTACGATGCCTGAGGAGACCACGTTGAGGTCGATGGCACGGGCGAGCCCCATGGCTTCCTCGAGCCTCGCGTCGGCCGAGCGGCTCGAGGCTTTGCCGCGCGCAATGCCGCCCGCCATTGCCCGGGAACGCAGGTGCGGCTCGATCACCAGCGCGCGGCCGGTCTCCCGGCCTTCCGGCTGGCTCAGTCGGTCACTGCGGCTATCGAACCGACACGGTTCCAATCAAACCTTTTCCGCGGCGGGCACCTCCTCGGCGCCCTCGAACAGCTGGATCGGATGCCCAGGCATGATGGTCGAGATAGCATGCTTATAGACGAGTTGCGAATGCCCGTCGCGTCGCAGCAGCACGCAGAAGTTATCGAACCAGGTGACCACGCCCTGCAGCTTCACCCCGTTCACCAGGAAGATCGTGAGTGGGGTCTTGTTCTTCCGAACATGGTTGAGGAACGTATCTTGCAGATTTTGTGAGCGGTCTGCCGCCATTGTCGTCGTTCCATTTTATTGCTCGCGGGCCCCTTCCCGCGAGACTTATTGCCAAGTCGCTGTGCCCATTTGTACGCGTACGCTCAACAGGACCCGGACCCCACCATTACAAGCCACGGCCGCGGGCGGCGCAAGCATAAGTTGGGGCACGCGGCCGGCGATGCGTCCGTCAGCTCGTCTCGGCATAGCGGTGAAATTCCGCGCGCAATGCGGTTGCAATCAATCCGGGTGCCCCATTGCCGACCGGACGCTCGTCGATGCGAATAACTGGCATGACGATCTGGCTGGCGGAGGTCAGGAAGGCCTCGCGGGCGCCATAGGCTTCCTCGACAGTAAAGGGGCGCTCCTCAAGCTCCAGGCCCTGGGCTCTGATCACGTCGATCAGCACGGTCCGTGTAATGCCCCGCAGAATTCCATTATCAGCCGGCCGTGTCACAACCTTTCCGTCTCGCGTGACGATCCACGCATTACTCGATGAGCCCTCGGTGACGTGTCCGTTGCGATCGACGAACCACGCCTCTTTGGCTCCCCGCTCACGCGCCGCCTGTTTCGCCAGAACGTTGGGCAGCAGCGAAATCGATTTGATGTCGACGCGTTGCCAACGGTTGTCGGGCACGGTGATGACGGCCAATCCTTCGGCCGCGGTTCGCTCGTTCGCAAGGGCGTCGAGGCTGTGCGCGGTGACCACGACGCTGGGGCGAGTGCCAGTCGGCGGGAAACCGTGGTCGCGGCGCGCTACACCGCGGGTGATCTGCAGATAGATGATCCCGTCGCTGACCCGGTTCCGCCGCATGCACTCGCGCAGCACGATCGCAAGCGCGGCCTCCGACATGGGCATGTCGATGCGAAGCTCATCAAGCGAGCGTCTGAGCCGCGCCAAGTGGCGCCGCTGATCGATCACGCGTGCGCCCCTTACCTCGCAGACTTCATAGACGCCATCGGAGAACTGGTAGCCGCGGTCCTCGACATGGACGGCAGCCGCGCGGTGAGGCAGGTAGCGGCCGTTCACATAGGCAATGCGCGACATCGGCGGTCAGTCGATCCCGAGCGCCTTGAGCTTGCGATGCAGCGCCGAGCGCTCCATGCCGACGAACTCGGCGGTGCGGGAAATATTGCCGCCGAAGCGGCTGATCTGGGCGACCAAATATTCGCGTTCGAATACCTCGCGCGCGTCGCGCAAAGGCAATCCCATCAGGTGTTCACCGCCGTCGCCGCCGGGCATCGAGGGGACCATGGAACTAACGTCCGGCGGCAACATGTCGGCGTTGATCACCGCCTCCGGATCGCCACCAGCGAGAATCATGAGCCGCTCCACGTTGTTGCGCAGCTGGCGCACATTGCCGGGCCAGTCGTGCGACTGCAGCACGGCCATCGCATCCTCGCCGATCAGCCGCTTGGGCAGGCCTGTCGCCTGGGAGATCTGATGCATGAAATATTCGATGAGGCTTGGAATATCCTCGCGGCGCTCGGCCAGCGGCGGAACGCGAATGGGCACCACGGAAAGGCGATGATAGAGATCTTCGCGGAACTTGCCCGCGGCGATCTCAGCTTCGATGTTGCGGCCGGTCGACGAAATGATGCGCACGTCGACCTGTACTTTCTGAGTGCCGCCGACGCGCTGGAACGTCTGCTCGACCAGGACCCGCAAGATTTTATTCTGTGTCTCACGCGGCATGTCGGCGATCTCGTCAATGAACAACGTGCCGCCATGCGACTCCTCGAGAGCGCCGACTTTGCGCCCTCCCCCGTTCGTCGGCTGCTCGACGCCGAACAACTCAACTTCCATCCGCTCCGGCATCATCGCCGCCGCATTGATCACGATGAAGGGTCCGTTGGTGCGGGCAGATTGGCCGTGGATGGCGCGTGCGGCGAGCTCCTTGCCGGCGCCCGCCGGGCCGACGATTAGAATGCGACTATTGGTCGGCGAAATTTTTTCGATGGTCTGGCGCAGCTGGTTCATGGATGACGACTTGCCGACCAGCGTCGATGGCGCCAACTGCTTAAGCGCCTTGACCTCGCGTTTGAGTCGCGAGGTCTCGAGCGCGCGCTGGGTGACCAGAACCAGCCGGTCCGCCTTGAACGGCTTTTCGATGAAGTCGTAGGCGCCCTGCTTGATCGCCGCGACCGCGGTTTCGATGTTGCCGTGCCCCGAAATCATCACGATCGGCAATTCGGGATGCTGCGCTTTCATCGCATCGAGCAGTTGCAGGCCATCGAGCCGGCTGCCTTGCAGCCAAATGTCGAGATACACCAGGCTCGGCCGTCGGCTCGCAACGTGCGCCAGCGCGTCATCGCTGTCGCGCGCCGAGCGCGTGATATAGCCCTCGTCCTGCAGGATACCGGAAACCAGTTCCCGGATATCTGCTTCGTCGTCGACAATCAGGATGTCATCGGCCATGGCTTAAGCGTTCGTCGCAAGTTGGGGGGTTTGAGTTTGAGGCGCGCCTTCCGCCTCGTTCGAGCTCGCAGTTTCCGCGGCAAAGCGCAGCCGCAGCCAGGCCCCACGCTGGCCGGGAATCTTATCGGCGGCATCGCCGAGCTCGATGCGTCCGCCGTGCTCCTCCAGGATCCGGCCCACGATCGCGAGACCAAGGCCGGTGCCCTTGTCACGCGTGGTGACATAGGGTTCGAGTAGCCGACTGCGATTCTCGTTCGGCAATCCGACGCCGTTGTCGATCACGTCGATCACGATGTCGTTGCCTTCGCGGCCGGCCCAGATGCGTATTCGCCCGCGTCCCAACTCGCCCGGGGGCACCGCGCTGATGGCCTCCGTGGCGTTCTTGATGATGTTGGTGAGCGCCTGCGAAATGAGCCGGCGGTCGAACTTCGCCGGCATCGGCTCCTGCGCGATGTCAAGCTGGATATCAATGTCCGCGTTGGCGACCCGCTGCAGAAAAACCACCTGCCGCACAGTGTCGGCGACGTCCTCGGCCGTCATCACCGACTTCGGCATGCGAGCGAAGCGAGAGAACTCGTCGACCATGCGTTTGATGTCGTCGACTTGGCGAACGATGGTATCGGTGCATTGCTGGAAGACACCACCATCTTCCGTGATCACGCCGCCGTATTTCCGGCGCAGACGCTCGGCGGAGAGCTGGATCGGCGTGAGCGGATTCTTGATTTCGTGGGCGATGCGGCGTGCGACATCGGCCCAGGCGGAAGTACGTTGCGCGGTAACGAGCTCTGTGATGTCGTCAAGCGTCACCACGTAGCCGCCCTCGGCCGCACCCGATTGCTCGCTGGTCACCCGCACGGAAAGATTGCGCTCGCGGCCATTGTGGTTGATCGTCACCTGACTCTGAAGGAGCCGCTGGACACCGGAGCGTGCTGCCGCAAGCATGCCGGCAAGTTCCGGAACGATCTCGGCGAGCGGCTGGCCAAGCACCTCCGCTTCGGTACGTCCGATCAGCCGCTCCGCGGATCGATTCATGATGGTGATGCAGTTTTCGGCATCAATGCCGATCACACCGGCGCTGGCGCCTGCCAAGACGGCTTCCGTGAAGCGACGGCGGCTGTCGATCAGGTCGCGGGCACGCACGATATCGTCCCGCTGCGTCCGCAATTCCTGCGTCATCTTATTGAAGGTCTCGCCCAGTTGGGCAAGGTCGCCTTCCGAGCGCCGGGTCGGTACTTGAACATAAAGGTTGCCGGTCGAGACAACTTGAGCCGCGCCGATCAGCCGCCGGATTGGGGCCACCAGGTAATTGGCGAAGTTGAGACCGATCCAGACCGCGGACAAGAGGACGATGAGCGCAATCACCGTATACATGAGCGCAAACGCGATCTGAATGCCGACCCGGCGCGCGGAAAGATCGGCATATTGAGCGACGCTGGCCTGCGTCGCCCGTAACTGCGCGAGCACGCGCGGATCGAGCAGGCGAGCAATATAAAGATAGACGTCGTTGTAGCCGCGCAGTTTGATGATGGCAGCAACGTAGTTCTCGTCCAGAAACATCGCCACTTGCGGTTCGGTGTCGTTGACGGCGGCCAATACCTCGGGCGACGGTTTGACGAAGGCGTCACTTGTCCGTGCATCGACTTGATCGACGACATTGAGGTCTTTGTCGAGCAGCATGACTGCCGGCAAGCCGCGGATCGAGGCCTGAACTGCAAGAAATTGATGAAACTGCTCGCGCGACTGGTCGAACAGCGGCTTCGCGCGGGCGAGTTCAATTGCGATCGCTATGCTATCGGCGCGCACGAACTGGACGTGTTCGCGCACGTACGCATCGGCGACGATCAGCGAGTTCTCGATGAGCGAGCGCGTTTGCTGAGAAAAGAGCCGGTCGAGGCCGCGGTCGAGCGTCACACTCGCCACCACGGCGACCGCAATCGCAGGAACCGCGGCGATGATGGAAAACAAGGCGACGATGCGCACGTGCAGCCGTGCCGCGGCGCGCCCGCGCCGCCTCGCCTGCACGATGCCCCACACCTCGCGTCCTATCACGAGGACCAAAAGAAAGACCGTGACCGCGTTTGCGAGTAAGAGGGTAACGACGACCTCATGTGTCGGTGCAATGGGCGTGAGGCCGGCAAGCACGACGAAGGTCACCAGCGCTGAGAACAACGCAAGGGCGACGGCGGCAACGCCAAGCGCCCGCCGGATCGCTCCCGACGTTGGCGCGGCGGCAGCACTCATCAGTTCGGTAGTGGCGGTTTGGCCGACGCTGGTCATCGACTCATTTCGTCCCAAACGGGAACCCGAACAGCGCGTGAAAATACGCCCCTCTAGGCGCCCCCCACGTGGTCGATGGGCTTGTAAACTGATGTTTTTATACAACAATGTTGCCGAATTGCGACAATTCCGGGGCGCGTGCAAGCGCGCTGTGGCCGATCGGCACCACCGCTAGGGACGGCTCAGCCGCTGCTACGGAAGACCTGGATATCGAGGTCGCGGATTTTCTTGCGCAGCGTGTTGCGGTTGACCCCGAGGAGATCCGCGGCGCGGATCTGATTGCCGCGCGTGGCCGCGAGCGTCACCGACAGGAGCGGATGCTCGATCTCGCGTAGAACGCGGTGATAGAGACCGGGCGGCGGCAACGCGTCACCAAAGCTCGCAAAGTAGGAGGCCAGGTGGCGTTCGACGGCGACTGAGAGGCCCTGCTCCTCCGTGCGCGGGCCGTCGACGTCGGACGTCATGGCGGGCTGCGATAGTTCCGCGTCGATCACGGCCGCTGCGATGGTTTCCTGTGGGTAGAGCGCGGAGAGCCGCCGCGCGAGGTTTTCCAGCTCGCGCACATTACCGGGCCAGCGATGGCGCTTGAGCCGTTCAAGCGCAGCCTGATCGAGCTGTTTGGGCGGCAGCCCTTCCCGCTCCACCTGGGCGAAGAAGTGCCGGATCAAATCGGGCACATCCTCGATGCGCTCGCGCAGTGGCGGCAAGCGCAGCGGCACGACGTTGAGCCGGAAGAATAGATCCTCACGGAACAGCCCCTGTTGGATCAGAATCCGTAGATCTTTATTTGTGGCTGCGATGATCCGCACGTCGGCTTTGATAGGGGTGCGGCCGCCTACCGTGGTGTATTCGCCTTGCTGCAGCACGCGTAGAAGTCGCGTCTGCGCTTCCATCGGCATGTCGCCAATTTCGTCGAGGAACAGCGTGCCGCCCTCGGCCTGCTCAAAGCGACCGGAGCTGCGCGTATTGGCACCCGTGAACGCACCCTTCTCGTGGCCGAACAACTCGGACTCGATGAGATCGCGCGGGATCGCGGCCATGTTGATCGCCACGAACGGGCCGCTACGGCGTTTGCCGTAGTCATGCAGCGCGCGGGCGACGAGTTCCTTGCCCGTGCCCGACTCCCCCGAAATCATCACGGTGAGATCGGTCTGCATCAGTCGAGCGAGAACGCGATAGATCTCCTGCATCGCCGGCGAGCGGCCGACCAGGGGAATAGAGTCGAGGTCGTCCGGCTTCGCGGCCGGCCGTGTCCGTTCTTTTGGCTCGGCCAGCGCCCGGCCGACGATGCCGATGAGTTCCTTGAGATCGAACGGCTTCGGCAAATATTCGTAGGCGCCGCGCTCGGAGGCGCGCACGGCGGTCATGAACGTGTTCTGCGCGCTCATGATGATGACCGGAAGCTCCGGCCGCACCTTTTTGATGCGCGGCAGGAGGTCGAAGGCGTTCTCGTCCGGCATCACTACGTCGGTGATGACGAGGTCGCCCTCCCCTTGGCTGACCCAGCGCCACAGCGTCGCGGCATTGCTGGTCGAGCGGACTTCGTAACCTGCACGCGACAGCGCTTGGTTGAGCACGGTGCGGATAGCTGCGTCGTCGTCCGCAACCAAAATATTTCCAGCAGGCATTGTATCCTCTTCAGGCAGCGTCGCCCGGCTCGGCGTCGTTACCCAAGAACATGGGCATAAGCACACGAAAGATGGTGCGTCGCGGTTGCGACTCGCATTCGATGATTCCGCCATGGTCGCCGACAATTTTCGACACCAGCGCCAAGCCGAGGCCAGATCCGGTAGATTTCGTCGTCACGAACGGGTCGAACAGATGGGGCAGCAGATCTTCAGGCACACCCGGGCCATTGTCCTTCACGCAGAATTCGAGCGGTAGCGATACGCGCGTCTTGCTGCCGGGGAGTGCCAGGCGCACGCCCGGTCGAAAGGCGGTCGACAGTCCAATTTCGCCGTCGGTCGCGTTGTCACCGATTGCTTCGGCAGCGTTCTTCACGAGATTGAGAAAAACTTGGATGAGCTGATCACGATTGCCGAGCACGGGTGGTAGCGAGGGGTCGTAGTCCTCCGTGAACTTGATGTGCCGCGCCACGCCCGATTGGGTGAGGCGCTTCACGTGCTCGAACACCGCGTGGATGTTGACGGGTTCGCGCTCGATCGGCCGTTCGTCGGCGAATACTTCCATGCGGTCGACGAGTTTCACAATGCGGTCGGCTTCATCGCAGATCAACGTTGTCAGGCTGCGATCATCGTCGCCGACCGACTGTTCCAACAACTGGGCGGCCCCGCGGATGCCTGACAGCGGGTTTTTGATCTCGTGCGCGAGCATGGCCGCGAGCGCAATGACGGAACGCGCGGCGCCGCGGTGGGTGAGTTGGCGGTCCATCTTGTCGGCGATCGTGCGCTCTTGCAGCATCACCACGACGTGATCCTGTCGCTCGGGCAAGGGAGCCACGTAAAGATCAACCAGGCGCTCGCCGGGATTGCGCGGCGTGCCGAGATCGACCTTGTATTCACTGACCGCGGCGCCGCGGCCGCGCACCTGCTCGATCAGCGCAAGCAGCGGGCTTCCGAACGGCACCAACTCGTCAAACATGTGCCGGCGCAGCAATGGTAGCGACGCTTCGAAAAACGATTCCGCTGCGGCATTGGCATTGGCGATGCGTCCATCGGCTGCCACCATGATCACCGGATGCGGCAGCGCGTCGAGAACGGCATCTGCACTGCCCGAGGGAAGCGTCGGCATCGGCTCGTGCTGGCTCATGCGGCCTTCCTCTCGCCGCCATACGCCGTCTGCGGCGCTTTTTGCGACCAAGCGCATGCGGGCTTGGCAGCGGCGATGGAAGCGAAATCGGCAAAGGCATCGGCCAGGTGCCGGCGGACTGCGGCCGCATTGTTGGCAGTCAGGACGCGCATCCGATGTGCCTTGAGCAGTGCATCGGGTGCGCCGGTTGTCTCCGCCGCCGCATCGAGCGCCCAGCCGAGGTGCTTGCGCGCATGGCGACGACCCGTGGCGAGCCCGTGGTGTGAGAGCATCTCGTCATAGAGTCGATCGATGATAACGAATTGGGCGCCGAGGGCAGGCGCAGGTTCGCGAGCGCCCGACGCAAGATAGCGGCCGATTTGTCCGGGAAGCCACGGCCGGCCTCGGGCGGCGCGTCCAATCATGATGGCGTCGGCGCCTGAGGCTGCGAGCGCGCTCAAGGCGTCCCTACCCGAAGCGATGTCGCCATTCACAACTACCGGAATCGCAACGCTCTCCTTGACAGCACGAACCGCGGCCCAGTCGGCGCAGCCGGCATAGAACTGGCAGCGCGTTCGCCCATGCACTGTGATCAGGCGCACGCCTGCCGCTTGTGCGCGACGGGCCAGTTCAGGCGCATTGATGGAGCGATCATCCCATCCGAGCCGCATCTTGAGCGTAACCGGCACCGAGACCGCGCCGACGGTCGCCTCGATCAGCGACAGGGCATGGTCGAGATCGCGCATCAGCGCCGAGCCAGACTGCCCGCCGGTGACCTGCCGCGCTGGACAACCCATGTTGATATCGATGATGGCGGCGCCGCTGGCCTCTGCGATGCGCGCGCCCTCCGCCATCCAGGTCGGCTCACACCCTGCCAATTGGACGACGTGCGTGCGCAGCCCCTGCCCTTCGGCACGCACCCGCGCCTTGGGACGCCTCTGGGCGAGCGCCGCGCTCGCCGTCATCTCCGAGATGACCAGGCCCGCCCCCAGCGCGGCCGCTAGGCGCCGAAACGGAGCGTCGGTTATCCCCGACATTGGCGCTAAGATCGCTGGGTTCGGCACCATTACCTTGCCGATTCCGATCTGCCGGCGCCAGAAAAATGGTTCCACTAAAGGCACTTACTGTCCCTGCACAGGAATTAGGCGGCACTTACTGGTTGCATAGAGTTTAGCCAATGGTGACGAGTGCGCAAGTGCTGCAGCGCAAAAATCCCCACCTGGATCAGTACGCGCGGGCCTGCGAGAAGCCTAGCTTTGCGACACACCCACGACGCGCTAAAGCCATGACCGAGCACAACCTTCGCGTGGCAGGACCCATGGCCGCTGAGGTCGCAGCCGTCGTCGTTGCAGCGGGGCGCGGGCTGCGCGCAGGTGGCGATCCGCCCAAGCAGTACCGGGAACTGCTGGGCGAACCCGTCATCAGGCCGAGCCTTGCCGCTTTGGTCGAGCACTCGGGCATTTCCCTGGTGCAGCCTGTGATCCATCCCAACGATGCGGCCCTGTTCCGGGCGGCGAGCGCCGATCTCGCCTTGTTGCCATCTGTCCCCGGGGGAGCATCGCGGCAAGCATCCGTTCGCGCCGGTCTCGAGGCTTTGGAGCCGCACCGTCCCGAGTTCGTGCTGGTGCACGATGCAGCGCGACCTTTCCTTTCGGATGCGCTGATCACGCGTGCGATCGCGGCCGGACGGGAGAGCGGTGCCGCGGTTCCTGTTCTCACCGTCGCCGAGACGGTAAAGAGCATCGATCCGGCGGGTTGCGTCACGGGTACGCTCGACCGCGCGCGACTGCGCATGGTGCAGACGCCGCAGGCGTTTGGCTTTGCCTCCCTTCTCAACGCGCACCGGCGCGCAAAAGCGGCGGGCCGCGACGACTTCACCGACGACGCCGCGCTCGCCGAATGGGCGGGGCTGAAGGTCACCACCTTCGCGGGTGAAGCACAAAACGTCAAACTCACGACGGACGACGATTTTGCGCGCGCCGAGGCCGCGAAGCTCGCAGCCTTGAGCGACGTGCGCACCGGGTTCGGCTTCGACGTACACCGTTTCGGGGACGGTGATCATGTGATGCTCGGGGGCGTGCGCATCTCGCATCGGTATGGCTTATGCGGGCATTCTGACGCGGATGTCGTTCTTCATGCGCTCGTCGATGCCATCCTCGGAGCGCTCGCCGACGGCGACATCGGAGTTCATTTTCCTCCGACCGATCCTCAGTGGCGCGGCGCCTCCTCCGACCGGTTCCTGACCTTCGCTGCTGAGCGCGTGCGTGCGCGGGGCGGGCGCATTGCGCACCTCGACGTCACCATCGTATGCGAGGCGCCGCGGATCGGCCCGCACCGCGACGCGATCCGCGCGCGAGTCGCCGAAATCGCAGGAGTCCCAATAGAGCGCGTCGGGTTAAAAGCGACCACCAGCGAAAAGATGGGCTTTACCGGACGCGGCGAGGGCATGGCGGCCTTCGCCAATGCGACCGTGCGGCTGCCCTGGGGAGAACGGCCCTAGATGATGGAACAAGAGCTAAAGGAGCAGGCGCGTGCGCTGCTCGATCTCTGTCGCGGCAAGAGGCTCAAGCTCGCTGCCGCCGAATCGTGCACCGGCGGTTTGCTGGCGGCGACTCTAACGGATATCCCAGGTTCGTCCGATGTCTTCGAGCGCGGCTTCATCACCTACAGCAACGAGGCAAAGGAGGCGATGCTCGGCGTCCCCTCGGTGACGCTTCAAAGCCATGGGGCCGTGAGCCGCGAGACCGCCGAAGCCATGGCCAGGGGGGTGCTGGCGCACGCGCCCGTCGACCTTGCGGTATCGATCACCGGCATCGCTGGACCGGGCGGCGCGGTGCCCGGCAAACCGGTCGGGCTCGTGCATCTCGCCGCCGCCTCGCGTGCCGGTCGGCTTATTCAGCAGGAGCGCAAGTACGGCGACGTAGGCCGCGCACAAGTCCGCCGCGCCTGTGTCATCGAGGCGTTGGCGATGCTTGGCGAACTCGCCGCTGCGGAGCAGGCAAAGTTCCCGACATTGTCGGCATGAGCCGCATTCACACGCGAAAATTTCGCAGCCAGCCTATCGTGCGCGGAGCGACTTGCCGCACTCAGCGTGCATAGACCGCGTCGGCCCGCCGCTCGAACGCTGCCGCGAAGCGGCGGAAGGCGGCATCGAACATGGCCCCCATCAGCAGGGCCAGCGTGCGGCTTTTGAACTCGTAGGAGATGAAAAATTCCACCTCGCACGTGCGCTCGCCCTTCGGATGAAAGGTCCAGCGATTTTCAAGCCTGCTGAACGGGCCTTGGAGATATTCGACCAAGATCTGCAAATTGGGCCGGTCGAGCGTGACGCGGCTGGTAAACGCTTCGCGTACGAACCTGTAGGCGATGGTCATGTCGGCGACGAGTATCTCGACGCCTTCCGGCTCGGGGATCCGCTTGCGGACCTTGAGCGAGCGGCACAACGGTACAAATTCCGGATAGCGCTCCACATCGGCCACCAGGTCGAACATGTGAGCCGCGGAGTGGCGAACCCGGCGCGTGGTCGAAAATTCCGGCATCGGCTGGTCCCGTTACAAGGAGCACTCCTGACCAGTGCCGCGTTCGGAGTGCTTACGGGGACCGCGGCCGCTCAGCCATGACCTAGTCGGGTCTACCGTGCCGCCCTCAAGCGGGCGAAATCCTCGCCGGCATGATGCGAGGAGCGCGTGAGCGGGGAGGAAGCGACCATCGAAAAGCCTTTGGCATAGGCGATGGTCTCATAAGCTTTGAACTCCGGGGGCGGCACGAAGCGCAGGACTGGATGGTGTTTGGGCGTGGGTTGCAGGTATTGGCCGATGGTAAGGAAGTCGACATCGGCCGCGCGCAGATCATCCATAACCTGGAGAATTTCACTTCTCTCCTCGCCGAGCCCCACCATGATGCCGGACTTGGTGAACATGGCAGGGTCAAGTTCTTTGACCTGCTGCAGCAGCCGGACCGAGGCGAAGTAGCGCGCGCCGGGCCGCACGGTGAGATATTTTGAGGGCACCGTTTCGAGATTGTGGTTGAAGACATCGGGCCTCGCCGCAACGACTTTCTCGACTGCGCGATGCTTGCGAAGGAAGTCGGGCGTAAGCACCTCGATCGTGGTCGAAGGGCAGCGCGCGCGAATCGCGCGAATGACCGCGGCAAAGTGGGCGGCGCCACCGTCCTCGAGGTCATCGCGATCGACCGAGGTCACGACCACGTGCTTGAGGCCGAGTTTTGCGGCCGCCTCGGCAACGCGACCCGGCTCGGTGTCATCGAGCGGCCCTGGCAAGCCAGTTTTGACGTTGCAGAAGGCGCAGGCGCGCGTGCAAGTGTCGCCCATTAGCATGAAGGTCGCGTGCTTCTTCTCCCAACACTCGCCAATGTTAGGGCACGCCGCTTCCTCGCAGACGGTGTGCAAGCCGTTTGCGCGCACGATCGCCCGCGTCTCCTCGTATCCTTTGGAGACCGGCGCCTTGACCCGGATCCACTCGGGCTTTTTCAACGCCCGGGCGTCCGCCCGGTGCGCCTTCTCCGGATGGCGCGGTCTGCTGCTGGCGTCGAGAACGATGGTCATGGAAGCTCCGCAACTTACTTACGGACGGGGCACAGCCGGCGCAAGCCGCACCAAATGCAAATCTGCGGTGTCCAAGGCGGCGGAGCCGCGCCCCGGCATCTGCGGCGGGGCTGCGCGTGTCTAGCCGCGCGAGCGGCGAAAAGTGTCAGACTATCCATCGTGGCGAGATGCAGCCAGCGACACGCAGTTGTGATGACCCTCGGCTGGCCTGAGGCGGTGGCGGAGGCCATATTCGTCCGGCGCAGGAAGCAAAGCGATGGAGGTCTCCATGCCCATCGGCAGGACAGCGCTCTCGGTTGGATTGGTTGCTTGCGCCTTCGGTGTCGGCATGCTCCTCGCCTCATCCGCTGATGCCCGGCCGAGCAAGCAACGCGCCTATGCTGGGCAGCGTGCGGCGCCCCGCGGCACTCCCCAGTCCAACATCGTCTGTTGGACGCCCTGTGGCCAGCCGGGCTCGATCGTCATGGGCGCCGATCCCGATCCATTCATTCGTTCACAGATTCTGCGCGACGCAACCGGCTTCTTCGGCGGCAGCCGATGAGGCATGAATGGAGTGCTGCAGGGCCGACTGGAGGATGATCAGATGAAGGCGATATGGCACGGCCAGGTGATTGCGGAGAGCGACCGGACGCTCGAGATCGACGGCTATCGTTATTTTCCGCGCGAAAGCGTGCGAATGGACTTGCTGCACGTCACGCCGAAGACGCAGAGCGATTTAGCCTGCCCGCATGGCGTCCAGTTTTATGATCTCGCCGCCGACACCGCCCGCAGCGAACGCGCGGCGTGGTCGTACGAGGCTCCGCGCGCGTCGATGACGAAGGTCGATCACTGGATCGGCTTCTGGAACGACGTCGAGATCAAGTGAACGCGCGGTTGCGCGCTAGCCCAAAAAAGTGTGCGGGCCGCGTTAATTCTGTGTCTACATCAGCAAACGAGCGGCATGTTCTTCGAGCCGGGCCTCACGATTTCGGTGAGACGCGAGTTGCGACGTTAGCCTTGTTCACCTTCACCGTGCTTCCCGGGTAACGCTCCTGCGGAGTTGTGATCACCAAGTTTTCGGGCCACGCCGCGACCTTCCGAAGTTCGCCAACAGTTTTTGCAGACATACGGATGTCGGGGTCCACCTCGACCCGCATCTTATCCGGCAAGCCGCCAAGCGCGATGTGGAGGGCGGCAGTGCTTTTGGGCTTATAGCGCATACGTTCCTCCCTTACTGCGCGATACGGATTGTTGACCGCCGGAAATAGGCTAGCACTACTCAACGCCACCGGCGACGGCAGGTTCGAGCAACGGTTTCTCTCGCAACGAACCGCGAGGTCTCATGTTGGATAATTGTCCGCGAGCTGGGACAAACTCACGCCGCTCATACTTCGCAGGCATGGGCACGAACGGTTGCGGCGCAGCCTGACGAGAACTGCGCCACGCGAAAGTCAGCCGGCCTGAAGGAACGCTTGCAGATTTCGAATATCGGTCAGCGTTTCAATTGCATATACCGCATTGACCAGGCCTTTGGATTTATCGCCCCCCAGAACAGGCGCGGTGAGATCAATCGCCTTTTCCGTCACTTCCCTCCGAGACATGGGGTTGCGAGGCGTCCCGCGCACCGCAGAGATGCGCTCCGAAAGGCGCGTTCCGTCCGCGAACTCGATTTCGACGACGGCAACGCGTACCGGTAGGAACTGCGCAAGCTCGCCATCACGTACCAGATCGACTTTTGCGCGCTCGCGCAGGATCGCTGTGTCCTGCATGCGTGGCTTGTCATGCGCGGCGTGGAATGAGACGGTTTTATCAGCCAGCATCACCGCGACCATGTGCTGCAAGCAGATATCCGGGATATCACGGTTGTCGACCACTGCGGCAACCGAAGGGGCGAGACGCACGCTCACGCGCCTCACCTGATCGGCTTCAAACGCTCGCTTGCCGCGGATCGCCTCGATCGCATCGAGGGGGCCTTGGATCGGCGAGCCGACAGTCCATTTCTTGATGTCCGTGTGGACGACCTCGTATCTTTCACCGAGTTTCTCGATCAACCGTTCAGGCTGCGCCTTCGGCGTGTATGCTTTGAAAAAGTTGTCATCGCCCGAGAAAATATCCTCTACGCCATTCCAGCCTGACCGCACGACCAGCGCCGCCGTTACGCCGTTGCGTGCGGTCATACCGCCGAAGACGAAAGCCTTCTCGATGTGGTCGGTGTCGCGCCGCCAAGCGACGATGCCCGAGGACTGCTGCGCGGTATAATCCAGCGCCCAGCGCATTTGGCGCGCGTCGAGACCGGCAGCGCAAGCCGCAGCAGCCGCGGCGCCGAATGTTCCGGCGATGCTATGGGTGGCGAGACTGCTCTCATAGCTGAACTCGGCACCGCCCATCGCCAGCACGACACGGGTGCCTATGTCATAGCCGAGGGTTACGGCTCGAAGAAAGCGAGTGCCATCGATTCCGACTTCCTCGGCGACGGCGAGCGCTGCGGGCACGATCGCGCAGCCAGGATGCGACCGCGAGGCGTTGTGGGAATCATCGGTCTCATCGGCATGCGCCATGACGCCGTTGGCGAGCGCGGCGTCGGCAGGCGCGGCCGTGAGCATCGTGCCGGCAATCGTCGCAGCGCCCTTTCCACCATGCGCGCGGACGTAGCGTTGAGCCGCCTGGCCTGCCAGCAGTTCCGATCCCGAGACCATCGAGGCAAGCGTGTCGATGAGATGATGCTTGGCGTGCTCCGCAACCTCGTCCGGAAGCGGACGCGAGCCTGCCGCGCCCATGTAAGCGCTTAATGTTTGCATCGGCGGACTAATCTTGGACTGAGCAAAAGCACGTGCTGGTGGGAGAGCGAATCCCGCGGCCATCATTGCGGTCGCACGAAGAACGTCTCGTCGATGCAATGCCGCCTCCCCGGCCTCGAGCCGTCAAATGCGGTGTGAAGGAATACCACAAGCGTGCGGCGCTGTGTGGATTGATTTGCAGCCGCGATCCGCGAAGAGCGCTCGCGGTACCTGGGACGGACATGATAGAAACCGCTGCCATGAGCCTTCCTCGCCGCAAAATTCTTACGCTTGGCCGCAGGTGCTGCCGCGGTGGCGACCGTCGCACCTACTGCGCACGCGCAAGCACAGGATTTTCCTGCGAGGCCGGTGCGGATCATCACCCATTCGGCGCCCGGCGGTTCTCCGGACGCGCTGCTGCGGGTCGTCGCCGACCGCCTCTCGCAAATGTGGAGCCGGCAGGTGCTTGCGCTGAACCATCCGGGCGCCGGTGGCGCGGTCGCGGCCCGCACAGCCGCCGCTGCCGCGCCCGACGGCTACACGCTCTATATGCCCGCCTCTTCCGCGTTCGTGACACTGCCCGGCCTGCAAGCCAACTTGCCACTTGAAGTGCCGCGCATTTTGTGCCGGTCGGCTTCGTCGGCGAGCAGCCGTTTTTCATATCGGTCGCGTCCTCACTCGGGGTGGCGACGCTACCCGAATTCATCGCGCTCGCGAAGAAACGGCCGGGCGAGATCTCCTACGCGGCAACCGGACGCGGAACGCTGTCGCACCTTGCGGGCGAAGGGCTGCAGCAACGCACGGGCATCAAGCTCCTAATGGTTCCCTGCCTCGGCGGCACGGCACAAGCGCTCAATGATGTGATGGTTGGGCGCGTACCGATGGTTATCGACGGCTACCCGCCGCTTGCCGGGGCGCTGCAGACGGGAGCGATCAAGGCGCTCGCGGTCGGCTCGACGGCACGGCTTTCCGACTTTCCCGACGTGC
>Ga0126384_10000252_pt1 | contig 28246 bp, 22 predicted proteins | sample PanSoiMetPlot_36_FD_92543 | JGI IMG/M metagenome (GOLD analysis project Ga0126384, IMG submission 92543) | Tropical forest soil microbial communities from Panama - MetaG Plot_36 | ecosystem: Environmental > Terrestrial > Soil > Tropical forest > Bulk soil | place: Panama | collected 2016-02-17 | reverse complement strand
ATTTGGGAGTCAGCCTGCAACCCGTAGCCTTGCCCGCTGAATTGCGGAGCAATCTGAATCTACCGAACGAGAGCGCGCTGTTAGTGCTTTCGCTTGAAGCGGAAGCGCCTGCGGGCCGCGGCGGAATGACGCTCGGCGATGTGTTAGTGACACTCGACGGCGCTCTGGTCGCTGATACTGACGATGTACAGACGGTGCTCAGCCGAAGCAAGATCGGACAAACAGTCAGCGCTACAATTCTGCGCGGCGGCCAAAAGCTTGAGATAACTTTGACGCTAACTGAACGACCAGGGGAAAAGGCAAGTGACGACGACGAGCCTCGGCACAGATGGGGAAGATCGAGGTGGCGCCGATGACCGAACAATTACTGTTCAAATCATCGCTGCTTCAGCGTTAGTTCGGGCCGGACTTGTTGCACTCATTGGCGCAGACGAGCGCTTCGAGGTTCTGGGAAGTTTCTCCACTGCGCGACAAGCGCAACATGAGATCGAACTTGCCGAGAGACCTGCCGACCTAATCATTGCCGAACTTGGAGACAGTTCGAGTTACGATGTCGTCGAGCTGACAACGATAACAGAAGGCACTGAAGCTGCTGGTCCCGCCGTAGTCGCACTCATACCTGGCTGGCAGCATGAGTCAGTTGCCAGTCTGTTGCGCTTCGGCGTGTCCGCCGTTTTACCGACCACGGCGACGGCTGAAGAGATCCTGGCCGCCGTTGAAGCAGCGCTGGCAGGACTTGTCGTCTTGCCTCGCGATGCTCTCGACATCTTTGAAGAGGCGCTGCCGACGCAGGAGGCGAATCATGATAGCGTCGTTCTGGATCGCGAACAGTTGACTGAGAACCTAACGCCGCGGGAGCGGCAAATACTCGAGTTGATGGCGGAAGGTTTAGGCAATAAGGAGATCGCCTGGCGACTACAAATATCAGAACACACAGTTAAGTTTCACGTCTCTTCGATTCTCGCAAAGCTTGATGCGTCAAGCCGCACGGAGGCCGTAACGCACGGGCTGAGACGGGGCTTACTCATGATGTAAGGAGGTGAATCTGAACGAGGTGAATAGCCAAAAACACTTCGAGGCTAGTGCGCGTAGATGAAGGCTAATTGCTGACGCGGCGGACTTATTCAATCTCGGAGTCGATCGCAATACCCGAGTAATAGTCTTCGCAATGAATCTTCAGTTGTTGCGGGGAGAGACTCCTTCTGCCGTTACGGTGAGTCTAGTTGATAGTAACAATCAGCCTTACGATATCGCGGCTGAGGATGTGCGTCCGGTGCCGAATTCTCCGTTTACCCAAGTGGTTTTCAGGCTCCCTGATAACACACCCATTGGCACCTGCATCATCACACTCAAAGCGCACGGACAGACCAGTAATTCGGGCAGCATCAGAATTCGAACTTAAGAAGTCGGGGAGACGGTCGGCAACTTTCGGCGAACTAATATCTATCACTACCTGAAGCGCCCGAAAGAGGTTGCTAAGTGACGCACGCGAGCCGTGGAGCGTGATTCTCAATATGCGTTATTAGTTCGGTGATGAGGTTCAATGCTCAAAAGAGCGGTCAAAAAGTTGGCTAAACGTATTTCCTCTCGAGATGCCGCCTTTGCGCGCACGAAGGGCGGATATTCCTCTCGTTGAATACTTCACCGAGCAAGAGAATAGCTATATAAAGGACTCTATAACGATTGATTATGACTGACAGTCTGGCAGGGCGCCTCTTCAAGTCAATAAAACATGGACAACGCGGTGGCGAATCGTCGCCACTCGCAAGAGTCAAACGCGGCAAAATGTCGCCTACGCGCACTTTGCACAGGCGCGTTTCAAGATGTGTGTCTCTCTGAACCTTCCTGCTGTTGTCGTTAGACAAAACCTCCACAATACGGCATTGTCATTGCCTAATGGATGTACCGTCCCTCAACTGACTGACAGAAGTGTTAGATAATCTTCGGCGTAGGAATGAGCTACGGATCGCCCAAGCTTCGTGACCCCAGCAGTGCAGCTTGGGTAGTCGCGATTGTTTTGTTCAGCGCGACACTGGCGACGTTTGTTTCGTGGCGATTGCCGGGTCTGAACCTGTATGCCCGCGATCGGTTAATGCAGGCACGCGGTCCGATCTCTCCGCCAGATGACATTGTAATCGTCGCCATTGATGAAGCGAGCATTGCTCGCTATGGACGCTTTCCCTGGCAACGAAGTTTGACTACTCGCCTGCTCGACACAATCGCTGCTGGTCAGCCGAAAGCAATCGCTGTCGATATCCTTTACACCGAACGTACGACCCAGACCGACGACACCGCACTGGCGGATTCACTCAAACGAGCTGGAAACACCGTAGTCGCAGCGCAGCTCATCGAGACACTCGACGACAAAGGAGCCGCAGCGGTTCGTTGGCTGCGCCCGATAGGTGAAATTGCGGACTCGGCGGCAGGGTTGGGACATGTGAACGTTTCGACTGAAGCAGACGGAGCCGCGCGCGAGTTGTCGCTTCGGAAATCCGACGATCAAGGGCAAGCACTGTGGTCCATTGCTGTCGAGACGGTTCGGGTCGGTGAAGGCATTCGCGCACAAACCGTACGTCAGCTACCGACAGCAGTCGTTCTCGGAAGCAGAACGATTCCAGTTACGACTGGCGATCGCACCTTAAGCGTAGCCGCAAGCGACGTGAACAGTCGTGTGGAGATCTTGCAGCCCGACCGCATGCTAATCGATTACGTTGGGCCGCCGGGATCGTATTCAACATTCAGTTTTGCGGATGTGATTGATGGACGCGTACCGTCGCAGAGCTTTCGTGGTAAGTACATTTTGATTGGAGCGACAGCAGCAACTTTGGGAGATCACGTCGCATCGCCGTTTGTTCATACAGAAGGAGCCGTGGGCGAACAATACGGTGAATTGATGCCCGGAGTGGAAGTGTTAGCAAACGCAATTAACACTATCCTGCGTTCACGCTTCTATCACGAACCCCCTGAATGGCTTGCGTTACTGTTAACGACAATAGTTGCCGCAGCGGTTGTAGGTTTGCTTGGCGTCGCGCAAGGTCGTTTTGAAACCCTTAAACAACTCGCAGTGATCTTCGGATTGTTTGCGACGATAATTAGCCTGTCCTACCTCGCCTTCGTGCACTGGATGTTTGTCCCACCTCTCGTCCCGGCACTCCTTTCATTTGCAATCGCGGCGCCCCTCGCATTGCTACGACGTTCATTGAGTGCCAGCGCGGATCTCGACAAACGAATAGAGGAGCTCGCTCTTGCGAACGAGTTGTCGTTTTTGTCAGGTGGCGATCGCAAACCAACAGACACCTTAAGAAGTCCAGCAACACTTATGGCGAACTTGACCAGAGCGAGAACCGTTGCGATTTATGTTCGTGATAAAAACGAAGGAAGCTATCGTCTCTTGACTTCTCACGGAGGTGAATCGCCACCGCGGCTGAACGAAAGTGAGATTCAAGCCGCCGGATCTCTGCGGCAGAGTTTACGCGATTGGTCGATCGAGGCAGCCGGATTGCCTGAAGTGGTTGAAGGTACGTGGGCCACCGATAGCAGCCAACGTCAGAATAGCGGTAATTCAGACCTGACGCTCTTGTTGCCGGGAGAGAACGATCAAAAGTCGGGAGTCCTCCTCGTTAAAGATGCTCAAAGATCCGAGACAAATGACGAGGCCCTGAGACTGTGCGTAGAAATTGCAACTAGCGCTATCACTAACATCCCCGAGCAGACGAATGAACCGTCGGGCAAAACAGTGTGGCATCTTCCACGTGGAATCGAATGGAAGGTGAGGACATTAGGAACTCTTAACCGACGATTGTTGGGTCGCGCACGTTTTATCGATCGTGCATTGCGCGCCATCGATGACGGTTTGATAATCGCAGACATAGGCGGGCGCGTAGCATTTGCGAATCCAGTGGCGGCAGAAATTCTCGGCGTCCCTCATCGAGAACTGATCGGCGGTGATCTCTTTAAACTTTTAATGGACTTCGAGTCACAAAAACCGATTGCGGAGGGTAAACCGGAACATCTCGCGCGAGAAATCTTAATGCGCAGCTTGGTGGGAAGAATACCTGTTGAGCGGCAAATTAGCGGCGGCAATCCTCGGCGCTATTATATGTTGCGAATGTCCGCTGTTACTGATGGCGACAACGAAACTGGCCCAGTACTGGGACTGGTGGCCGCGCTCTCCGACATTACCCAACAGCACGAACTCGAACGAATGAAGACAGATGTAATGACACTGGTGAGCCACGAACTGTTGACACCGCTAACAGCGATTCAAGGAATGAGTGAGGTGTTAGCGCAGTTTGATGTGCCGGTCGAGCGGCGCCGTGAAATGCACCAGACTATTAACGACGAAGCAAAGAGGCTGGCCCACATGATCAGTGAGTATCTCGATATCACTAATCTCGAATCTGGGAGGCACGCTTTAAGGCTCGCACCACTTCGAATCGTCACATTGATTCAGCGCGGGCTGCTGCTGCTCGAGCCACTCGCAGCACAACGTAATATTCGGATTGTTAGAGAACTAGCCTCTGACCTCCCGGTTACGATGGCTGATGCCGATCTCATTGCGCAAGCCCTAACGAATTTGATAGCAAATGCGATCAAATACAGCCCGATCAACACTCAGATTACAATCACTGCACACGCAAACAAAGATGCCTTGCTTGTGGGTGTGAACGATCAGGGATACGGTATTCCGGCAGACGTTCTGCCTCATATCTTTGAGAAATTTTATCGCGTGCCGCGATTGGAAGACGCCGACGTACCGGGAACAGGCCTTGGTCTTACGTTGGTGCGCGAGATCGTCGAGTTGCATGGGGGCCATGTAAAAGTCAAAAGCCAATTAGGCGTGGGCTCGACATTCTGGATGTCCCTCCCCTTGTCGGCCAGGGAAGGATGAGTTGATCGTTGCTGGTTTCTTTGAGGTCCAAGCCGACAGCAGTAACATGACGTGATATGAACGAACGATCAGGGCATATTCTTGTAGTAGATGACGAGCGCTCGATCCGTTTGACACTGGAGACCGGTCTTACACTCAATGGTTTCCACGTGACTTGTGCGCGTAGCGGTCGTGAAGCAATTCAAGCAGCTCAGGCCTCTAAGTTTGACGCCGTCGTGAGCGATATTTTTATGCCCGATGGTGATGGTTTGGAAGTTGTCCGTTCACTGCGCACTATCTCGCCCAAAATCCCGATCATCCTGATCACGGCACAAGGCTCCGTAGAACTGGCAGTACGCGCCGTATCCGAGGGAGCGACTGATTTTATCGCCAAGCCTTTCGAAGTTGCGGCCCTCGCAGCATTGGTCCGCCGGCACCTGAAGGCGCGGGCGGAGGCTAAACCAACTGATAAAGAGAATGAGAACCAGTTGTTCAGTGATTTTTCGAAGTCTGGCTTAATAGGTCGCAGTGCTGCTATGGTCAATGTTTATAAATTGATTGCACATGCAGCGCGCACCGATGCAACAGTACTCGTTCTGGGCGAGTCGGGCACGGGGAAAGAGTTAGTGGCGCGGGCCATTCATAGATTCAGTCCCCGAGCTGATAAACCGTTTCTTGCTGTCAACTGCGCAGGTCTTACTGACACTCTGCTTGAGGCCGAGTTGTTTGGCCACAAGCGCGGAGCATTTACCGGCGCCGCAAAAGACCACGCCGGATTTTTTGAGGCCGCAGATGGTGGCACTCTGTTTTTGGATGAGTTAGCGTCGACCAGTGCTAACTTTCAAGCTAGCCTTCTACGTGTTCTTCAGCTTGGTGAAGTGCGTCGTGTTGGTTCTACGGATGCTCGACGTGTGAATGTGCGCATCATCGGCGCGAGCAATGCTCCACTAGACGAACTGGTGGGTTCGGGAAAGTTTAGGGCAGATCTTTTTTACCGTTTGAGCGTACTCACGATTGAACTCCCACCGCTTCGCACACGAACCGGCGACATCGACTTGCTAGCACGACATTTCCTTCAAGGGCATGGTGCGGAAGCTCCGTTTACAATCTCACAGGAGGCCGCGGATGCACTAAATTCATATTCATACCACGGCAATGTTCGAGAATTGGAGAATGCAATGACACGCGCGAGGGCGCTTTCTTCAGGCGGATTAATTACAGTTGATTGTTTGCCACAAAACATTGCTGTACAGTCGCCCTCTGCTGCATGTGTGAAAAGTTCCTCTTTGCTCGTCGAGGACAGACCGACGATGGAAGAACTTGAGCGACGTTATCTCGAACTCGTATTGACTGAAGTCGGCGGCAATAGGCGTCGCGCTGCAACGGTGCTAGGACTCAATCGCAGGACGATTCAGAGGTTGATCGCGAGATACGAGCTCTTTTCACTGGCCGACAAAGAGACAGCCTTGGACGTTGACGATGACGGCGAACCCCTCAGCAGATTCGACATATGACTTAGACTCTACTAGATCCAAATTCGTCCACCGCTGCTTTCGGCGAAAAGCGGAGGTCATTGGTGCTGCCCCTGGTGACAATAGTTCGATTTGTGAGTTTAACGACGACGGTCATGGTGCTGTGCGCAAGCACGCACGCACAGTCAACACTGGTTGAGGCACGCGTCGCGGCAGTGACTGGACAGGTAGTAATCTCCGGACGTCTTCACTCACGAGTTACTCTACTCCGCGGCGTCGTCGTCAGTCCTGGCGATGAGATCGATACCAGGAGTGGCGGACGTGTCACATTAGAACTCAGTGACGGGAGTATGCTGATTGTCCAGCCAGACTCCGACGTAATCTTAAAGGATTATCGCAATGCGAATTCGCTGAGAGAGCTTTTGCACATCACAGTCGGGCGAGTTCATGTTCGCATCAATCACTTTGGCGGTCGTCCCAACCCTTATCGCGTAAACAGTCCCACTGCATCGATCGCCGTGAGAGGCACTGAGTTCAGCGTGAGTGTTGATGGAACGGGCAATACGGAAGTTGTTGTTTACGAAGGGCTGGTGGAAGTATCCAGTGTAATTAACCCTAATCGTCACGTGCTAGTGCAACCTGGTCGCGGTGTAATCGTCCGCCCAAATGATGAGATACGATTCTTCTTGCCTGTGCCCAGCGATAAGATTGGCGCGCGCAGTGATCGCCAACGAGAACCGGAGCAGGACGAAGCTAATAGCACCGGTAACGAATTCAGCAGCGCCACTGGCGCGAATTCGCTGCACACAGCTGCAGGCGTTTATGAACGGTACTTCGATAGCATCGTTGAGAGTGGAGAGATGCCTCTGCCTTTTCGATTTACGGCCTTTCCCGATTCATTTTTCGACAGTCTCGACAATCCGTCCTACGCAACTGAATTCAGAACAACAGAGGGAAGAGTCTTCGTGATGCCTTCCATCGGTGGCACGGGAGAAAGGCAGAATACGCGCTCACTCCTGGGCTTTGGCGATCTTCAGTTACAAGACTATAGCGTTTCGCCGCAGGCATCGTTGTTCGTTCCCATTAATAAGCTGGGTCTCGTAGTTGGCGGGAGCGCTTCATTATCTCGCGACGGATTTCAATCTTTTACGTTTGACGATCAAGTCAGGTTGAGTGGCCCAACCTTTCCTACAGGTACATTTGGAGCAAGAACTATCGACGGCTCCACAAAAAGCCGGCTTTCCAGCATTTCGCTGATCGCTGCTCGACGGCTCGGTTTCGAGGGCAGAACGAGCATCGGATTTGGATTTGACCATCTCCGAACCAACGGCTCTCTGCTGATTACCACCACTCAAACAGATCCGGCTGCACGCTCGAGTATCGAATTTGCTGACACGCGTTCAATGGCTTCACGTAATCGTGTGACGTTCGGGCTTACCCACGAGTTTCGCGATGGTCCCAAACTGGGCATCTTCTACCGCTATGGGTCTGTGTCAGCTGAAGATCGTGATCGCTCACGAACACTCAATGGCGAGAATAGATTACTCAACCGAACCAGCGTCGCTGGGCGAACATCAGAGATCGGCTTCCGTTTGCGAGACTCAATTAGCCGGCGTTTCTTTTACGGAATTGAAGGATCGTTCTTGAACGTCGATACGTCTGGTCGAACGCGACGCGCTCGAGTAGTGGATTCAAATGAACTTGCAAACTCGACTCGCGCAACGATTGGTTCCGGTCTTGGTTATCTTTTTAGGCCGCACACTATCCTTAGTTTCGACGTGTCTGGAGGATCGACTCGCGTTACCGAGACTCGGCGGGAACGTGCCACCGGTAAGCTGGTTGAAAACGCAAAGAGGCGGTCTCTATTTCTTTCGTTGCATACGGCGGTGCAGGCTGACGTTTGGCGCCGCTTATTTGTTACTGGCTCGATGCTCTCAGTCACTCAATTCGAAACCAATGATCTGTTTCTCTATCCAGATCGCTTCGGCAGGCGAGTGAACAGTGATGGTATGTTCGAACCAAATGGGCGCAGTGAGGATCGCTTCACCGATTATTTTTCAAACTTCGGTGTAGGCTGGCGATTCACACCAAACTTCCTTGCCGAATACATCTTTTCTACAGACTTCGGGCAAACCTCTCCGCGACACACTCTGCTACTGCGGTACACCTTCAATCACGGAGATAGATAACAACCTGAATATGTTTGCACGACGGCGGCATTGCGCCACTAATAAACCGAAAAACTGAGCCAATATGTCGCCCCACGAGTCCCTTGGGAATATGAACCTCTCAAATAAAAGTGGGAACATCGATTGCACCGATTAAACCGCATAAGCACAGAGACCGGAGTTTTAATCGCCGGACGCGAGTCATTGAGCGCTTACGTGAGTAATAACCAGTAAATTTCAAATGCTGTTCTTCACGTGGTTGGTCACTACCTGTCTGCTATGCATCCCGTTAGCGCCAGTTCGGGCAGCGCGTACCGATACATCCTCGAGCAGTCTTCTCCTTTCAACAAAAGCGGCGTTTACTGACCATTACTACAGCCTTCGATTGCCTGCGGGCACACTACGAGTAACTGTAACGGATGCACAACAACATTCACTTGGCGGTGTGACTTGTTCCCTGATCCGCACGTCCGATCCGGCAAAGGTCGTAGCGACGGCGTTAACCGATTCCGAGGGTGTTGCTACGCTGGTGGAAGTTGCTCGAGGCGAATACATCCTGACAGTCGAAAGTACTGGATTCGAAATCTTTAAGAAGAATCATGTTGTTATCAAGGATCATGAAATAATTGAATTGAAAATAGTCCTAGCTGTCGCTGCACTCTCCGCAAACGTCACAATTAGCTCACCGGACGAAGAGACTACTTCCGTTGCAGCAGGTGCCACCACACCGTCAGGTAACCTACGGCGCAAGACACTGGACAGATTGCCGCTCGCCACGGCACGCGTGGATGAAGCGTTGCCGCTCATTCCTGGCGTCGTTCGTTCTTCGACTGGTGAGATCAGCATGAAAGGCGCGTCCGAGCAACAAAGCATTTTGTTAATCAATGGCCTCAACGCCTCAGACCCAGCGAGTGGAAACTTCCGACTGAATCTGCCGACCGATGCTGTCGAGGCCGTGCAGGTGTTTCTGCATCCGTACACCGCTGAATACGGGCAGTTCACCGGCGGTGTGACGCGCATCGAAACAAGGCGAGGCGGAGATAAGTGGAGCGTTGAGTTGAACGACTTCTTCCCAGACTTCCGCTTTAAGAATGGAAAAATAGTCGGCGTGGCTGAGGATCTTCCACGCTTGAACTTCAACGGTCCTCTCATTAAGAATCGTTTGTATCTGTCGCAGTCGCTCTCTTACGCCATTGCCAAAAATCCAGTGCGGGGTCTTGCGTTTCCAGTCAATGAGACCAAGACCGAAGCGCAGAACTACTTCACCCAAATTGATCTGGTATTGAACAGTCGTCACACGCAGACGTATACATTCGGCTACTTTCCTGAGCGAAAACAATTCATCGGACTCGATTTCTTTCGTCCGCAACCGACTACTGCAAATTACAAGCAAAAGGATTTTGTTTTTGCAGCGCGCGATCATTACGCATTTGGCCACGGTCTGCTGGAAACGGCAATCTCATTCAATCAATTCAGTGTCACTATGTGGGGACAGGGGACGAACGAACATACGTTCACGCCGACAATCGAAGAGGGTAACTATTTCGCGACGCAAGATAGGCATTCGCGTCGCCTGGAGTTCTTCACGGTTTATCAATTTCCGACAGAAGAGTTCCTGGGGAGCTCACACGACATCAAGGTTGGTATAGATCTCAACCGGGTGAGTAATCAGATGACCTTGTCCGCGCGCCCCGTCAACATCGTGCGAGGCGACTCGTCACGAGCCGAAAGAATTACCTTCGACGCCGTACCTGAGATACGAGTAAACAGCACCGAGTACATCGGTTTTGCGCAAGACCGCTGGATGGTGCGCTCCAATTTGAGTCTTGATCTCGGCTTGCGTTATGAGAACCAAATCGCTGAGGAGCAGAATTTCGCGCCGCGCGCCGGCTTCGCCTGGTCGCCGCTTAAGAACGATCGAACGGTGATTCGTGGCGGGGTAGGGCTCTTCTTCGACAAAGTTCCGCTGAACATTCGTAGTTTCGGGAACTACCCTGCGCGCACCGTGACGCGTTATGGACCAGACGGCGTTAGCATCATTGAACAGCGACATTTTGTGAACGTTCCGGTTAGTACTACGCCTATTGCACCGCTTGACTTCAGACAATCAACAGTCACTGCGGGCTTCGTACCCAAAAATCTGACCTGGAATCTACAGCTAGATAAGATCGTCAACTCGTATCTGACGTTGCGCGCCAATCTGGTTAACAGCCGCACAGAGCACCTCTATATTGTCAACCCAGAACTGGATTTTTGTGGCCAAAGCGCAATTGTCTTGCGCCCGTCGGGACGTGCAACCTACCACGCACTGGAGCTGACAGCGCGGTTTCAGTTACCCAGGGAGAGCATGTTTTACCTTACCTACCTGCGCTCGCGTTCGCGTGGTGACCTGAATGACTTCAATAGCTACTTCGGTGACTTTGGTGCACCCATCATTCGTCAGAATCAATACTCCAACTCACCTTTCGACGTGCCCAATCGCTTCCTGGCGTGGGGCACCTTCTCGCTGCCTCATCGCATTACGATCGCACCAATCTTCGAGGTGCGAAGCGGTTTCCCCTATTCCGTCCGCGATGCCGAGCAGAACTTCGTCGGTCTGCGCAACTCGGATCAGACTCGCTTCCCACGTTTTCTCGCATTAGATGTGGAAGTCGCTAAAGAGTTTCAGGTAACAAAGAAATATGCGATACGTCTTTCGCTAAGCAGCTACAACGTAACCAATCATTTCAACCCAAGCGATGTGCGGTCCAATATTGGCGCTCCGCGGTTCGGAGAGTTCTCCGCTTCCTACAGACGTTACTTTACCGGAGGGTTTGACATTATCTTCTAAGACTTGTTGACTGGCTTGAACGAGACGTCACAGCAACACTCCACGTATATGCGCGACAACATAAGCCAGCAGGAGCATGGTTGATAATGTGCTAATGAGCTGTCCAATTCTCTCTGCATAGCTTTGCTTGAGCTGTAACAGAACTTCATTCTCACCCTTTGGTACGAACAGGCTAATCAAGCCGTCCGGCTCGGAAGGCTGAACCTCTAGATCGGCTGAGTCAGATCTCAACTGTGCAGTCCAACTTGGAAAGTAAAATTGTGAGACAAACAAGCGCATGCCTGTAGGTGTATCCGTCAGCAATCGGATCTCTCTTGGTCTCCAACTGTTAACGTTTACATGACCTGTTCCTTCGACGATTTTTATCCTGGCTTGAGTTCCATCAGCATCTCGCGCTATTTGGCGAAGCGATTCAAATCGACTGTTTAGCTCATGGTCCCATTCATCCTCGTAAATCGACGTCTCCCAGTCCAACTCCGCCATCGCTTTGTTCCAACGCGGATAGTACTCAGGCACCTCTCTCGCTTGTTCTATTTCTTTTTTCTTATAACTGATTTCCTTCTGGTCAGGATTGTGAAAGGGATACGCCTGCCAGATGGCCCAGCCAGTTGCCGGAATCCAACCAATGACGAGCAGCAGTGTGATTGCCGTCAATATCCTGGGACGCGCTGAGTTATTAAGTGAAGAAACAGCCAATGTCAGAAGTGCTGTGGTTGCCAAGGAGACAATCGCATTGAATCTCCAGGGAAACTGAATCTTTCTGAGTATTGTCAGGACATTCCACAAGGGCATGCTCAATTGCGTCATCATCAAGATGCCAGCTGCCGCCACAGCGAACCAGAACGCGTTAAACCTCGTGATCTGATTGTTCGCGTTACGACGAGTGATCAAGAAGGTGCAGCAGGCAATTCCACCCAAATCAAGCATAGCCAACAACACCAGAATCTTTTCGTTTCGCCATAGTGAGAAATTTGAAAAGAACAGCCAATTTTTATAGGAGAAGTAACCCGTGCTCATTCGTTCCAAAAAGACAAGCTCTTGAGTTGTCATCGCGGGCCAGAGGTAGACGCACGATAAGCCCGCGCCGAGCACCAGCGCAGCTAACATTAAGCCACTGATCCTTGCCCTTTGGCTCGTACCCGCAAACCAGATGGCCCAACCAAGTGGAAGAGGTGAAAAGATCAGCGTGGTCGGGAGGTGCGTCATGATTAGCAACCCGTAGCTAAGCGCCACTCCAACGACCGCAAGTCTATGTCCCTTCACTAATTTGTGAGTGAAAAAGAGAATCAAAGGCATCCAGATAAACGCCCAGTACTCGGCCAAAGAACCTCGTATATAAAGATCGGAGGCAAGGTGATACGGTGTCGACATGTACAGTATCGCACCCACCAAAGCTGAACTGCGGTGAGCGATCTGTTTCAGCCACAGGTATGCGGATAAACCCGATGCGATCAAAGCCGCGCACGCTGACACTCCCAGCTGATACCAACCGTGCACATCTTCGTGAAAGAACGGTCTAAGCAAACTTGTCAGGAAAAAAGGCACAGGTGGATAGTAGAAAAAGACCGGACTGCCCAGTCCATCGTTCATCCCCATTAGCCAACGGGGATAAAGATCGCCGGCCCAGAGTTGTTCGGAAAAATGCACATACCAAACTGCATGATGGGTGACGGCATCATCGCTGAAAAAAGGAATACCATAGATAAGCACCGGCGCAGTCAGGATCAATCCTGCAACCACAATGACAAATATCCGAAACCCGTTTTTTTCGGTTAGGAAGTGCGGCGAGCCAAGTCTGTTTAGCGACAACATTGAAACCTCGCTGTGGCGGGGCCATCAGAAACTGTTCGATCAGTTCGAGCTCCGACAGGATAGTGACGACCGCAGCTCAAGCGGCAGAGTTTGGCGATTTTTTCAGGCTACCCACCATCAACTTTCCAGCCACAACTCCCAAGCGGCCATTTATTAGGGTTGAGCGACGAGACAGGGTGACAGAGTGTCGCCGTCTGTTAGTTCCGTCGGTGGCATTGCGTCGCTGTCTACTCTCAAGAATTGCGGTTTTTGCTGAGACTTTACCAGTATTCATGTCAAAAATAGTCAGTATTCACAACTACTCAAGCGGCACATCTGTTGCTCTTATCATTTAGCGATCCGAAGTGACTTTTCCCCAGCCTTAAACGTTTTTTGCCGAAGAAATTATCTGCTTCGAACCGATGGGACCAAATACTGTCCGATCAACAAAACGAAGGTGATCTTCAGGTGACTTGCTGTGCGATCGATTTCTGATTAATCGCTCAATTCAAGGCAACGCTGTGAAGAAGACGTTGATGCTCAGGAACGCGGTGCGGCAGTTGTGCCACGGCTTCAATCGACCATTCATGGTGATGTTTGAAACCACGTTGCACTGCAACATGAAGTGCAGCTACTGCGCGATCTGGCAAAACCAGCAGCCGGAAAATCGTGCCGTGCGCGAACGCGTCTTTACTCGCATGGATGAAGCAGCGAACTTTGGTGTGTTTGCCTGGAGTTTCTCAGGTGGCGAGCCCTTGATGAATCCAAACATGCCCGATTACATCGAGTACGCAGCCCACAAGGGCTTTTTCACATCGATGCCCACCAATGGTTTGGCCTTAAAGAAATATGCCGAGGCCTGTGTCAAGCTCGATCAGTTGGAAGTTTCGATTGACACATTAGACCGACGGAAATTTGCTGAACGACGCGGTATTGATGGACTACCGACAATCTTAACCGCGCTTGACCATATTCTGGGAAAACTTCAATTCAACACCATTCAGATCAATGCGGCAGTCGATGTAACGAACCTCGAGGACCTGCCGACACTGGCAAAGTATTGTGGTGCGCGCGGGTTCCTGCTCCACACAGAGGCGGTGCACAACGTGGTGCGGACCACCTGGAAAACCGAAGATGTAGAGATGCGAAACGACGAACTCGATCGTATCGCCGCTTACGTTCTCCAACTAAAAAAAGAGCACAAATGCGTGCGCTTTTATCGCGATTATTTCAGTTTCTATCGCAACGGTGGTTTTTCTCAGAAGTTTCCCTGCCGTTCCGCTTCGCACTTAATCAACATGCGGCCCGACGGTTCAATCCAGTTTCCATGTGCGTTTGTGTCGCTTCATCGCAGCGCGCCCGAAATGAGTCTGCGTGAAATCTATGCGTCGCCGGACGTGAGAAGGATTATTGAGCAATCACCAAAGATGTGGGACTTCTGCAAAGGCTGCAAGATCGGTTGCCCTTATGAAGTGTCCGCCTATCGCAACAGCCCGATGACTGCGATTCGTTCAGCACTGGATTTCCTGCAGTTCGCATAAGAGATCGCGGCAAGGTCAGATGATGATTCAAGAGTCTTTAATGGCAACAGAACCAACTGAACTTTCACCGCGCGATGGCATTGCGACTGCGGCAATTCGTGTTTGTGGTCTTGTCAAACAGTACAGAGATGGAACTGAAGCAAATCGCGGCATTAACCTGGAACTCCACTCTGGAGAATTGGTTTCGATCCTGGGACCAAACGGCGCTGGCAAGACGACGTTCCTGCGCCAGATCACAACTGAACTGCGTCCCACTTCGGGTTCTATTGAGGTCTTTGGTATCGATGCTATAGCTTCGCCTGAACAAGCAAAGCAGATGATGGGTATCACTCCGCAGGATGCAGGTGTCTTTGAATCGTTAACAGTACTCGAACACTTCGAACTGTTTGGTCGCTTAAAGGGAATGCGAAAAACAGTAGCGCACAGGGAAGCCATTAATCTAATCGAATCACTCGGGCTGACTGCAGAAACTGAAAAACGTGTGGGTCTTCTTTCAGGCGGACAACGACGTCGCGTTCTAGTCGGAATCGCTCTTCTCAGCCAGCCGCCTTTGTTGGTACTCGATGAGCCGACTACTGGATTGGATCCGTCTTCGCGGATGGTGGTGTGGGGAGTTATTCGGCGAGCAGTGACTGATGGGGCCGGCGTGATTCTTTCGACGCATTACATTGAAGAAGCGGAGCGGTTGAGCGATCGGGTTGGGATCATTTCACGAGGACGGCTGATCGCCTGTGGCTCTCTCGACGAACTGTTGGGATGTCTGGAACGGAGTTATCGACTCAGTTATCGAGCCTTACTGGATCCTTTTGGCAAGGTTTGCAAGTGCTACTTCGCGAGTTTTGCGGAAGCCCAGCAGAGAGTGACGAGCGAGCACCTTTCCGAATATTCAATCACGCGCGCGACACTTGAAGACGTTTACTTCACGTTAACAGGTGAGCGCTTAGCGAACAGAGATGAAGAGTATGAGACGCTTGTCTGATATCCTTTGCGTCTTTCGCATTCAGCTGATAAGCATGCGCGCAGAAATCGGTCCGTTTCTGCTAGCCGCACTCGTATTCCCGTCCGCGATGTATCTGTTCGCGAAAGCAGTCAGTGGGAGCGAAGCCACATTACCGACGCAGCTCCGCTTTCTTGCCGGCTCAATCGTGTTCTCACTTTCGCTTACCTCTATAAGTTGGCTTGGTTACCTGCTTTTAGAAAATCGCTTCACTGGCCGGTTGAAATTATTTGCGACGTTGCCGCTGGCACCTTCGTCATACATCTGCGGGTTTCTCCTCTTCGCATTTGTTCAGGCATCAGTAGCCACCACCACATTGCTACTGGTCGGAAAAGTTTTTGGTGTACAGGTGCGACCAAGTCTGTTGTCGCTTGCTCTCGTAGTGATCTTGACTGTGCTCTGTCTATGCGGACTTGGCACCGTGATCGCGGCGTGCGCGCGCAGCTTTACAGAAGGTTCGCTTCTGACTGATGCATGCGGCGCAGGTCTCGTGTTTCTGGCCCCCGTCTATTACCCGCCAGAGATGATGCCGCGTGCCTTACGTGGCGCTTCGCAAATCCTACCAACGGCGTTCGCCGCTGACGGAGTTCAAGCCGCGCTCTCTGGTAGCTATGCGGTCGGCACCCAGGTAATCGTACTTGGCTTGATGTCAGTCTTTACGCTCGGGTTTGGATTCAGGCTAACAAACTGGAGGCAGAACTGAGTTAAACAATGAAGTCGCCCCACATCCTCGTGCTGACTCTGTCGTTTGGTTCGGGACATGTCCGGGCCGCAGAGGCAATAGCCAGCGAAATTCTTCGACAGGTTCCCAACGCGGAAGTCGTGACCATCGATGCGCTCGTCGATTCCGGGTTTCTTTTCCGTGCGGGTTACGTCTGGCCCTACTGGGCCATGGTGCGATACGCGCCACGACTCTGGGATCGTCTCTTCACGCGTCGCTTATCACAAAGACATAGCAGCACAGTGCCGCATTGGATCTTTGAGTTTGGGTGCCCGGAGGTTTTCAAGGCGATCGCTAACTTCCGTCCCGACACAATCGTCGCCACGGAGGTTGGCGCTTGCGAGATCGCTTCAATTGCCAGAGGCAAAGGAATAACAACCGCACGCATCGTCAATGTAATCACCGATTACGAGACCGAACCAGTTTGGGTGCAACCCGAAGTCGATGTGTACGCGGTTGCTGACAAACATGTATGCAATCAGTTGTCCGACTGGAGAGTGCCTCTGGAGCGAATCGTAGTTTGTGGCATTCCAACTGATCGTGAGTTTCAGATACGACAGGACGTTCAGAAGACCCGCGCAAAATACAAACTAAGCAATGATGCGCCCATCATTCTCGTCATGGGCGGAGGTATGGGACCGACGCGCATGGACCACGTAGTAGCATTTCTTACAGCAAGCGCCAAACGAATTCAGATCGTTGCAGTTACCGGACATGACAAACGCACACTTCGCCGAATTGAGGCCTTTGAGCCGTCGACCCCGGCGACGGTGCGCGTGCTCGGATGGACCAACGACCTACCGGCTCTTATGCAAATGGCTTCGGTGTTAATCACGAAGCCAGGAGGTCTTACCACTGCGGAAGCGACAGTATCAGCGTTGGCGCTGGTAATGTTTGATCCCATTCCTGGTCCTGAGTGTCGCAACGCACAACGCCTAGTCGAAAAAGGCGCCGGCATTTTGACAAGCGCCGCAGGTGAGGCGGCGACGGTTGCCCTCTTGCTTCTGGACGATGAGAGTTTGCGGCGGAGAATGTCAGCAAATGCAAAGCGACTGGCACGCCCTGACGCCACGGCAGCGATCGCACGGCTCGCATTGAACGACAGTGTTGCCGAACCACGATTAGCAAGTGCCATAACAGCGTGAACCAACAAGCGACTCATACAGAAACGCAAAACAACCCGATCGTGATCTTGACGATCGCAAATGGCGCGGGCCACATCCGGGTCGCTGGAGGAATCGCTACCGCCATCCGCTCAACTAAACCAGAGCTACCCGTTATGGTCGTGGATGTTGCGGATTACATGAAAAGTCTCACACGCTTCACGCATGTCTCCGCATATCTCTGGTTAGTCAAACACGCGCCAAGAGTTTGGGATCGTATCGATCGCTACCAGAAGAAGCAAACGCATACGAGCCCTGAATGGTATTACCGTCGCGGTTGTCATCGCCTGTTCGGACTCTTCCGCGACATACGGCCACGGGCGATCGTTGCAACCGAAGTGGGTTGTTGTGAAATAGCCGCACTTATGAAACGAGATTTAACACTGGATGCGCCACTCGTCGCGGTAAATGATGACTACGACGCAGATCGCGCATGGGTGCAATCGGAAGTCGATCTTTACTGCTTCATCGCGGAGGAATTTGGAAAGCAGCTGATCGCAAACGGCGCAGTACGCGAGCGCGTCGCAATTTGGGGAGCTCCTTTGTCATCTGGTTTCGAAGTCCCCCGCACTCGCGAACACGAGCGCGCAGAAATATGTGGCAGGTTCTCATTTGATCCAGCGCTGCCAATTGTCCTGATCGCCGGTGGCGGGGAGGGTATCGGAAAGATCGAGGAGATCACTTCACGCCTGCTGCGCTTGAATCGTCACGACCTGCAGCTCTTAGTGCTAACCGGACGAAACGAAGGTTTAAAGTCACGCTGCGACCGCGTGGCCATGAATGCTTTTTGGAATTGCTGTCGCGTTCTGGGCTGGGTGGGACCAGAAGAGATGCCGCAACTGATGTGCGCAGCCGATTTGATGGTGTCGAAACTTGGCAGCATGTTCAATGAAGCGCTCGCCTCAGAACTCCCCATCATCGCGATGGAACCGCCGCCCGGTTCCGAGCGAGTGCAGTATCGACTACTTGAGAAATGGAACGTTGGTTGTGCTGTTCGCACGGTCGACGAAGTTGTTGAGCGAGTTATCCGGCTTATCGCCGAACCAGAGCAAATTGAGGCGATGCGCAGAGAGGCGCGGTCACACAGAACACTTGGTGTGTCGCGACGCATCGCGCACTGGTTGATCGAAGCCACTGATCGACGATCACCGCTCTGCAAAGATTATGAATGGTCCGCACTGAATCCTGAGTCTTTGAGCCGCGAGATCCTGAAAGTCGAGACTCATCTGTGATATTGAGCATTCCTCCAGCCAGAGTTCACTTCCCAGAAGAAGATCGAAAGACGATTCTTCGCCAGATCGATGAGGCTCTCTCGAGTGGTCAACTAACACTTGGAAAACACGTTGAGAAGTTCGAACGATGTTTCGCCGCGAAGATGGGTGCTCGCTATGCAGTTGCTGTCAGTAGCGGTACGAGTGCATTGGAAATTCCGCTTCGTATTTTCGACGTCCGCGGCAAGACCGTTCTGGTACCAACCAATACATTCTTCGCATCTGCAGCTGCTGTCATTCACGCGGGCGGCAGACCTCGATTCGTCGACGCGGATCCGGCGAGCTTCTCTGTGAGTGTGAGAAGTCTGGAGGAACGTGTTACCGAGGATACAGCCGGAGTAATCGTTGTTCACATCGCCGGAATTGTTACTCCCGAGATGCTTGCCATCAGGGACTTCTGCAAAGCGTGCGGGTTTTTCTTGCTGGAGGATGCCGCACATGCTCAGGGCTCGCAGCTCCGCGGGCAGTTTGCCGGCACATTCGGTGATGCTGCTTCGTTTTCGTTCTACCCGACGAAAGTAATCACGAGCGCCGAAGGAGGTATGATCGTCTCTGACTCAGAAAAAATTCAGCGAGAGGCGGCGATCTATCGCGACCAGGGCAAAGCAGCATTCCTCACCAATTCACATACACGGATGGGCTACAACTGGCGAATGAGTGAGCCACACGCGATCATCGGTCACTCACAACTTGGCCGGCTGGAAGAGTTCATCATTGCCCGCAGTCACGTCGCGAGCATCTACGATAAACACCTCAGTGACATTCCTGGCGTTTCCCCGATCCTGCTACCTGAAGGCTGCCGCTCAAATTACTACAAGTACCTCGCGTTGCTTGACCGTGGGATTGATAGAAGCACCTTGAAGCGCTTGTTACGTCACGAATACGGCGTCTCTCTAAGCGGTGAAGTCTATGAAACGCCCTGCCACCAGCAGTCGGTGTTTGCCAGCTACAGTCATGGCAAGTTTCCAGTCGCAGAAGATATCTGTCGCCGTCACATCTGTCTGCCGGTTTATCTCGGCATGACCGATGAAGAAGTTCACTACGTGCTGTCGTCTCTAGCGAAAGCACTAAAAACATTGAGAGGACAATCTGTATGAAGGTTGCTGTAACTGGCGGTTCCGGGTTTATCGCTTCTCACGTAGTGGATCACCTGATGGCCCAGGGCCATGAAGTCGTCGCTATCGACCATCGAGTTCGCCCCCACCGCGACGATGTGCAGTTCGAGGACATTGATGTCCTGAACCTCTCTGCTTTAATCCAGGCGACGGAAGGCTGCGATTTCATTTTTCACCTTGCCGCCGTCTCGAACGTCAACTACGCACACAAATATCCGGTCTACACAGTGGATCTAAACATCAATGGAACGGCGAACGTGCTTGAGGCAGCGAGGCTTAATCGCGTCCAGCGAGTATTCTTCGCGAGCACGGTCTGGATTTACACAGGCACGCGCGGTAACGGGTTTCTCACCGAGGACGAGCCGTTTCACCTTCCAGATGCTGGGCACATCTACACGAGCAGCAAAATCGCTTCAGAAATGATTATTCACAACTATTGGCAACTCTATCGTCAGCGGTTCACGATTTTGCGTTACGGCATTCCCTACGGGCCGAGAATGCGAGAGGAACTAGTAATTCCTATTTTCATTCGCAAGGCGCTGAAGGGTGAGCCGATAATGATCGAAGGCGACGGCAGTCAGTATAGAAATTACGTTTACATTGACGACCTGGCGCGCGCGCATCTGCTCGCGATGACGAAACAAGCCGAGAATCAGGTTTATAACCTGGAAGGGTTGCGACCGATTTCGATCGCGGAGATAGCCAGAACTATCAACACGGTGCTCGGGGGTGGAGTCGTGATCAAGCATGTACCGGCGCGTCCTGGCGACTATGCAGGCAAAGAAGTCTCCTCGCAGAAGGTTTTCAATGAGTTGGGATGGAAGCCCCGCGTCGACTTTGAAGAAGGAATGTCCCGGACCATCGATTGGTTCATGAACAAAAACGGATATGCAATATCCAGCGAGAGCTTAACACTGGTTGCGGCTATGTGATCACGATGCAAGTTGAAGTGACATTACCATTGATTGGAAGCATCCTCTTGGCTGCCTGCGGCGCAGCTACTTATTACGCTACTTACGTGGTGCGCTCGCAGTGGTTGGGCCCGACGTACTGGCATGGACGCCGGGACACTAACGCCGTAGCGTTGACGTTTGATGATGGTCCGTCGAAAGACACCGAACTAATTCTTGATTTTCTTCAGGACCACAAACTGACTGCGACGTTTTTTATGATTGCTCGACAGGTCGAAAGTCTTCCAGGAATTGCTCAACGGGTTGCCGCCGAACATCACCAGATTGGAAATCACTCGTATTCGCATCCCATTTATCTCTACCAGAGTACAAGACGAACGCATGAGGATTTGCAACGTGCGCAAGCGGTCATCTACGAAACGACCGGTGTTCACCCGAAATTCGCACGGCCACCATGCGGCGTGCGCACACCCGCTTATTTCGCGGCCACAAAATCTCTGAAGCTGCGCACTGTCCAGTGGGAGGTGTCAGGCTTCGACTGGAAGCCACGGACTGCCAAGGACATCGCGAGCGACGTGCTGCGTCGCACTCGTGCAGGATCGATTGTTTTGTTGCATGACGGGGACAGCGATGGAAAACGAGATCGTCGAGAGACCGTTGCATCGTTGCCGTTGATCATTGAAGGCTTGCAAGAAAAAGGTCTGCACTTTGTTTCGCTCGATCAACTGCTAACTGAAGAGAGTTTTGAGATGACAATATGACTCACTCGCACACACCGAAGGCGATGCTGTTCCTCGATTTTGACGGCACAATTACGCGCCGAGACGTGGTGGATGTAATCCTTGAGACGTTCGCTGATCAGAGATGGCTCACATTCGAAGCTGATTGGCGCGCCGGACGAATCGGATCGCGCGATTGTTTGCAAGCGCAGATGTCGGTTGTAAAAGCCACGCGCAGGCAACTGGATGCCCTGCTTGAATCAATCGAGGTAGATGAAGGGCTCACAGATCTTCTTGAATTGACTGTTGCACAAAAGATTTCCGCCCACATCATTAGCGACGGTTTCGACTACTGCATAAACCAAATAGTCTCACGCGCATTAAACGGTCACGCTCAATTGATAAAGAGTGTGTGCGCTAGTCATCTCGTATTACGCACACACCCCTGCCGCACGGAGTTCCCTTACTTTCATCAGAGCTGTGGACATGGTTGTGCAACCTGTAAACCTGCCGTCATGCGCCTGCTCAACCCAACCAATGTGCCAACGGTTTTTGTTGGCGACGGATTATCCGATCGATATGCCATCGAAAGTGCTGACCTCGTCTTTGCAAAGAATGAATTGGCCCGTTATTGCCGCGCCCGTTCGATTTTTTACGCCGAGTACGAGAATCTCGCCGACGTCGACAGGTACCTGAAACGTTGGCTGACAGCGCGATCGTTTTTGACTGATCAAAGAAGGAGGCGTGTAGGCGCATAACAAATTTCGAACACGTCAAGTCCATTTATGAGTACCACATTCACCAATTTCACACCGACAGGAGCCACCGCACAGGAGCTGCTCGAGCTTGAACGGAAGTACTGCTCCTGGGGTGACACTGTTCACTATCTTGATCCGCCGAAATTCTTCGAGCGAGCGGAAGGTCACTATCTCTACGATCGGGAAGGCACCCCGTATCTCGATTTGCAGATGTGGTACTCAGCGGCGAGTTTCGGTTACGGCAATTGGCGCTTGAATGAAGCGCTTAAAAACCAGATCGATAAATTGCCACAGTTGGCCTGCCAGTATTTGCATACGGAGAAAGTTGAACTCGCCGCAGCGATTGGTCGACTCAACGCTTCTAAATTTGGACTCGACGGTCGCGTACATTTCAACGTTGGCGGCGCACAAGCGATTGAAGACAGTTTGAAGATCGTGCGTAACTCAACAGGCAAGAGTTTAGTGTTTGCGTTCATGGGTGGTTATCACGGACGCACACTCGGCGCTTCGGCGATCACTTCAAGCTTTCGCTATCGTAGGCGCTTTGGTCACTTTTCAGATCGCGCTCACTTTGTGCCGTTCCCGTACTGTTTTCGTTGCCCTTACGGCAAAAAGCGCGACTCGTGCGAGCTCTATTGCGTAGATCAGTTCGCGAAGAACTTTGACACTGAATACAACTCCTTTTGGGATCCAAAAACTAACGAATCAGAGTTCTCCGCATTCTACGCCGAGCCGATACAGGCAACTGGCGGTTACGTCATTCCACCGGAAGGATATTTTCCGGCCCTAAAGAGCGTGCTCGAAGAACGCAACATCCTGCTAGTTGATGATGAGATTCAGATGGGCTTCTATCGTGCCGGAAAGTTTTGGGCCATAGAGAACTTTGATGTTGCACCTGACGTCATTGTCTTCGGCAAAGCTTTGACGAATGGATTGAATCCACTCTCGGGTCTCTGGGCGCGAGAAGAACTCATCTCCTCCGAAGTATTTCCACCTGGCTCGACGCACTCGACATTCTCTGCAAATCCCCTGGGAACGGCTGTGGGTCTGGAAGTCGTTCGCATGATCCACGAGGACGATTATGAAGAGATCACGCGGACTAAAGGTGCTTACTTTTTGGAGCAGCTTAAACAACTGCAACGCCGCTATCCGAAAGTGATCGGTGACACTGACGGACTTGGCATGGCACTCCGCATCGAGATTTGTCGCGAAGACGGTTACGAACCTGATCGCGAGTTAACGGACCGTATCTTTGCGGAAGGAATGAAAGGCAACCTGATTGCGCGAGGTCAAAGAGTCGGATTAGTACTGGATGTGGGTGGCTATTACAAAAATGTGTTCACACTCGCACCATGTTTCGATATGACGGAAAGCGAGATCGACATCGCGATTGAGTTGTTCGAACAACTAATTCGCCGTTGCGCGCCGGAAAGGGTCTAAGCGAACCTAACAGGAATGTTTTCAAAGATAATTGAGGCGGGCGAACGACTCGCATTTCGTCTGGAACCAGGGGCCGCGGTCCGGCTTTTGAAGTTTACTCCTGACTCCGCGGTCAACGCCCTGCAGCGTGCAAGGTTTCGCCATACGATACGTCTGGTCGCTGAACGCTCGCCGTTCTATCGAGAACAGTTTCAGCGACGTGGAATAGATCCGCGTCGTATCGAACACCCTTCACAACTCGGCGACTTCTACACAACCGGTGACGACCTGCGCGCACGAACTGAGGATTTTATTATCGGTCGGGCGAACATCGCGTTCGAAACGACCGGAACTACTTCAGCTGTTCCCAAACGCGTCTTCTTTTCTAATCGTGAAATCGACGAGATGGGCCACGCGAGCGCGATCGGATTGTCGTCATTGGGTTTGCGCCGAACTGATAAAGTTTTGAGTGCATTTGATTGTTCGTTTTGGGTGTCACCTGCCGTGGTGCGCTCCGCACTTCAATACATCGGGTGCTTTCAGGTTGAGGCAGGAAAGATAAACCCGCTGGAGTTTTACCAACGCGCTTCTTTCTATCGGCCCAACGTGATCTTTGGCGAACCGTCCTGGATCGTGCGGCTGTCAGCAGTCGCTGCGGAACGAGGCGTGTGGCCTGTGAAGTTTCTTTTCGCGGGCGGCGAAAACATCGCCGAGACTGCTCGCGCGCGCGTCGAGGAGACATGGAACGCGCCGCTTTACTTGAACTACGGCCAGACAGAGAGTTTTGGAGCTATCGGAATCGAGTGCAAGTAAAATAATGGTTACCATCGCAATGACGTGGATTTTGTTTTCGAAATCGCTGACAAAGATGAGATTGGAGGCGGTGAGTTGGTCTACACAACCTTGACTCGCGATGTAATGCCGTTGATTCGTTATCGTTCCACCGACGTGACTCATTTGATCGATGAGCCATGCGCATGTGGTTTCTTTACGAAGCGTATTGCTAAGATTCGCGCGCGCACCGATGAGATGGTTGTGTGCGGTATGGGTAACGTTGGGCCCTGGGTGTTCGCGGAAATCTTGCGAGGTGTGAACGGCTCGGCTCCGGAATGGCAAGCGCTAGTGAAACACGTTCACGGCCGAGACATAGTTGAGCTGCAAGTCGAGACGAACAGTCCGACACAACAGACCGAACTGCAAACAATCGTTTTGGACCATCTGAAGGAGCGGTTTCCGGATTTCTGGAAGAACTACGAAATGAAGCTTTACGATTTCAACCTAAAAACATCCCCACCCGGAACGTTACGCACGGGGCGCAAACTGCGACGCGTTGTGGACCAGAGGTTGATGACTGCATCTACTCAAAGAAATCCGTGAGTTCGTGCGAATGAAGATAAATCTAAACAGGTTGCGCTCATAGCAACGATCGTTCAGGTTTTTTTCCTCAACTCATAGTCAGCGCCTCCGAATCCTACCTCACGCAAACCAGAATATCTGGAGCTTCGTGGGCGAGAAAGACAGATGCATGCCTGAATGTGTGCCAGCCGATTCGTTTCTTTGTGCCAGCACTTAATGTCGCAGGTCGAATAATCTTCAGCAGCACGACATCCGGCCGGAAGGGAGGGCCTACCTGGGCTCGCGAATATCCAGTCGTCAGGTGCCGGATAAGCGATGGTTTCCTTCCACAACCACAGCTCTGCGGCAACATTCAGCGATAAGAGAATAGGTTGCATGGACGTGACCGTCTTGCAATCGCCAATCACTCCACATTTAAACCGACGTGCAATTTCTGGCAGAATTTTGGCAGACTCCGCTGACAACTTAATCAATTTATACAGCGTGAACGTGACTTCTCCAGCCGCTTTTGTTGATTTTTGTTTGCCTTAGGAACGTATACGCTTTCGCGCGGCGCTGGGGACTACCTTGACACGGTGAGGGTCTCGCTTCAATTTCGAATGTGGTTAGGATTTTTTGTTTGGCCCCTCTGGATAAGATCTTTGCGGGCGGCTTGGCCAACATCCTTTCCCGACGATTGAGCTACGATCAGCCCAAGAAGTCCACAACGGTATTTTGCGCTGTTCGTAAACATAAGGAGAGGCAACACTTACAAGTGTTGCCTCTATTGCTGAGCCAAGCGGGCGTAAATCCTTAAAAGTTGCAAGTTATTGTTGAGCCCGAGAATCGCTCTGCAAATCTCGAAGAAGTTGCATCTTATACGATCTCTGCTCGCCTGCGCCAAGTAGAGCAAACGCGGCATCAGTACCCAAACGCATAAGGATAATATCGGGAAACCTACTGACCTTCGCATTGCGAACGCGTCTTAGTCTATTCCACTGAGTAATTCCACTGAGTATTACGCGTTCTCACTGGTTACTAAGAACTCGACAAAGCAGCCGTCTGAGAGATTATTCGCATTCCATAGGTTCTTATGCTTTGCCACTCAGCTCCCTACAGTCGCGTCAAATTAACGCCAAAAATCTTGGGAAACCTGACGTAGAACCAGGCGCGCTCAACAATCCCCGGGGCGGCAGCGGAAGAATCGATCTCTTACGATTAAGACCAGCACTGTAGGGTCGCGAACCATTTGCTGTGGACTGCGGCCCGGTTTAGTAATTGGGTTGGGCCGCAGAACCTTACATGTTTTCGAAAATACACTCGTCGCCTCGCAGCGGTACTCGATCGGCACTCAACATACATGAGCATCGGCGCAGAATTTCAGATCGCTTAAGTTGACGCGAAGTGTTTTCGGTATTCACGCGGCGGGACACCGAGAACCCTCACGAAAGCTGACCGCATTTGTTCCTCGTCAGAGAATCCGCAGTCTTCAGCAATCGTCGCCATCCGGTCCGTCGTTTCCTCCAGTCGGCGGCGCGCTGCGTCGATGCGTACTGCTTCGACAACTTTTGCAGGTGTCCGACCACGCGTCTTCGCATAAAGCCGAGCGAAGTTCCTGGGGCTCATGTGTACACGTTCCGCAAGCGCCTCGATCCGGAGATCGCTTTTCAAGTGTTCCGCGATCCACTGTTCCAGTTCGCTGAACATGTCCGAATCCGATTGCGCCTGTGCGGCAAGCAGGGCGCTGTACTGGGACTGCCCACCGGCTCGTTTGAGATAAACGACGAGCATGCGCGCCACATCCATTGCGACTTTCGTCCCGGCATCTTGCTCGATCAGCGCAAGGGCGAGGTCGATTCCGGAAGTTACTCCTGCGGAACTCCAGACGGGTCCGTCTCGAACGAAAATCGCATCGGGCTCAACCGTCACGGCCGGGTAGCGGCTGGCCAGCAGCGGCGCGTGCATCCAGTGCGTGGTTGCCCTGCGTCCGTCGAGGATTCCCGCCTCTGCTAACAGAAAGCTGCCAACGCAAACCGAACTTACCCGCCTGCATCCGGGCGCGGTCTTCGCGATCCATTGCACAAGAGCGCGGTCGCGCGTCACGTCATCCACGAAAAACCCACCCGGCACAACCAAAGTATCTATCGGGTTCTTTGCCGCGCTGCGAGCCGACTTCGTGTTGAGCTCAACACCATCCGCCGTCATTACGAGCCCACCGCGGGATGAGACAACGCTGCATTCGTAAAGTTCGCGTCGGCCCCGAGAGGGAGAAAACGCATCCGCTATACGGAACGCTTCCAGAGGTCCCGCCAGATCAAGCAGCGAGACCCCATCATAGACAGTGAAGATGATTCGGCGCGGTTTTAAGGTTTGCATAGACTTGGCAGAATTTCAGGGATTTATGTCATTGAGGACAACTCCAAGATACCCTAACATTGTTCGTGAGCGCAATTCAGATGGTTGCTAAAAGGAGAAAAGCCCATGATCGACATTACGAAACACGGAGTGGACTTCGCGGTGCTAGAGGGTCAGTTGCTCTCCGGCGAGATAGACCGATCAGTTTTTCTTGACCGCACATCCCCGATGGGCGTCGAGGTATCCGAGGCTGCCGCAGTCGCCGACAAGTTTCTGGCCATCGCATCCAACCAAGCCGCCCGTCAGGCGAATCTCCAGTCAAGTTACGACTACATCGTCGTCGGTTCCGGTGCGGCGGGCTCCGTTGTTGCGCGCCGGCTGGCGGAGAATCCGAACAACCAGGTTCTGCTGCTCGAGGCCGGTGAAATGGATTTGAAACCGAATGTCCTGATCACTGAGAACTGGTACCTCAACATGGGCGGCCCAATGGATTGGAGCTTCGCAGCCGAGCCGGGCGCTGCCGTGAACAACCGCCCGCTCCATCAGGCTATGGGTAAGGCTCTCGGCGGTGGAACCAGCATCAATGGGATGGTCTGGGCTCGCGGCCATAAAAACGATTTCCAACAGTGGGCCAAGGAATCAGGAGATACAAGCTGGGGCTACCAGCACGTTCTCGAAATCTACAAACGCATCGAAGACTGGCACGGAACCCCTGACCCGGAACGCCGCGGCACCGGGGGACCTGTATACGTGCAGGCTCCGTCAGACCCCAATCCTTTGGCGCCTGCCTTCCTCGCTGCCGCGGAATCT
>Ga0126384_10000251_pt1 | contig 28254 bp, 25 predicted proteins | sample PanSoiMetPlot_36_FD_92543 | JGI IMG/M metagenome (GOLD analysis project Ga0126384, IMG submission 92543) | Tropical forest soil microbial communities from Panama - MetaG Plot_36 | ecosystem: Environmental > Terrestrial > Soil > Tropical forest > Bulk soil | place: Panama | collected 2016-02-17 | reverse complement strand
GAAAGCGGCTAAGCATCTCGATCATGATGGGGAAGGCGGCGAATCGGCGTTTGAAAGTTTCGTAATGCTGGAAAGCCAGCACAGTAGTAGGTGCGAGCACGGCAACTTGCCGGTTGTCTTGAACAGCTTTGAAGGCGGCACGCATGGCAACTTCGGTTTTGCCATAGCCAACGTCACCGCAGAGCAGGCGATCCATCGGCATTGTGGATTCCATGTCCTGCTTGATATCGGCGATGGCTGAGACCTGGTCGTCGGTCTCGTTGTAGTCGAATGCGTCTTCGAATTCGCGCTGCCACTGCGTATCGACAGGGTAAGAATGCCCCTGCGCCATTTTGCGCTGCGCATAAAGCTTGAGGAGCTCGTCGGCCATGTCGCGCATGGCTTTCTTCACGCGCGCCTTTGTCTTGGCCCATTGTGTACCGCCGAGTCGGCTCAGTGGCGGTCGAGCACCTTCTGTCGAGCGATACTTCTGAATCAAGTCGAGTCGTGTAAGAGGAACGTAGAGCTTTGCGGCCTCGGCGAACTCCAGCAGCATGAACTCACCGGTGGTGTCACCCTGAGCTAGTTCCTTTAGTCCCTGATACTGCGCGATCCCATGTTCGACGTGAACGACGTAATCCCCGACAACCAGATCGCGAAAGTCCGAGAGAAATGCGGAAACCTTCGACTTCTGTCGCAGTGGCTGCGAAACCACAAGATCGGAATCATCGAAGAGGTCACGCGCGCCAAACAGCACCAGGTTCGCGTCCGCAACCTCGACACCTTCCGGCAGCACGGCCTTCACGATCGTTGTCGTGCTCATCTCGCCCGCGAAGAACGAGGTTTCATCGAGATAGCTCTCACTTCCAGGAGAAGGTACGCGGCTGCCCAGGCGGAATGGAAGCGAATATTCGGTGAAGACGTCGGCGAGACGCTCGACCTCTCCCATATTGGGAGCAGCAAAGATTACGCGGCGACCTTCAGCTGTGAGTCTCTTTACTTCGTCTACCATCGCCGGAATTGAGCCGTGGAAGCGCGTAGTAGGACGCGAGTGGAACGTGAACTCTTCATTCGCGACGTCGCCCGCAGCCACAGCATCCGTGATTCCGAGCCGCTCGATTTCGATGCCAGGCGCACTCGACAAGCGTTCGCGCCACCCTTCAGGGGGAAAATAGATCTCTTCTGGCTGTACCAGCGATCCGACGCCGCTGCGCTCATGGCGGTCGTTGACTTTGTTCCACCACTCTTCTTGCTTGGCCAGAACTGCCGATGGTTCATCCACAACTACCAGGGCGTTGGGCAGAAGATCGAAAAGATGTTGTCCTGAACCGGCGACGGGTGCATAGAATTCCCAGCCGGGAAAGACCGTCACGCCGGTTGCCGCGATCGCCTGTTCGACTTCCGACTCGCTTCCGCTGAGACGTCTGCCTGATAGTCGTGAATGAATCACGCCGAGAACGCGTTCGTTGACGGGAGTCTCCGTGAGCGGCAGAAGAACTACTTCGTCTACCGGAGCCGCCGACCTTTGTGTGGCGGGATCGAATTTACGAATCGTCTCTACTTCATCGCCGAAGAACTCAATGCGCAGCGGACGATCCGCTTCCGGCGGATACACATCGAGAATGCCGCCACGCAGCGCGAATTCACCAGGCATATCGACTGCGTCGGCAGAGTTATAGCCAATCGTGCGAAGGTGTTCGAGCAGCGGATCGATATCAATCGTCTCGCCGCGCCGCACGATGCGAGCAAGATCAGCGTAGAACTCGGCCGAGTTCAGCCGCATCGACGCCGCCTCGAGCGGCACAAGCACAATCGACGCCGCACCCGTCGCGATCTTCCAGAGCACCGACGCGCGCTCCTCCTGGATCTCTGGATGAGGAGAGAGGTTCTCGAACGGCAGCACGTCGTGCGCAGAGAGTTTGAGGATGGCTCTCGGATTTACCGCTCCGGTGAGCTCCGCCATCGACTGCAAGGCAGGCAGCATCTCTTCCGCCGCGCGATTGTTCTCGACAATGACAATAAGCGGAGCGCCAGCCGCCGCCGAGAGTAACGGAAGGTGAAGAGCCTTCGCAGAGTTTGTGAGCCCAGAGACACTTCGCCGTCCCGCACGACTCTTGAGGTGGGATGTCGTACGCCGAAAAACCTGAGACTTCTCAACGTCCGCTAGTAATTCGCGGACAAAGGGCAAGACCATGGGGACAATTTCATTCTAGCAGTTGAAATTTCTTGCGGATTCGTGAAGATAACTGAGAACTCCGAACGCAATGAAATTTAACTGAATTCGAACTGTCATCCTGAGCCCTCCTTTGGCGAAGGACCTCCCGGAAATGTGTCAGACCTAAGTGCTGCCATCTTGGCTTTTTGGCCCAGTGCATTCGTGCAAAAGCCGCGATGCAGCAATCATGCCCTAGACATCTCAGGAGGTCCTTCGCCAAAGGAAGGCTCAGGATGACAAAGCTGTAGTACGTTGCCCACTTTGACCAAATGTCATGCAACGCTGTTCCTACTTCACCCGATGACCCGATCGCCCGATTAGCCAAGCGGCATCGGCCATATACACTGTCTCCCGTGAACCTCGCCTTCTTCGGCGGTACTTTCGATCCTGTACATCGCGGTCACATCGCCGTCGCTGAGAGCGCGACGAAGCACTTTGAGCTTGGAAAAGTATTGTTTGTCCCAGCGGAACTGCCGCCGCATAAGCAGGACCACGCGCTTACTCCGTTTGCGCACCGAATGGCGATGATAGCGCTCGCTACCCAGGGGCATCCAACGTTCATTCCCTCAGACTTCGAAGCACAGCTTTATCGCGAAACCGGCAAGCCGAACTTTTCTCTGGAGACGATTCGCCGGCTTAAGAGCACTCTGAAAAAGGCCGACAAGCTTTACTTTCTGGTTGGAATCGACGCTTTTCTAACGGTCGCGAGTTGGCATCGCGCAGTCGAGCTGCTGAAGGAATGCGAGTTCATCGTCGCGAACCGTCCCGGATATTCTCTCGGCGACATAGCCGGTGCACTTCCCGAGCAACTTCGGCCGAAACCTGAGGTCTTGAAGGCTGCGAGCAAAGCCGGCGGCGGGTTGGCGCCCTCAGGCTCAGTGATGGCGTTCTCCGGCGTGACTCTGCATCTGCTGGAGGACGTCTCTGAGCGAGTCTCGTCCACACAACTGCGCGCTGCCGCCGCTTCTTCCGGCAGGAAGCTTGAGGGATATGTAGGAGACGCAGTCGCCGAGTACATCCGCAAGACTCGCATCTACCGTTTGCCTGCCACTTCTGACAGACCAGCCGCAGCACCTGCGCCCCCAGCAGCCGTCGCAAAGAAATCACGGCGCTGAAATCTTTCACAGACTAGAATCGAGTACAGGAAACCCCAAGCACGGAGAAGAATCCAACCACACGAATGAGTGCCCAGATCCGAAGCCAGGTAGCATCCGCCGTTCAGGCTTGCGAAGAGAAAAAAGGCGAGGACATCAGCATCCTCGAAATGGACAAAAACTCATCGGCATTCACCGACTACTTCCTTATCTGTACCGGAAAGAACCCCCGCCAGATTCAAGCCATTGCCGACGAAGTCGAGCTGCGGCTAAAGAAGTCGGGCGTACCCGCGAATCAGGTGGAGGGTTACAACCAGGCCGATTGGATCCTGATCGACTATGTGGACTTTGTGGTCCACGTGTTTTCCGAGGCATCACGCAAGTTCTACGATCTCGAGCGGCTGTGGAAGTCCGCTCGCAAGGTAACGGTCGCCGATCTGAAGAAGCCTGCTGCCAGCCCGCGTGCTCTTAAGTCTGCACGCACGAAAGCTCCCGCCAAAGTTGCGTCCCGGACTCGTAGCGCGGGGGCGCGAAAGCCAGCCCGAGTCGCTGCGCATCGCCGCAAGTCCTCTTGATGAAACCTACAAACGTACTCACGCGGTTCTCCGATCGCGTGGATGATTACGTGAAGTATCGTCCGGGATATCCTCCTGAGGTGCTTCAAGTACTTAAGGATCGCTGTGGACTTAGTTCCAAATCGGTAATCTCTGATATCGGCTCAGGGCCGGGAAACCTCGCGCGTTTATTTCTCGAGAACGGCAACCACGTGTTTGCGGTTGAGCCAAACGCAGAAATGCGCAACGCAGGCCAACAGCTGCTTGGACATTACGGCCAATATCGCAGCGTTGAAGGCTCAGCAGAAGATACGCATCTCGGTAGCAGTTCTGCTGACTTCATTACAGCTGCGCAGGCATTTCACTGGTTCGATTGGCCACGTGCAAAAGCTGAGTTCAAGCGGGTCTTAAAACCACGTGGGTGTGTTGTTTTGGTCTGGAACGATCGGCGGTTTGAGTCGAGCCCCTTTCAAAAAGACTATGAGCAGCTTCTTCTTCAATATGGAACCGATTATTCGCTTGTGAAGAATGAGGGAAAAGCGGCGGTCGAGGCGATCACTCAATTCTTTGCTGGCCGATTCGACAAAGTCTCCTTGGACAGTTCGCAATTGTTTGACTTTGGGGCACTCAAAGGCCGCTTACTCTCCGCCTCCTACGCGCCGAAGGCAGATCATCCCAACCATGACCTGATGCTCGCCGAACTCGAAAGAATTTTCCGCAAACACGCGAGTAATGCGATCGTGGCCTTCGAATACGACACCAACATCTATTTCGGAGAGCTCAAGTGAAGCTGCGCGTTGTGTGGATCGCCCCGAAGTCACGCAGCAAAGAGCCGGCTTACGATGCGCTCACACGCGAATACGTGAATCGGGTCTCGAAATATCAGGCCATCGAAGCCTCTGACTTGCCGAGTGAAGACGCTCTGCTAAAAGTTGTCGAGCAATCGACGGGACGCACAAGGCCGCTATTGGTTCTACTCGAGAGTCGAGGGAAAGAGATGACCTCTGAGCAATTTGCCGAGTTCATCGAAGCCCAGCACTCAGCCGACGTGCAGCAATTGATCTTCGCCATTGGTCCGGCAAACGGCTTCAGCGATGGAGCGCGAAACCTAGCGAACAAGATCGTTTCGCTCGGAAAGATGACTCTGCCACATGAACTCGCACGCGTTGTCCTGCTGGAGCAGATCTATCGGGCATTTACAATAATCAGGAAACATCCGTACCACTGCGGACACTAGTCCGGCTAGAAAGCGCCAACCTTCCCTGCATGACTGACGTTCGCCGCGGTCTTATCATCGTCAACACTGGTCCCGGAAAGGGAAAGACGACCGCCGCAATGGGTACGGCGCTCCGTGCAGTCGGCAACGGCATGAAGGTTCTCATGCTGCAGTTCCTGAAAGGATCGTGGCACTACGGTGAACTCGACGCCGTCAAGGCCTTCGGCGATAACTTCATCATGAAGCAGCTTGGACGCGGCTTCGTGAAGGTTGGCGGAGCCGAGACCGATCCCGAAGACATCCGGATGGTGGAAGAAGCCTGGGAGGAAAGCCGCAACGAGATCCTCTCCGGAAGGTGGGACCTGGTAATCCTCGACGAAATTAACTACGCCATCAGTTATGGCATGCTGGATCCCGAAAAAGTTGTCGAGACACTAAAGCAGAAGCCCGAAATGGTGCACGTAATCTTGACCGGACGCAACGCGCATCCGAAAATCGTTGAAGTCGCCGATACAGTCACTGAGATGCGCCAGGTGAAGCACGCATATGAAGCGGGTATTCTGGCGCAAAGGGGAATCGAGTACTAGATGACATGGTTTAAGCGGGAAAGTTCCGAACTGGATTCGTCGGGCGAGAAGCGCGTCCGTACAGAAGGTTTGTGGGAAAAGTGCGAAGGCTGCCGCCAGATCATCTGGAAGAAGGACCTCGACGCCAATCTGAACGTTTGTCCCAAGTGCCAGTATCATTTCCGCCTCGACGCCCGCACGCGCCTCGCGATTCTGCTCGACAACAGTGAATGGGAAGAGACCGAAACCGATCTCAGCTCAACCGATCCGCTCAAGTTCGTCGATACCAAAGCCTACAAAGATCGGATCGAGAAAGCGCAGAAAGAAACCGAGATCTCCGACGCCATCATCAACGCCGAAGGCGTGCTCGACGGCAAGCCCGTAATCGCCAGCGCCATGGAGTATCGCTTTATCGGTGGAAGTATGGGCGCCGTAGTCGGTGAAGCCATCACTCGCGCGATCGAGCGTGCCATAGAAAAGCGCAAGCCGCTCATTATCATCTCGGCGTCAGGCGGTGCACGCATGATGGAGGGCGTTGGCTCGCTTATGCAGATGGCCAAAATCTCAGCTGCGCTCGCTAAGCTCGACGATGCGGGACTACCCTTCATCTCCGTACTCACCGATCCCACTACGGGAGGCGTGACTGCCTCCTACGCAATGCTCGGCGACATCAACATCGCGGAGCCGGGCGCACTGATTGGTTTCGCAGGCCCACGCGTAATCGAGCAGACCATCCGACAAAAACTGCCGGAAGGATTCCAGCGCAGCGAGTTCCTGCTCGAACACGGAATGCTCGATGCCGTGGTTCATCGCAAGGATCTGAAGCCGTATCTGTCGCGTGCGCTATCGTTCATGGCCGCATGAGATAAGCGTTCAGCGTGGCACTTAGCCTGTCCACGCTCCCGTCTCCCATTGTGGGAACCATTATGTTGAGGAGACTCCCGGCAGGCACTCCCAGCAAGGTTTCGAGTACGGTACAGTCACGGTTGGCTTATATGTGACGAAACCATGGCTGCGAACAGCTTCCCTGACGAGCGCTTGAAGTGTCTCAAATGGCGCGATCTAGTTTCTCTCAGCCCTACCGAAATCATCGCGGAACTCGCACTCTCGCTACCGTGGCTTCTGCTTTCTCTGGGACTGGCGAACCGGCATATTTATCCCGCGGCCTTGGTAATGTCCTTTGTCTTTTTTCTGGCCGGCCTACGTCAGGTGCACAACGCCTTTCACTATGCCTTGGGAGTGTCTCGCCGCCTCTGCGATGTAGTGATGTTCGCTTTGAGCGTTCTGATGCTCGGCTCAATGCATGCTGTACAGTTGAACCATCTCGCCCATCACACGCATTGCTTGTCTGAGAACGACGTTGAGGGCAATAGCGCGCGCGGATCCGCGTGGCAGGCGATCCTTGCTGGACCGAGCTTTCCTCTACGCCTGCACCAGCACGCCCTCAGGACAGCGAGGGGCGCATCGCGACGCTGGATCATTGCCGAACTGCTGGTGAATGCCGCGGTCATCCTGAGCGTCTTCGTATTCCTGCACATCTCCACCCTGCGCTACCACTACGTCGCGATGGCCATAGGACAATGCCTGACTTCATTCTTCGCCGTCTGGACGGTTCATCATGACGGCTCACGCAATCCTCACAGTGCCCGGACACTCAGGGGACAAGTCAAGAACGCCCTGACCTTCAACATGTTCTTCCATCTGGAGCATCACCTTTTTCCCGCGGTTCCCACCTGCCACTTACCCCAACTCGCAGAGCGTCTGGATCAAACCGCGCCGGAGCTGCGCCAGATACAAGTAATGTGACCTGCAAATACAGGCTTGATGTTCTCTCTTGATCAACTCCGCACGCCGAGGATTTGAGCTGAAGAAATCGCGCTGTTTTTGCGGAACTTTAAAGAGGAAATGCACGTAGCATCGCCTGTTCCGCTTCAACTCAGTCGATTCGGCCGGAGGACCCGCAATGGAATCCATCCTGCAAGACCTACGTTTTGGCGTGCGCATGCTGCGCAAAAGTCCAACCTTTACTCTCGTAGCAGTCTTTACTCTGGCACTCGGAATTGGGGCTACTTCTGCGATCTTCAGCCTCGTGAGCGCAATGCTGTTGCGACCGTTGCCGGTCACGCAACCCGAGCGGCTCGTGGCCATGTACAGCCAGGTGCCAGGAAAGAGAGTCGGCGATTGGAGCTTTCCCCAATATCAGGAACTCAGGGATACCGGAATCTACGAAGGCGTTGCGGCTCAATCAGGACTTGATCTGAGCGTCAACATCGGAAGCCGGGCTGAGCTTATTTGGGCGAATATCGTCAGCGAAAACTACTTCACAGTGCTTGGTATGAAGCCTGTGCTGGGGAGGATGTTTGACGAGAGTGACAATCGTGGACGGGGTTCCGATCCCCTGGTTGTGCTCAGTTACGACTGCTGGCAAAGACGCTTTGCCGAAGATCCCACCGTAATCGGGCGGAAGCTCCTGATCAATGGCAATCCCTTTGTCGTGGTTGGGGTTGCTCCACGCGGATTTCATGGCACTCGCCTGATGGGGTACTGGACGGAGATGTGGGTGCCTCTGATGACGTACGCCCAGGTGATGCCTGGCAGCGAAGGACTACTGGAGCAGCAGAACAGCCACTGGCTACTCATGATCGGACGCATGCCAGCGGGCATGACACTTGCGCAAGCGCAGGATCGCACTTCTGCCTTCGCTCGGCGCCTCGGAGAAAAGCAAACCACCGCCGATCGATTGACGAGCGCGACCGTAATCCCGGCAGGTACGCAGTTCGATAATCCTTCATGGGTATCACGACGGATGCTTGCGTTCGGTTCCACTTTAGGAATGCTGGCCACCACTATGGTGCTGCTCATCGCGTGCTCGAATGTCGCCAATCTCTTGCTGGCAAGAGCATCCACGCGGCGGAGGGAAATTGCTACAAGGCTGGCGCTCGGCGCCACCCGGGCCCGACTGGTGCGCCAGATGCTCACAGAGGGCTTGGCACTGGCTGTTATTGCCTGTCCTCTGGGGCTTGCGCTGGCGCGCTTGAGCCGCGTTTATAGCTCGAAGCTCGTGCCTCCCGGTCCATTTCGCCTGGGATTCGGCGAAACCATTGATTCCAATGTTGTGTGGTTCGCCGTCGTGGCGTCACTCGTTACCGCTGTCATCTTCGGATTGACACCGGCACTGCGTGCCTCCCGTGTCGAAGTCATTCCCGAATTGAAAAATGAAATCGCGACCGGCAGCTTCGGCGGTCGCCGCTTCGACCTGCGCTCCATTATGGTCGTCGCGCAAATCACGCTAGCGGCCGGGCTGGTGATCTGTGCCGGGCTGTTCATGCGAAGTCTCAACAGCGCACGCCAGATGGACATCGGTTTTCAGCACGACAATCGCTTCCTTATGCACTTCGATTTGAGCGTATCCGGATACGACGCCAAGCGAGGCGATCGTTTCCAGCGCGAAGTCTTGCGCAAGGTGCGCGAGCTGCCCGGCGTCCGTTCGGCAAGCATGGCTTTTTCACTGCCGCTGGACTATGAATCCTCAGCGACCAACGTTTTTGTTCAGGGCAAGACGGAAAAGCCGAACCGCGAAACCGACACCGTTTGGAGTGCACGAGTAGATCCCGGCTATTTCTCAACCATGGGTACAAATCTCGTCGCCGGCCGCGAATTCACCGATCAGGACGACGCAGCCGCCCCGCTGGTCGCGATGGTCAATCAGACCGCGGCAAACCGATATTGGCCGGGCGAGGATCCATTGGGACGCGAATTACGCTTCGGCGGGCGCACCGGCAAGAGCGTGCGAGTCGTCGGCGTAGCGCAAGACGGCAAATACAATTTGCTCGGCGAGGGTCCCACCCCAGCCCTCTGGACCCCCCTGCGCCAGCATTATTCCCCATGGGTTGAGGTTCTCGTGCATTCCGAAGGCGATCCAGCGGCGGAAATGGCTGTTGTTCGCCAGGAGATTCAACGAATGGATCCGAACGTCGCTATCTTCGGCTCGCAGACTCTGAAGGTCTTCCTGAAACGGCCCTTCAACCTCGCAGAGAGCGAAGCCTATCTCGGTGCCGTATTCGGAATCATTGCGTTAGTGCTCTCCGCGATCGGACTCTACGGAGTAGTCTCTTTTTCTGTAGCACAGCGGACGCGAGAACTGGGAATCCGAATGGCTCTGGGAGCAGAGCGCCGAGACGTTTTGCATCTCGTGCTGAAACAAGCGCTGCGTTTTGCTGGCCTGGGCATCGCGATGGGCGTGCTGCTGGGGCTTGGATTGTCCCAGGTAATCGGAAGCCTCCTGTACGAAATCTCAGCTCACGATGCGCAAGTCTTTCTGCTGACACCTGCAATGCTCGCCATGGTTGCCCTGGCCGCGGCCTATGTTCCCGCGCTTCGCGCCACCAAAGTAGATCCGTTGGTAGCGTTGCGTTACGAATAAGACCATGTCAACGTCACCCACTGTCCGACACAGCAGATGTCGCTTGGTGAAGCTCCTGCAAAACCAGCAGGACACCGGACATCGCTCAGGCGCTCGTAAGCGGTCCCTCGATTTCAAATTTCAGCTCGCCTGGACCCTTGAAGTAAGCCGCTCTAACTCCCCAACTCTTGTTTGTTGGCGGTTCAAGAGCGACTGCACCGCGTTCCACGACAGCCCGGAAGTCGCGATCGCAATCGTCGCTCTCGAAGCCAACCGTTGCCGAAACATCCTCATTAGAAGCGTCGAAGATGAGCGTCATTGAGTTGAAGGAGAATGTCGCCATGTGTTCATTTTGGAACCCGGTGTTCACCAGCAAAATCCTCTTGAACCAGGCAACAGCACCATTCAGGTCGCGAACGCGAAGATGTATGTGATTCAGATTCATAGTTTCCGTTCCTCTGACACTGCCAAGGCTTGACCCTTAATCCTGCAACGGATGCATCCCATACTTTCGCCGATATTCCTTAGGCGACAAATCAGTCAGGCTATGGAAGAGCCGACGAAAGGAGCGCAGGTCCTGATAACCAACCTTGAAAAGGATTTCTTCAACGGTGTCACTGGTGCTCTCGAGCATCCGCTTGGCTTTTTCAATACGAAGCTTTTGCAAGTAAACGGACGGAGCTTCGCCGACAGCAGTTCGAAATCGCCGATCGAAGTTGCGGATGCTCATAGCTGCCCGCTTTGATAGCCGCTCGATCGAGAGGTTCTTGTGCATCTCGGCTTCCATCAGTTGCTGCACAGCCAGAATCTCTCGGTCGCCGTGAGTTTTGTAAGCGGAGAAAATCGTGTACGGCAATTGCGTATGCCGTCCCATTTCAATCAAAAGAACTTTGGCGGTAGTGACCGCCGCTTCGTGCCCGCAATACAGTTCGATCAGGTAAAGTGCGAGATCCAGAAATGAAGTGGCGGCGCCGGAGGTAATGACGTTGCCTTCGTCCACAATCAACTGGTCAGCCCGAAGCTTGACGTTAGGGTAAGTCTTGCGAAACAGCTCAGCATAAAACCAGTGCGTGGTGGCGGTGCGTCCGTCGAGGAGTCCAGCTTCCGCCAATAGGAAAGCGCCGGTGCACAGAGACACCACGCGCGTTCCCCTTGCAGCGCATTGCTTGATCCAGGGAATGAACCGCTGCAGCGACTCCAGAGATTCGATTACCTCGTCGCCAGCAGATGGAATCAGGATCAAATCTGGTCTGCCAGCAGTGGCGATCGTCGCGTGTGGACGCAGAACGACCGAATCCCCGAATCTGAGCGGCTTCTTGGAAAGAGCAACCAGTTCGACCGCGAAGTTTGCTGTAGCCGCGCGATTGCCGTTCGTCCCGCGCATCAACATACAGGACTTGTTCAGGATGTCCATTGGGCCGGTGATGGAAATCGTCCCAAATGTTTCGAACGCAAGGATGGCTACCTTGATCGTACGTGGCTCCGTCCCTCGCTTCATAGGACCCAGATTAGTAACTGCTGATCGACTTCGATTCAAGCAAAAACAGCCATCCGCCGATTCGACCCCATTTTGGCCAGTTAGACCCTTTGTCATTTGGTCCCAGCCGCCTAGAACTTTGTGAGGCCCATTCTGGAAATTGAAAAAGTTCTACAACTACTTAGGCAACGGAGATCAGAGTCGGCGCGACTCGACGAGAGTAACCGTCGACCCTAACGGCTCTGCGACCAGGAGGCAACCATGTCCCATTCCGACAAACCGGTACTTGTTTCGGGAGCAACAGGCAGGCAAGGCGGGGCGGTTATCCGTCATATGGCTTCGAAGGGGTGGAAGCTCCGAGCGTTGGTATTTAAGGCGGATGGCGCCGCTGTACAAAAGCTTGTCGATCAAAACATCGAGGTTGTTAGAGGGAATCTGGAAGATCCCCCGTCATTGGAGCCAGCAGTCCGTGGATCTTATGGCGTTTTTAGTGTGCAGGATTTTTGGTCAGTTGGCGCAAAACGGGAGGTGCAGCAGGGCAAGAATCTGGCAGATGCCGCGAAGAAGGCTGGGGTGCAACACTTTGTTTACAGCTCAGTGGGCGGCGCCGAGCGGAACTCGCGAATCGATCACTGGGAAAGTAAGTGGGAAATTGAAAACTACATTCGCAAACTCGGGCTACGCGCAACCATGCTGCGTCCGGCGGCGTTCATGGAGAACTATTACATCGATCAAGTTGAAATCGGGATATTGAAAGGCAAGCTCATGGATCCCATTCGAGGCGATAAGCCTTGCCAAACGATCGCCAGCGACGACATCGGCGCCTTCGCCGCTTTAGCGTTTGAAAGACCGAATGAGTTCATTGGAACAGAACTCGAAATTGCCGGCAGCGAATTAACCAATCGACAAGCGGCCCAGGTGTTCAGTCGCGTTCTTGGCAAGCCCGTCAAATTTCAGCGGCTCCCCATGACCATGGTTCGTCTTTTCCTTGGCAAAGAGTTCTACCAAATGTTTCGCTGGTTCAACGAATCTGGCTTTCAAGCAAACATCCCCGAGCTACGGCGCAAATATCCCGAAGTTCCACTCCAAACCCTCGAACAGTGGCTGCGCAACGAGGGATGGCACAAACGCGCGCGACATCTCCAGCCTCCGAAGGGGTAGCAGCTTGAGTCAAAAGACATCTTCTGCCACAGAGGGTGGTTATCAGGGCACAGCCCGACTCAACTACTCGTACCTCAGCGCCACCATGGGATCGACACGCGTGGCTTTCCGCGCTGGAACGTAACAGGCCAGAAGTGCAATGACGCATAGCAGCGTGCCGACGATCGCAAACGTGAGAGGGTCGGTGGCTGTGACACCGAATAGCATTCCGGCCATCAAACGAGTCAACGCAAGGGCTCCGACGATTCCTATACCGATGCCGAGAAGCGTCATTCGTGCACCGTCCCCGAGGATCATCTTGAGCACATCAAAACGTTGTGCTCCAAGCGCCATGCGGACTCCGATCTCTTGTGTTCTGCCGCCTACCAGGTAGGAGAGCACGCCATAAATGCCAACGCTCGCAAGCAGGAGCGCGAGAGCGGCAAAGCAGCTTAGCAGGATCATGACAAAGCGCTTGGTCGCGATCGAGGCGGCGACACTCGCATCCATTGTTTCGGCTCCGTAGGCGACGATTTCACTGTTGCTTCGTGCGAGCGAACTGCGGATTGCCTGGAATAGGTCCGATGGCGCAGATTCAGAACGTACGAGTACCCCCATTCCACCCGCCATTTGGCCGATCGTTTCGTCGGATAGCTGCATCAGTGGCCGATACAGTTGTGTGCGCAGCGGCCCAACCGCATCGCGATCGATTCCCCACTGATTCACATGGCCCACGATTCCAACGATCTCCACTGAGTTCTTCTCAGCAAAATAAACGTGCTTGCCGATGGGATCCGAACTGGGAAAGAACTTGTGCGCGAAGACATCGTCGATTACGGCTACGCGAACCGTACGCTCGTTGTCGTTCTCGGTGAAGAAGCGGCCACGGAGCAGAGGAATGCCCATTACCTTCAAGTAGTCGGCACTTATGAGATAGTTCAACGCCCAACTCTTCTCGTTATCGCTGGTTGGCTTCGGCTGCCCTTCAATCCAGAAGAGTGTCTCATCGTCGTACTGCAGCGGCATCGAACCCCAGGTAAAAGAAGTTGCCTTGACGCTCGGAGTAGCGCTGATCTGGCGTTCGGCATCCCGAAACGCTGCTCGAATCTTGTCAGCACTCGCGTCGTTAAAGGACGGGGGAAGCGAGATGCCAAACGAGAGCACATGATGAGGATCGAAGCCAGGATTCACATTCCACAGACCCACCAGAGTTCGCACCATCAGTCCCGCGCCGACCAGCAGCACAAGAGCAGTAGCCATCTCAATCACGACGAAAGCTTTCTGCGTGTGCGCGCGCGAACCGCTGAAGCCGCGAGCATTGTCCTTCAGCGTGTCGAAGAGATTCGTTGCTGATATCTTCAACGCTGGCGCGAGCCCGAACAGAATTCCCGCAAGAAGCGAGATCACGAACGTAAATACCAGGACACGGCCATCGAGTCCGATGCCGGATGCGCGCGGAAGCGCACGTGGAAGAGTCGCAAGCGCAGCCTGCGTTCCCCACTTCGCGACCAACAGACCCAGAACCCCTCCAGTGATAGCCAGCATCACGCTCTCAGTAAGAAGTTGGCGAATGACCCTTCCCTGCGCCGCCCCGAGCGCAAAACGAACTGCAAACTCGCGAGCGCGCGCCTTCGAGCGCGCCAGCAAGAGATTAGCAACATTGACGCAGGCGATGAGCAAAACGAACCCCACGGCTCCGAGCAGCACCCAGAGCACGGATTGGCTGCTGCGTACCATGTCTTGCTTTAGTGGGAACACTGTTGCCGCGATCCCCTTGTTAGTGTCTGGATAAGCGTCAGCGAGGTTACGGCTGACAGAAAGCATGTCCGCCCGCGCCTGCTCGACAGTGACGCCAGGCTTGAGCCGGCCGATACCATGAATGCCCAAACCTGCGCCCCGGTTCAGAAGCAGATTGTTTGTCCACTGCCCAATAGGCAAATAAACCGAACCGGAACGGAAAGAAGCCAGCAAGAGATCCCCCTGATCCGGAAGTACGCCGATGATGGAATAGGCTTTACCGTCCAAAGTGATTCCCTGCCGGATAACATTCGCATCAGAGCCATACTTCTCTCGCCACAGTGCCTCGCTTAAGAGAGCCATCGGCGCCGCCCCAACTTCGTCCTCGCCCGGGCGCAGCATCCGTCCAATCAATGGCTTGATTCCCAGAAGAGGAAAGAAATCCGACGAGACAAATACGCCGCGGATCTGCTCCGGCTGCCCATGACCTGCCAGAATGAACGTCGTAATCCGGCTGATGGCGATGGCAGAAAAAGTGTGATTGTTCCTCTGCCAGTCGCGAAAGTTGAGATAAGAGATAGACCCGTTATCAAAATTCGTCTTGCTCTCATGAAGCGTCACGAGCTGCTCGGGATGAGGATAGGGCAGCGGATTCAGGAGAACGCCGTTCACAATCGAAAAGACAGTAGTATTGGCGCCAATGCCGAGAGCAAGCGTGAAGATTGCGATCAACGCAAAGGCAGGAGACTTGGCCAACATGCGCAAACCGTAGCGTACGTCCTGCAGGAAAGTCTCAAGCGATGCTCCCGACCACATCTCTCGCGTGACTTCTTTAATGAGTCCGACGTTGCCGAACTCGCGCCGTGCTGCGTCCTGAGCCGCGCGCAAAGTCTGACCATCGCGCGCGCGATCCCGAGCTGCCATCTCCAGATGACTGCGAATTTCAGCTTCCAGTTCGGCGTCCTTTTTATCCCGGTTGAACATCAGTCATTCCTCTCTGAACCGGACCGAAGTCATGCAATACGGCAAATGCGCTTTGCGTCCAGCTAGGCTGTAGACGGTCTACATCCTGAACGGTTAGCAGAGATTGAGAATGATAGAGGTCCTGCGGACTGGCGGAGACTGAAAGGGCGAGGAGGCAAGGTTCAGAGGTATCGGAGCCGATGGTGCTTCCTTTGAGGTTTCCCAGTTTCCGAATCCAGCTACAATCCCGCCAATGAGTTCCCTTGTCGAAACTCGCAAGCTCGCGCTGATCGCGCTAGCGCTTTCCTCGATTGCTGCCTTCAGTACCAGGCCAACCGTCCCACACCAGCAATTCCTAAGCAGACTGAGTGCCGCCGCCATTGAGCGGACCCACCATTCCGTCCGCTACGTCTCCGCCTACGTGCATATTCCCTATCCCGGCGGCGACGTGCCGGCCGATACTGGGGTCTGCACCGACGAAGTCATCCGCGCCTACCGCGCTCTCGGAATCGACCTGCAGAAAGACGTTCACGAAGACATGGTGCGGAACTTCTCCGCCTATCCCAACCAGCGACGCTGGCGCCTCGCCGCTCCCGACGCCAACATCGATCACCGCCGCGTCCCCAACCTGATGGTCTTTTTCCAACGCAAAGGTGAAACCCTGCCGATCACCACAGCCGCCGCCGACTATTCGCCCGGAGATCTCGTCACCTGGGACCTCGGCGGAGGAGTAACCCACATCGGCATAATCGTCGACCAACGCTCCCGCTGGAGCCGACGCTACATGATCGTCCACAACATTGGCCAAGGACCAAAAATGGAAGATGTATTGTTCGACTGGAAGATCACCGGGCACTACCGATACTTTGGGCCGTGAAAACTCGAGCTCTACCTTCCCGATCTCGGAAATTCTTCTTGCCTTCGCACTGTTCGGCCGCCGCTGGATATTTTTTCTTCGTATAGAAGCTGTTGGCCGTCTTCTGAGATCGACAGGCGCTCCATCTGTTCGATCTGCTGTTTTATTCCGGCAAGAGTTCTTTCTCTCATCCGATACCACAGATTGTTATTGACTCTTGCTGGCTTTCATCGTACCAGTAACAGAAGGAGATTCGGCACGTGTTTCAGTCCGGGAACAAAGGAGAGACGCAGAAGAGATCGATGAGATATCTCATCGAGATCACGATGAGACTTGATGTGATATCTCATTCCAATCAATGAAATATCACGATGAGATCCATGAGATCTTTGCGTGTAAATCCTTTCGATGATGAGATCCATGCAATTTTTTTTGCTTGTATGACGAATGCGCTGGCGCAGATCTTGCAGCTTGCTTGCAACGGGGGGTTGCGCGGGTAACCCTGAGGAACATTCGGCGTTACCCCCGAGTTGTTTCGAAGCGGATCCTCCATCGACTCTATAAAATAGAAACAAATTGGTTTCGTCATATCAATCTGCAGTCGAGAGCCTCCTCTCCCTCGCGCCGGAACTCTGGACGCATCGTGGGCAAGCGCCTCGACGGAAGTTCGATCTCAAGCCCATGCGCGTGCTTACGGAAGCCCTCGGCCATCCCGAGCGGCGCTTCCCGAGCATCATTGTTGCGGGCACCAACGGCAAAGGATCGACTTCGGCGATGCTCGCCAGCATCCTTCGCCAGGCTGGTTATCGCACCGGGCTCTACACATCGCCACACCTCGTGCGCGTGAATGAGCGCATCGCGATCGACGGTGAGTCGATCAGCGATCCTGAATTTGCCGAGATGCATGGACGCATCGAAGAGATCTCGCTGAACCTGATGCAGACGGGCAAGCTCGAACAGCATCCCAGCTTTTTTGAGACGCTCACGGCAATGGCTTTCGAGCACTTCGCGAGTTCCGATGTCGATATCGCGGTGCTGGAAGTTGGAATCGGCGGACGGCTCGATGCCACCAACGTTGCCGATCCGTTGCTGTCGGTCATCACCGATATTTCCCTCGACCACACGGAGTGGCTGGGCGACACACTTACCGAGATCGCTCGCGAAAAAGCGGGGATCATACACCGCAATGGCACGTTGGTGACTTTGCCACAGCATCCGGAAGTGAACGACGCCATCGGCGAAGTGGTTCGCATGCTCAGTGCGGGTGTCGTGAATGCGAGCACATACGTCCCTCCAATCACGCCGGCATCGGAGGCGTTCCAGGACGAGTCTGGAGCTGCGCCTCGCAATCGCTATCCTCTCGATATTTTGGGCGAGCAGGTGATGATCGATTCCCGTCTGGTCGGCCGGCACCAGTTGCGCAACACGGCGCTGGCAATCTCCGCAGCAGTGGAGTTGAGGCAAAGCTTTGGATATAAGATCTCTGCGCAGCAGATTGCAACCGGCATCGCGAGTACACGCTGGCCGGGAAGGTTCCAGGTGATCGCCGGATCGCCCGAGATAGTGCTCGATGTCGCGCACAATCCGGATGGGGCCTGGGCGTTGCGTTCGGCGCTCACTTCGCGCTACGACGGCCGGCCGGTCACTATCATCTTCGGCGCCATGCGGGACAAAGCCATCGCCGAGATCGGCGAAATTCTTTTCCCATTAGGGGAAAAGGTGATTGCCACCAGAGTAAATAGTCCGCGTGCTGCTTCTGCGGACGAGATTCGCGAACTGACGGCGCATGTCGGAACTCCGATCATCAGCGCCGAATCGCTGCGACAGGCTATCGAGATTGCGCGCCAGGGCCATCGGCCTGTTGTCATTACCGGTTCTGTCTATCTGGTGGGGGCGGCTCTGGAACACCTCCAGTCGTGCTAGTCCCCCAAAAACTGCGCTACCGGGTGGCGCGCCTGCTCGTCGCTCGCGACGCTCTGACGGCCTGCTTTCGTGGTGCTCGCTTCTTCAATCGGTCGGTATTGAACCGGTAGGCCCAGCAGTTCAATTTCTTGCCGTCGGTTGTTTGCACCGGAACCGATTCGCGTATGAACAGCGACTGGCGGGGATATCTGGGCCGAAACTCCTCATAGACATCGAGTTTACGGAGGGCATCCGAGTTCGCCGGCAGCTTGAATATCTCACCGTGAATACTGTTTGTAGATCGTCGGTCGAACACAGCTCCTGGATAGCTGCCCAGATCGAGGATGCGGCCGGAGGCAGAACCCTCGCCCACGAACTCGAGACTGCGCATAACTCCGGCCATCTCCGACGGCGTGTGGTCACGCCGCAATGTGCCGTAAACAAAGAGGTATTTTGGAGATGGCATGAGATCACTGCTTCCGCAGCGGAACACGAGTTCGCAGATACTTATCAAGCTGCTCGAAGCCGTTTTCCGTGCTGTTTCGAATGTATGACATCACACTGGCCTGCCTCTGGATGCAATCAAGATAATAGCCGAACATTGCTTCCAGATTGGATTTGCTCATCTGTCTTGCATTATGCAAGATCGCCAATAACTCAAAGAAATTCAGGTAATCCGTCAATTCCGGCGACGGATCCTGGACCATCCTTTCGACACTTTGTGAGTTGGCAGCACAGTCCAGCGCTTCTCGTGTCTTCTTTAGCTCGGGTTGCTCGTAGAACTTTTCGTACATGCGCACAGTCCAACGTGCCTGCTCGAGTCGTGTATTTAGCCGATAGGTTCTAGTCGCTTGGAGAGCGCTCCACGCTCCCAGGATGAAGGCAAGAATCGGAACCCAGTCCCTGATGACTGTTGAGAGCTGCATCGGAACAGTGTTTCTTGGCGGCTGGAGATCCGCAATTCGAAACACAGCCTAGTCCATTGATCATCGAGATTCTCGGTTCCGAGTACTCTCTGTTTTCAGTGCAGATCCACTCGAGGGTGACAACGCCATCGTGTGCCAAACGCACTGTGAATGCCTTCTTTACAATGTTCAGGTGGACGATCATTCCAGCTTGATCGAACTCCAGGAACAGCAGAGTTCGGTAACTCCTGGTACGAAGCTGCCGCATTGGCTAAGCCGGTGGCGCTCCTACTTCGTGCTGGATCCGCTGATTTTTTCCTACACTGTCGCACTGGGAAGCGCTTCGTTCGCAGCGTCATTTGCAGATCGCGGTGGGGCGAAGCAACATGCGATTGCGCGAACGTGGTCGCGATGGATTCTTCGTACGGCAATGTGTCCGGTGCGCGTTGTGGGGTTGGATCAGGTGGATTCCTCCCGCCCAGCCGTCTACGCTGCAAACCACATTTCCGCGCTCGATATCCCTTTGCTGTTCGCGAACTTGCCATTTCAGTTCCGCATTCTGGCTAAGCAGCACTTATTTCGATATCCGTTTGTGGGCGGATATCTGAAGCGTTCGGGACAATATCCGGTGGATCACAGCAATGCGCGTGCCTCGATTCGCAGCTTGGGAAAGGCCATTGAAGGATTAAAGTCAGGAATGCCACTGGTGATCTTTCCCGAAGGCGGACGCGCTGCCGATGGTCACATCATGCCGTTCATGAGCGGCGCATTTTACGCCTCGATCAAGGCACAAGTGCCTGTTATCCCCATGGCAATTGTCGGAACGTTCGAGACGTTGCCGATGAACACGTTTCACATCCAGCCGAGAGAGTTATTGCTGTTGATTGGCGAACCCATCTCGCCAGCAAGCTACAGCACGCGTGACATGGATGTACTCGCGGCAACTACGCAGCGTGCCATCGAAGACATGTATTACGCGAACGCGCATGTGCCCGATCCGCGGCGTCGTGCATAGTCAGTCGGTCACGGTTCGAACAATCGTGATTTCGGGCAATTGCCTGTTCCACTCAGCGCTTACGTGTTCGAATGTCTGCCGGAATTCCTTGGTTTGTCCCGGTCGCAATGGCGCGTTAGTAAGCGGCGCCGTGTCTACGTAGGGTTCGCGTGTGGTGATTGCCATCAGGCGCTGTCCTGGCTCGCGCTGCGTAACCTGGCCTAAAGAGTCATGGAAGACAAACTGCAGCAGGACGTTGCTGACTGGTTTGTCACCGTTGTTCTGGATCCTGCCTTCGATGTAAGTAACTTCCTGTCCCGCAAAATTGGCAGCAGTACTCATCGCAACGTCAGAGATTGCCAGGTGGGCTGCGTATGGATCCGGAGTGCCAGGAGTTGCGGCCTGATCGGCTCGGCTACGTCCGAAGAAGATAAACAGCCCTATGACTACGAGTACCAGCAAGACTCCAATCGCGATCGGAACGATCGGAGGGCGCGACTGTTCTTCAGTGCCAGGTGGCGCGCCAAAGGAAGGCACGTGACTGGGAGAGCCGCCCATAGCGTGAAATTGTACCGCCTGTCCGACTTAGACGCAGCCAAGCGCCACTCATTTGCTAGCATCGCACCATGCCGACGCCGCTGGTAGAGGTTCGCGAACTTACCAAAACCTACTCTCGCGGCGGCGGATTCCTCCCAGGTGCTACTGCCGAGCAGATGAAGGCAGTGAATAGCGTTTCCCTTGAAATCTTCGCTGGTGAGACGTTGGGCTTGGTCGGCGAATCCGGATGTGGGAAAACAACGTTGGGACGTATGCTTCTGCGGCTGATCGAGCCTACGTCTGGAAGTATTCGCTTCGATAGGCGCGATGTATTGACTGCATCTGGAGCAGAATTACGGCGCTTACGGCGCGACATGCAAATCGTCTTTCAGGATCCATTCGCGTCGCTGAATCCGCGAATGCGCGTCTTCGACATTGTGCGCGAGCCTTGGATTATTCACTCTGGTGCAGGCAGTGAAGTTAACGGAAGCGGTGATCAGCACGGTCGCGCTGCTGAGCTTCTGAGCGCTGTGGGACTTGAGGAAGGCGCGCTGAATCGTTATCCCCACGAATTCTCGGGAGGACAACGTCAGCGCATTGGTATCGCGCGGGCGCTAGCGCTCAAGCCGCGCTTTCTCGTCCTCGACGAGCCGGTCTCCGCGCTCGATGTGAGCGTGGGAGCGCAGATCGTGAATCTTCTCGCGAAGTTGCAGCGTGAGTTTGGGCTTACTTATCTGTTCATCTCGCACTCAATGCCGATTGTGCGCTATCTCTCAACGCGAATCGCTGTAATGCGCAGGGGCGAGATCGTCGAAATCGGCGATGCCGTGCAAATTACTTCCTCTCCGCAGCACGAATACACCAGGACACTCATCGCCGCGACCCCAGAGGTTGCATCGTTTTAGAGGCTATGCGCCAGCCGCCAAGTAGCGTCACTAGCCTGCGTGAAGGCTGCGCTTGGGCGTTATTTCGTCCAACCTGCAGCAAACCATGGCATCTAACCTTGGTGTGAGTTCCTACTGGAAGCTTTCGATTCCGGCTGCGATGCTGTGTGCTGCATGCGCAATATTGCCTGCTGATTCCACGCCGATTGATGCCGGAACGCGTATTCCTGCACCTGCTCTGAGATATGTGCCCGTGCAGCTGAGCGGACGTGCACCGAACACGATGGCAGCAAATCCCAGACGAACTTTCGATCGATTAGGACCTCAGGCGACGGAGCGTGCGGTGCGCTCGTCGCTGAAGACAGCGCTTGTCCCAGATCCGTTGGCAATGGCAGCACTGATCTTCTGCGCTTTTGCGTTGCGTTGGATGCGCATACAAAGAAGCCAGCGTGTCGCTGCTAGGCTGGCGCTGCCGCAGGCTGTATAGAGTTTTACGAGGTTACACCGCGCGGAAAGCCGGCACATGCCGGAGACGAAGGCTTCTGAACCACCCTGGTCTTGCCAATGGCAAGGCGATCCTGAATCGGGTGGAAAGAAGCCTTTTGCCTTGTTTGCTCGCAGTTCCCGTCCGCGTTGACTCGATTTTTTATCAGCCTCTAGAATCGCAATAGTCCCAAGTATTCGATTGAAGGAGAATCGTGCCTCTTTACGAGTTCGAGTGTGAGAAGTGCCACCATCGGTTCGAGAAGATTCAGAGTGTTTCAGCGCCTGATCCGAAATGCGAGAAGTGCGGAGGAAAGGTTGAGCGGCTGCTCCATGCTCCAGCCGTGCAGTTCAAGGGTAGTGGATGGTACGTGACCGATTACGCAAAGCCGGGTGCAAAAGGCAAGTCCGAAGGAAAAACAGCAGAGAAATTAGATACAAGCTCCGCCGCGAAGACTGACGCCAAAAGCGAATCCAAGAGTGAATCAAAGACGGAAACCAAAAGCGGTTCGTCAAAGAAGGACTAGTTTTTCGCGTCAGACTAGTGCGTAAACGCAACCCCCTGCATTTACCGATGGAAGCTGTATCCCGCGTAGATAAAGTTCGAGTCTATCCCCGGGTTAAACGGATTTCCCGTATCTGCATTTGAGATGTGATGAAAGCGATATCCAATCGTCACCGACCGCGACTGGCTCATGAATATCTGCATTCCGCCGCGAAGTGAAAAGGTGAAATTGAAAGAGTTCGAGTCGGCTACTGGAACATCGCGTCTGAATATTGCGAATCCGCCGTTGATACCTACGAGCGGTTGAAATCTGTGACGTCGGCGAAAGTTAAAATCAAAGCCGACCGGCTCGAGACCAAAACCGTACGTAGTTCTTCTACTGGCATGCGGGCATCCTGGAATTGAGCTGGAACCTTTGGTGTTCTGTACTGTCTCAATTGTGAATTCCGGTCCCGTGCAGCCTGCAAAAACCAGATCCGGAGGCGTGCCGGTGAACGTAGGCTGCTGTCCGGTGATCGTCGGTTGCGAAACGAGCATCACAGGCACGGCGTCCACTGTGAATTTCCAGGCGAGAGAATTCCCCGCCAGCAGAACCCGATGCCAGCCGCCGCCGAACATGAACAGTCGCCGGGCCTCAGTCTTCCCAATCCATTCGAGTGAAGTAGGCGAATAGCCAGACCATATCTGGTACTCATTTGCTCCAGCGCGAAGCGCGTCTGTATGAAACTCGGCGGGGGCAGGCTTCGTTTGTGCGAATGCGATCACGAATTGCGAGAGCAGCAGAAAGAGAAATATGCGCAGGGCCATTCGTGGTCGAGGACTGCTTATTCAGAGTAAATGGAAGGTGCCGAAATCAGCAAAGCAAGTGGCCAAGATCGGAGATGCGTTCCCTCGCACGCCGACAGCCGATTGCTGAAAGCTTTCGTCAATCCGCCCCAGCTTCGCAGGGCGATGCGTGCTTCGTTGTCTGTAGCCTTTCCGAACGCAGCTTTGAACTAGTCACCAGAACAACGGCCGCGACAATCACCACCATTCCCATCAGCATGTACCGGTCAATGTGCTCGCCTGCTATAAGCCAGCCGAGGAATACGGCGACCACGGGATTCACGTACGCGTATGTTGCAACTTTGGGTGTGGGGACATGCTCAAGCAGCCAGATGTATGCCGTAAATCCCACCAGCGATCCAAACGTGACCAGATAACCTACGGCGAGCCACCCACTCCGAGACCAATCTGCGCGATGAAAATCACCGAGCGTGAAAGCCAGAAGTCCATTCACCGCACCGGCAAACAGCATCTCCCACCCTGTTGCGGCAAATGGTCCTACTCCTAGCTGGAATCGTCGCGACAGCACGGAGCCGACCGCCCAACTTAAAGAGCCAAGCATTAGCCCGAGGGACGCGAAGAGGTCTCGTCGGCCAATCGAGTTGCTAGTTGCGATGTCAGGCCAGAGCAGAACGAAAAGGCCGCCGATCCCAAGCAGCAGTCCAGCCCAGCCGAGTCGGTTGAGCCGATCGCCGCCGAAGAGTGCCTCGATGGAAGCGATCCAAATTGGGACTACGGCTACGATCATTGCGGCTATTCCGCTGTTGATGTATTGCTCCGCCCAGGCGAGTACAGTATTCCCTCCGACGAGGAGTAGCACGCCGACCAGAAGCAATCGTAGAAAGTCACCGCGGCTGACTGCTATCTTCTTGCCGCTCAAAAAGCACCAGCCCAGCATCAGGGTGCCGGATATTAGGAACCGCAGCGCGCCCAAAACAGGAGCTGGGAAATGCCGGACAGCGATAAGGATCGCCAGGTAAGTTGATCCCCAGAAGACGTACACCAGACCAAAACTCAACCCAATGCGCAAGCGATGATTCTGTTCCTGCTGTTCGCGCACCGGCACTTGGGTGAGGGTAGCCATTAGGGTCGTTAGAAGTTGATACGGCGGAACTTATGCGCCTGCAATCCGGTTTTCGATGGCAAACTTTTCGTCCCAACGAGCGGCGGACAGCGTAGCAGCCTCGGTACACGACATAGAGCGTCTAAAGTCGTGTCGCGCTTCAAAAATAATCGCACCGAATATGAAATAGGACATGACCTCTTGTTCCTTGTAGCCCGCTTCCGCACGGCTTTATTCTGAATCTAATCTGATGTGGGGACCCTAATGGCCGAAAACAACTTTGTAATTCTGTGTGTGGATGATGAATCCACTGTTCTTCAGCCCTTGGGGATCATGTTGCAACGGCGTGGGTTTCGTGTGTTGAGCGCCAAAGATGGCCCTTCCGCGATTGACCTGTTCCGCCAGATCAAATGCGACGCCGTAATTCTGGACTATGCTATGCCCGGCATGTCGGGCGGCGCAGTTGCCAAAGTCATTCGGGAAGAAAACAAGAGAGTCCCGATCATCCTACACACTGGATACAAAGAAATTCACGATCCTTTACTCGAAAACGTTAGCTGTACCCTCCCCAAAGGAAGCCTGAGCTTCTTGCTCACGAAGCTGAACGACCTGCTGCAGATACAGGAGCCAGGGGTAGCGGAAAAGGATGGTGCGGCGGCTGCGGACGACTCGAGTTCTGCGCACTCGGCGCATGTTGCCTGAGTTAATTTGTTGGGATGTTAGGTTTCAAGTTTGGGCAACGAAGTTATAATCGAATTGGGAACAAATGCACGCGGCTGGTTACAATCCGTCTTTCGTCGAGCTCACCCGAGGCGGGACGCCAGCGTGTTGGTTAAATTACCTTGCTGGTCCCCGTCGCTATTTGGCGGTGCTTCCCTCCAACGTCCGCGCTAATCTCTTTGCCGGCGATTAGTTTCACCCTCGCTCGCCTGGGCTGGATCCGACAAGTTACTTAGTCAATCTTGTCTGTGTGCAGCCTGCGACTCAAATCGCACGATTCGTGTTTTCTCGCGAGGAGAATTTCAATGCCAACGGAGACCATGAGCCCTCCAACAGCGGCTGCAAAGTCCGCTTTGCCAAAGATCAAAACCGTCCTTCCCGGCCCGAACGCCAAGCGCATCATCGGCGAAGATGACCGACTGATTTCACCCAGCTATACCCGATCGTATCCTCTGGTGGCGAAACGCGGCCGCGGAGCGATCATCGAAGACGCCGATGGAAACGAGTTCCTCGATTTCTCCGCCGGCATCGCTGTCACCTCCACAGGTCATTGCCATCCCGAAGTTGTCGCCGCCATTCAGGCCCAAGCCGGTGAACTGATTCACATGTCCGGCACAGATTTTTACTACGAATCCATGGCGCAGCTCGCCAAACGGCTCAGCGATGTTGCACCCATGGCCGGGCCCCACAAGTTCTATTTTGGGAACTCCGGGACCGAAGCGGTCGAGTGCGCGCTCAAGCTGGCGCGTTATCACACCAAGCGGCAGGGCGTGATCGCCTTCTATGGCGCTTTCCACGGACGCACGATCGGATCGCTCTCCCTCACCGCCTCGAAGCCCCAGCAGCGTCGCCGTTTTGCGCCGCTCGTGCCTGGCGTTACTCACGTTCCGTATCCATACACATATCGCTTCGGCGAGGGGAAGACCGAGCGCGAATACGGCCTGGCATGTGCAAAATTCATTGAAGAGCGTCTGTTCAAAACCACTGTTCCTCCTGAGGAGGTGGCCGCGATCTTCGTGGAGCCGATTCAGGGTGAAGGCGGATACGTTCCCGCGCCGCCAGAGTTCCTGCGCGAGCTGCGGCGTATCTGCGATGAAAACGGAATCATGCTTGTCGCCGACGAAGTTCAGTCAGGATCCGGACGGACCGGCAAGTGGTGGGCGATCCAGCACGCGGGAGTTGAGCCGGACATCGTCTGCATCGCGAAAGGTATTGCCTCGGGCATGCCACTCGGTATCACAATGACGCGCGCCAATGTGATGGACTGGGTTCCCGGATCGCATGCCTCGACTTTCGGCGGGAATCCTGTCGCGATCGCTGCCGCACTAGCCAGCATGGACGTGATCGAGCGCGAAGGTCTTCAGAGCGCAGCGACTGTCGGAGAGAAACTGAAGCACCGTATGTCCGCCTGGATTCAGAAGTATCCGATGGTTGGCGATGTCCGGGGTAAGGGCCTGATGCTCGCGGTCGAGATCGTGAAAGACAAACAGAGCAAGGCTCCAGTATCGAAGGTGCGCGATCAGATCGTCGAACTTGCGTTTGAAAATGGAGTGCTTCTGCTTGGCGCCGGTGAGACGTCGATCCGGCTGTCGCCTCCACTGATCATTACTCAGGACCAAGGTGACTACGCTCTTGATGTTCTGGAGAAGTGCATCAGTCAGTTGGCGTAACGTGCACGGTAGAGACGTAGCATGCTGCGTCTCTACTGTTGTTTGCTGTGCACGACGAGCATGCGAGAATGACAAGGCCGCAATAGCATGCTCCTTCGTTCCACGCTTCGAGCGCTCGACCAGCTCGCCACGAAATTAGGTCGCGCTCGAGAGCGAGCCCCGCACCTTGTCTCAGGAACCCGCGGAGAGGAAGAAGCGTACTTCCATCTGCGCAAGCTTGGCTACACGGTCATCGCGCGCGACTATCGCTCACCGCGTCGGCGTGGTGACCTCGATCTCATTGCTTGGGACAACGACACTCTGTGTTTCATCGAAGTGAAAACACGAAGCAGCCACAAATTCATGCCGGCTGAGGCTGCGATAGATGACGAAAAGCGTGAAACGCTCTCCGCACTGGCTCGCGAGTTCTTGCGAAGCTATGCTCACGCACAAGGAAAGTCACCGCAATTCCGATTTGACGTAATCAGCGTTTACCTCGAAAGTAACGGCAGCGAGATAACCCTGTTCAGAGATGCATTCCATATGTCATAAAATGTTGGATTCGCTTCTGGGAGAGGACCCGAGTTGCCCGAACTGAGGAAGGACCCCGTCACCGGACGCTGGGTCATTATCGCGACCGACCGCGCGCGCAGACCAACTGATTTCATCCGGCACACCGTAGTTCTCAAGGGTGGCTTTTGTCCTTTCTGCCCCGGCAACGAGTCCAAAACTCCCCCTGAGATCCTGGCTTTTCGCATGGGGCATGGCGAACGCGATAAGCCGGGCTGGTCGGTTCGCGTAGTTCCCAATAAGTATCCGGCGCTGGGGATTGAAGGAAACCTCGACCGTCGTGCCGATGGCATGTACGACCGCATGAACGGCATCGGGGCGCACGAAGTAATCATCGAGACACCGAACCACTACGAAACCTTCGCCAACATGCCGGAGAAAAGCATTGAGAATGTACTCTGGGCCTTTCGCGATCGCATCGTCGACCTGAAACAGGATCGCCGCTTCAAGTACATTCTGATCTTCAAGAATCACGGAGAACCGGCCGGCGCTACGCTCGAACATCCACACTCGCAGTTAATCGCATTGCCGATCGTTCCCCGCCGGGTGCTGGAAGAGCTTGAAGGAGCGAAGCAGTACTACGACCTGAAGGAGCGTTGTATCTTCTGCGATATCGTTCATGAGGAAAGTTCGGACGACGAAGCGCGCCTGGTAGCCGAAAATCGAGGATTTGTCACCGTCTCTCCTTACGCTCCTCGGTTTCCTTTTGAGACCTGTATCCTTCCTAAAAATCATGGCGCATCGTTTGAGAACGCCAATTCCGGAGATTTCGCCAGCTTGGCCCAGATGATCAAGCTCGTCATTGGCAAGATGGACGCAGTCCTTGAGCGTCCTGCATACAACATGGTGCTCCACACCGCACCGCTCCTTGCACAGGAACACGCCGATTATTATCACTGGCACATAGAACTGATTCCCAAATTGACAAAGGTGGCCGGATTCGAGTGGGGTACTGGTTTCTACATCAATCCAACCTCGCCGGAAGAGGCGGCGAGGTACCTCCGCGAAGCGGTTGTAG
>Ga0126384_10000250_pt1 | contig 28272 bp, 27 predicted proteins | sample PanSoiMetPlot_36_FD_92543 | JGI IMG/M metagenome (GOLD analysis project Ga0126384, IMG submission 92543) | Tropical forest soil microbial communities from Panama - MetaG Plot_36 | ecosystem: Environmental > Terrestrial > Soil > Tropical forest > Bulk soil | place: Panama | collected 2016-02-17 | reverse complement strand
CGCTGGCGTCGGCCAGCCGGCGCCGGGCTTTCAGCGCAGCCTCACGCTCAATGCCGGCGAGCGCAAGCGCGAGACCTTCACGCTCACGCCGGCCGCGGTCGGCTTGACGCGGCTCGCCCTTCACCTCACCGGACCGGACGGTCTCGACGTGCGCCGGCGCCTCAGTTTCGACGTCAAGGTGCCCGCCGGTGACATCCGGCGCCTGACCGTCAGCTCGCTGGCGCCCAACGGCGGCAAGATCAGCTTGTCGAGCGCGCTGCTGCAGGACTTGATTGCGGCGCGCAGCCGGATCAGCGTCGCGGTCGGCCCGACCGCCGGTTTCGACGTGCCGGGCCTGTTGGCATCGCTCGACCGTTATCCCTACGGTTGCGCCGAGCAGACCACCTCGCGCGCCTTGCCATTGCTCTATGTCAATGCGCTCTCAAAACGGCTCGGGCTCGCCAGTGACGCGGCGATCCGCGAGCGCATCGAGGGCGCCATTGCCAGGGTGTTCGAACTGCAGGACAGCACCGGCGCCTTCGGCATCTGGGGGCCGGCGGATGGCGACATGTGGCTCACCAGCTATGTTGCGGATTTTCTCACCCGCGCCAAAGAGGCGGGTTACGCGGTGCGCCAGCAAGCCTTCAATCGCGCGCTCGAACGGCTGCAGAATTTCATCAGCTACGCGCCGGACTTCGAAAAGGGCGGCGAGGGCCGCGCCTACGCCCTCTACGTGCTGGCCCGCAACGGCCGCGCGCCGATCGGCGAGTTACGCTACTACGTCGATACCAAGCTCGAGGCCTTCGCCACGCCGCTGGCGCAAGCGCAGCTCGGCGCCGCGCTGGCGATGTTGGGCGACAAGGCGCGCTCCCAGCGCGCACTCGAGGCGGCACTCAAGGGCATCGATGCGACCGACGACGGCGAAAGCCGCCGCGACTATGGCACCGGCGTCCGCGACGGCGCCGCCGTCATTACGCTCGTCTCCGAGGCCGGGGTAGGAAAGCCGGCCGTGCCGCGCCTGATCAGCATTGTGGCCCGGGCCTACGCCAACAAGGCCTATACCTCGACGCAGGAACAGGCGTGGCTGCTGCTGGCAGCGCACGCCCTCGGCGAGGACGCCAACAGCATGCGCCTCACCGTCAACGGCCAGCCGCACCAAGGCAGCCTGCTGCGCGGCCTGGCGCCGCCCGAGCTCGACGGCAATGGCGTCGTGATCAGCAATGTCGGCGATGCCGCCGTCGACGCCGTGGTGTCGATCGTCGGTGCGGCGCTGACGCCCGAGCCCGCGATCTCCCGCGGCTTTCGCATCGAGCGCACCTACTATGACCTCGACGGCCATCGCGTCGAGCTCGACAGCGCCAACGGCGGACGCGGCCAGCTCAGGCAGAACGACCGCTTGGTGGTGGTGCTCAAGGTGGAGGCCGATCAGAAGGGCGGGCGCATCCTGCTGGTCGACCGCTTGCCGGCCGGCCTTGAGGTCGAGAATCCGCGCCTGGTCGATGCCGGCGACGTCAAAACCCTGGCGTGGCTCAAGACCACGGGCAAGCCCAACCACATCGACTTTCGCGATGATCGCGTGGTTGCCGCCTTCGACTTCTTTGGCTCCGGCGGCAGCCGCCGGGGCGGGCACGACGATGGCGAGGACCATCGCGAGCCGGAATCGAGTGCCACCGTCGCCTATCTGGTGCGCGCGGTGACGCCGGGGTCGTTCGTGCATCCGGCCGCGACGGTTGAGGACATGTATCGCCCCGATCGCTTCGCGCGCACCGGCAGCGGCCGGTTGCTGGTGTCGGCCAAGGAGTAAGGCGATGCGACTAAACATTGATCGACAGCAGCCGCGGGCTGGCGTGCGCGCCCCGCTTAACGCTTCTTGCTCTTCAGTTCCGCCTGGCTCGTGCGCTTGAGATCCTGGCTATGGGCGCGCTTATAGGTTTGGATGTCCTTGAATTGGCCTTTCTTGTCGCGGACGGCATAAAGCTTCGTCCCCTTTGAGCTGCGATGCGTCGTTCTCTTGGCAGGCATGGTGGGGTCCTTTGGCTGGCGGCGCTGCGGCATGCTAGTCGATTTTTCAGACCTCGCCAGCAGCGCCGGCATGGCCAAGGTGCCGCCGCGGCGCGATCGCGCGGTGGGCGGACAATAAGACGGCGATGGCTGGCGGGCGCCGCTGCCGTGGTCGGGCTGACCTTGGTCGCGGCCGGCCTTTTTTCGCTCAACATCTCCCCGCTGTCGCTGGCGCGCGCGGAGGATCTCTCCGTCACCGTTCTCGACCGCAACCAGCGCCTGTTGCGCGCCTATACTGCCAGCGACGGGCGCTGGCGTCTGCCGGTGGAGCCGGCCGAGGTCGATCGGCGCTATCTGGCGATGCTGATTGCCTTCGAGGACCGGCGCTTCCGCGCCCATTGGGGCGTCGATCCCCGAGCCGTCGGCCGCGCCATCTGGCAGCTCGCCCGTCATGGCCGCATCGTTTCGGGCGCCTCGACCTTGACCATGCAGGTCGCGCGCCTGTTGATCGGCGAGCACCAGAAGAGCGCCGTCGGCAAGCTGCGGCAAGCCTGGCGCGCCCTCGAACTCGAGCGCCGCCTCGGCAAAGACGACATCTTGCGTCTTTATCTGCGGCTGGCCCCGTTCGGCGGCAATCTCGAAGGCGTGCGCGCGGCCGCGCTCGCCTATTTCGGCAAGGAACCGCGACGGTTGTCGCTGGCCGAAGCGGCGCTGCTGGTGGCGCTGCCGCAGTCGCCGGCCCTGCGCCGCCCGGATCGCTTTCCGGCGGCAGCGCGGCAGGCGCGCAATCGCGTGCTCGCCCAGGCGCTTGCGCTCAGGATCATTGCGCCGGAGGACGCCGGCCGCGCCATGGCCGAACCGGTGCCCACGGGCCGCCGCGAATTTCCCCTGCTCGCCCCGCACCTGGCCGACGCCGAGGTCGCCGCCAACCCGACCCGCCTCGTGCACCGGCTGACGGTCGACGCCACCGCGCAAGCCGACCTCGAACGGCTCGTTCATGAGCACGTTGAGGCGCAGGCGGGACGGCTATCGGCGGCGCTGATCGCGGTCGATCACGCCAGCGGCGAAGTGCTCGCCGAGGTCGGCTCGCCCGGCTATCTCGATGTCGAGCATTTCGGCGCCGTCGACATGGTCAGCGCGATACGTTCGCCGGGCTCCACTTTGAAGCCCCTGATTTACGGCTTGGCGTTCGAGGCCGGTCTCGCGCATCCGGAGACCTTGATCGAAGACCGACCGGTGAGGTTCGGCCTCTACGCCCCGAAGAACTTCGACCAGGATTGGCACGGCTGGGTCACGATCCGCGCGGCCTTGGCACAGTCTTTGAACATCCCGGCGGTCAAGGTGCTTGAGCAACTGGGCCCTGCCAAGCTCTTCGGCCGCCTACAACAAATCGGAGCCGAGCCCAGTTTGCCCGCCGGCGCCGAGCCGTCGCTTGCCATTGCGCTCGGCGGCGTGGGCCTGCGCCTGGCCGACTTGGCCACGCTCTATACTGCGCTCGCCCGCGGCGGCGAGCCGGTGCGGCTCAGACACCGGCGCGAGGGGACAGGTGAGGCTTCCAGCCCGCTGCCAGCCCTGTTGTCACCGCTTGCCACCTTCTATGTCACGGATATCCTTCGCCACGCGCCGGCGCCAGCCCATGCGCGCTCCGGTCAGATCGCCTATAAGACGGGGACGTCCTATGGCTTTCGCGACGCCTGGGCGATCGGTTACGACGGCCGCCACACCGTCGCCGTCTGGGTCGGCCGGCCCGATGGCGCCGCCACACCCGGCCTTGCCGGCCGCACTGCCGCCGCCCCGCTGCTGTTTGATGCCTTCGCCCGCTTGGCGCCGCAGCGCACGCCGCTGCCGCCAGCGCCGCCCGGGGTGTTGAGAGCCGCCGGCGGCGCGCTGCCCCCGCCCTTGCGGCGCTTTGGCGGCAGCGCGGAGAAGGCCGCCGACGGCTACCTCGACCCGCCGGTTCAAATCGCTTTCCCCCCGGACCGCGCCGAACTTGCCGTCGACGAGGCGGACAATACCATCGCGCTCAAGGCCGAAGGCGGCGCCCTGCCCCTCGTTTGGTTGCTCGACGGCCAGCCGATCGGCTCGGACGCGGGCCGGCGCGAGGCAGAGGTGGCGGTGCGCGGCCGCGGCTTCTACACAGTCTCAGTGGTCGATGCCAAAGGGCGTGGCGATCGTGTTACCATCCGCATAAAATGAACGACCCGGCGACGGCCGCCAAACATCGGCCGTACCGCTGAGGGTTGATGCGGCATGGCATCCGGCGGCGCACGTTGGCTCGGCGCGATCGCCTTTTTGGCGATACCGCATCTCGTCGCCTGCGATTCCCAGGATCAAGTGTTGCCGACCCTCGGCGTCGACCTCACTGAGACTTCCGTATCGGGCCTGTCGGCCGGCGGCTACATGGCGGGCCAGTTCCAAGTTGCCCATTCGCGCATGGTGATCGGCGCCGGCATCATCGCCGGTGGCCCCTATGGGTGCGCCGAGAGCGCCACCGCCGACGCCATGCCGGGCCCTGGCGCCGCCTTCATGAACCTGTCAAAGGCGATCAACGGCTGCATGCTTGATGCCATGCAATCCTGGGGGGTCCCCGACCCGGTGCGGCTGGCCGAGCTGGCCCGCAGCTTGGCGCAGAAGGAGCGCATCGACGCGGTTGAGGGGCTGGCGCAGGATCGGGTCTATCTGTTCAGTGGCACCAAGGACCGCACGGTCTTGCCGGTCATCGTGCAGGCGGCGGCGCAGCTCTACGAACAGCTTGGCGTTCCGCGCACCAACATCAAGCTGGTCACCGATCTCCCTGCCGGCCATGCGTTCCTGACCGACGACTACGGCATCGCCTGCGGCCGTACCGGCGAACCCTACCTCAGCAACTGCAACTACGACCAGGCGGGCGAGCTCTTGAGCCAGATCTACGGGCCGCTGCAGCCGAAGGTTACCCCGCCCAGTGGCGAGTTTATCGTCTTCGATCAGCGCGAGTTCACGCGTGACCTGCCAAGCCACGGGCTCGGCAGCAGTGGTGTCGCCTACGTCCCACCCGATTGCCGGGCGATGCGGGGCTGTCGAGTGCACGTAATTTTCCACGGCTGCAATCAGCAGCTGGAGCGGATTGGCGATGTGTTCATCAAGCAGGCCGGTTTCGCCAACTGGGCAGATGCCAATCGGTTGGTACTGCTCTATCCGCAAGTGACCACCACCACGCTCAACCCACAGGCCTGTTGGGATTGGTGGGGCTACACCGGGCGCGACTACCTCACGCGCAACGGCCCGCAAATCGAGGCCGTTCGGCGCATGCTCGATCGGCTGGCGGGGCACTCGAGCGTCAGCCGCAACTAGCCGCCGCTACGGCCAAGCGCTCTCGCGGCGATGCCGCGGCAGGGCTTCGAACGCGACGCCAGTGGCGAGCACCCCCGGCGCAAAGCGGTGGCCTTTGCCCCGCTTCTGTAGCAAGCTGCCGGTGCCAGCCTATCACCCGCAACGATCGGGAAATCAGCCTCTATGCTTGTCCCCCGCGACCAACTGAAGATCTGTTTTGCCCACGCCGCCTATCGCATGGCCGAGCAATTCGCCCGGCGCAACACCGGCATCGCCCATTTTCAGGTGACGACGCCCGACGAGTTCAAGGCGCGCGTTGTCGAGGCGCACGTCGTGGTCGTCTCCATGATGTGGCGCAATGAGTTGGCCGCGATCGCCAAAAACCTGCAGTTCATTCAGTCGATTAGCGCCGGTCTTGATCAATACGATCGCGACCTGCTACGCCGGCACAACATCCGTCTGGCGAGCGCGGCCGGCGTCAATGCCGAGGCCGTTGCCCAGCATGCGATGGCGCTGATCCTGGCGCTGAAACGGCAGCTCCATAGCGGCCGCGACCATCAGTCCGCCAAGCTGTGGCGCGGCATGATCTCCGACATTGCCGCGCGCGAGGACCAGCTCAACGGCAAGACCTTGCTGATCGTCGGCTTGGGTCGCATCGGCTCGGCGCTGGCTCGGCTCGCCCGCGCCTTCGAGATGCGCGTGATCGCCACCCGCCGCGATCCCAGCGCCGGTGCGCAGGGCGCCGACGCGGTCTATGCGCACGATCGCTTGCCGGAATTGCTGCCGCAGGCCGATGTCGTGGCACTCACCTGTCCGCTGACGCCGCAAACCGAGAATTTGATCGACGCCAAGGCAATCGCCTTGCTGCGGCCGTCGGCAATCCTGATCAACGTCGCGCGCGGGCGGGTGGTGGACGAGGCGGCTTTGATCGCGGCGCTTGCCGGGCAGCGGCTGGCGGCGGCGGGCCTCGACGTCACGCGCGAAGAGCCATTGCCGCCGACGTCGCCGCTGTGGACCATGCCCAACGTCCTGATCACGCCGCATACGGCCGGCGAAACCCAAGTTTACGAGGACGGCGTCATCGACATCCTGCTCGACAACCTGGAGCGCATGTGGCACGGCGAGACCGCGCTTCGCAACGAGGTGATCTGATGCCCGCCGGCGAAGGAAAGCGGCGGTCGCGCCGTTAAAGCCAGTGCCGGCCAGCCGGCGAAGCCCGCCTTTGCCTGGGCGCCGGCAGGGCGGCCTCCAGGCGGCAGCAGGCTCTTTACCCCAACCTCGCTTGGCGTTGGTTGACGTGGCCCCGGGGGTGAAGCCCGGCCGTCGCATGCCAAAGTGCAGGCAAGCCGGCGTGGGGACGGCGCTTGCGCAGCTGTTGACAGCACCGCCGCTCCCTTCGGAGTATCGCCACCACGGTCAAAGAATGGGTGGACGCACATGGATCTCGATCTGAAAGGCAAGACCGCCATCATCACGGGTGGCAGTCGCGGCATCGGCAAAGCGATTGGGATGGCGCTGGCCAAGGAGGGGGCCAATGTTGCCATCGTCGCCCGCGACCAAGCCACGCTCGATGCGGCGGCCGCCGACATCGCCAAGGCGACCGGTGCCAAGGTCGCAGCCCTCAGCGCCGACACCGGCGACGATGCCGCCGTCAAGCGCATGGTTGGAGAGGTAGCCTCGGCCTTCGGCCGCATCGACATCCTCGTCAATTGCGCCGCTCAGCCCGGCGGCCAGGGCAAGCCGCCGGCGCTGCTCGAGATCAACAACGAGCATTTCTGGGCGGACATGAACATCAAGGTGATGGGCTATCTGCGCACCTCGCGCGAGGTTGCCCCGCACATGATCAAAGCCGGCGGCGGCCGGATCATTCATGTCAGTGGCCTGGCCGCGCGGTCGACCGGCACCATCATCGGCTCGATGCGCAACGTGGCGGTTGCGGCGCTGACGAAGAACATGGCCGACGAATTGAGCCCGCACGGGATCGCCGTCATCTGTGTGCACCCGGGTCTGACCCGCACCGAAAAGACCCCGGGGGTAATCGCCGCGCAAGCCAAGGCGCAAGGCGTGTCCGAAGCCGAGATCGAAACCCGCATGGCGGGCCGCAACCTGGCGCGCAAGATCATCACGGCGCAAGAGGTGGCCGATGTCGTGGCCTTTCTGGCCTCGTCCAGGGCCGCTGCCATCAACGGTGATGCGATTGCGGCAGGCGGCGGCGTGCCGGGTCCAATCCACTACTGACCTCGCCGATCCGCGCCCGGCTGGTCGCTTCGCCAGCGCCAATGCGGTATCGCCAACGCTCCGCCGGCGAGCCTGGCGCGGCCGGCAGTCGCCTGCGGCGAGCCAGCTCCCTAGGCCGCGGCTTAGCTGCGCCGCGAGCCTTCGAACGCCCAGCGCACCAAGGCCCAGAGGCTGCCGCCGGTGGCCATGCCGATGAGGTAGATGATGATGACCAGGAACGCCAACGGCGCGCTCATCGACAGGCCCAGGAACGAGATGGTTACACGCTGGAGATTTTGGACGGCAAAGATCGCGATCGCGGTGGCGAGCGCCACGGCAACGGCAATGTAAACCCAGCGCATGCTCGGCCTCGCTTGGCGCCGCGCGCCGTTGCCCAACGTCTCCGTCCGCCCCGCCCGCTTTCTCGCCACATTCACTGCCAGCCTACGTGGCGACCGCCGTCGCAGCGAGCGAAGTCCCGCAGCGACTCGTGGTGCGGTGAGTATAGGTCAAGCGCCGAGCTAACTCCACGCGCCGTCAGGCTCGAACCATGTTGCATCGCCGGGCCGAGCTCAGCGGGCCGGCACGGCACCGCCGCCGCGAAGGGTGGTGTTTTGTGGCGCCGGGATCATTTGCTGCGCCACCCCATGCGCGCTGCGGCGGTGATGGCCGCGGCGGGCTCGCCCACCGCGGCCAATTGTCGATCTCAGTAGGACAAGCCCTCCTTGACCACGACCCAGCGGCCGTTCTTGACCTGCTGCACGGTGGTAATGGTGGTCGCGAGATGGTCGGTCTTTGAGAATTTGGTCGGCGGCGAGCCGAAGATATCCTGGTAGACATCGCCGCTTTCGAGCGCCGCCAGTAGCTTTTCGCCGCTCAAGTCCTTGCCGGCAAGCTTGACATAGTGCGCCAAGGTCATGACGGCGTTGTAGCCGATGATCGCCTGCGTGTTGGCCGCCGCGTTATAAGCCTTGCGATAGCCGTCGAGCCACTCCTTGATCTTACCCTTGGCCGTGTCCTCGTACGGGATCTCGAAGCCGCCCGCCGAGTAGAGCCCCTCCACCACGTCTTTGCCGAGCGCCGGCACTTCGAGCACGTTCACCGGGGTGGCGCCGAGGAAGGTGACATTCCAGCCGAGCTTCTTGGCTTCGCCCATGGCACCGATCGGCTCACGGATGATGCCGCCGAGCACGACCAGATCGCAACCATCGGCCTTCATTTTGGCGATCTGTGCGCTGAAGTCCGAGGCGCCGCGCTTGTAGCTGGTCACCGACGCGGGCTCGATCTTCATGGCCTTGAGCTGCTGCGTGAAGCCATCGAGCACGTTTTTGCCGTACTCGTCGTCCTGATGCAGGATGCAGGGCTTTTTGGCGCCCATCGCTTCGATCATGTACTTGACCGCCGCCCGCGTGCTCTCGACGTAGGGCAGCAGATTATTGAATTTCAGGCGCTCCTGCGGCTTGGCCGGATCGAACTTGAAGGTGAATTCGGCCGCGGTCAGCGGGAACAGCTGCAGCACGCCGGCATCGAGCGTGATGTCCTGTGCCGCCAGCACGGTCGGCGATCCCATCGAGCCGAGATTGACGAAGATCTTGTCCTTCTCGATCATCTTCTGGGTGGCGAGCACCGCCTTCTTCGGGTCGTAGCCGCTGTCCTCCACGATCAACTTCAATTTGCGGCCGTGAATGCCGCCGGCGGCGTTGATATCCTCGACCGCCAGCTTCATGCCGTTGCTGACGGGAACGCCCCAGCCTTTGATGGGTCCCGACAGATCCTGGTGGGTACCGATCGTGATCTCGTCAGCCGAGATCCCCTGGTTGGTGACCTTGGTTTGCGCCAACGCCGGGGCTGCGGCGAACGCCAGCAGCACTGCCGCCAAAGTTGCCTTCGATAGTCGATTGCACATGCGCTTCCTCCTTTTTCGATCTGCTTTCAATCTGCTGCCGATCCGGCTCGAGCCGCCTTGCGCGTCGGCCAACGTGGCCGACGCGGATAGCCGCGCCCGGCGCTCTGCCCCGGTGCTTACCTCATGCCGCCTCGCGATTGCGGTACATCATGTCGATTTCATTGGCGTACTTCTGGTTCACGAACGCGCGTTTTAGTTTCATGGTCGGGGTCAGCTCCTCGTCCTCGGGCGTCAGTTGCTGCTCGATCAGATGAAATCTTTTGATGCCCTCGACGCGCGCCAAGTCGGCGTTGACCTTTGCGATTTCGCCCCAGATCAAGTCCTGCACGGCTTTGGCCCGCGTCAGGCTGGCGTAGTTGGTGAAGGGTACGCTGTGGTCCTGGGCGAACTTCTCGACGTTCTCCTGATCGATCATCACCAGACAGGTGAGATAGGGGCGCCGGTCGCCGATCACGATGGCATCGGAGATGTAGGGCGAAAACTTCAACTGGTTCTCGATCTCCGATGGCGTGATGTTCTTGCCGCCGGCGGTGATGATGATGTCCCGCATGCGGTCGGTAACGCGCAGGAACCCCTCGGCGTCCAAGCTGCCGATGTCGCCGGTATGCAGCCATCCGTCCTGATCGATCGTTTCCGCGGTCCGCTCCGGCTTGTTGAGGTAGCCCATGAGCAGGAAGTCGCCCTTGAGGAGAATCTCGCCGGCCGGCGAGATCTTCACCTCGCCCCATGGTACCGATTGGCCGACGGTGCCGAGCTTGATCCTCTCCGGTCGCATCGAGGTGGCGACCCCGCAATTTTCGGTCTGGCCGTAGACTTCGTACATGTTCAGTCCCAGCGCCAGATACCACTTGATGAGATCAGGCGAGATCGGTGCCGCACCGGTGTAGAGCATCCGGCAGCGGTCGACACCCAGCATCTTGCGGACGTTGCGCAACACCAGCCAGTACGCCAGCATGTTCGCCAGCCGCAGCAATGGCGCGGGCGAGGTGCCCGCCAGCCGGTGCTCGGCCATGCGATAGCCGATGCCGATCGCCGTCCGGTAGGCCCATTGCTCGAACCGGGTGGCGTCCTTGAGGGCGATCATGGTGGCGGAGTAGAACTTCTCCCAAATCCGCGGCACCGCCAGGAATGCGGTCGGCTGCACCTCGCGGATATTGTCGGGCACGGTCTCGGGACTTTCCGCAAAGTTCATCACCGATCCGGTGGCAACCGAATAGTAGTAGCCGCCGATGCGTTCGGCGACATGGCACAACGGCAGGAACAGCAGCCGTTCCTCATCGTCGGTGATGGGAAACAGCACGTCGGCGTGACGCATCTGGGCGAGTACGCTCTTGTTGGCATGCATCGCCCCCTTGGGCGGGCCGGTGGTGCCGGAGGTGTAGACCAGCACGGCCAGATCTTCGAGGCGCCGCGCGTCAAGCATCTGCTGCCACAGCTGCTCGCGGCCGGCCATGTGCTCCTGGCCGCGGGCGATGAAATTGGCAAGCGAGGTGACCATGGGATCGCTGAAGCCGGATAGGCCTTCCATGTCGTCGACCACAATCGCCTGCAGCTGCGGGCAGCGTTTCCGCACCATCAGGACCTTGTCGAGCTGCTCGTCGTCCTCGACGAAGATCACCTTGCTGCCGCTGTCGACCAGCAGGTATTCGACCTGCTTGGCAGCATCGGTAGGATAGATGCCGCAGGCGACGCCACCGGCGCACAGCACCCCCATGTCGGCGTAGACCCACTCCGCCTTGGTGTTCGACAGAATCGAGGCGACATCACCCGGCCGAAAGCCGCTGGCATCGAGCGCGTAGGCGATGGCCTTGGACTTTTCCAGCCATTGGCGCCAGCTCACGGACTTCCAGATGCCGAACTGCTTCTCGCGCAGCGCCGTGCGGGTGGCACGCTGTTCGCCCGCCAGCACGAAGCTCTTGGCGATGGTGTCGCCGATCGTCAGTGTTTGTGCCCGGGCCATCCTCGTCGCCCCCTATCGCCAGGTTTTCTTCTTCTTCCAGCGCCGCTCGCCGCGGGCGCCTGACTGTTTCGCTCCGAGATAGAATTCCTGCACGTCGTGTGATTTGATGAGACGCTCGCAGGCATCGGCCATGACGATGCGGCCGACCTCCAGCACATAACCGTAGTCGGCAACCTCGAGCGCCATCTTGGCATTCTGCTCGACCAGCAGGATCGATACGCCCTCGTCGGCATTGATGCGCCGAATGATGGCGAAGATCTCCTTGACCAGCAGCGGCGACAGCCCGAGTGACGGCTCGTCGAGCAGTAACAGTTTCGGCCGGTTCATCAACGCCCGCGAGATCGACAGCATCTGCTGCTCCCCGCCCGACAGATGCCCGGCGGCCTGATTGAGCCGTGCCTTCAGGATCGGGAAGTAGTCATAGATGCGCTCCAGGTCCTGGGCGACGCCGTCACGGTCGTGGCGCAGGTAGGCGCCCATCTTCAGGTTTTCGGCGACGGTGAGAAACGGAAACACCTCGCGGCCCTCGGGAACGTGGCTCAGGCCCAGGCGCACGATGCGGTCGGGGTTCAGGCGCTCGATCGGCTTGCCGTCCAGCTCGATGCTTCCCTTTTGCGGGTCGAGCACGCCGGAGATGGTCTTGAGTACCGTGGTTTTGCCGGCGCCGTTGGCGCCGAGCACGGTGACGATCTTGCCGCGCGGCACCTCGAGGCTGACGCCGCGAATGGCCATGATCGGCCCGTAATAGCTTTCGATGTTGGCGACCTTCAGGATCGCATCGGCGGTGCTGGCATCGCCTGGCATTGCCGTCAAGCTCCCAAATAGGCGGCGACGACCTCGGGATGGCTCTGAATCTCGGCCGGCGTGCCGGTGGCAACAACGCGCCCGTAATTGAGCGCGAGCACGCGATCGGAGACGCGGTTCACGAGGCTCATGTCGTGCTCCACCATCAGCACGGTGATGCCGAGCTCGTGATTGATGTCGCGGATCCAGAACGACATATCGTCGGTCTCCTCGACATTGAGACCGGACGATGGCTCGTCGAGCAGAATGAGCTTGGGTTCCGAGCACAGCGCGCGGGCGAGCTCGGCCACCTTGCGCACGCCATAGGGCAGGCCGGCGATGATCTTGTCGCGGTAGGCTTCAAGATCGAGCAGGTCGATCACCTCCTCGACCTTGGCGCGATGCGCCCGCTCCGCCGCCCGCACGCCCGGCAGAAACATGAGCTCCTGCCATAGCCTGGTGGCTGAATGGCAGTGGCGCCCGACCAGGAGATTGGCCAGCAGCGTCGCGTTCTCGAACAGCTCGATGTTCTGGAAGGTGCGTGCAATGCCCATCTTGGCGATACTGTGCGCCGGCAGGGCGGTGATGTCGCGATCGGCGAAATAGACATGGCCCTGGCTCGGATCGTAGAGCCGCGAGATCAGGTTGAAGATCGAGGTTTTACCGGCGCCATTGGGCCCGATAATGGTGAAGATTTCGCCCCGCTTGATCTCGAAGGAGACGTTGTCGACGGCGGTAAGGCCACCAAATTGCAGCGAGATGCCTTCGACCTTGAAGAAGCTCACCGGTTGCGCTCCGTCTTCACATAGGTCTTCTGGCGCTTGAAGCTGGCCCGCTTGTAGAGCGGAAACAGTTGGAAGAAGAGTTTGATCTTGAGCCAGCGGCCGTAGAGCCCCATCGGTTCGAACAGGATGAACAGCATGATGATGACGCCGTAGATGGCGCCCTTGAGGCCGGCCGCCGAGCCGATGTTGCCGAGCGCCTGCTCCAGCGCCTGCGCCTGACGCGCACCGGCGCCGAGCATGCTGGCGAGGCCGGCCACCAGCTGCGGTACGTCATCCTTGACCCAGGTCAATAGCGGGTCGACCATGACGATAAAGGCGGCACCAAGCACGGCGCCGTGCAGGCCGATGGCGCCGCCGATGATGATCACCATCACGAATTCGATCGACAGCAGCAGGGTGAACATTTCCGGGCTGATGAACGACAGCTTGTGGGCATAGAGCGAGCCGGCGAGCCCGGTAATGGCGGCGGAAATGGCAAACGACTTGACCTTATAGGCGGCGATGTCGATGCCCATGCTCTTGGCCGCCGTCTCGCTGTCGCGGATGGCGATGAATGCCCGCCCGGTCGGCGACCGCATCAGGTTGAGGGTTGCCAGGATGGTGACGGCAAGGACCGCAAGGCACAGGTAATAGAACGACACGTGATTGGTCGGAATCTCGATGCCCCAGGCCTGCAAGCTGCGCACGCGCAGGCCCTCGTTGCCGTTGGTGACGCTCTCCCAGCGGGCCAGGATCTCCTCGACGATGAAGGCGAAGGAAATGGTGGCGATCAACAGGTAGATGCCGTGCAGCCGCAGCGCCGGGAAGCCGACGATGGCGCCGATGATCCCCGTCAGCACCCCGGCCCACACGAAATAGCCGAGGTGGGGCAGCCATAGCTTGCTGGCGCCGAGCCATGGCAGGTTGAGATCGAGTTGAACGAGACCCGCGCCCGCGAACGGGACCCCCTTCGACTGCAGGTAGGCGGTGGTATAGGCGCCGATGGCGAGAAAGGCGGCATGGCCGAGCGAGCCCTGCCCGGTGAAGCCCGTGAGGATCATCAGGGAAACGCCGACGATGGCGTAGATGAACACGAACACCAGCTGGCTCTGCAAGTAGGTGCCAAGCAGCAGCGGCGCCACCCCCAACAGCGCCAGCAATAGGCCATAGGACCACACCTGGCCCCGGTGCTGGACCAGGTTGATGTCCTGGTCGTAGTTGGTCTTGAAGATAAATTGCATGACCGATCCGGTTCTCTTCAGACCTTCTTGCGTGCGACCATGCCGATGAGCCCTTGCGGTCGCAGCAACAACACGCCGAGCAGCACGATATAGGGCGCCACGTCCTTCCAGCCCGCCGCCAGATAGAAGCCGGCCATGGTCTCGATCACGCCAATGATGACGCCGCCGGCGAGCGCGCCGGGAATCGAGCCGAAGCCGCCGAGCACGGCGGCCGGGAACGCCTTGAGGCCGAGCGCCAGACCGACGTTGCTGTGGATGAAGGTGATTGGCGCCAGCAGCACGCCGGCGCAGGCGGCGACCATGGCGCTGATCGCCCAGATCAGCGACACGACGCGCTTCACGGGAATGCCCATGTAGTAGGCCGCCAGCATATTTTCCGAGGTTGCTCGCATGGCGGTGCCGAGCCGGGTGCGGTTGAAGAAGAGGTAAAGCACCGCGCACAGCAAGACGGTGGCGACGATCACCGACAGCTTGTCGTGGGCCAGCACCAGGTTGCCAATGCGGATCACGCCGGCGGCGAACGGAGTGTCGATCTTGAGGTCGTCGGTGCCCCAAATCATGCCGGCGGCCGAGCGCAGGAAATAGCCGAGCCCGATCGTCGCCATGACCACGGCAAACTGCGGATAGCCCAGGATCGGCCGCACCAGCAGGCGCTCGATCAGCATGCCGACGAGGCCCATGGTCAAGACCGCCAACGCAAATCCGGACCAGTAGCCGAACTGCAACTGCGAAATGAAGGTGTAGGCAAAAAAGCCGCCCAGCATCATCAGGTCGCCCTGGGCAAAATTGACGACCTCGGTGGCCTTGTAGATCAACACGAAGCCGAGCGCGATCAGGCCGTAGACACAGCCAAGCGCAATCCCGCTCACCAGCTGCTGAATAAAATCCAGCATGCCGCCGGCGTCTCCCTCCACTGACGTTTCCGGCTGGTGCCGCGCGGCCCCCGCCCCCCAATGCTGTTTATTCGCCGCTTCTTGCGCGTCGGCGCCGCTAGACTGCGCGAACGGCGGTTGACAGTCGAGCCTCTTTTTTGCCGGTCGCTGCCAGCCTCGGGGATTAAGGTCTGGGGGCCCTTTGGCGGCACCGCTGTTAACGCCGCCCGACCGGCCGCCGAGCGATGCACCGTTGCCAAAAAAGGCCGCCACCCGCTGCAGCTAGCCACAAATCCGACCTAGGGATGGCTTAGCTCTCCGCCGCCCACCCGGCGGCGGACGAGGGAGCGCCCAGCCCATGATCATGGCCTCTTTGCTCAACCCCGGGGCGTGGCTGCGGCTCGCCGTCCTGGCCGGCGGCATCTCGGCCCAGTCGGCGGCGCACGCGCTCGATGAGCAGCCCGGCGAGAAGAAGGCGCTTGAGGCCTGCGACCGCAAACTCTGCGCCATGCTGGTCGACAAGACGGCGGTGGGCGAGGACTTCCGTTGCACGCTGACCAAGACCTGGGGCAAAGCCACCATCAAGTCGGCCGAGACGGTGACCACAAAATGGGGCTTCGGCGACGCGCGCTGCACGGTTGCGGTGCACATGCGCCGTGCCGAGCTGGTGGCCGCCCTGACGCAACCTGCCTACAAGCTGAAGGTCCCTGCCCACACCGTCGATTGCCTGGTCGAAGAGGACGGCGTCACCAAGCCGATCAAGGCCACGCTTGCCCCCAAGATCGAATTTAAGAACGGCAAGGCCGAAAATATTCGCATCAATCTTCAGAAAATTGATGGTCCGCTGGCCATTACCAGCGTGCTGTCGGCCGCCGCCGCGCTTGAGGACCGCATCGGCCTTTTCCACCACGCCATGCTGAAATCGGTCAATCGCTACGTCGAGCGGCATTGCGTCAGCCTGCTGGCCACCGCCGGCAAGGACAAGGTGGAGAAGAAATAAACAAAAAAAGCAGTGCAACGCTTGTCGTGAGCGGCGCGCTGCGGCTAGCTTCGTTCGCCGGCCAAAGATCCAACCACGGCCGGCGCCCGTATCTCGGCAACAGGATTGGCAATCCGACGATGGCGAGGGCAGGATGCGCACATATCTGATCGCCGCCGCTGCCCTGGCGGTGGCCTGCGCCATGGTCGTCCCGCAGGCAGTGGCTGCCGACAGCGCCAAGCCCGTGGCCTACGATTTCAGCTTCGAGGCGATCGAAGGCGGCGCCATGCCGCTCGCCGCCTGGCGCGGCAAGGTCCTGCTGATCGTCAACACCGCCTCCTTCTGCGGGTTCACGCCGCAGTACGAAGGTCTGCAGGCACTGTGGCAGCGCTACCAAGCGCAGGGGCTGATCGTGCTCGGGGTGCCGTCCAACGATTTTGGTGGCCAGGAGCCCAAGTCGGAGGCGGAAATCCTTGGCTTCTGCAAGGGTGCCTACAACGTCAGTTTCCCGTTGTCGCGCAAAGAGGTGGTGTCGGGTCGGCAGGCGCACCCGTTTTATCGCTGGGCGCGCGACCGGCTCGGCGCCCGGGCGGCGCCAAGTTGGAACTTCCACAAGTATCTTGTTGGTCGCGATGGCCAATTGATCGCCGCCTTTGACACCCGCATCCCGCCACTTTCGCCAGAGGTGGTGGCCGCAATCGAGGCCGCCCTCGCCCGCTAGTGCGCCTCCCCGCCGGTCGGCTATTTGCTTGATTGGAGCGCGGTGCAGAAGCGCTCAAATTGCTCCTTGGTCCATTTCATGCTGCCGTCCCAGCCCTTGCGGCACTCATCAACCGTCGGATTGATCACGATGGTGGCGCCGGACTGAGCTTGCGGATTGCTCGCGGGCGGCGACGTCGGATTGGTGGGCCCCGGCGATGGCGTCGTCTGGCCGAGGCCAGCCCCGACGCTGGCCGCCAACAGCACGGCCATGCCTGCAACGCTGCCAAGGATATGACGCATGGTTGACCTCGTTCATCGCTGGCGGCCCGGGTCGGCGTCGGCCAGTGCGGCCACCCGACCGGGGCTGCGTGCTGCATGAAACGTACTGTGGGGCGGCGGCGTTCCCATGGAACTCTCTGCTCACGCTCACGTTTTTCAAGGGTGAGAGGTGGAGCAATTGCCATGAGTTTTGAAGACAAGGAGGCTGAACTCGGTCTGCTGCTGACACGCATGCAGAACGAGCCCGAGGATCGCCACGAGCTCTATGCGCAGATCCGACAGAAGCTCAACGAGCTTAAAGCCTACGGCATGCCGCTGCCTGACACCTTGGTCAGGCTGGAACGGCAGCTCGAGGCCGAATTCGAGGCCGAGCGGGACGGCGGCTAGGGCGCCTTCGGACCCACCTCGGTCGCTGTTGGATGCGAGCCAGGTGGGCCCCACGGCGGCCGAGGCAGCGACCTCAGCGGGCGATGAAACTGCGTGGGCGGCGGCCTGAGCGGGTGGCCTTGCGGCACAGCACGGCAATCTGGCGCTCGGCCGATTTCAAGTTGCGCGCGGCGCCGGCGGCGGCGCACGGCTCGGTGTAGCATCGCCAGTGATAGCCCACGCGCCGATCGACTTTGATCGCCGATCCGACGGGCAGATGCGGGTCGTCGGCGAAGAAATTCACGACGCCCGTATGACGGCAGCGCTTTTTGGACAGCATCAGACCCCTTCCTTTGCACTGTCTATGCTATTCCCCTCCTTCCCGGCGGCGTCTTTAGCCACAAACTATGACGAGCATGCGACTGCGGGCCGGGGTCGTCGGTCTAGCGCAGCTGAAGGGTGGGCATCGCGGCCGTCCCCGGCCATACTGTGGGGGTGAGCGAGGAGAAGTTGGCATGCCAGATAACCCGCGAGCAGCAAGCCGCGCCGGTGCCATGGCGCGCGCCCGCGCCTATGTCGACGATGGCGCGTTCGAAACTGATCTTGCCAGGCGCGTGGCCGTGAAGACCGAGAGCCAGAAGCTGCCCGACAGTCTGCCCGAGCTTCACGCCTATCTCGAGCGGGAGATGGTGCCGGCCTTCACCGGTCTCGGCTTTGACACCCAGATCTTCGCCAATCCGCTCCCAGGTCAGGGCCCCGTACTGCTGGCGAGCCGCAACGAGGATCCCAACCTGCCGACGGTGTTGGGCTATGGTCACGGCGACGTCATCCTGGGGCTTGAAGACCTGTGGACCAAGGGCGCAGGGCCGTGGGTCACGGCGCGCGATGGCGATCGGCTCTACGGGCGCGGTACCGCCGACAACAAGGGCCAGCACAGCCTCAACATGGCCGCGCTCGCCGCCGTCAACGCGGAGCGCGGCGGCCGGCTCGGCTTCAACGCCAAGTTCATCATCGAGATGGGTGAAGAGTCGGGCTCAAAGGGGCTGGCCCAATTGGTCGGTGCGCACCGAAACCAGTTCGCGGCGGACGTGCTGATCGCCTCCGATGGCCCGCGCGTCAAGCCGGATCGTCCTACCCTCAGCCTCGGCTGTCGTGGCGCGCTCAATTTCGATCTCGTGTGCGAGCTGCGCGAGGGGGCGCACCACTCCGGCAATTGGGGCGGCCTGATCGCCAATCCCGGGATCCTCCTCGCCCACGCGCTGGCTTCCATCGCCGGGACACATGGCGAACTCTTGGTCGAGGCGCTGAAGGCGCCGGTGATGTCGCCCGCGGTCAAGGCAGCGCTGAGCGATGTGGAAATCGACGCCGGCGAGGACGGCCCCACCATCGACACGTGGTGGGGCGAGCCGGGACACACCCCCGCCGAGCGGGTTTATGCCTCCAATGTCTTCAATGTATTGGCGTTCACCACCGGCACACCGGGACGGCCCGTCAATGCCATCCCGCCCAAAGCCCTTGCTCACTGTCAGCTGCGCTTCATCGCCGGCACCGAGATCGGCTCAATCATGCCGGCGCTGCAGCAGCACCTTGACGGCCGCGGGCTTGGCGCCGTCAAGGTGACCGCCCCGCCCGGATCCAATAGCGGCGGGTTTGCCGCGACGCGTACCGAGCCCGATCATGCTTGGGTGCAATTCGTCGCCGGCTCGGTGCAGCGCTCGGCCAACGCCAAGCCGGCGGTGATCCCGCAGACCGGCGGCTCGATCTGCAACGACGTCTTCACCGACGTCTTGGGCATGCCGACGATCTGGATCCCCCACTCCTACGCCGCCTGCTCCCAGCATGCACCCGATGAGCATCTGCTGTTGCCGCTCGCCCGCTCGGCCGCCGAGCTGATGGCGGGCCTCTACTGGGATATTGGCGAGGGTAAGGTTCCGCGCGGTTGACGGGTGACTTGGGCGCTCCGCCGCGCCTTGCACCCCGCGACGCGCGCCAAAGCCTGCAGCACGTGGCCGCCGGCCATTGCCGAGCGATCCTGAAACCTCGCAGCGGCAGGCGCACGCCGGCCAGCCGCGCCGCCGGCGAACGGCGCTCAGTTACCGCGCTCGGCGCCGAGAACCAACATGACCACGCTATTGCCTCAGGATCTCCATAATAAAAGGTCGAATCGGGGAACGCGCCACAACCGCTCTGGTGTGGGGCACCGTCACAAAGGAGACGCCAGCCATCGACATGCGCGTTGAATGGACGCTTCACGCCGCCGGGCGCCACGTGCGCCATCCGCTTGCTATCTATGCGGGCCTGGCGCTGACCGGGATAGCGCTCATCATTTTGACCGTGGCGCCGCTGGCCTCAAAGGTCGTGCAACGCTGGTCCCAGCGCGACGTGGAGCTGCGATCGCGGCTGGTCTTCAACTCGATCCGTGATCAGGTCGCAACCGGTCTCGCCGCCAGCGACGGCTCCAATCTGGTTGCGTTGTTCAATCGCATCGCCGAAGACGAGCGGCTCATGGCCTTGGGCTTCTGCAGCGAAGCCGGCCAGCTGCAGCATGCAACCAAGCGCCTGCCGCCGAGCGTTGACTGCAGCAGCGTGGCACGCACCAAGAGCGATACCTTCGCCACCGTGTTTGATGATGGCCACCGGCTGCTGGTCAGCGCTTTCCCGATGACCGCTGGTGCCGTGCGCGGCCATTTCATCATTCTGCACGACCTGCGTTTCATCGACGAGCGCGCCACCAAGGCCTGGCTCTACGCGGCCACGGCGCTGGTGGCGGGGATGGTCGGCATTGGCCTGCTCGCCGCCGCGATCTTGCTCGGGGCCTTGCGCGGCTGGTCGCAAGTCATGCGCTCCGCCATCACCGACATGCGCGCAGGTATCGAGCCCAGCGGGCGCCGGGTCGAGCTGTTGCCGCTCAGCTCGGAGATGCGCTCGCTATTCCGGGACTTTCGCAGCGAGCGCCGCGAGGGCGACGGCCTGCAGGTGCAGTGGTCGCCGCAGACCTTGCACCTGCTGCTTGAGGAACGCCTGCCGGCAACGGAGGTGATCGCCGTTTCCAACCGCGAGCCCTATATCCACAACCGCAGCAACGGCGCCATTGTCCTGCAGATCCCTGCCAGCGGTTTGGTCGCGGCGCTTGAGCCGGTCATGCGCGCCTGCGGTGGCAAATGGATCGCGCATGGGAGCGGCACCGCCGATCGCGAGACGGTCGATGCCAACGACCACATCCGCGTGCCGCCCGGCGATCCTGCCTATACCCTGCGCCGCGTCTGGCTCACCGAGGAGGAACAGGACGGCTACTACTATGGCTTCGCCAACGAAGGCCTGTGGCCGCTATGTCACATCGCCTTCGTGCGGCCGATCTTCCGGCTCGAGGACTGGCAGCAATACGTGGCGATCAATCGCCGCTTCGCCGCCGCCGTGGTCGCGGAAGCAAGCCGCGATGATCCCATCGTCCTGATCCACGACTATCACTTCGCATTGTTGCCGGGAATGGTGCGCGAACGCCTGCCCAATGCCACCATCCTGACCTTTTGGCACATCCCTTGGCCGAACTCGGAAACCTTCAGCATTTGTCCCTGGCGCGAAGAGATCATGCATGGGCTGCTGGGCAGCACCATTCTCGGCTTTCATACCCAGTTCCACTGCAACAACTTTCTGGAAGCGACCGATCGCTTCGTGGAAAGCCGGATCGATCGGGAGCAGGCGTCGGTGACGGTGGCCGGGCGCGAAACCATGATCCGGCCCTACCCGATTTCGATCGAATGGCCGCCGTCGGCACTCGCCAGCCAGGCGCCGGTGGAGCAGTGCCGGGCCGCCGTCAAGCGGCGCTTTCAACTGTCGCCGGCCGCGCGCATTGCCGTCGGCATCGAGCGGTTCGACTATACCAAGGGCATCCTCGACCGCATGCGGGCGATCGATGACCTGCTCAGGCGCCAGCCGGCGTGGAAGGGTCGCTTGGTGTTCATTCAGGCTGCGGCCCCGACCCGCGGCAAGCTCGCCGCTTACAGTGGCCTGCAGGTCGAAGCCGAGCGGCTGGCGGAAGAAATCAATGCCCGCCACGGCGACGCCGGCTATCAGCCGATCGTGCTGGTGATCCGCCACCATGAGCCCGACGAGGTGTTCGAGCTGTTCCGCGCTGCCGACGTGTGCGTGGTCTCCAGCCTGCACGATGGTATGAACCTAGTGGCCAAGGAATTCGTCGCCTCGCGTGACGATGAACAGGGTGTGCTGATCCTGTCGACCTTCGCCGGTGCCTCGCGCGAGCTGTCCGAAGCCTTGATGGTCAATCCCTACGATACCTATGCCATGGGCGCGGCGCTGGAGCAGGCGCTCACCATGCCGGCCGCCGAGCAGCGCGAGCGCCTGCGGCTGATGCGCGAGCAGGTGCGCGTGCGCAATGTCTACCGCTGGGCCGGACAGATGCTGCTCGACGCGGCGCGGCTGCGCAGCCAGCAGCGGATCGTGGCCAGCATGGTTGCCGAGACCTGAGCGCGGCACGGCCGCCTACGCGGCGGCGAGCTCGCAGGGCCGCGGCAACCCGCAAAAGGGCGGCGCGGCAAGTGCCCATTGGTCTGACAGGTGCCGACCGGCCGCGGGCCGGTGCGGTCGCTTGACCGACCTCCTGCCGCGGGCGAGAAGGCGCGGATGTGGCTGCTCCTCAAGATTGCCGGTGCCCTTGTGTGTGGCTGGGCCCTGATTACGCTGGTTGCCTACTTCGGCCAGCGCCAGCTCATCTACTTTCCCGATGCTGCGCGCGTTGAGCCCAGCCAACTCGGCCTCGGCGGCATCGAGGAGCGCCTGCTCAAGACCCCCGATGGTGAGCGTCTCGTCGTCTGGTACGCCAAGGCCAAGCCCGGCGAGCCGACTTTGCTCTATTTCCATGGCAATGGCGGTGGTCTTAAGGAACGCCGCGAGCGCCTGCGCCAGTTCCTCGGCGAGGGCTGGGGCGTCTACATGATGGCTTACCGCGGTTATGCCGGCAGCACCGGCAAGCCGACCGAAGTCGCCAATGTCGCCGATGCGCGGCTTGCCTACGGCGCGCTCAGGCTCGAAGGCGTCGCCGCCGATGCCATCATCGCCTATGGCGAGTCGCTTGGCACCAACGTGGCGGCGCGGATCGCGGTCGAACGGCCGGTCGGCGGCCTGATCCTCGAGGCGCCCTACACCTCAATCGCCGACGTCGGCCGCCGCGTCCATCCCTACCTGCCGATCGACCTCTTGCTGATCGACCGTTACGACACCTATCGGGTGATGCCGCAGGTGAAGGTGCCGGTGCTCGTCCTGCACGGCGAGCGCGACCGCACCATCCCCGTCAGCATGGGGCGCGAAATTGCCCGGCTCGCCAATGAGCCCAAGCATCTCGCCGTCTTTCCCAACGGCGGGCACAGCGATCTTTATATCAATGGCAACGGTGCCCTCGCCGCGGTCAAGGAGTGGATGCGCGGGCTCGCCCGCTGATCGCACGCACCGCGTCGTTGAGGCGCCGAGGTGCTAGCGCGGACCGCCGAAGCCGCCGCTGCGGGGCGGTCCACCCGGGCGTCCACCGGCCTTCGCCGCACCCGGTTTCGGTGCTGCCGCCTTGCCCGGCAACAGCCCTTCCCGCTGCGCGCGCTTGCGGGCGAGCTTGCGCGCACGCCGCACGGCCTCGGCCTGCTCGCGCACGCGTTTCTCGGACGGCTTTTCGTAATAGTTCCGCAATTTCATTTCGCGGAAAATGCCCTCGCGCTGCATCTTCTTCTTAAGCGCCTTCAGGGCTTGATCAACGTTATTGTCGCGAACCTGGACCAGCAAGCGGTGCGTTCCTTGTGGTGTCTAGTTGCCATCCCGATGACGCACAAACCCACGGGCAAAGGTATCCCGCCCGAGGCACACGCGTCGATGGCGAGGCTTCTAGCAAAAGGCCGTGGCGATGTCCATCGCGGCATCGCCGGGTGGGGCGTCGCCCTATCCCCGGCACGATAGCGACAAAGGTCTCAGAAACTGGTTAACTGCGCCGGGGCTGTGGCGGTGGGCGGGGCCCATCAAATCCATGAACCGCGTGCTGTCCAAAGGCTTTGGCCGCGCATCATCAGAACAACCCTCAACCGCTGTCTCGACCTAGCCGAGCGCGCTTGTTTATCGTCGTGGCTCTCCCGTCATCGCGAATTTGGGGGGGCTCCCGATCTCAAGCGCGCCGCCTGCGGTTAACGGCGCCGCGCCGAGCGGTCCTGCAAGAGTTTGCGGCCGCCCGGTTCGTGGCCCAGCCAAGCCCGGGCTCTAACATGGGGCGACGCGCGCCTCCGTCGATGCCACGAGCGCTGATGCGGGTCTGCCGAGGCGGAGATGCGCGAGGGCTGCCGAGACCCGACCGAGGTCATGGTCAAGGTTCTGACGGCGAAGAGGCGCGCCATCTGCCCGCCCAGTACCCTCGCCACCCCGGTGTTGCCAATGGAGGTGGCCAGCATCGCCTGTCAGGCTGGAGGAATTTGCCATCATGCATCATGCCCGGCAGCACCCTCGATCAGGGCCGCTTGGGCCAACGTGTGCGCGACGTCGAAGGCGGCGCGGCGCAGCGATCGGCTCGACACCACCAACTTCGGCATCGCTCGGTTCAGCATCGGCGAGGACGCCCGAAAGCTTCTCAGGCTCTAACAGGCCAAGTGCGCCGAGCGCGATCCCTGTCATCGCCGGCGAAGGGTCGATTGCCGCTGGAGGCAGGGCCGCCGCGCCAAGCTGAGCTTGCGGGTTCCGCTCGACCCGCGCACGGGCTAGGCTAGCTGAGGCCAATGTGTTTGAGAGCGAGCCCATGATCCCCCAAAGCTACCGCCGCGTCGTGCTCGTGCGTCGCCCGCCGGGCGAGCCTCAGCCGTCGGACTTCCGCATCGAGGAGGCGCCGACACCCGAACCCGGGCCGCGGCAGGTGCTCGTGCGCACCATCTATCTATCGCTCGATCCCTACATGCGCGGGCGCATGCGCGACGCCAAGTCTTACGCCGCACCGGTCGAAATCGGCGAGGTGATGACGGGCGGCACGGTCGGCGAGGTCGTCAAATCCAATCATCCGGACTACGCCCCCGGCGATATCATCGAGGATCGCCTGGGCTGGCAGGAATTCGGTATCGGCCCCAGCCCGGCGGCGCGCAAGATCGACCCGGCACTCGCCCCGATCTCGACCGCCAACGGCGTGCTCGGCATGCCTGGCATGACCGCCTACTTCGGTCTTTACGAGGTGGGCCGGCCGAAGGCGGGCGAGACCGTGGTGGTATCGGCCGCGTCCGGCGCCGTCGGTCAGCTGGTGGGCCAACTCGCCAAGATCGCCGGCTGCCGTGCCGTCGGCATCGCCGGCGGCCCCCAGAAATGCGCCTTTATCCGGGACGCGTTGGGCTTCGATGCCGCCATCGATTACAAGGCCGAAACCAGCCTTGCGGAGGCGGTGCGGCAGGCATGCCCGAACGGTGTCGATGTCTATTTCGACAACGTCGGTGGCGCCGTCAGTGATGCTGTCTTCCTCAACCTCAACTTCTGGGCGCGGGTGGCGCTGTGCGGCTCGATCTCGCAATACAATGCCGCCAGCCCCGAGCTTGGACCGCGGTTGCTCGGCCTGTTTGTCGGGCGCCGGGTGACGATGCGTGGCTTCATCGTCTTTGACTTCAACACCCAGTATGGTCCCGCGCTCCGCCAGATGGGTGAATGGGTGCGCAGCGGCCGCCTCAAGTACAAGGAGGATATTGTCGAGGGTCTTGAGAACGCGCCGCGCGCCTTCATCGGACTGCTGCGTGGCGAGAATTTCGGCAAGCTGCAGGTCAAGCTCGGACCGGATCCCACGGCGCACTAGCGGCGTCAGCGTGAATGTTGGCGGGGATCGGCGAGGTCGCGGGAGCTCGCCGGGCGTCGAGGCCCAACCTGGCGCCTTCGGCTCTCGACCTTGGTTGTCAACGAACGAAAGGAGACGCCGCCATGGTGCTCAGGACCTACAGCGGCAGCTGTCATTGCGGCCTGATTGCCTATGAGGCCGATCTCGACCTCGCGCAGGGCACCGCCAAATGCAACTGCAGCTTTTGCCTGAAGGCGCGTGCGTGGAAGGCATTCGTCAAGCCCGAGGCGTTTCGCCTGGTGCGTGGCGAGGATGCCGCGGTCGGCTACCGGGCCCATCCCCAGGCATCGCGCAAATTCTTCTGCCGCCAGTGCGGCGTCCGAACGCACGAACGCGGTAGCGCCGACTATCTTGGGGGCGATTTCGTTGGCATTTTTGTCGCGAGCCTCGACGATGCCACGCCACAGGAACTCGTCGCCGCGCCCGTCCGCTACGCTGACGGGCGCCACAACAACTGGCGCAACCCGCCCGCCATGACCGGCCACCTCTAGGCTCATCGCGCCGCACACGGGCGCTGGCCCGGCTAGCGGCGGCCGCTGGTTGGCAACAGCCGGGTGACGTGGCCCATTTTGCGGCCCTCCCGCGCCTCGCGCTTGCCGTAGAGATGGAGGCATAGGTCGGGCGTGCCAGCGAGCCGTTGCCAGTCGAGCGCCGCCCGGCCGATCAGATTGGTCATCTCGGCGGCCGAGTGACGCTCGGTGCTGCCCAGCGGCCAGCCGGCGACGGCGCGCACGTGGTTTTCGAACTGGCTGACCGCACAGGCGTCGATCGTCCAATGTCCGCTGTTGTGGACGCGCGGGGCGATCTCGTTGACAACGAGCCGGGCCGTGGCTGCCAGTTCCGGTCCAAGGTAGAACATCTCGACTGCCAGCACGCCCACATAGTTGAGGGCATCGGCGATGGCGGCGCCGATGTCGCGGGCGCGGGCCAGATCGGCAGCGGGCAATGCTGAGGGCACCTTGGAAGAGGCAAGGATGCCATTGCGGTGCACGTTGGTGGGGCAGTCGTAGCTGGCAAGCGTCCCGTCGGCGGCGCGCACGATGAGGGCGGAAAGCTCGGCGGCAAACGCCAGGCGGCGCTCCAGCACCGCCGGTTTGGCGCCGATCGCGGCCCAGGCGGCCGCGGCATCGGCCCCGGGTACGAGGCTCACTTGGCCCTTGCCGTCATAGCCGAAGCGGCGGGTCTTCAGGATCGCGGCGGCCGCCATCGCCGCCAGGGCGCTTTCGACTTCGCGGGCCGTGTCCGCTGCCTGAAACGGTGCCACGGGTATGCCGAGCCCGGTCAAGAAGGTCTTCTCGGCGAGCCGGTCCTGCGCCACCTCGAGCGCCTTGGCGCCCGGGCGTACGGGCACCAGGCCGGCGAGGTATCCGGCGGTCTCGAGCGGCACGTTCTCGAATTCGTAGGTCACCACATCAACGCGGCCGGCGAAGCCGGCAAGCGCTGCTTTGTCGGCGAACGGCGCTAGCGTGGTATGGGTGGCAACGTCGAACGCCGGGCCGCTTTGCTCGCAGTAAATGTGCGTCTTGAGCCCAAGCCGCGCCGCCGCCGTCGCCAGCATGCGACCGAGCTGGCCGCTGCCGAGAATGCCGATGGTCGAGCCCGGTGGAAGCGGGGCGCGCAAATGGCCGTCAGGCATCGTCCCTCGGCGCCTCTGGGACGGACGCGGTCTGCTTGGCGCGCAGCACCTCCAGTCGCTGCGCCAACGCCGTGTCCTCGAGTGCCAGGATCTGGGCGGCGAGCACGCCGGCGTTGGTGGCGCCAGGCTCGCCGATGGCCAAGGTGCCGACCGGCACGCCGGCTGGCATCTGCACGATCGACAACAGACTGTCCTGGCCCGAGAGCGCCTTGCTTGCGATCGGCACGCCCAGCACCGGCAATGTGGTCATCGACGCGGTCATGCCGGGCAGATGCGCGGCGCCGCCAGCGCCGGCGATGATCACCAACAGCCCACGCGCCTTGGCGCTTTTGGCGTACTGATAGAGACGGTCGGGTGTGCGGTGGGCCGAGATCACCTTGGCTTCGTAGCCGACCTCGAGTTCATCCAGAACCTCGGCCGCATGCTTCATGGTGGGCCAGTCCGACAGACTACCCATGATGATGCCGATCTTGGCCTGCCGCGCCATCAAGCTAACCGTTGGCAATATCCTTGCCGCTGCTCTTTGGACTGAAGTCCGCGCCATGGCAAGCACACCCAGCCCAATTCCCCGAGGGAAATTGCAAGGGCGCTCAAGCGATGATGTCCGGCAGCAGCTGGTCCTCGACAGCCTGGATGCGATCCTTGAGCGCCAGCTTCTTCTTCTTTAACCGCTTGATCAGCAGTTGATCGGCGGACGCCAACTCCTCCTGCGCCACGATCTCAACGTCGAGATCGCGATGCTCGGCCCTCAGGCGCGCCAAAAGCGCGCGCAATTCGCGCTCGTCCGGTCGCTGCATCTGCCGTCTGGCACTCCAACCGGGAAAGCCGCCTGCACTGTCAATGACATATTCTTATCGCTGACCTGGGCTCGCAGGCAAGCCCTTGTGTCAAAGGCAAAAAGCCCCACGGGTGCAAGGTTCCATGGGCTGGGGATGGTTGCCGCGGCATCCCGTCAACGGGGTGCCACGGTGCGGTGACAAGCCGTCGGCGACGGTTAGACAAGTCGTCGCAATCATGTCACACTGGAATCCCTTCAACCATTCCCCGGAGGGCAAGATGACGCTTGCGGCACATCTCGCTGAGCTTTCTGAAAAGCACCGGCTTCTGGAAATGAAGATCCAAGAGGCCTTGGCTCGGCCAGGCGCCGACGACCTCGAGATTACCCGACTGAAACTCGAGAAGCTGAAGCTCAAAGACGAGATGGCGAAGCTTCAAAAGCAAACCCGGCACTGATTTAAAGCGCCGGCTTTCGAGTGGCGATTGAGGCGGGCGGCGCCGACGTTTGCGGCGCTGCAAGGGGCCGTATTTTCCCGACCGTCCTTGGTCCTTGACGTCTGCGCCCCGGCCGCCGGACCGGCGGCGGGCCATCCCCCTATTGCGGCAGCAAGGCGCCCTTGGCCTGACGCCAGGCGGCAATCCCGCCGTGGAT
>Ga0126384_10000249_pt1 | contig 28335 bp, 34 predicted proteins | sample PanSoiMetPlot_36_FD_92543 | JGI IMG/M metagenome (GOLD analysis project Ga0126384, IMG submission 92543) | Tropical forest soil microbial communities from Panama - MetaG Plot_36 | ecosystem: Environmental > Terrestrial > Soil > Tropical forest > Bulk soil | place: Panama | collected 2016-02-17 | reverse complement strand
GTGCTGTTTTTGGGCACACTCGGCCTGGTATTCTTCATGAGCTTCCGCATCAACAGCCTACAGCCAAGCACGGCGCTAGTACTGTTCTTGGCCTATGCCGGATGACTGGGGCTCATGCTGTCGTCGGTATTCCTGGCCTACACAGGCGCCTCTATCACCCGCACCTTCTTCATCTCGGCGGCTTCGTTTGGCGCATTGAGCCTGTACGGCTACACAACGCAGCGCGATCTCTCGCCGGTCGGGTCATTCCTGACGATGGGACTGTTCGGCCTGATCCTGGCGATGATCGTCAACATGTTTCTCAAGAGCAGCGGGCTCGACTTTGCGATCTCGGTGATCGGCGTGTTGATCTTCGCGGGCCTGACCGCTTGGGATACCCAGCGGATCAAGGAGATGTACAGCATCAACGACGACGGTACTGTCGCAAGCCGCAAAGCAATAATGGGCGCGCTGGCGCTCTATCTCGACTTCATCAACCTGTTCCTCTTCCTGCTGCGATTCCTTGGCGATCGCCGCTAAGCAGCACAAAACGGACTTACTGGCGCCTCGGCCTCGTGCCGGGGCGTTTTATTACGGTCATTGCCGGGGCCTGATACGGCAATCCATGATGAAGCTGCGCTCGGCAATTCATTATGAAGGCGCGGGGCCAGCCTGCGCATAACGGGCTGTCGAATGATCGGGCCAAAAATCCGTCCAGTCAAACTCACGGATATTCCGGCGATTACACGCATCTACGCGCATGCGGTCGAGCACGGCACTGCCACATTTGAGCTCGAACCGCCGGATGAGACTGAGATGGCCCGCCGCATGAACGAGCTGACATCCCGAAACTTTCCATACCTCGTGGCGGAGTTCGACGGCGCACTGGCCGGCTACGCCTATGCGGGGCCCTACCGCGCGCGGCCGGCCTATCGTTTCACCGTGGAGAACTCAGTGTACGTGGCGCCCGATAGACATCGTCGTGGTGTGGGCAAAGCGTTGCTGGAAGAATTGATCGAAGCCTCCACTGAACGCGGTTTCCGCCTGATGATCGCTGTCATTGGTGATTCCAAACAGGCGGCTTCGATCGGCGTGCACGTGGCCACCGGCTTCAAGCACGTCGGTGTGTTCGAGAACATTGGCTACAAATTCGATCGCTGGCTCGACACCGTGCTGATGCAACGTGCGCTCGGGCCCGGAGCAAGCACACCACCTTGACCTGTCAGTTCGCGACCAGCGCGAGTGAACGGTCGATAGAGCGCAGTACACGCTCGAGCTCATGACCACGGCGAACGACCAGACCGGTTGCAGAAATTACGCTGTAGACGCCCTGCCGACGTTCCAGCTTTGGATTCTTCTCGATGCGATAGATCGGTACTTCGGAGGCACGGCGGAACACCGAAAAAACCGCCCGATCTTTCAAAAAGTCGATTGCATAATCACGCCACTCACCAGCAGCGACTTTGCGACCATAGAGATCCAGAATGCGATCGAGCTCGCGGCGGCTAAAAGTCACCTGATTCGAGAGGGCGGTGCGCACCAGACTACCGCCGCCCCCCACCCATCGGCTGGGATCTGATTCGCCGGAACCAAACGTCATACGGCGCCTCCTTTGTGCAAGTGAGGATGATCGCGCCGGAGAGAGCGCGCGGCAAGACCTTCCTATCGGTGCGGAAGTGACTGAAAAACGCGCGCAAACGGCTGGTAGATGATCACGAACTCGTTAAACGCTCCCACAATAACGCCCAATTTCGGTCAATCGCCGGTCACGCTAGATTGGGATAAGGCTAACGTTGCCTCAAGGCCCGGTCCGGTACGAGCACCGGATTCCTCAGCCCCCCAGCCCCCCGGGGCTCTGTCGGCCGGGCCAGTTGAGTTCCGCGTACGGTTCAATCCCCTAATGCCTTCGGGCCGGCTCGCCGCCGGCCCAATTTTTTGCAGAAGGGGATACAGTTTCGTTGCGAGACTTAGTTTGCCGCAGCAGCACTGCAGCACGCAGCGGATGAAGCACCCAGCATCCCGCCAGGCTTCGCCGCGACACCGCCCTGAACAAAGACATCGAGGTGGTCGATATCCTTGAGCGAAAAATCGCCCTTAGCAATTTCACTGAGCGGTAGGCTGAAGGTTTGCGTTGTTCCGTTCCAGTCGCCGAGCCTCACCCAGCGGCGCACCACGTTGTGGTAGGTCAGCGTCCGATCATGGTTCTCACCACGTCCGATTTGCACGGACACTTTGCTCGTGACTGGACAAAGCCAAACCTCACCGCTGCGATACTCACCTTGAGCGGCAGGGACACTCACCGTCACTTTGTCGTCAGCTACCTTCATGGTTACCGGCAGCGAGAGAACGGCGGAATTGCGCCGCGTTTGCTCAATTGCCTTTTCGATCGCCGCCTTGTCACTTCCGAGGACGTGCACGACGCCATTGATAACTACCTGCGGCGTATAGACTTCGCGATCGCCACGTGCTTCGGCATATGCGCGTTGCCGGTCGGAATGGCCGTGCAGCGCGAGCGTATCTTTCCAGCCGAGATAGTCCCAATAATCGACCGCAAGGCTCATGGTCACTAGTGTTGGGTCACGTGACAGCTCGCCAAGCAACTTGTCAGCAGCCGGACAAGACGAGCAACCCTGGCTTGTGAATAATTCGATGACCGCACGGGGTTCCCCCGCCAATGCAGCCGTGGTGCTATAGATGAACGCGAACGCAAAGGTGATATGGCGATAGTTCATATCGATACCGCAATCCTTGCCTCGCCCGCGATTTATAGATCGCTCCGTCGATCACCCGCCACTCACTTCACGGTGAGTGGCCCCTTTTTATTGCCTGCGTTAAAGCATTCAGCCAGTCAATTGACGCAGCACATATTGTAAGATGCCGCAATTCTTGAAGTAATCCAGTTCATCCAAAGTGTCGATGCGGCAGATCAAGGGCACCCGCTTGAGGGTGCCATTACCCGACACGATCTCGGCAATCAACCGTTGGTGGGGCTTGAGCTCGCCATGCAATCCCCGGATTGTGATCTGCTCGTCGCCTTTGAGTCCGAGGGATTGCCAGGAAGTTCCCTCTTCAAATACCAGGGGCATTACCCCCATGCCTACGAGATTAGAGCGGTGGATGCGCTCGAAAGATTGCGCGATCACCGCGCGGATGCCGAGCAGCACCGAACCTTTGGCGGCCCAGTCGCGCGATGAGCCGCTGCCGTATTCCTTGCCCGCGAAAACCACCAACGGAATCCCGTCGGCCTTGTATTTCATCGCGGCATCGTAGATCGGCATGCGCTGTCTCGAGGGATAGTGGACGGTAACGCCCCCTTCGACACCCGGCACCATCTGGTTCTTGATGCGGATATTGGCAAAAGTGCCCCGCATCATCACTTCGTGGTTGCCGCGCCGAGTGCCGTATTGATTGAAGTCGGCTGGCTTGACCTTGTGCCCTACAAGATACTTGCCAGCCGGCGAGTCGATCTTGATCGAGCCGGCAGGCGAAATGTGGTCGGTGGTGATTGAATCGAGCAGCAACGCTAGTATGCGCGCATCGACGATATCTTCGAGCGGCTTGGGATGGCGACCCATGCCCACAAAGTAGGGGGGATTTTGTACGTACGTGGACTTCTTGTCCCAGTCGTAAGTTACGCCGCCTTTGACGTTGATTTTCCGCCAATTGGAGTCGCCCTTGAACACATCGGCGTATTTCTTTGAGAACATCTGTCGGGTAATGTTCTTAGCAACGAAGTCGCCAATTTCCTTGTTCGATGGCCAGATGTCTTTCAGAAAGACTTTTTTGCCAGTCTGGTCGATGCCAAGTGGCTCCCTCGCAATATCGACATTCATCGAGCCTGCAATGGCATATGACACGACCAGCGGTGGCGAAGCCAGATAGTTGGCGCGCACATCGGCATTGACGCGGCCTTCGAAATTGCGATTGCCAGACAGGACTGCGGCCGCCACGAGATCATTGTCGTTAATCGCCTTGGAATTCTCTGGCGGCAGTGGACCGGAATTGCCAATGCACGTCGTGCAGCCGAAGCCCACGAGATTAAAGCCCAGCCTGTCGAGATCCTTCTGCAGGCCGGACTTGTCAAGATACTCGCCAACAACCTGTGAGCCGGGAGCAAGCGAAGTCTTTACCCAGGGCTTAGCGGTCAAGCCTTTTGCTGCGGCCTTGCGAGCAAGCAGACCGGCGCCGATCATGACGTTCGGATTAGAGGTGTTGGTGCAGGATGTGATCGCAGCGATGACGACGTCGCCGTGCCCGAGATCATAGTTCTTGCCCGAAACCTTCACGCGTTTCTTTACCTCAGCGCTCTTGCCGAATTCCTTGTCCATAGAATGTGCAAAGCCGGCCTTCACTTCCTTCAAGGCGACCCGGTCCTGCGGGCGCTTCGGACCAGCCAGGGACGGCTCGACCGAAGTCAATTCAAGTTTAAGCACGTCGGTGAAAATCGGGTCAGGCGTCGTGTTTACGCGATACATGTCTTGCGCCTTGGCATACGCCGCGACCAGCGCGACCAGCTCGGGCGGACGGCCCGTGTCCTTCATGTAGCGGATAGTGTCATCATCGATTGGCGAGAAGCCGCACGTGGCGCCGTATTCCGGCGACATATTGCCGAGCGTCGCCCGGTCGGCGATGGTGAGGTGTGCAAGGCCGGGGCCAAAGAACTCGACAAACTTTCCGACCACGCCACGCTTGCGAAGCATCTCGGTGACAGTCAGCACCAGGTCAGTGGCGGTGACGCCCTCTTTCAGCTTGCCTGCAAGCTTGAAGCCGATCACTTCAGGCAACACCATCGACAGCGGTTGGCCAAGCATAGCCGCCTCGGCTTCGATGCCGCCTACACCCCAGCCGAGCACCGACAGACCGTTCACCATCGTCGTGTGCGAGTCGGTGCCCACCAGCGTGTCAGGATAGGCAAGCTCCATGGTCGTTGACTTGCCGTCGACCGTCACTTTGTCCTTGCGGTTCCAGACTACGCGCGACAGATATTCGAGGTTGACCTGGTGGCAAATGCCGGTTCCGGGTGGCACCACGCGAAAATTGTCGAATGAGCGCTGCGCCCATTTCAGAAATTTGTAGCGTTCCTGATTCTGCCGATATTCCTCTTCGACGTTTTTCTTGAAGGCAGCATTGTTGCCAAAGAACGTTACCGCCACTGAATGGTCGATCACCAGGTCGACCGGCACTTGCGGATTGATCTTCTTGGGATCGTCACCGAGCTGCTTCATGGCATCGCGCATGGCGGCAAGATCAACGACCGCCGGCACGCCAGTAAAATCCTGCATCAGCACGCGCGTCGGGCGGAATGCAATCTCCCGTGCGGAGGTTTTAGTCTTGAGCCACTCGGCCACGGCTTTGAGATCGTCTTTGGTGACCGTGCGCCCATCCTCATTACGCAGCAAATTCTCGAGTAGGACTTTCATCGAAAAGGGCAAGCGAGAAATGCCCTTGAGGCCGTTTCGCTCGGCAACGGGAAGACTGAAGTAGGCGTAACCTTTGCTGCCAACCTGCAGGGTCTTGCAGCATCTGAAGCTGTCGAGCGAAGTCATGTCGGCTGTTTCCATTCCCGGCCGGTTTGACGGCGCTGGTTCGGACTAAGCTATTGGCAAGGCAGTGTTTTTCTTGCTGGTGAGACTTGCGTCCGAATTCGAATTACGTAACGTCGCAAGTCGGGGCTTATAAGGACTTTTCGTGCAAGACGCCATATTGACCGGGGAACTAAGCCAAAAATGATCATAAAATCGGGATATTTCGGGTCGGGCGCCGTCTTTCCAGTATTGGCGCAGTGGCCGCGACAGCCGTGATGCAACTCAAAGCCAGCGGATTGACCTGCAACCGCGGCGGGCGCGAGGTCTTCCGGGGCTTAAGTTTCGGCCTGGCCACCGGCGAGGCCATGGTCGTGACCGGGCGCAACGGCGTCGGCAAATCCTCCCTGTTACGCGTGATTGCCGGTTTGGTGAGAATCGCCGCGGGTCGACTCATCCTCGAAGGCGGCGAACCCGACGTTCCGATTGGCGAGCAGGCACACTATCTCGGCCACCAGGACGCGATGAAGCCCTCGCTTACAGTTGGCGAGAATCTGCAATTCTGGAGCAGATTTCTCGGCGATGGCCGTGCAGTCAAACCGGCCCTGGAGGCAGTCGACCTTGCCGAGCTTGCCGATTTGCCTGCCGCCTATCTGTCCGCCGGTCAGCGACGGCGATTGTCGATCGCCCGTCTGCTCGCGGTACCGCGACCCATCTGGCTGCTTGACGAGCCAACCTCTTCGCTCGATGCCCCGTCGCAGAAACGGCTGGCCGAGCTGATGCGCGATCACCTGGTCGATGGCGGTATGATCATCGCTGCCGCCCACGGAATGATTGGTCTCGAACGTGCGTGCGAACTGAAATTGGATCGGGCATGAATACTTTCGCCGCCCTTCTTATCCGTGACATGCAACTGACCATTCGCGTCGGCGGCGGTGCGCTGATGGGTGCGCTGTTCTTCTTGATTGTGATCACTATGATTCCTTTCGCAGTTGGCCCCGACCTCGCACTGCTCCGACGGATCGGACCAGCAATCCTTTGGCTCGGTGCCTTACTCGCGAGTTTGCTTGCGCTCGACCGGCTGTTTGCTACTGACCACGAGGACGGCTCGCTTGATCTCCTGATGATGGGTGGAATGCCGCTTGAGCTGGCGGTTGCGACAAAAGCGATTGCGCACTGGATCACAACTGGATTGCCGCTCGTGGTGATTGCGCCGCTGCTGGGGCTAATGCTCAATGTCGAATTGCATGCGACTGGCTGGCTCGCGCTGACCCTCGCCGCCGGCACGCCTGCGCTCACTTTCATCGGGCTGGTCGGCGCTGCGCTATCTGTGGCACTGCGCCGCGGCGGATTGCTGCTTGCAGTTTTGGTACTGCCGCTCACCGTGCCGGTGCTGATTTTTGGCATTGCCGCGGCCAATGCAGCGATTGTAGGACCCACGCCATTCGGCCCACCTTTCACCATTCTTTGTGCCCTAAGTTTGGTCGGCCTCGTGCTTGGTCCGATTGCCGCGGCGGCGGCCCTGCGACATGGACTGGAATGACAGCGGTACGGGCTGAAATGACAGAATGAGAGACAGCCTATGCCGGTGATCGATCTTGCCAACCCGTCGCGCGTTCTAGTCATCGTCAACCGCCTGCTGCCATGGCTTGTGGCAGTGACGATCATTCTGTTTGCGATCGGGCTCTTTCGCGCGCTGAACGCACCCGACGATTACCAGCAGGGCGCCACCGTGAAGATCATGTTTCTGCACGTGCCGGCGGCGTGGCTCGGCATGCTCGGCTGGGTGATCATGAGTATCTCCGCGCTCGGCACTCTCGTATGGCGGCATCCTCTGGCTGACGTTGCAGGCAAAGCAGCTGCCCCGATCGGCGCAGCTTTCACCTTTATTTGCCTCCTTACGGGATCTCTCTGGGGCCGTCCGACCTGGGGCACTTATTGGGTGTGGGATGCACGGTTGACGTCGATGCTAATTCTACTGCTGCTCTATCTAGGGGTGATCGCGCTCTATTGGACTGCCGAAGAGCCAGGTCGTGGAGCGCGCGCGGCTGCCATCCTTTCGCTGGTTGGTGCGATCAATCTGCCGATCATCAAGTTCTCGGTCGACTGGTGGAATACGCTGCACCAGCCCGCCTCCGTGTTCCGTATTGGCGGCTCGAAGATAGATCCGGCGTTGCTTACGCCACTCCTTATCATGGCTCTCGCCTTTACGCTGCTATTCGTGACTCTCCACCTCGCAAGCATGCGTAATGAAATCCTCCGCCGTCGTGTGCGGAGCATACGATTGTTGCAGGCGCAGAAATTCGCAGAGGTAAGCGCATGATCCAAAAAAGTGGGTGCCGGGTTTCGGATACGATCAAGTGCAACAGGAAAAACGCATGAATCTCGGACCACATGCCGATTTCATCGTCGCCGCCTATGTGGTCACGATTTTCGTGATAGCTGCATTGGTGGCCTGGGTCATGCTCGACTATTCGGCGCAGCGCCGCATCCTTGGCGACCTCGAGGAGCACAGGATCACCCGGCGCTCTCAGCGCAAAGGTCAGTGATGAGCACCGTATCGAGCGGAAGAAAACAACGTAATCTGTTGGTGCTGCTTCCTCTAATCGCGTTTCTCGCCTTGGCAGCGCTGTTCATTTACCGGCTCGGTGCCGGCGATCCAGCACGGATTCCATCGGCGTTAATCGGGCGCCTCGCACCGGCAATCGACTTACCGCCGCTCCCGGGCCTCGAACGCAATGGAAAGATGGTACCAGGCCTTACGAGCACGACCTTTCAGGGTGCGGTGACGCTGCTGAATGTCTGGGCATCGTGGTGTGTGCCTTGCCATGATGAAGTACCATTCTTGGAGCAATTATCAAAGGACAAGCGCATCCAGCTCGTCGGCATTAACTACAAGGATTCGTCCGACAATGCGCGACGATTCCTCAACCGCTATGGCAACCCCTTTGTCGCCGTCGGGAGCGATGAAGCCGGACGCGCGGCGATTGACTGGGGGGTCTATGGTGTGCCGGAGACATTTCTGATCGGCCGTGATGGCCACATCGCCTACAAGCTGGTGGGCCCAATTACCGCTGACAATCTCGGCCGCACACTTGGCGTCGAAATTGAAAAGGCGCTGCGCTAGTCCTTATTTTTCTCTTCCAAACTGTATCTCGAAAGTAGCGATACTTGCAAAGCGGCGAACAGGAAGGTGAGTGGCACGACGCCGAACAATTTGAAACTCACCCAGAAATCTGTCGTCTGTGTACGCCAGATGATCTCGTTCAGAATCGCAAGCACGAAAAAGAACAGCGCCCAACGCCAGGTCAGCTTACGCCAGCCTTCGTCGCGAAGGTGAAAGACGGAATCGAAAACCATGCCGAGCAGCGGCTTACCGAAAGCGAGCCCGCCCAGCAGCGTGCCGCCGAACAGAACATAGATGATCGTCGGCTTGAGCTTGATGAACAGATCGTCGTGCAGGACCAGCGTCAGCCCTCCGAATACCAGAACTATGACAGCAGTAACTAGCGGCATGACCGCCAAGCGCCGCGTCCTTGCGTATGAAACCGCAAGCGCGATAAGGACCGCTACCATGAAGGCGCCGGTTGCGACATAGATCCCGAATTTCGCATTTGCGGCAAAAAAAAGAACCAGCGGTCCGATGTCGAGCACCAGCTTGAGGACCGGGTTAAGCTGTTTGCTTTTGGCCATGTGCCCTCGACTATGAATCCAATCCGACAACCGCTCTGGCGAAATCGCGCGCAGTGAAAGGCGCGAGATCATCGACGCCCTCACCCACACCGATGAAATGCACCGGCAAGCCGAATTTGGCGGCAGTAGCGACCAAAATACCGCCACGCGCGGTGCCGTCCAGCTTGGTCATTACGAGACCGGTAACGCCCGCCGTTTTGCCAAAAATCTCCACCTGGCTGAGCGCATTCTGACCGACCGTTGCATCCAGCACGAGCAATACAGCATGCGGCGCGGTCGGGTCGATCTTACGCATGACACGCACCATTTTTTCTAGTTCGCTCATCAGTTCGGCACGGTTTTGCAACCGCCCGGCAGTGTCGACCAGCACCACTTCGACGCCTTCTGTCCTGGCGGCGGCAATCGCATCAAATGCCAGGCTGGCGGCATCGGCGCCGGGGTCACGCGCCATCACTCTGGCGCCAGTTCGTTCGCCCCAGATTTTCAATTGATCGATTGCAGCAGCACGGAAGGTATCGCCCGCCACCAGCATCACGCTCTTTCCTTCCGAGCGCAAACGAGCTGCGAGCTTGCCGATCGTGGTGGTTTTACCGGATCCATTGACGCCTGAGACCAAAACAACAAACGGCCGCGTTGTCACTTCAAGGGGCCTCGCGACCGACGAGAGTACCTTCTCTATTTCGCCGGCTAGCACCGCTTTCACTTCGTCGGGCGAAATCGCTTTTTCAAAGCGCCCTTCGCTGAGCACATCCACGATCCGTGCCGCAAATTCCGGGCCGAGATCGGCACGGATCAATTCATTTTCCAGCTCCTCTACGGTCTCCGCGTCGAGTTTGCGCTTCAATACCAGACCGGTGACGGCGCCGCCGAGCGATGACGAAGTGCGCTTAAGTCCGCCGCTCAGGCGCTTCCACCAGTTTCCGTCTTGCGTACTGTCGTCCATGGCGCGCCCGTGATAGCGGTTTCAGCATGACATCGGAAGAGATGCTTGCTCGCCTGCTCTACCGCGATGGGCTGATGCTGGTTGTCGACAAACCGGCCGGATTACCCGTGCATCGCGGCCCAAAGGGCGGCGACGCCCTCGAAGACTATTTCGACGCATTGCGTTTCGGGTTGCCGCGCCCGCCGGCGCTGGCGCACCGGCTTGACCGGGACACCACCGGCTGCCTGGTGCTCGGCCGGCACCGCAAGGCACTGGCGTTACTTAGCAAGCTGTTCAAGCAAGGCAAGGTCGGCAAAAGTTACTGGGCGGTAGTCGAGGGTGGACCCGAGGCAGACGAAGGCCGTATCGACATTCCACTCTCCAAACGCGACGAAGCGCGCGGTTGGTGGATGAAGGTGGACGAGCACGGGCTACCGTCCGCCAGCATATGGAAGGTAATGGGTCGCGGGCGCGGGCTCACTTGGCTTGCGCTCGAGCCGCTGACCGGGCGCACTCACCAATTGCGTGTCCATTGCGCCGAAATGGGATGGCCCGTCGTCGGCGACAACATCTATGGAAGCGCATCACGCACTGGGGGTCTGGTGCTGCATCTTCATTCGCGCGAAGTGACGGTGCCGATCTCCAAGAACAAGCCGCCAGTCACAGTGACTGCCCCGGCGCCAGAGCATATGCGAGAGAATCTTTCCAGTTGTGGCTGGAATCAAGCGAACGCGTGAGTTTGTGCAAAGATCGCGACTGGAATTTCAACGAGGCAAGGGCGTTCAGAACCGAACTCCCGACATTAATATAGCTTGCGAATGTTCATCAGCCACTATGCATCCAGCTTTCGCATAGAGGGCGGGGAAGCCGGTCATTCCTTTATGGGTTCTATTCGTCGCCGTCCAATTCGTCGACATCGTATGGGCAGTGCCGGTGCTATCGGAGTAATGAAAGTTCGGATCGTGCCCAGCTTCACCGGAGGGACTGCAGTTGCTCCATGGTCGTGATCAGACGATCGCTAGGCCATCGTCAGCCCCCCTTCTTAAGCAGGCATGAGTCTTAAGCAGCCATGAGTTGCCGGCCGTCGTGCCCCGTCACTGTGAGTTCGACAATAACACCGGGTTCTACTGAAGGAGTAAGGCGTACGGGCATGAATTGCTCCGTGCGCCCGAGCGCGCGCGACTCGGCGAGAACGCGGCGGCGCGCGCCAATCTCCAAATCTAGATGTCGCCTGAGGGCCGCTTCGCCCTTTTCACGCAAGCGACGTGCGCGCTCCTTGATGAGAGTACGGTCGACTTGCGGCATGCGCGCCGCAGGCGTGCCGGGCCGTGGCGAAAACGGGAAGACATGGAGCTGCGTCAGCCCACACTCGTCGACGAGATCGAGTGAACGACAGAACATGCTCTCATTCTCGGTTGGAAAGCCGGCGATAATATCGGCGCCGAAGACAACATCCGGACGCAAGCGGCGCACTTGTTCACAAAAGGCGATCGCATCGCTGCGCGAATGCCGCCGCTTCATGCGCTTGAGGATAAGGTCATCGCCCGCCTGCAACGATAGATGCAGATGCGGCATCAGTCGCGGCTCGTCAGCTAGCGCGTCGAGCAAAGTGGAGTCGACTTCGACCGAGTCGATCGAGGACAGCCTCAGGCGCGCCAGTTCAGGCACGTCTATAAGGATGCGTCTGACCAGCGTGCCGATGCGGAGCGAGCTTGCCAGATCGACGCCGTAGTTGGTGATGTCAACGCCTGTGAGCACGATCTCTCGATAGCCGTTCGCGACGAGACGCCGTGCCTGCGCCACGACCTCATCCATCGGCAGGGAACGTGAATTGCCGCGACCGAAGGGAATGATGCAGAAAGTGCAACGATGATCGCAGCCGTTCTGCACCTGCACGAAGGCGCGGGTACGCCCCTGTATTCTGTCGATCGCGTGCGCCCTCATCCTCCTCGCCGCCATAATATCGGACACGATAATTTTTCCACCAGCCGCCCAAACTTTGGCGTCGAACTTGTCCTCATTGCCGACGATGCGATCAACTTCCGGCATCGCGGCAAAAGTATTTATCTCTGTCTGAGCCGCACAGCCGGTGACGACGATACGCGCGTGCGGCTGCTCGCGTTTGAGGCGGCGGATGGCCTGCTTGGCCTGGCGAACCGCCTCTGCGGTCACCGCACAGGTGTTCACGACGACGGCATCATGGACTCCAGCGGAGGTCGCCTCGCGCCGAATGACTTCTGATTCGACAGTATTCAAGCGGCAGCCGAAGGTAATGACATCGACAGTCATGATGCGCTCGCCTTAGCGAACAGCGCTGGATTGAAACGCCCCTTGAACTCTAGTTGCACCGGACCGGTCATGAGAACGTGGTCGTCTGTTTCACGCCAGTCGATGGCCAACTCGCCGCCAGGCAGCATCACTTTCACCTTGCGATCCGTGCGCCTAAGCCTCGCGGCGGCGACCGCGGCCGCGCAGGCAGCCGAGCCGCAGGCCTTGGTCAAGCCCGCACCGCGTTCCCAGGTCCGGATGACGATGTGATTGCGCGTGACGACCTGCGCGAGCGTAATGTTGGCGCGCTCGGGAAAGATCGGATGGTTCTCAAGCAAAGGTCCTAATCGCGCAAGATCGTGCGCATTCACGTCATCGACCCAGAAAATTGCGTGGGGGTTGCCCATGCTCACAACAGAAGGGGAATGCAGCACCGGCCTGCCGATTGGACCAATCTGCAATTCGATAGCGCAGGTATCGTGAAATTTCTCGGCCAGCGGAATTTCGTTCCACTTGAAGCGTGGCGGCCCCATATCGACCGTGAACAGACCGTCCGGTCCTTTCCAGCAGTAAAGAATGCCGGCCTTGGTCTCGAAAGTGAGGTTGGTCTTGCCGCTCTCTTGGGAAACCAGATCGGCGACACACCGCATGCCATTCCCGCAGGCGCCGGCCTCCGAACCATCATTGTTGTAGATACAAATGAATGCGTCCGTGCCAGGCGTACGTGGGGGATAAAGCGCCATCAGCTGATCATAAAGGGCCCCCTCCGAGCCCGCCGCAGCGCGAGCTTCCTCGGCTTCGATTTTGCCGCCGCGAGCGCGCATATCGACAACGACAATTTCGTTGCCGATTCCGTTCATCTTCACAAAGGCCTGGTTGGCGAGCGCGCCCATACGGTGCTTTTGCCTGGGTTTCGCCAGGTTTATATGGCGAATAAACGCGGATTGACCAGTGGCCATGATAGAGTGCGCAGCGTTGTTAGCGAGTTGCAGGACCGCCGCAATCGACGGAGAACCGTGATGTCGCCCTCCAGGCTCGCCCCGATTACTATCGCCGTGGCATTTGCGCTAACGGCCGGCCCGGCTGCGGCACAAAATCCACCCGCGCCACCGAACCCGAACGCAAACGAGCCAATGCCGCCGGCACCCCCAGTTGTGAGGCCAGCCGCACCGTCGCCTTTGCAACCAGGTGATGCCTTTGGAGAGCAGGTGACCCTGCCGGAACGCACGATCGTCTATATGAAAGGCCACACCAACTGGGACAGTGCGTTCGAGACTTTGGTGGACGTATTCAAATCATTGCAGGAATACCTGGACAAGCAGGACGTCAAGCCCGCCGGTCCGGCCATTACGATCTACACCCAAACCGACGACACTGGGTTTTCATACCAAGCCGGCTTGCCAATCGTGCAAGCGCCGAAGGATCCTCCGAAGGGTGACATCGCTGTTGGCCCGACCCCCTCCGGCAAAGCGCTCAAATTTGTCCATCGGGGTTCATATGACGCTATGGATTCGACGTATGAGGCGATCACCAATTATCTCGACGACAAACAGCTTGACGCCCAAGATCTGTTCATCGAGGAATACGCCACAGATCCCGTAAAGACCGCTCCCGACAAGCTTGTGGTCAATGTATTTGTGCCAGTGAAGTGATGTCCCTGTCGCGATTTTTGTTTGCTTTGGTCGGTGGTGTGCTCGTGCTCGCACCGGCGCAGGCGTCTGAAAAAACTGTGACGGTGACCGGAGAGGCGACGGTTGGCGTCGCGCCCGATACTGCGATAATTCGCATCGGTGTCAGCAGTCAGGAAAAAACTGCACGCGAGGCCGGCGAAGCAAACGCAAAGCAAATGACCTTAGTACTTGCTGCTATCAAGGCAGGGGGTATTGCCGAGCGCGATATTCAGACTTCGCGGCTGTCACTGCAGCCACAATACGATCCGAACAAAGGCGGAACCGCTCGCTTAACCGGCTTCCAGGCGACAAATCAGGTCACGGTCAGGCTTCGCGACATTGATAATCTGCCGGCCGTGCTCGATCGCGCCATCTCAGCGGGCGCGAATGAAATGTCAGGTATCGAATTCATGGTGTCAGAGCAGTCGAAGCTGCTTGATCAGGCGCGCGACGACGCTATGGCCGACGCGCGCCGGAAGGCCGAACTTTATGCCAAGGCCGCCGGAGCCAAACTCGGGCAGGTGGTGTCGATCAGCGAAGAAGGCCCCACGCCGCAGCCGCGGCCGATCCAGGCGGTGCGTGCTGGCGCAGTTCCGGTCGCCCCGGGCGAGCAGACGCTCAGGGCGATAGTCAGCGTTAGTTATGAATTGGCGCCCTAAATTGGCCTCGCCTTGACTTGAGGATGCGCCAACCCTAGGTTCCGCCCGCTCTCGATAGAGACGTTGAAAATTTAACTTCGCTGCCCGGTCCAATAAGAGGCCGGAGGCCCCCGCCCGACAGCGCGATGCGCCCTCGGGCGCAAAGGTGCTTTTAGTCGATGTTCGACAGCCTGTCGGAAAAGCTTGCTGGCATTCTTGACCGCCTCACCCGCCGTGGCGCGCTTGGCGAGGCTGATGTCGATGCGGCGCTACGCGAGGTGCGCCGCGCATTGATCGAGGCCGATGTGGCGCTTGACGTGGCACGCGCCTTTATTGAAGGCGTCAAGAAACAGGCCGTCGGCGTTGAAGTCATGAAATCGGTGACGCCCGGCCAGATGGTTGTGAAGATCGTGCATGATCAATTGGTCGCGACGCTTGGTTCCGACAGCCAAGGCATTGACCTTAATGCCGCTCCTCCGGTGGCCATCATGACGGTCGGCCTGCAAGGCTCCGGCAAAACCACAACAACCGCAAAAGTTGCTAAACGCCTTACGGACAGGCAACGCCGGAAAGTTCTGATGGCTTCGCTTGACGTGCGGCGCCCGGCGGCTATGGAGCAACTCGCTGTCCTTGGCCGCGCTGCGCAAATTGACACACTGCCGGTGGTTGAAGGTCAGACGCCGCCACAGATCGCGCGGCGCGCAATCGATGCCGGTAAGCTAGCCGGTTACGACGTGGTAGTGCTCGACACCGCCGGCCGCACCACGCTCGACGATGTCATGATGCGCGAGGCGATCGAAATCAAGCGCGATATCAACCCGCATGAGGTGCTTCTGGTCGCCGATGCTCTTACTGGCCAGGATGCGGTCAATTTGGCGCGTGCGTTCAATGAGCGCGTCGGACTGACTGGGATCGTTCTCACTCGCGTCGATGGCGATAGCCGCGGCGGTGCCGCACTGTCAATGCGCGCGGTTACCGGCAAGCCAATCAAGCTGATTGGCACCGGCGAAAAACTGGACGCACTCGAAGAATTCGATCCAACTCGCATCGCCGGCCGCATTCTCGGCATGGGCGATATCGTCGCACTGGTTGAGAAAGCAGCCGCCAATATCGACGCCGAGAAGGCGATGCGCGCGGCCGAAAAAATGCGCAAGGGCGCGTTCGACCTTAGCGACCTGCGCGAGCAACTCGCGCAAATGCAAGGGATGGGCGGCCTGGGCGGCCTGATCAGCATGCTGCCGGGCATCGGCAAGATTAAGAACCAGCTTGCCGCAACCAAAATCGACGAAAATGTCATCAAACGTCAGATTGCCATTATCGACTCGATGACTCCAAAGGAGCGACGCAACCCAGATATTCTCAAAGCCAGCCGCAAAAAACGGATCGCTGCCGGTTCTGGCACTACACCGGAAGCGATCAATAAACTCCTGAAGATGCATCGCGGCATGGCCGACATGATGAAGATGATGGGCGGCGCCAAACGCGGCCCGCTTGCCGGCCTCGCCCAGGCCATGGGCATGGGCACCGGCATGCCCTCGCCGGAACAGTTGGCAGAGATGGCAAAGAACGTGCCTGGCGGGCAATTGCCGCCTGGCATGCCCGGCCTGCCGCCGAACATGCCCGGTCTGCCGGGCCTGGGCGGAAAGCTTCCCGGATTGCCAGGTGGTCTGCCGCCCGGGCTTGAAAAGAAGAAGTAATCAACGATCAATGGAGTGAGAAAGGATTCAAGAATGTCTCTGGTTATCCGTCTTGCCCGCGCCGGCACCAAAAAAAGGCCGGTCTATCACGTCGTCGTCGCTGACAACCGCGCGCCGCGCGATGGCCGTTTCATCGAACGGCTCGGCTATTTCAATCCGCTGCTGCCGAAGGAAAATACCGAGCGGCTCAAGCTTGATCTCGAAAAAGTGCAGGTCTGGATGAAGAAGGGTGCGCAGCCGTCCGATCGCGTTACGCGTTTCCTAGACGCCGCCGGTATTATGAAAAGACCGAAGCGTAACAATCCGGAAAAAGCGATCCCGCGCAAGGAGCGCAAAGCCAAGGAAGAAGAAGCCACGAAAGCGGCCGGTGTTGCATCCGCTGCGAGTGGGGCCAAACCGGCGGAGAAGCCAGCTGCCAAGGCAGAGAAGCCGTCTGACGCGGCCGCGCCGGCGGCGAGCTGACTATGGTACCTTCGTTCTGAAGCGGCCGGCCATCTCTAAGGACGAGGCGTTCTCATGGACGCTTGGCATTATATCCTTCGCTGCGCAGACGGCCGTTACTACGCGGGAACGCCCCGTGCCGAGCTTGAACAGCGAATTGTTGAGACTCGCGACGTTCCTTACCATGAGCTCTGGTTCCCCACCTAACAAAATTTGTGTTGCGCGTATCGGAGCCGCGCATGGCGTGCGCGGCGAAGTAAAACTGTGGTCCTTTACGCAAGATCCGGCTGCGGTCGCAAGCTATGGTCCGCTGGAAACGCAAGACGGCACGCGGCACTTCAAGATCGAAGCGCTGCGACCCACGAAAGATTACTTCGTGGCTCGCATTGCTGGTGTCGCCGATCGCAAGGCTGCAGAGGAACTGCGCAATCTCGAATTATACATTCCGCGCGCGCGGCTGCCGGGAATTGAAGAGGCAGATACGTTCTACCATGCCGACCTGGTTGGCCTTCAGGCCTTAACGAAGAACGGCGCGACCATCGGCACCGTGTTAGCGATTCATAATTTCGGCGCGAGCGATGTCATTGAAATCAAGCTGGCCACGGGCGGTGAGCCGCTACTTGTGCCGTTCACCGACGCGACCGTTCCTGAAATCGATCTCGATGCGCGCCATATCGTAGTTGTGCCCCCGGTGGAGACCGAATAGCAATGTGGCGCGCGAGCGTACTGACTATCTTTCCGCAGATGTTTCCTGGCCCGCTGGCAAAAAGCCTCGCCGGGAAGGCGCTCACGTCGGGCATCTGGTCACTTGACGCGATCGACATACGCGCGCACGCCGTCGACAAGCATCGCACTGTCGATGACACGCCGGCCGGCGGCGGTCCCGGCATGGTGATGAAGGCGGATGTGCTTGCGCGCGCGCTCGACTCTGTCCCGCACGACGCCCGTCCGCGCCTTTTGATGAGCCCGCGCGGCGCGCGGCTAACGCAAAATCGCGTCGCCGAGCTTGCGCATGGCCTGGGTGCAGTTATTGTCTGCGCCCGCTTCGAGGGTGTCGACGAACGGCTGATCAACGCGCGCGGAATAGAAGAGGTGTCGCTCGGCGATTTCGTACTCTCGGGCGGCGAGATCGCCGCGCTTGCACTGCTGGACGCATGTGTGCGGCTCTTGCCTGGCGTCATGGGCAGGAAGGCTTCCGCCGCCGAGGAAAGTTTTGCAGAAGGCCTGCTCGAATATCCACAATACACCCGACCGCCGGTCTTCGAGGGGGAACCGATCCCGGAGGTGCTCACCTCCGGTGACCACAACAAAGTCCGCGCCTGGCGGCGCGCGGAGGCCGAGCGGCTGACTGCCGAGCGGCGGCCGGACCTCTGGGCGCTATACCAGGCTCGCAAGGTTTCCAAAAACCTGCCGGAATCCAAAGGGTGACAAGCGGAAAGCTTTGTAATACAAGCTCGCCAACCCATTCAGACCAGATCAGGACCGCGCGCCGGTTGCTGGCGCTGCCGACAGAGAATTCACAATGAACATCATCCAGCAGCTCGAAAAAGAGCAGGTCGAGAAACTTTCGGCCGGTAAGGAAATTCCCGACTTTCAGCCGGGTGACACCCTTCTCGTCAACGTCAAGGTGATCGAAGGCGACAAAACCCGCGTGCAGGCCTACGAAGGCGTTTGCATCGGCCGCTCGGGCCGCGGGATCAACAAGAACTTCACAGTCCGCAAGATCTCTTATGGCGAAGGCGTGGAGCGCGTATTCCCGCTCTATTCTCCGATGATTGACTCGATCGTGGTCATGCGCCGCGGCAAGGTGCGGCGCGCGAAGCTCTATTATTTGCGTGGTTTGCGCGGCAAGAAGGCGCGTATCTCCGAGGCGCAGGGCGCTGGCGGACCCGAAGGCGCCGAAGGGACCTCAGCAGAATAGCGCCCGCGTAAGCTGATTATCCGCCAAACGGCGCAAGTATCCGCTATGAAACGCGCCTTCAGCCTCACAATTCCCGAGACGCTCGCGGAAGCCGCGCATCCTGATACGACGGCTCTCATTGTCTATGACATGCAGGTCGGTATCTTGCGCCAGCTAGGCGAGGCGCCGCCGGTGCTCGCAAGTGTGCTAGGACTGCTCGAAATTGCACGCACAGCGCAGGTGCGCATATTTTTCATGCGCCACTTGTCACTGCCCAAACGCCATTCCGGTGTGTTTCAGCTTCGTCAGATGATGGCGTGGCAAAGAAAAAATCAAATCGAAGACGTGCACCCATGGTTTCTGAGGGACAGTCCCAGCTTCATGCTCGCGCCTGAACTCAATGTCCGCCAAGATGAAGTGATATTTGACAAGATCGCAATGTCCGCCTTCGAGGGTACGCCGCTCGCTATCGCGCTCCGTGATTGCGGGCTTAAAAGTTTCATTCTTTGTGGCGTGGCGACTGAGATAGGAATTGAGCCGACCGTTCGCCACGGCGCCGATCTTGGCTTCATTCCGATCCTGGTAGAAGATGCTTGCAGCGGCGGGCATGCCGAAGCGGCTGAGCGATCCCTCGCGAATATCCGGTTTATGGGCGACGCCATGATTTGCAAGACCGCCGATCTGGCGGCCGTGTGGAAGTGACCGCCAGACGAGTATTTTCGCCTTCGTTGTCGAAGCTGGATCGATTGGCTATATAGCCCTTATGGTTTTCAGAGCTTAGCGGATCATGCTAGTCGATCGCACGCGATTGCCGTGGCGATTTTTCGGTCGGCTGACAGCGGTGTAAGCGGGACTTTAATCGGCAACGCCTAAGGTCTGCAGCCGCTTTCGCCTTCACTCTGAGCAAAGTCATTAAGTCATGAAACCTCGTACGCTTTACGACAAGATCTGGGACGATCATCTGGTCGATGAGCAGCCGGATGGTACCTGCCTGATCTACATTGATCGCCACCTTGTGCATGAGGTCACCTCCCCGCAGGCTTTTGAAGGTTTGCGCGCCGCAGGGCGCAACGTGCACGCACCAGACAAAACTCTCGCCGTTGTTGACCACAACGTCCCGACCACCGATCGCACTAAGCCTAATCCCGATCCGGAAAGCGCCGAGCAGATCGCCGCGCTGTCGAAAAATGCCAAGGATTTTGGGATCGAATACTTCAACGAGTTCGACAAGCGTCAGGGCATTGTTCACATCATCGGGCCCGAGCAAGGTTTCACGCTGCCCGGCACCACGATCGTATGCGGTGACAGCCACACAGCGACGCACGGCGCATTCGGTGCGCTCGCCTACGGCATTGGCACATCGGAAGTAGAGCACGTACTGGCGACGCAAACGCTGATCCAGAAGAAGTCAAAGAACATGCGTGCCGTCGTCGATGGCAAATTGCCTTCCCGCGTGACGGCCAAGGATATCATCCTCGCCATCATCGGCGAGATCGGCACTGCCGGCGGTACCGGCTATGCGCTCGAATATGCGGGTGAGGCGATCCGTTCGATCTCGATCGAAGGCCGCATGACGATTTGCAACATGTCGGTTGAAGGTGGCGCCAAGGCCGGCATCATTGCACCGGACGAGAAAGCCTACACCTATCTCAAGGGCAAACCGAAAGCGCCCAAGGGCCAGAGTTGGGATGAGGCCATGCGTTATTGGGAAACATTGCACTCCGACGATGGCGCGCATTTCGATAGGGAGATACAGCTCGATGCGGCGAAGCTGCCGCCGCTGGTCACCTGGGGCACCAGCCCCGAGCAAGTCACTTCAATAACCGGCAGGGTGCCGGTGCCGTCCGAAATTCAGGATGAAAAGAAGCGTGCCGCAGCTGAGCGCTCACTCGACTATATGGGTCTCAAGGGCGGCGAGAGAATCACCGATATCAAACTTGACCGCGTGTTTATCGGCTCATGTACCAATGCGCGCATTGAGGATCTGCGCGAAGTCGCACGCGTCGTTGATGGCAAGCGGGTCAATGAAACCGTCAATGCAATGATCGTGCCGGGCTCTGGCTTGGTGAAAATCCAGGCGGAAGCGGAAGGGCTCGACAAGATTTTCAAAGCCGCCGGCTTTGAGTGGCGAGAGCCGGGTTGCTCGATGTGCCTCGCGATGAATCCCGATAAACTCGCGCCCCGCGAGCGTTGCGCGTCGACGTCGAACCGGAATTTCGAGGGCCGGCAAGGCTACAAGGGTCGAACTCACCTTGTATCGCCCGCGATGGCCGCCGCCGCCGCGATCGCCGGACATTTCGTCGACGTACGCGACTGGAAATAATGCACGTGCCAATTTGATCTAGCCGCGGCTATTCCCACCAACAGTACATTTGCGGGACGATAACCGGGCCGCTGACGCGATATTCCCTCACCAGCCACGAGCGGCATTGCCGTACGGCATTGGGCCCTGGATACACGCGGCGACGATAGATGGTGACGCGTGGACGTCTACTCTGCGCCGCAAATTCCCGGGTTTGCGGCGACTCCGGACCGCCGCATGCGGCGTCGGAATGTATCCGCTGGCTACTGCAGCTGAAAGAATCGGCCGATGCCGGTGTCACCGCGCCGACGATGAGGATGGAAATCAAGCCGAGAGGGGCCAAAGCGATCGCAATCTTCGGCATGGTCGAGTCAAACCTTGTGTCAAGGATCAACCGTTGCGCATCCGGGGCCGCGCCGTCAACCGCTTGGTTAGCGTGAAAACCTCCCCTACAACCTTGTCATGATAGCCCAATTCAACTGGCGGGGCCTGGCGGCACCGTCCCTGGCCGACATTGAAGGACTGGCGGAGGAGGCCTATGCACGCCTTCCCGAGAGCTTTCGGAAACTGTGCGAAGGCCTTGTGATTCGGGTCGAGGATTTTCCTGCCGAGGAAATCGTGGATTCCATGCGGCTCGAGAGCGACTTCGACCTGCTTGGACTGTTCCAGGGTGTCGGCTTGCCGTTTAAGTCGGAGACCGCGCCAGAGCTGATGCCCAATATGATCTGGCTCTACCGCCGCCCGATCCTTGATTACTGGGCCGAACATGAGGACACGCTAGGCGAGATTGTCACCCATGTACTCGTACACGAGATCGGCCATCATTTCGGCCTCTCGGATAAAGACATGGAGGCGATCGAAGCCGGCGTGGAATAGATCCCGATCTTGCAAACCGATGGTCGCTATTCAAAAACGGAATTGGTCGACGACCGCCAAGTGCGCCAACATACGCCTCAAGGAGACTCGAGATGATCGTCACCGTTTTTCGATCCCGCCTTATGCCTAATGTGCGCGAGGAGTATGTGATCCTGGTTGACCGCATGATCGAACTCGCCCAAACAATGCCCGGGTACATCTCGCACAAAGGTTTTTTTGCCGACGATGGCGAGCGGGTGACCGTAGTCGAGTTTGAGCATGAGGAAGGCATGCGGGCCTGGCGCCTGCATCCGGAGCACCGTGCTGCCCAGAAAAAGGCGCGTGAAATTTATTATTCCGAATACAGCGTGCAGGTCTGCAATGTCGTGCGCGAATCCAGGTTTAAGCGTGACGAGCGTGTGTCCGCTTAAGCCCGGTTGTCCTGGGCGGTGGCAGCTATTGCCGCGGCGGTTATGGGCCAAAGGAGACCGCTGTGACCTTTGAAATATGCATCTGATCTCCGGTCTCTAACGCCAGCTATTGACCCGAACAGCGGACGATTTATGAAGCAGGACTATTTCTGGACCACCCTGTAGGTGAAGCCGAAGAACCTATGAAAAAATTCACTACCCTCGAAGGCGTAGCCGCGCCGCTGAAGATCATCAATGTCGACACCGACATGGTGATTCCCAAGCAATACCTGAAGACCATCAAGCGTAGCGGTCTCGGCAAGGGCTTGTTCTCAGAACAGCGCTACAAGGACGACGGCAGCGAGAATCCGGATTTCGTTCTGAACAAGCCGGCCTATCGCAGGGCCAAGATCTTGGTCGCCGGTGACAATTTCGGCTGCGGTTCATCGCGCGAACACGCCCCCTGGGCGCTGATGGATTTCGGCATCCGCTGTGTGATCTCAACTTCGTTCGGCGATATTTTCTACAACAACTGCTTCAAGAACGGCTTGCTGCCGGTCCGTGTGTCGCCGGAAGATCTGGAAAAGCTGTTTGATGATGCTGATCGCGGCGCCAACGCAACGCTGACAGTCGACCTCGAGAAGCAAGAAATTCGCGGCCCGGATGGCGGCGTAGTTCATTTCGAGATCGACCCGCACCGCAAGGATTGCCTGCTCAATGGCCTCGACGATATCGAGCTCACCAAGCAGAAGCAGGCCAAGATCGCGAGCTACGAGGATAAGGCCAAGGCCGCGAGGCCGTGGGCATAGCGATCAGCGGTCTGAAACGGCAGATTGCAACTAGATCGCCGATATATGCTGCGCGTATAGTTCGAGACCAAGCTTGGCACGAGATCGAGCTGGGTTTCGAGGAATTCGATGCGGTGCTCCTCATCTGACATCAGGTTCTCGAACCAGGTCTCGCGTTACTCAGTCCTTCACTGCGTGGCAATGTGTTGCGGCTTCCTGATAGAGCGCGCGGGCGAACATTTCCGCCAACAGATCGCAATCCAACACTTGCGTATCGCTGGCTTTTTCGCGAACGCATCGAAAGCGTTCAGGCCGACTTTGCGATCGCGTCCGCGATCGCAACCGTTCGCCGCGCCATGTCGGCATGCATGCGCTCGACCATCCGGCCATCAATCGATACCACGCCCTTGCCCTTGTTCTCCGGCAGGTCGAAAGTCGTGATCATCTTGCGCGCCTGTTCAACGTCGGCCTGCGACGGTGAAAATGCTTTGTTACACGGCTCAATCTGGCTGGGGTGGATCAGCGTCTTGCCGTCAAAACCGAGTTCAACTCCTTGAGCGCATTCTTTGGCAAAGCCATCGGCATTTCCGATCTCATTGTAGACGCCATCGAGAATATCAATGCCATAAATGCGTGCAGCTGCTACACACGTGGAGAGCCACGTCAACATTGGCGCCCTCCCGGGCACCAGACGCGCACGGGTATCCTTGGCCAGATCGTTGGTGCCCATCACGAAGCCGGAGAGTCGAGTCTCGGAGTCACTTGCCGCCTGCGCGATCGACAGGATGTTGAAGATTGCGAGGGGAGTTTCGATCATGGCCCAAACCCGCGTCCTGTGGTCAGCTGCCATATCAAGCAGCCGGCGGCCGATCAGCTCCAGCGTGTCTGCGCTCGACACTTTTGGAATCAGAATCGCGTCGGGCGCGGCATGGGCAGCTGCGGCAAGATCGTCGGCATGCCAGGCCGTATTGACACCGTTGACGCGAATAAAGACTTCGCACGCGCCAAAGCTACCCGCTTTCACCGCATCCACCACCTGTTTGCGCGCAGCCTCTTTGGCTTCAGGCGCGACCGAATCTTCGAGGTCGAGGATCACGCCATCGGCGGACAGTGCTTTCGCCTTTTCGAGCGCGCGGGGATTGGAGCCCGGCATATAGAGGACACTGCGGCGCGGGCGAATATTCATGTCCGGGTGGTCTCCGTGCCTTCGAGACCAGCCTATCGTCGATGTAATTTGCATGCCACTCCCGCGTGCCAGGTGGGTTACGAATAACGATCCGACTCATGATAATTCATGAAATGGCAATTTATGCGATTTCCGCAGCAATCGATCGACGGCTACGCGCCTTTCTCATTGCCGACTCCGCCACGAACAGGAACGCTATCGCGGCCTCGCCGAAAGCGGACATTGGCCGCAAATCATGGTAATCGGCTGCTGTGATTCACGGGTTTCACCTGAAGTCATCTTCGATGCGTGCCGGGGTGAGCTTTTCGTCGTTCGCAATGTCGCGAATGTTACTGCCACCCTACGCCCGATGGGCGCGCTCACGGTGTTTCGGCTGCGCTCGAATACGGAGTCGGAACACTCAGGGTTAAATACATCGTCGTGCTCGGCCACGCACAGTGGGGCGGGGTCAAGGCTATTGATGAGGACGCTGAGCTGCTTCGCCGGCGCGACGTCATTCACAACTGGATAAGACTGAATGGCACCGGCGGCAGAAAGGTCGGTCCGCGCGGCGTTTAATGCGGCTAACAGCCTCGATCACCTAATGACGTTTCCACGCGCGCAGCCTGGTCGAACAGGGGCAGGTCGCGTTGCACGGAGTCTATTTTGGCATAGCCGCTCGCCGCTCTCACTCGCAGTTTACCGCGAGCAAAGTGACCTTCCTCGCCTCAGCGGCACATTCTCGCACCAATTTGCAAGCCGGGCGGACTATGCCGCCCTGCGCTTCGCCTGAATTAGCTTGCGGTTCACTAGGCATTCCGCAATCTGGATCGCGTTGAGCGCGGCACCCTTGCGCAGGTTATCCGACACGACCCATATCTGTAATCCATTTTCGATCGTCGCATCTTCTCGAATTCGGCTGATGTAGGTCGCATCCTCGCCAACGCATTCATAGGGGGTGACGTAGCCCCCGGGCTCACGTTTGTCGACGACCAGGCAACCCGGGGCGTTGCGCAGAATCTCGCGCGCTTCGTTAGCTGTAATGGGCCGCTCAAACTCGATATTGACCGCTTCGGAGTGGCCGACGAACACCGGCACACGAACGCAAGTGGCGGTGAGTTTGATCTTTGGGTCCAGAATCTTCTTTGTCTCGACCACCAGTTTCCACTCTTCCTTGGTGTATCCGTCTTCCATGAAAACGTCGATGTGCGGGATCACATTGAATGCGATCCGCTTGGAAAACTTCTTCGCCTCCACTTCATCAAGCGTGAACACCGCCTTGCTCTGCGAGAACAGTTCATCCATCGCTTCCTTGCCGGCGCCCGAAACAGACTGATATGTCGCGACCACGACGCGTTTGATCTTCGCCTTGTCGTGCAGCGGCTTGAGCGCGACCACGAGCTGTGCGGTCGAGCAATTTGGATTGGCGATAATGTTTTTCCTGGTGAATCCGGAGATGGCGTCGGCGTTCACCTCCGGCACGATCAGTGGCACATCCGGATCCATGCGCCAGGCCGAGGAATTGTCGATAACGACCGCGCCTTGCGCAGCGATCTTCGGCGACCATTCCTTTGACACCGCACCGCCCGCCGACATCAGGCAGATGTCAATATCGGAGAAATCGAAATGGTTGAGCGCCTTCACCTTCAGCGTCTTGTCGCCGAATGAACATTCGACGCCTTGGCTTCGTCGCGAAGCAACGGCGACAACCTCGTCAGCGGGGAAATTGCGCTCTGCCAGGACGTCGAGCATCTCGCGCCCGACATTGCCGGTAGCACCGACCACCGCGACCTTGTAACCCATTGTTAACGCTCCGGAATAAATTACCCCTGATGTCCGGCAAAGCACAACCGGATGGTGGCGCTTCTAAGCGAGAACAGCCTTCAACACAATGGACTTGCCGACGACAATTGAATGCATCGGGCCTTGCGCTCATGGCGTGACGACCTGCCATGCAGCCTTTTAGCGCTTTGCCGCATATTTATAGCTGCTTCGCATGTTTCTCAATCGCCGAAAGTGATGGGTGCCATCACGCCGGTGCATCAACCGCAATGGATCAATGTTGGGCGCCCGTCCGCTTTCACGCTATCGATCCCCGAGGCGGCAAGCGTGCCGGCGAGCTGCGCAATCTGGTGTCAAGCTGAAGGCAGCGGTCCAAGGAATATCGTACCTTAGGCGAAGCCGACAGCGCGTCGCCCTATTCTGCAGGTCCGAGATCTACCGCTTCGGATCCTTGCCGCGGGCGCCGAGCCAAAGGTTGGCGCGCTGTTTGTTCAGGCCGAACTCAATCGCAGTTATTGTGGCCAACGCGATCTAATGCCGAAATATCATCTGCTCTGGAAAGCGCTGGCAAAGCGGCCAGAGCTGCGGCGCGTTGCGCGAAAGGGCAGCGCAAAGCCACGTCATGGATCTCAAAAGTGTTTCATGAGATTGCGTGCGCACCGCAGCAATGGTTTTCCGCCCCGCGGCACGACGAGAATTGACCGGCTGGACAAATCGTTGGATCATATTCCAATAAGAATATTTGAAGCGGCCGGTAATAATCGCACGCTTTGAAGAAAAACCTCTGGGGAGAGGAAACAAATGATTACACGACGTCACCTGCTAGGAACAGCGGGCGCCGCGCTTGCGATGTCCCGTTACAGATTCGCCGAGGCCGCCGGAGTCGAGTTGACACCGGGCATCCCCGAAGGGGTCGGCACGGTCGCTACCATGGAGGCGCTGCCAGGCAAGAAGCCGCTCATCAAGCTCGCCTATCGTCCGCCAAATTACGAATCGCCGCTCGAGACATTCCGCAATCCAATCACGCCGAATGATGAGTTCTTCGTTCGCTATCATCTGGCGGACATTCCGGAGGTCGACGCCAGGACTTACAAGATCAAGGTCGGTGGTGATGGTGTAGAAACGCCGGTTGAGCTGACGCTCGACGATTTGAAGAAATTGCCTGCCTTCGAAGTGGTCGCAGTCAATCAGTGCTCTGGAAATCGACGCGGCCTTTCAAAACCTCACGTCGTCGGCGTCGAATGGGGATACGGCGCCATGGGCTGTGCGCGCTGGAAGGGGGCACGCCTCAAGGACGTGCTCGAGAAGGCAGGCCTGAAGAAAGACGCGATCGAAGTCGCATTCGACGGTGCAGACGGCCCAACAGTCGACAAGACGCCTGACTTCATCAAGAGCATTCCGACATGGAAGGCCATCGAAGAATCAACACTCGTCGCCTACGAAATGAACGGACAACCGCTACCGCATTGGAACGGCTTCCCGGCTCGCATCATCGTGCCGGGCTGGACCGGCACCTACTGGATGAAGCACCTGATTACGATCAACGCACTGACCAAGCCGCAAGGCGGATTCTGGATGAATCCTGCTTATCGCGTTCCGGTGGGCAAATTTCCGCTCAGAGATCGCTTCCTCAGTCAGGAGACCGCGACCACCACGCCAATCACCGAAATGGTGGTGAACTCGCTGATCACGAGCCATCGCGACGGGGCCAAGGTGAAGGCCGGCAGGATCGTTGTCAGCGGCATTGCATGGGATGGCGGCTATGGAATCAGTTCGGTGCAGGTTTCCACCGATGGTGGCAAGACATGGGCCGCGGTTAAGCTCGGACAGGATCTCGGCCGCTTTGCGTTCCGTCCGTGGAGTTTCGACGTCACCGCCAGGAAGGGCAAGAACACTGTGATGGTGAACGCCACCAATAAGCTTGGGCAGAGTCAGACTGCTGAACTCATCTTTAATCCGGCCGGCTACCACAACAACGTGATGCAAAGCATCACGCTGAACGCATAAGGGGGGGTCATGCGGACACTCATCATCGCCGCGGCAGCCGCGTTGATTGCGCTTCCTGTACGCGCCGACGAAAAGCCGGTTCAGTTGAAAAAAGCGCCGGGTCTCGAGCAGGTCGAGGCCAATTGCCAGGCCTGTCATAGTCTCGACTACATCCCGATGAACTCTCCATTTCCGAACGCGGCGCTGTGGGACGCCGAGATCACAAAAATGATCAAGGCTTTCGGTGCGCCAATCGACGACGCTGATGCCAAGGCAATCGCCGACTACCTGAAGAAGAATTACGGCACGTGACCTGG
>Ga0126384_10000248_pt1 | contig 28357 bp, 29 predicted proteins | sample PanSoiMetPlot_36_FD_92543 | JGI IMG/M metagenome (GOLD analysis project Ga0126384, IMG submission 92543) | Tropical forest soil microbial communities from Panama - MetaG Plot_36 | ecosystem: Environmental > Terrestrial > Soil > Tropical forest > Bulk soil | place: Panama | collected 2016-02-17 | reverse complement strand
TTGGGAACCAAATCTCGGCGACTTCGCCCCTCGGCCGGACGACGCACACCAGCTATGACATGTTTGGCGATGTCACTTCGTTTACGGACCCGACTGGGCAAGTCACGCAGTACCACTATGACCGATTGAACCGGCTGGTGGAGATCATCGAACCGGGCGGAGGAAGCACCGCTCGAAGCTATGACCTCGATAACAACCTGCTGACTCAGACGGACGAAAATGGTCGCGTGACGCAGTACACGTACGACGTACAGAACCGGGCGGTCGGGATCACCGACTCGACCGGTCGCACAATCCAGTATGGTTACGACGCCGTCGGCAACGTCACCTCCACGACCGACGGTCGGGGCGCGACCACGTCGATGGCCTACGATGCCCTCAACCGGCTGACCTCGGTGACTGACCCGGCTGGAACCGTCATCTCTGCCGACCTCGACCCCTACGGCAACCCACTTACCGTGCACGACGCGCGCGGCTTCATCTACAGTCAAAGCTATGATGATCGGGATCTGCTCACCAGCCTGAGCGACCCGCTCGGTGACACCACGCGCTTCTCCTATAGTTCCGTCGCCCAAGTGGACTCGAGAACCAACGCGCTTGGCGAGACCACGCGCTACGAGTACGACCGCAGGGAGCGTCCGATGCGGGTGGACTACTCGGACGGTACGGAAATCGATTTTGGCTTCGATCCGGGCGGAAGGATGACCCGAGCCACCAGCGCGCAATCCGACTTCTCGTATACCTACGACGCCGACGACGAATTGACCGCCGTGAGCAATGGTCTTACCGGCGAGACGATACGATACGACTACGACGATCGAGGGCAGCGAAGCACCATGACTGATCCCGACGGAGTCGTGACCCGCTACACCTACGACGAGCGCGCGCTGTTGACGACAATCAACCGGGGCGGCCGGGATGAAGCCCAATTCACCTATGACCCAGCCGGACAACTCACCCAGCGCGTCGATGGCAGTGGAATCATAACCGAATACCACTATACAGGCGCCGACCATCTCGACCTGATTCAGGCGCGCAAGTCTGATGGTTCCACGCTCTTCCGGCAAGGCTTCGAGCGCGACGGCAACTACAACGTGACGCGAATGGAGCAAGAGCTCACGCTGCCGGACGCCAGTCACCAGACCAACATCCTGCATTACATATACGATGACCTTGACCGCCTGGTTCACGAAGAACGCAGAGCCGCGGACGACACCACCATCCTCTCCCGCAGAGACTATGACTACGATCCGAGCGGCAACCGGACGCGCCGGGTGCAAGACGGCGTTACCACGGCGTACGAGTACAACTCTGCCAACCAGCTGTTGAGCGAGACAACCGGCAGCCGGGTGATCACCTATACGTACGACGCGGATGGAAACCTTCTGACCGAACAAACGATGGATGGGCAGCCGCTGTCCTACAGCTATGACCACGAGAATCGCCTGATCGGCATCAGCGGACCCGGCGTGAATGCCAGCTACATCCTAGCGCCCGACGGAAAGCGTCTCGCCAAGACAGTCAATGGGGTGATGACAACGTATGTTTACGATGGTTTGAACGTCATTACGGAGTCTCGTTCCGACCAGACAACCAAGTATTTGTTTGGCCGCGACGCCGACGAAAATTTGTTGAAGGAAGCAAATGGTGACCGCTTTTACTACCATCGAGGTAACGTCAATTCGGTGCTGGGCCTGACCAATGCCAGTCAGGACGTGGTCAACACCTATGACTACGCGGCGTTTGGGGAGCCCCTCTTGGCGACCGAAGGAACTTACAACCCTTATCGATTCACCGGCAGGCAGCTCGAGTCGGAATCAGAACACTACTACTTCAGGGAACGCCTCTACTCGAGCAGGAGCGGCAGGTTTCTCGCCGTTGAGCCTTCACGTGCTGATGCCGTGCGGTCTCTCGAGTTCGGACGCACGCCACGGTCTCTGGAGTTCGGACGCACGCCACGGTCTCTGGAGTTCGGACGCACCCCGCGGCCTCTTGAGTTCGGACGCACCCCGCGGCCTCTTGAATTCGGACGTACTCCGCGGTCTCTGGAGTTCGGGCGCACCCCGCGGCAACTGAGCAACGAGTTGCTGTATCAAGCGCCCCGGCCGATCGGGCTCGATCGACAGGATTTGGAACCCTACGTCTACGCGGGGAACAGCCCCACGAAACGGCGCGACCCCACCGGTGAAATGCCGACTTCGAACGGGAGCATGATCGGAGCCTCCGGCACGCCGAAGTTCCGGTGGTAGCCCGGAAGGTGAAGAGGGAGGGACGCGGCACTCAGACGCTGTTCACTTTCTCGGACCGGATGCTGTTGCTGTGGCACCCCCGGCCGGCCAGCTGACCGGGTTAAAGGGTGACTACAGGGGTGAAGCCCCGGTGACTAAACATGTGTCTCGCATTGTGTTACAAACACGCGCATTTGGCGAACGATTTGTAAAACCGAGACCCCTTCACGACTGTGGGGCACCGCCAATCGGCACGTCGGCCCTCGCAGCGATCTGGCCACCCAGCCCCGGCAATCCAATCGCTTAGCGCCGCACCTCAGGCGAAACCGGATCCGCCTCGGACCGAAGACCAATTCGGTCCCACGGCTTCAAGCCGCCCATCGCTTTCCTGCCGCTGTGGCACGCAAATTCTGCGAGCGAGGCGAGCAGCAGGATCGCGGACAAGCTGGCGAACTTCGATGGGCGCGCGACAGATCGAACCTGGGCACACCGTGCCTGGAGTACAACCGCGCTAGGTAGCGACCGCGCGTTGACACTTCAGCGCTTCGCCGATATCCCAGAATCATGTCGCAGAGCATCGAGGTCATCGTCAACGGCGAGCCGCTTTCGATTCCGACCGGCACCACCGTCCTGGCCTTGTTGCGTCGACTCAACATTCGTTCTCAGCAGGTCGCGGTCGAGGTCAATACCCAGCTCGTCAAAAAGGCGGAGCACGGGGAGCATCAGCTCGCCCGAGGCGACCAGGTCGAAATCGTTACGTTCGTCGGAGGCGGATAAGAGGGAGATGCCATGGAAGACGTACCCTTCAAGATTGCGAACCGAACCTTCAAATCTCGGCTGATCGTCGGCACCGGGAAGTACGCGAGCCACGCGATCATGAAGCAGTGCCACGAGGCTTCCGGCACCGAGCTGGTGACCGTCGCTGTCCGTCGCCTGGACCTCTCCGCTCAGGGGGAGGCAGCGCTACTAAACTGGATCGACCGCAGCAAGATCACCCTGCTTCCGAACACCGCGGGGTGCTACACGGCGGAGGAGGCAATCCGAACCTGCCACCTGGCGGAAGAGCTCGGCCTCACCAAGTGGGTGAAGCTTGAGGTGTTGGGCGATCCCAAGACGCTTTTTCCGGACGTCGAGCAGACCATCAACGCAGCAAAGACTCTCGTCCAACAAGGCTTCACGGTTCTGCCGTACACCAACGACGATCCGATAGCCGCCAAGAAGCTCCAGGACATCGGATGCGCCGCGGTGATGCCGCTCGCCGCTCCAATCGGCTCGGGCCTGGGGATCCGTAACCCACACAACATCCGCCTGATCCTCGAGGGCGCCACCGTGCCAATCATCGTGGATGCGGGCGTCGGGACGGCATCGGACGCGTCGATCGCCATGGAACTGGGCTGCGACGGAGTCCTGATGAACACCGCCATCGCCGGTGCCAAGGAGCCGGTGCGCATGGCCGCGGCCATGAAGAAGGCGGTCGAGGCGGGCAGAGAAGCTTTCCTCGCTGGGCGCATTCCCCGCAAAGCCTACGGGTCCGCATCGAGCCCGATCGAGGGATTGATCCAGTAGTGCCTCCGTCGCTTCCGAGGATCATCGTCATCACCGATTGGGGGATTCCCCGCCCCACCCTGCTGCAGCGGATCCACGCCGCCCTGTCCTTGGGCCCTCGCGTCGCGCTTCAGCATCGCCATCCCGGGGCTCCGATTCGGCTCTTTCTCGAGGAAGCGAGAGCTCTGGCGGATCTGTGCCGAGAGTCTCACAACCCGCTCTTCATCAACGGCCGACTCGACGTCGCGCTGCTCGTGGACGCTCACCTGCACTTGCCCTCTCAAGGCCTGGTTCCTTCGGATGTCCGTGCACACCTGCCCAAGGACCGGTGGATCAGCGCCTCGGTTCACAATCTAGACGAGGCCCGTAAGGCCCAGGGGGCGGACATCGCGCTCATCAGCCCGGTGTTCCCCGCTGGATCGAAGGTGAGCGACGACCGTCCTCCTCTCGGAGTTGAAGGCTTCGGTCGCCTCGCGGCCGCCGTCGATTGCGCGCCTTTCGCGCTGGGAGGCATCGGACCGCAAAGCGCGGCGTCACTTCGCGGCGCGGCCGTGGGTTACGCGGCCGTCTCCGCGGTACTCCAGTCGCCGGATCCTCGGCGGGCCGCTTCGGAAATTCTAGCAAGCGCCTCGCCGACGTAAGTATGAACCTCGGCGACCCGAGCTCCCCAACTTTCTTTGGCGATCAGCTCGGCTCTTCCCGATTTTGCTTCTGGCGCGACCGCGGCGCGGATAGTTTTCCAGCAGATGGAGAACCACCCCGCCGTCGAGCTGCGAGACGTCAGCAAACGGTTTGGCGCACAGTGGGCCCTCGCCAGGGTCAGCTACACGTTGCCTCGCGGCGAGTCCCTGCTGCTCACCGGGCCCAATGGCTCCGGGAAAACCACCCTCCTTCGGCTCATCGCCACCGCTTCCAGTCCCACCGTCGGCGAGCTGCGAGTGCTCGGTTTGGACGCTCGCGCCCAGCGAGAGGAAATCCGACAGCAGGTGGCGCTGCTGTCACACGCCAGCTTCATCTACGAGGACTTGACCGCCCATCAAAACCTCTCCTTGATGTCGCGGCTTTTGGGCATCAAGGACCCGAGGCAGCGAGCGGCTTCCCTCCTCACCGAGGTGGGTTTGCCACCCCACTCTTCCAAACCCATCCGGCAGTTCTCGGCAGGAATGCGCAAGCGACTGGCGATCGCTCGCCTTCTGTTGAAAGCGCCGGCGGTGGCTTTGTTGGACGAGCCGTTCGCGGCCTTGGACCCCGCGGGGATGGCTCAGATGGAACGGATCATTCGCCAGCTCATCACTGGGGGAACGACGATCATTTTGGCCACCCACCAGGTGGAACAAGGGAAGACGCTTTGCAACCTGCGGCTACACCTGCACTCGGGACGAGTAACACCGCCGTGAACGGCAGCCCCCGGATCGGTTTAATTCGCAGCCTCGGGTTGGTGCTTGCGAAGGACATCTTGATCGAGTGGCGCACCCGCGCACGGCTCAACGCCCTGGTCATCTTCGCTTTCGGGACCTTGCTCATCTTTTCCTTCGCGCTCGGCCCCGACACGCAATTGTTGCAGCGCAACGCCGGTGGGTACCTTTGGCTGGCCCTGCTTTTCGCGAGCTTGATGGCGCTCGGCGAATCCTTCCGGATCGAGCGCGAAAATTCTGCGCTGGACGGCCTGCGACTTTTGCCGGTGGACCCCCGCGCGCTCTTTCTGGGCAAGGCGCTTGGCAATGCCGCCGTCTTGGTGGGCCTGGGCTTTGTGCTTGTCCCGGTGATGATCGGCCTGTTCGGAGTCTCCATTTCCTTGGGCTTCGGGCTGTTGGCCGTGACCCTGGTGCTCGGCTGCCTGGCAATCAGCGCGCCGGGTACGCTTTATTCCGCGGTGGCCAGTAACGCCCGGGCGCGGGACGTCCTCTTACCATTGCTGCTGTTTCCGCTGATCATTCCAGCGCTGCTGGCGGCGGTGAAGGCGACCACCGTGGTATTGCAAGGGGACCCAATGTCGCAGCTTCGTTCATGGTTTGGGCTACTGGTTGGATTCAACTTGGTTTACTGGGGCCTGGGAATTGCACTATTCCCGCTTGTTATCGAGGACTAGCGAATGGCCAACCGAGTGCGGTGGGCGTTTTTTCTTGTCGCCATAGCAATGTTGTGCGTTGGGTCCTGGCTGGCCCTGTCCTGGGCTCCACCCGACCGGGAAATGGGCGACGTGCAACGAATCATGTACGTGCACGTCCCTCAGTTGTGGATGGCGCTGCTCGGGATGACCTTGAACTTTGCCTGCTCGGTCATCTACCTGTTTCGAAAGAGCTGGAAGACGGATTCGCTGGCCGAGGCGTCGGCCGAGGTCGGAGTAGTGTTTGGCGCGGTGGGCATCGCCTTAGGTTCCATCTGGGGGCGGCCCACCTGGGGCGTTTGGTGGGCTTGGGATCCGCGGCTAACCACAGCGGCCATTTTGCTGGTCGCGTACTGCGGCTATCTGGCCCTACGGCGCTTCGTAGACGACCCCGAGCGGCGGGCGATCTGGTCGGCGGTCACGGCCATCGTCGCGTACGTCGATGTGCCGCTCATCTGGTACTCGGTCCAATGGTGGCGAAGCCTGCACCAAGTCCAGTCCTCGCCGAGGACCGTGGATCCGCAGATGGTGCTGGTGCTGCGGTGGCAGTCCTTTGCCTTCCTCGCCTTGATGGTGTTTTACATCTGGACGCGCTACCAGATTGCGATGGCTTCACGCCGCCGCGAGCTGGCCATGCCCGAGGAGCTCACCACGCCAGCTCCAATGCCAACCAGCGAGGTTGCCCGATGACCGTGCTGAATTTTCTCGAAGCCTTGGTGGAGGGCGCTTCCACGGCCGAGCGGGTGGGGGCCGGCAGAATCGTGGGCGGGTGGGAGTACGTCTGGGCCGCCTACGGAATCACCTGGGCGGCCATCGTTGTTTACACCATCTCCTTATGGCTGCGCGGTCGCAGCGCCCAAGAAGCCGAGGACTCGAGATGAAAGCAGCCGTGAGAAACCGCTTGATCGCCGTTGTCGCCCTCCTCGTGGCTGGGGGCGGGTTGGCGTTCATCGCCTTCGGAAACCTCGGGCAAAACCTGGTTTTCTATTGGAGTCCGGGCGAGATGCTCTCCAAAGGGAGCTCCGCGTACGGTCCCACCATTCGTTTGGGCGGGGTCGTCAAGCTGGGCAGCCTTCAGTGGGAAGCTCAGCATACTCGCCTGCAGTTTCGGGTCGCCGACAGCAAGGATCCCAACGCCGCCTCGGTGCTGGTCAGCTCCACCGAGGTCCCTCCTCAAATGTTTCGCGAGGGCATCGGCGTGGTCGTCGAAGGGACCTTCGACAAGAGCCAGGTCTTCACCTCCAACCGGCTGATGGTGAACCACTCCAACGAGTACCGCCCGCCCAAGGAAGGCGAGAAAGAACATCAGTGGAAGAACACCGTCAGTGAGGGATCCAGCCCAACCGCGAGGAACCAGTGAACTCCACCCTGGGATACGGGCTGATTCTCGCTGGCCTGGCTTGCGCCACCTTCGGTGCGGTGGTGGGCATTGCCACCGGGATGGCCGGGCGCATCTCCGGACTGGCCTGGGTGCGCCGAGCGGTGCTTGGATTTTTCGTCTGCATGGTGGCGGCGAATCTGCTGATGGTCTTCGCGTTGCTCAGCCATGACTTTTCGGTGAAGTACGTGGCGCACGTTGGCAGCCGCTCGACGCCGACCGTCTTCACCATCGTTTCGCTCTGGTCGGCCCTGGAGGGCTCGATCCTCTTCTGGGGCGCGATTCTGGGCGCCTACGTGCTCGCGTTCTCGATCGCGTTTCGCAAGGAACAGTCGCGCTACGTATCGCTGGCCTTGGGAATGATGCTGGCGGTCGGCGTCTTCTTTGCGTTTCTCATCGCGGGGCCGGCGAATCCGTGGACGCCGATGTCACCGGTTCCCCTGGACGGACCCGGGCCGAATCCGCTGCTTCAAAACCACATCCTGATGGTGATCCACCCGCCGATGCTCTACTGCGGCTACGTCGGGATGGTCGTGCCATTCGGGATCGCGACCGCGGCCCTTCTCGGAGGTCAGCTCGGCGAAGCCTGGACCGGCTCTTTGCGCCGCTGGACCTTGATCCCGTGGACCTTCCTCTCGGTCGGAATCATCCTCGGCTCCTGGTGGGCCTACGCCGTGTTGGGTTGGGGCGGCTACTGGGCGTGGGATCCGGTCGAAAACGCGTCGTTTCTGCCTTGGCTCACGGCGACCGCCTTCATTCACTCGACGATGGTGCACGAGCGGCGCAAGACGCTGAAGTTGTGGACGCTAAGCCTGGTTCTGGCCACCTTCCTGCTCACCATCCTCGGGACGTTCATGACCCGAAGTGGAATCTTCAACTCGGTGCACTCCTTCACCCAGTCCGATATCGGTCCAACCTTCCTCACCTTCATTGCGATGCTGCTCGTATTCTCGATCGCGCTTCTATCCGCTCGAGGGCATCTGCTGATTCCGGAAGGGCAGATCCAATCTCCCCTCTCGCGCGAGTCGGCGATCCTCGTGAACAATCTGCTCTTCGTCGGCGTGACGTTCACCGTCCTGTTAGGAACTCTGTTCCCCTTGGTCACCGAAGCCGTGAAGGGCGTGCGCATCAGCGTTGGGGAGCCGTATTTCAACAAGATGTCGGTGCCCGGTGGCCTTGCGATCCTGTTTCTCATGGGCGTGGGCCCGGCTCTGCCTTGGGGACAGGCAGATAGAAAGCTCATCGGCAAGCAGCTGCTGATTCCTCTGGCAACCGCGGCCGTGGTGCTCGTCGCTTGTCTTGCCCTCGGACTGCGGGGAATCCTACCGCTGCTCACCTTCGCGCTGGGGGGCTTCGTCGCCGCCATCAACATCCGCGAGCTGGTGGTCCCGGCGAAGATCCGAATTTCGCAGCACCGAGAGGCCCTCTGGACCGCTCTCTTTCGCAGCGCCAGCCGAGCCCGCCGACGCTTCGGCGGATACGTGATTCACCTCGGGATGGTGCTAATCCTCGTCGCCATCGCGGCATCCCAGTCGTACGTCACCCGCACCAGCGGCACCGTTCGCATTGGCTCCGCGTTGAAGGTCGGGGACTACCGGGTGAAGCTGTTGGGTTTTGACGAGGGCGCAGAGCCGCATCGCCGCTGGAAGGCCGCGAGGATGGAGTTGGTGGGTTCCGGCGAAGTGCTGCGGCCTCGAATGAATTTCTTCGAGCGCAGCACGGATCCGATTGGAACGCCGGCGGTCAAGTCCACACCCCTGGGGGACCTCTATCTCTCTTTGATGGCGCTGTCGGAAGACGGCCAGAGCGCCACCCTGAATGCCTGGGTGTTTCCGCTGGTGGGATGGATCTGGTGGAGCATTCCGATCCTCGTCGCCGGCGCGTTGATCGCCCTGTGGCCGCAGCGGCAGTCTCGTCGAGCCTTGGCGCCCGCGGTCGGCGCGGCGGCGAGCTCTAGCAGCAATCTTCGGGAGACTGCATGAGCTGGCGGTGGAGTGTTCTGATCGCGGCCGCGGCTTGTGCGGCCCTGGTAGTGATATTGGCCAAGGGCTTCGGAAAGGATCCCCACGAGGTCCCCTTCATGCTCGCCGGAAAACCCGCCCCGGCGTTTTCGCTGCAAAAGCTGGACGGCACCGGAAAAATCACCCTCGCCGAGCTCAAGGGCCGTCCGGTGGTCATCAACTTCTGGGCAACGTGGTGCGGGCCGTGCAAAGTCGAGCATCCGGTGCTGGACTGGGGTTATCGGCAATACGCGCGCCAGGCGGAATTTCTGGGCGTGGTGTTCGAAGACACCGTCGATAACGCTCGGAGCTTTCTGCAAATGAGCCCTACCCCGTTCCCGCAACTGGTGGATCCACAGTCGCAAATCGCGGTGGACTACGGGGTGGCCGGCGTTCCGGAGACCTACTTCATCGACGCCCAGGGCGTGATTCGCGGCAAGCACGTGGGGCCCCTCAGTCCCGACGCGCTCACCGCCCGGATCAAGGATCTGGTGCAACCCGTCGCCCAGGCGAGGTGATCCATGGGCAGCGTTCTTCCGCTCGCGATCTTGCTCTCCACCGCGCTCGGTGATTTTGCTCCCCAGCAGGCCGGAAGCGAGCCGCTGGAGCCCGCGCTGGAAGCACGGGTCCAGAAGCTCGGAAAACAGCTCCGCTGCGCGGTTTGCCAGGGGCTGTCGATCTCCGACTCCCCGGCTTCGATGGCGCGCGCTCAGCTCGACAAGGTCCGATCGATGGTCGCCGAGGGGAAGAGCGACGAGGAGATCCGCGCCTATTTCGTGGAGCGATACGGAGAATGGGTGCTGCTGCAGCCCGAAGCACACGGAATCAATTGGTTGGTCTGGCTGGGGCCGGTGGCTCTCTTGTTGATTGGCTTTGTGGTAATCGCCCGTCAAATCCAAAAAAAGCCCGCCGCCGCTCCGGAAGCAAACGCCGAACAACAGTCGAAGCGGCCAGCGCACGCTCAGGGGGATGATGACGAGTACCTGGCGCGAGTTCGCGCGGAGCTCGAGCGTTGAGCCAGACCAACTGGCTGCCGGGGGTCATCGTGTTAGCAATCGCGCTCGGGGGCGGGCTCCTGGCGCTCTTCACGCTGTGGCGGAGACGGGAAGCTCCGGGGGCACGGGCCGAGCGAATCGCCGAGCTCGACGACCAGGCACATCGGCTGATGGATCAACTCCGGGAGCTGAACGCCGATCGGCATCAGCTGACGGACGAGCAATTCGCTCAGGAGAAGTATCGGCTGGAGACCGCGGCAGCCGCGGCCCTCCGGCAGAAAGACGAGATCGCCGCCAAGGGGCATCCGAAGCTTTCGCCGCAGCCGGGAGCTCCGGCGAAACCCGCACCCTCAGCGCCCCCAGGCTTGCTTTCGCAGCATCCCCAGCTCAAAGGCGCTCTCTGGGGCGGCGGGATTGTTCTTTTCTTCGTTGCCCTCGGCCTGTTTCTGACCCAGGAGCAGAAACCTCGCACCGAGGGGCGCGAGGCGACCGGCAAGGCTCCTGGCACGGGCGAACCAGAGCGCCAAGAAGGTCCGGAGCTCAAAGCCGCGCTGGATGGGCTGCAGCAGCACCCGAAAGATCCGGACGCGGCCATTGCCGCCGCTCACGAGCTGATCAACGTGCAGGATTGGTCGCAGGCGAGTCAGCTCACCGAACGAGCGGCAGGACAGGTGCCGTTCAACCTCGAAAATCGCATCCACCGGGCGTTTCTCAAGGCGCCCCAGGGAAACGCCAAGCAGTCCCTCTCAGAGCTGGAGCACCTTTTCGAAACCTATCCAGACTCGTACGAGGCGCTGCTCTACCATGGTGCCGTCGAGTTGCAGACCGGCAATCCGCGAGCGGCTCTGGCGAGCTTCGAGCGCTATGCGGTGGAAGCTCCACCCAACCAGCAACCGCCGATGCTTCAGCAAGGCATCGCGATGCTGCGCAAGCAGTTAGGCCTCTAAGAAGCTCAGGCCTGCACGCGACGTCGGCCAACCGGCTCGTCGATGCTACCGCTTTGAAAAGGGCTTGAGCTTGGCGGCGGCGGTGGGATGCTTGGCGCATGCCTGAACCCGCGTACTGGCTGATCAAGAGTGAACCGGGCGTCTATCCCTACTCTCAACTCGAGAAGGAGCGGCGAACCGCGTGGACCGGCGTTCGCAACTTCGAGGCGCGCAACAACATCCGAAAGATGAAACCGGGGGATCTGGCCCTCTACTACCACTCGGGGGAAGGCAAGGAGATCGTCGGGGTCGCCAGGGTGGTCACCGACGCGGGCCCGGATCCCACGGCGCCCAAGGAAGATTGGGCCTCGGTGGACGTTGAACCCGTGATGGCATTTGGCAGCCCGATATCTTTGGCGCAGATCAAGGCAGACAAGGCGTTCTCTGACTTCCCGCTCGTTACCCGATCCCGACTGTCGGTCGTTCCCGTCGACTCCAAGCACTTCAAGCGAATCCTGCAGCTGGCGAAGGCAACGCTGCCGTGACGCTGATTCGGAGCGCCGCGCTCCTTTTCATCGGCGCGGCGACCGCCGAGTGCGGATACCGTTTCGCCGCGGGAGGGGCGCCGCTGCCCGAGGGCATTCGCGAGGTTTACGCCCCGGTGTTTGTCAACCGCACCGGAAGCAATCCGATCACTCGCTTGGGCGAAACCTACCGGGCGGCCAATGAGCCGGGGGTCGAGGCGATTTTCACGCAGGCGTTTCGGGAGCAGCTGCTGAGGGCCGGCGTCGCTGGGGGCCCGAACTGCGAAGCCCGAGTGGAGGGCGAAGTTCTGGGAGTCGACAGCGGCCCGACCGTCCTCAGCGTCACCGGCACCCTGGCGAGCTATCGCGTTTCGGCGCGGGTGCGGCTGCGCCTGGTGAGGAATGGACGGCAGCTGTCGACAGCCGACGTCGTCGGGTACGAGGATTTCGTGCCCAGCCGCCAAGTGCTGCAGCAGCCGGATGCCTCGATGCCAGCTCTCATTCAGGGAGACGTGCTGCTCACCGAAGCTAACCGGATGTCAGCCATCAAGCGATTGGCGGAAACGATGATGCGGGACGGTTACGACCGCTTGGCGACAGGCTGGTAGCGCTCTCAGAGCGAGCAGGTGCCGGGCTCAATCTGTCCGGGCTCGACGCGCTCTTTGAGCTGCTCGATTTCCTCGGTGGAGAGCGAAACTTGCCGCACCGTTCCGTTCGCCATCACCCCGACCGCAGCGATCGTCTGGGAGGCACCGTCGAGCCCGTCCATCTGCGACGCCACCGTCGCTTCCAGCTCGGACCGCTGGCTGGGAGTGAGCTCGGCGAGCGCCGCGCCCGATTTGGTCTCCCGGTTGGTGAAGAAGTCGCGGCTCACCACCGTCGACTTGCGATACAAGAAGTCGTCCCCCTTGAAGACCAGCAACAACAATTGCACTGGCGCGGTCACCACGTCGCCGACAAGGGCGAACGGCAAGATCGCCACTCCGGTGGCGACGTGATTTTGGTGCACCGGTTTGTGGTTGTAATCGCCGAAATAGTAGTGCTCGGTCCACTGCGAAAACGCACACCCGGACAAATGAAGAGCCATCGCCAGACAGGTCGTGAAGGCAATCGTCTTCATACCATTTCTCATCGGCATTTCCCGCTCCTGGAAATCGTGCCCCGCGCCAAAAGCTTACCGTCCGGCGCAAAACCCCCTCAAGGTACCAGGTTCGCTCCGCTGTGCTCCGCGGGGCACCAGGGTGGGAGATCCGGTGAGAACTTTGCCGAGCTGCGAGGGTCGACGATCCCGCTGTCTTTGATTTTGTAGAGCAGCGCGTTGTAGCTGATCTTCAGCTCGCTGGCCGCCTTGCGCTCGTTCCAGGCGGTGCGCTGAAGCATCACGGCACCATCTTCAGGCGGCGCTCGACGGTGGATCGGTCCAGCCGATGCTTGAACGCTTTCTGGCCCTCCACGAACACCACCGGGATGTCGTACCGAAACCTCTGGTACAGCACCGGGTCCGACTCGATGTTGACCTCCACCAACTCGAAAGGAAGGTGGGCGCGCACCTCCTCCAGTATCCGTTTGGCTTCGTCGCACAAGGGGCAGTCGGGTTTGGAGTAGATCTCGACTCTCATGCGCGGCAAGATTTACCCCAAATGCGGAGTTTGACAGGTGATTTTTCGACGATGCCCCTGAGGGACATCGTCCTCTACCTGGGCAACAAGCGCGCCAGCGGCCACCTCGACGTCGAGCGCGATCAACTCCGCAAGCGGCTGCAAATCCAAAACGGCTCGATCATCAACGCCAGCTCCAACCAACCGCGCGAGTACCTTGGCCAGATCCTGATCAACCTCGGCTATCTCACCGAGGACCAATTCAACAAAGCCTTCGAGACTCAGAAGGAGACCAAGGTCTTCCTCGGGAAAATCCTTTCGATGATCGGGCTGGTCTCCGAGCCAGTGGTCCTGGACGCCTTGAACCTCAAGTTTCGAGAGACGCTGCTTGAGGCGTTGCAGTGGGATCGCGGCCAGTTCAGCTTCGATCCGTCCTCGCCGCCGCAGTACCTCGACGGCCTGGAAGTTCAGATCGATCTGCTCGATCTCCACAAGGAAGGACAATTCCGGCACGCCGCCTGGCAGACCATCCGCTCCGTATTTCCTCACGGGAAGATTCGCCTCGAGCTGGTGGAAAGCAAGTTGCCGGTGGAACCCAGCCCGGACAGCTTAGAGGCGAGGATGATCTCCTTGATCCGCGAAGAAGCGACGATCGAGGAGATGACCTTGGCGCTGCACGCGACCGACTTCTTCCTCTACCAGCGGCTCTACGCGCTCCACCGCCTGGACGCGATCAAGGTCCACATCGAAGAGGAGAAGCCGGCAGCGCCGAGTCCGGAACCGGACCGCAGCGGTCCCCAACTGGTGCGCCAGGCCCGGATGTGGCTGGAGATGGGCAACGTCCGCGACGCGGAGGTTCTCGCCCGAAAGGCCCACGAGCTGTTTCAGACCCAGGAGACCTCGGAGCTGCTGCGGCTCACCGAAAGCGCGCTGCTAGCGAAGCTTAGGCGCGAGCTCACCGACAACGCACACGTCCCTTCGCTTTTGATCCCCACTTCGAAGCTGCGAACCCTGGAGCTGTCCGCGCCGGAGAAGTATCTGCTTTCGCGCATCGACGGCGCGCGCGAGGTCTCGGCGATCGTCCGGGTGTCGCCGCTTCAGGAGCTGGAGGCGCTCAAGTTCTTTCAGCGCTTCGCGGAGCAGGGCCTGGTGAAGCTCGAAAAGAAGAACGGCCACTAGTCTTCAAGGGCCGCGGGCCAGTTGCCCCGGGCGACTGGCGAGCGCAATTCGCAGCGCCTCTCGCCCCAGCCAGGTACCGCGGATCCTCCACTTCTGGTCGTTGACCACCACCGCGGCGACCGCCACCTCGGGGCCGGCGATCGGAGCAAAGCCCACGAACCACGAGTAATCGCGGTACGGATTGTGATCCGCGAGGCAGCCGGTCTTCCCTGCCGCGCCCTCGATCTGAAAACCGCGTTGCCGGAAGATGCGCCGGGCGGTGCCCTCGACGATGGTGTCCGCCATCATCCTCGCCAGGGTCTCGGCATTGTCTCGGCTGATCACCTGAGTGGCCTCGCCGCTCTCCCCCTCGAACAGGACCGGCGGTCGCCACATGCCTCCGTTCGCGGCGATCGCCGCGATCCCAGCGGCGTGCAGCGGGGAAAGAAACACGTCTCCAAACCCGGAGCCGGCGTTGGCCAGCCCGAGCGGATCTTCCGGGATCGAGGCCAGCGACGGATCGGTGGGGATCGGAAAGGCGATCGGCCGGTTGAAGAAGAATTCCCCCGCCCGGGCCTTGAGCTGTTCCTGGGTCAGATGTTTCTGCGTCATCTTGGCGAACACCACGTTGGCGCTCTTCGCCAGCGCCGTCTCGAGCGAGTAGCAGGTTTGATCCCGCCCCGAGTCGGTGAGCAGCTTCTCCGAGATTCTCCGCTTGCCCCCGTGGAAGCATTCGGAGTCCGCTGGCTTGACTCCCGCATCGAGGAGGGCCGAGGCGGTGACGATCTTGAAGATCGACGCCGCGGGGTAGATCGCCTTGGTGGTGAGGCCGCGCATCTTCGGATCCCGCGCCGAGTGCTCGGCCATCGCCAACACTTTCCCGGTGGCCGGCTCCAGGACCACCACCGCCGCGTACGGCGTCTGGTAGTCGCGAAGGATCCGAACCAGGCGCTCTTGAAGTTGCGCATCGACCGTTAGGGTCCGCATCGCTCCGTCCCACTCCAGGTGGAACCGTCCGTCGGGTCCCATGACCGCCCGCGACAGCAGATCCTCGGTCTGGCTGAGCGGTTTGGCGCTGGTCAGCGGCGGCGCGCGCACTCGGCTCGGGGCGATGGGCAACTCGGGCTCGGGTGAAATCGGCGGGCTCTCCGGCAGATCCTCGAGAGCCGCCGGATCCGCCACTTCGCGATCCAGGCTGGCCAGGGGCGAAGAAGCGGCGGTGCTGAAAAGCGGGAGCGCGAGGAAGAGGTTCAGCCGAATTCTTCGAAACAGCGAGGCAGAAGGAGCAATCGCCGAGGTGAGCACGCTTGCGCGGATGTTATCGGGTTTTTGACCGGAATCAATTTCCAGCCAGGTCGGTCAGCGGATAGCGCGGCCGGTTCGCTGAAGCTCGTCGATCTCGTCGAGGAGGTCCTCCGCCCAGAAGCGGATGTAGGTTCCTTGCTCATCTACGTCGCCGCGGGCTTGTTCCAAAATCTCACGGCCGCGAATCGAGCCGATGCGCACCAGCGCCTCCGCCACGCCATACCTCACCCACTTGTCGGCGTCTTCGAGCAGTGGAGCGATGATCTCCACCGCCCGCTGCCCGATCGCCATCGCCAGCGCCGCGGCGGCTTGGCCTCGAATCGATGGAAGTGGGTCCGCCAGCATCACGGTAAACGAGGATTCCAGGTCCTCGCCTCCGATCTTCCCCAAGGCACGAAGTGCTCGCGCCCGCACCGCCTCGCCACCCGCCTGCGCCGATTCCAAGAGCGCGGGCTTGACCGGTTCTCCCCAGTCCACCAGCGCCTTCTCCGCCGCAATCGCCACCGCTCCCCGGTTCTCGGTGTCCGCCAGCGCGTCGACCACCGGCGCGATCGCCTTGGGGCTGCGCAGCTTCGCCAGTGCGTGCACCGCATGAATTCGCACCGCGGGATTCGCGTGTTGCAAGGCACCGATGAGGGGGGCCACCGACTGTTCGCCCAGGGACACCAGCCGCGCTTCCGCGTCGGCGCGCCACGACTGGTTGTCGGAGGTCAGACGCGAAATCAGCACCTCGGGGCGCACCGGTTCGGTCATGGTGTGTCCGCTCTAATGGACAACGTCTTGGTACCACCTTTCACGATGCTTCACCTACACCCTCGGGCCCGATCCTTGCCTCGGCGGGAGGGACTTTGTTATTGCTTTTCGCACCGGCGTCCCACGAAAACTCCACTGCAGAAGGGGGAGAAGCGACATGAAACCGAATTGGCTCGTCGTACTGTTGGTGGGAGTCATCCTAGGGCTGAGCGTCACCAAGCTCGCCTGTAATACCTCCCGCGATTCGGCGACCAAGCCCTCTTCCACCACCCAACCAACGGCCGCCAACGCGCAGGCAATGGAGGCCAGCCTCGCGGTCAAATCCACCGAGTTTCCGGCGGGCACCTTCGATGGGATGAGCGAGAGCCAAAAGTACGCTGCGCTCAAGGTCCTCAACGACAACGAGTGCACCTGCGGCTGTGAGAAGGGCTCGCTGGCCAATTGTGCCGCCCACGATCCGAGCTGCCCCAACTCTCCTCAAAAACTGAAACAGGCGGTGGAGCTGGCCAAGACCGGTAAAACGGCAGCCCAGATCCAGGCCGAGATGTTCGGGGCCATTCCCGCGAAATCGGCGACGGCAGCTCGCCCCACTGAGGCCACCATCTACCGCGTCCCGATCGAGGGATCCCCGGTCCAGGGCAAGCTCACCGCCCTGGTCACGATGGTCGAATTTTCCGACTACCAGTGCCCCTTCTGCAGCCGCGCGAACGGCACGGTGCAACAGCTGGAGCAGGAGTACGGGGACAAGCTGCGGGTGGTGATGAAGCAAAATCCCCTTCCCTTCCACGAGCACGCCAAAAGCGCCTCCTTGGCGGCCTTGGCCGCGGGCCAGCAGAACAAGTACTGGGAGATGCACGAGAAGCTCTTCCGCAACCAGAGCGCCTTGGACGACGTGAGCCTCTCTCGCTACGCGGAGCAGCTCGGGCTCAACCTCGCCAAGTGGAAGGAGGCGATGAACAGCCCCAAGCTCGAGGAGATCATCAAGAAGGATCAGGCGCTCGCCGCTTCCCTGGGCGCGAACGGAACCCCAGCGTTCTTCATCAACGGAAGAAAGATTGCCGGCGCGCAGCCGATCGACGCCTTCAAGCGCGTGATCGACGAGGAGCTGGCCAAGGCCCAGGAGCTGGTCAAGAGCGGGGTCAAACCGGATGCGGTGTACGCGAAGGTGATGGAGACCGCGATCTCGCGCCCGGTGGCGCCCCCGCCTCCAACTGCCCCACCGCCCCCGACCACGGCGCGGAAGATCGACATTCCGCAGGACGCGCCGATCAAAGGACCGAAGACCGCCAAGGTGACGATCGTGGAATGGTCGGACTTTCAATGCCCCTTCTGCAGCCGGGCGATGCCGACCCTGAAACAGATCGAGGAGACCTACCCCAAGGAGGTTCGGGTGGTTTTCCGTCATCAGCCGCTTCCCTTCCACAACAACGCCAAGCTGGCCGCCGAGGCGTCGATGGCAGCCAACGAACAGGGCAAGTTCTGGCAGTACCATGACATGCTGTTCGCGCATCAGCAGGCGCTGGATCGAGCCTCGCTGGAGAACTACGCGAGCGAGCTCAAGCTCAACCTGACAAAGTTCAAGGCCGCGCTGGACAGCGGAAAGTTCCGCGCCCGCGTCGAGAGCGACATGGCGGCGGGTTCGGCGGCGGGAGCCAACGGAACTCCGACGTTCTTCATCAACGGGCGGCAGCTGGTGGGCGCCCAGCCGTTTCCAAATTTCAAGGCGGTCATCGACGAGGAGATCGGCAAGGCCAACAAGCTGATCGCCTCCGGCGTCAAGCCGGACAAGGTGTACGAGAAGCTGATGGCCGAGGCCGCGGCGGCGCCCCCGCCGGCTCCCCCTCGCGCGCCCGGAGCGCCCGCCGCGCCCCCGCCGGTTCAAAATGTCACCGTCGGTTCCGCCCCGGTGAAGGGTTCGCCGAACGCGCCGGTGACGATCGTCGAGTTCTCCGACTTCCAATGTCCCTTCTGCAGCCGCGCGGTTCCCACCCTGAAGCAGATTGAAAGCGAGTACCCGGACAAAGTGCGGGTGGCGTTCAAGAACCAGCCGCTTCCCTTCCACCAAAACGCCCGGTTGGCGGCGCAGGCGGCGATGGCGGCCAACGAGCAGGGCAAGTTCTGGGAGTACCACGACAAGCTGTTCGCCAATCAGCAGGCGCTCGACCGTTCCTCGCTGGAACGCTACGCGCAGGAGGTCGGCCTAGACCTGGGCAGGTTCCGGGCCGCGCTCGACTCGAACAAGTTCGACGCTCAGATCTCCGCGGACGCCGCCGAAGGCACCCGGCTCGGCGCCAGCGGCACCCCCACCTTCTTCATCAACGGACGGCAGCTCGTCGGCGCGCAGCCCTACGCCAGCTTCAAGCAGATCATCGACGAAGAGCTGCGAAAGAGCGGCCGCTAGCTGACGGCGATCGCGTCGATCTCCAGCTTCGCGCCCTTGGGCAACCCGGCCGCTTGGAAAGTGGATCGGGCCGGCGGCGGGGCCTCGAAGTAGCGGCCATACACCTCATTGACGGTGGCAAAGTCCTTGAGGTCCGCGAGGTAGATGGCGCAGCGAACCACGTGGCCGAAGTTGAGCCCTGCCGCCGCGAGCACCGCCTTGAGATTTTCCATCACCCGCTGCGTCTGAACGGCGGCATCGCCCGCCACCAACTCCCCGGTGCGCGGGTCGATCGGGATCTGCCCCGACAAGAAGGTCAGCGCACCGGCCGGGACCTGCACCGCCTGGGAATAGGGGCCGATGGCATTCGGCGCTCCCTGGGAATGAAACGCTCTTCGCGGCATCGATCTGCTCCTTGGGTTAGATTCGCTCCACCGAATAAACACCTTGAAGTCGCTCGATGGTGCGCATCAGTTCGGTGAGCTGCTTGAGGTCGGAGATGTTGACCTCGAAGGTGTTGACCGCTCGATCATCTCCGGTGGCTCGGCAATTGGCCTGTGAAATGTTGACGCCCTTCTTGGAGAAGGTGTTGGAGATGTCCGCCAGCAGGCCGGGGCGGTCCGCGGTGAGTACCCGCAAGGTGACCGGGCGCTTGAAGTCGCCCTTGACGTCCCATTGAACGTCGATCCGCCGCTCCGGGTCGGTGGCCAGGGCCCTTTCGCAGCCCACGTGGTGCACCGTCACCCCGCGGCCGCGGGTAATGAAACCGGCGATCGGATCTCCGGGCACCGGATTGCAGCAGCGGCCGAACCGGACCAGGACGTCGTCGACCCCGCCGATCTGCACCCCGCTGTGGCTGGGGCGGCCGACCAGCTTCTTGGCCATCTCGGCCACCCGGTTGAGGCCGCTCGGCTTGGCGACGCCGGCCGGAGGCGTCGCCCCCGAAGCTCCGTCCTTGGCGGCCCGCTCCTCGGTCTCGGCCAGCTTTTCCGGGGTGACGAGGCGCTGAATCAACTGATGGGGCGCGAGCTTTCCGTAGCCGAGCGCCACCATCATGTCGTCCTCGGTGCGGTATCCCAATTCGTTGCCCAATTCCTTGAGTCCGCCGTTCTTGAGCATCTTGCTGAAGTTGAGCGAAAAGCGGCGAAACTCCCGATCCGCCAGCTCGCGCCCCAGCTGCAGGCTCTTCTCGCGCTGCTGCTGCCTGATGAACGCTCGGATCTTCTGTTGCGCCCGGCTGGTCTTGACGAAGGTCAGCCAGTCCTTCGAGGGATGCGCCTGGGGGCTGGTCAAGATCTCCACTTGGTCGCCGTTTTTAAGCTTGTAGCGCAACGGGACGATCTTCCCGTTCACCTTGGCACCGACGCACCGCGAGCCGATGTCCGAGTGAATCGCGAACGCGAAGTCCACCGGGGAGGCCCCGCGCGGGAGGCTCTTGACGTCGCCCTTGGGGGTGAAGACGAACACCTCTTCGGCGAAGAGATCGACCTTGACCGTCTCCAGAAACTCCTTCGGGTCTTTGAGGTCCTGCTGCCACTCCATCAGCTGCCGCAGCCAGGCGAACTTCTCGTCGTCCTTGGAGATGATCGACTTGCCTTCCTTGTAGGCCCAGTGGGCGGCGATCCCTTCCTCGGCGATCTTGTGCATCTCCTCGGTCCGGATTTGCACCTCCACGCGCTCGCTCATCGGCCCAATCACCGTGGTGTGCAGCGACTGGTACATGTTCGGCTTGGGAATCGCGATGAAGTCCTTAAACCGCCCGGGCACCGGCTTCCAGAGCTGGTGGATCAACCCCAGCGCCTCGTAGCACGAGGGGACGGTCGGCATGACCAGCCGAAAGGCGATCACGTCGTGGATCTGATCGAAGTCGATCCCCTGGGCGCGCATCTTCTTGTAGATGGAGTAGAGGTGCTTGAACCGGCCGGAAACTCGCCCGGTCAGGTTCCGCTCCCGGAGCTTGGCCTCGATGAGATGAACCACGTCCTCGATGTACTGAACCCGCTCCTTGCGGCGAATGTTGACCTTCTCGAGCAGATCCGTGAAGTCCTGCGGCTTGAGGTAGCGCAGCGAAAGGTCCTCGAGCTCGGTCTTAATCCAGCTGATTCCGAGGCGGTGCGCCAGCGGCGCGTAGATGTCCAAGGTCTCCTGGGCGATCCGCTGCTGCTTTTCCTCCGGCATGTGCTGAAGGGTCCGCATGTTGTGCGTCCGGTCGGCCAGCTTCACCAGGATCACCCGGATGTCCTGGGCCATGGCGATGATCATCTTCCGAAAGTTTTCCGCCTGCTTCTCTTCCTGCGACGGGGCCGCCGAAGCGGAGAACTTCGACAGCTTGGTTACCCCGTCGACGAGCTGGGCGATCTCCGGCCCGAACAGCTCGGAGAGCTCCTCCGGCGTGGCCAGGGTGTCTTCGATGGTGTCATGGAGCAGCCCGGTGACGATCGACGCCTCGTCCAGCTTGAGCTGCGCGAGCAAGCCGGCGACTTCGAGCGGGTGAATCAGGTAAGGCTCACCCGAGTTCCGAAGCTGACCCTGATGTACCTTTGCGGAGTACACATACGCTTTTTTGATCAGGTCCAGGTCGGGATCGGGATGGTAGGAGGCTACCCGTTCGAGGATGTCGTTCAGCCGAATCATCAGCTGTCCTCAATCGTAACTGGGCGATCCGAGAGGGGCAAATGGCGCCGTCGGCAGGGTATCCTACGCCAGGCACTCGGGGTAAGCGGACCTGAGCGTCAAATTTTTCTAAGCGCGCAAGTCAGCCCAGGTGATTTCGTTGACCGGGTGTTTTGGGTACCCGTAACATCCGGCTAAATCATGTCGACGGCGCTGTTTTCGCGCTTGGCCATAGTCTGCCCGGGGTGCGATCAACTCAACCCCGCAGGCGCTTCTCGGTGTACCGGCTGTGGCGCAGACCTCTTCGGACCGGCCGAGGATACCGTCGAGCCCGGCCAAGGCGCTCCCCCGCAATCCATCCCGCCGTCGACGCCCATCCCCCCGGGGGGCATTCGCCGGCGGCAAATTCCAGTTCTCGAGCACCACGAGTCCTCCGCCACCGTAGCTCAGACGCCGATCCCGTTAAAAAACAAGGTCCATCCAGCGGGTTCGCCGTTCGTGCTCACGGTGGTGTCCGGCCCCAGAAAGGGCGAGCGGTTTCGCCTCGCTCCCCACACCGTCATCGGGCGGACCCGGGGAACATTGCTGGTGCCCGAGGATCCCTTCATCTCGCCTCAACACGCGACGCTCTGGGTTCGCGACGGGCGCCTGCACTTGCGCGACGAGGCCAGCGCTTCCGGCGTCTTCGTCAGCGTGGCCACCCAGGAGCTGGTCGTTCCAGGCGGGTACTTTTGCCTCGGCGACCGGCTGTTTCGCTACCTCGGCGCGCTGCCTCCCGCCGCCATCTCTCCGGCCGGCACCATCGTCTACGGCGCCCCGTTACCCCCGGGTGGAACCTGCTACGTGCTGGAAGAGCGGCTGGTCGGAGGCAGATCCGGCGCGGCGTTCGTTTCCGCCCAGCCGTTGATCTCGATCGGGCGCAAGGATTGCGACATCTCCTTTCCCGACGACGACACGCTGGCGCCGCGCCACTGTGAGTTGACACCGATCGCCGACGGCGCGGTGCTGCGCGACCTGTCGGAGGGATTGGGGACGCTGGTCCGGCTGCAGCCGGGGGTGGAGCGGCCAGTCAAGCTCGGCGAGCAGATCCGGGTCGGTCAGGCGGTGATGCGCTTCGAAGCCGCGGAGGCGCGGCGATGAGGCTTCGGCCGGCGGTGACCTTCCACGTGGTGCGCGCCGATGGTGGCCCGGAAGTCACCGTTCCGATGCGAAACGACGTGTTGACCTGCGGCAAGAAAGGCGACCTGGCGCTCCACCTGGATCCGTTCGTCGCCTCCACCCAGGCGCGCTTTGCTTTCGCCGACAGGCACCGGCTCGCGGTCGAGGATGTCGGGGGCGGAAATGGTGTGTTTCTGCGGGTTCGGCGCGAGCACGAGCTCACCGGGGGCGGCGAGCTTCGAGTCGGCCGGCAGCGGCTGGTGGTCGAATCGGTGGTGCCCAGCACCCCGGCCCCGGATGGGACCCTGGTCTGGGGTTCCCCGGACAAGGACTATCGTTTCAAGCTGGTGCAGATGCTGGAAGGGGGGCTCCGCGGCAGCGCCTGGCTGCTCAAGGACGGCGACAACTACCTGGGCCGCAACTCGGGCGAGGTGACCTTCCCCACCGATGCCTTCGTTTCCAGCCGGCACGCCTGCTTGCGGGTACAAGGCAAGCGTCTGGTGGTGCGCGATCTGGGCTCCTCCAACGGCACCTTCGTCCGGCTGGTCGCGCCTACCCTGGTGGAAGACGGCGACCACTTCCTGATCGGACGGGAGCTGTTTCGGGTCCAGATCGGACGGCGCGCCTAGCGTCTAGCCGTAGGACTTCTCTTTCTTTTCTTGCTCTTCCTTGCAGCGGATGCACAGCGTGGTGACCGGCCGTGCCTCCAGCCGCTTGGGGGAGATCGGCTCCTCGCAGCGCTCGCAGACGCCGAAGGAGCCGTCTTCGATCCGCATCAGGGCCCGTTCAATCTTCTTGAGCAAAAACTTCTCCCGGTCCCGCAATCGAAAAACCATCGACTGCGCGTATTCGGAAGATGCGAGATCGATCTCGTCCGGAAGGTCGTCGGTATCGAAGTTGGACTCCTCCATGAGGGTCTTTTTGGCGCTCTGAAGTAGGCTGATTTTGCTATCTTCAAGAATCTTCTTGTAGCGCTTAAGTTCTTTCTGGTTCACCTGCGGCCGTCCTTACCGGAAAAAAAGGGCAGTTAGTTTTATTCAGTGAAAGTCAGCTGTCAAGGCGAACGTGCCGGACAAGTCTAAATTCGAGCGCGAGTTCTTGCGGGCGGCGCTCTCGCTCGCATCGAAGGCCGAGGTCGACCACCTGCTGTTCATCTCCGACGACCCGATCGACTCGCAGGATCTCCGCGGCAGGCGCTGTAGGCGCAAGCTGATCTACGCGGTCACCACCGAGAAATTGGCCGACCTAATGACCCGCAGGAAAAACCGGGCCCTGGTGATTCCAGCGTATGACTACTCGCGCACGGACCGGGTCAAGGTGGCGCTCGTCTCCGCGCTTTCTCAAGAGGCGTTCAAGGAGGGCGATGTGGTGCTCTGTCTCACCGGTCGAGTCGGCCAGCCGGTGGACACCCTGATGCAGATTCGGATCGGGGGCTCGCTCGAGGACCGGGTCGCCATCGAGGGTGTGAAGCTCGGCGACCAGTTCAATTCCCAGGTGGTGGACGCGCTGATCCAGCTGGCCCTCCAGATCGGCCAGGAGGGTTTCGAGGGGCATCCCATCGGCACCATCATCACCCTCGGAGATCACACCAACGTCCTAGAAAAGAGCCGGCAGTTGACGATCAACCCCTTCCAGGGCCTCTCCGAGGCCGAGCGGAACGTGCTCGACCCCAAAATGCGTGAGGCGATCAAGAATTTCTCGATGCTCGACGGCGCCTTCGTAATTCGGGAGGACGGGGTGGTGCTCGCGGCCGGAAGGTTTCTCGCGGGCGCCGACGAGACCGCACAGATTCCCCTCGGGCTGGGCGCCCGGCACGCCGCCGCGGCGCAGATCAGCTCCTCGACAGATTGCATCGCGCTGGTGGTCAGCCAAAGCTCGGGAGCGGTACGCCTGTTCAAAAGCGGCGAGATCGTCCTCGAGCTACATCAGACGGCGCGCCGAATCTAAAAAAGAGAACGGCGCCCCGGAACACCGGGACGCCGCTCGCCAAATGAGCCCAAATTTCCTCCGCTTAGTTGGTGCGGAACTCGGCGTCGACCACGTCGTCTTTCTTCGGCGTAGCCTGGCTGCCGGGAGCCGCCGATGGTTGCGGTTGTCCTGGCTGCCCGCCGGGCGGCTGCCCCGGGGTTCCGGAGGCGCGATACAGCTCTTCGGCCGCCTTGTGGCTGGCCTGCTCGAGCCGATCCATCGCCGACTTGATGGCGTCCCGGTCCTGACCCTCTCGGGCGGTATTCACCTCTTTGATGGCCTCTTCTAAGTTGCGCACCGAGTCGGCGGAGAGCTTCTCGCGGTTGTCCTTGATCAGCTTCTCCATGTTGTAGACCAGGTTCTCGGCCCGATTCTTGAGCTCGACCACCTCGCGCCGAGCCTTGTCCTCGCTCTCGTGCGAGCGGGCGTCGGTCACCATCTTTTCCACCTCGGTCTTCGAGAGGCCCGAAGAGTGGGTGATGGTCACCTTCTTCTCTTGGCTGGTGGCCTTGTCCTTCGCACTCACGTTCAGAATGCCGTTGGCGTCGATGTCGAAGGTCACCTCGATCTGCGGCACGCCTCGAGGAGCCGGCGGAATCCCGGTCAGGTGGAAGGTGCCCAGCGACCGGTTGTCCGAGGCCATCTCGCGCTCGCCCTGCAGGACGTTGATCTCCACTTGCGACTGACTGTCCGCGGCGGTGGAGAAAACCTCGGACTTGCGGGTCGGGATGGTGGTGTTTCGCTCGATGAGCCGAGTCATCACGCCGCCCAGCGTCTCGACGCCCAAAGACAGCGGGGTGACGTCGAGGAGCAAGATGTCTTTGACCTCGCCCGAGAGCACGCCGGCCTGAACCGCCGCGCCGACCGCAACCACCTCATCGGGATTGACCGATCGGTTGGGCTCTTTGCCGAACAGCTTCTTCACCACTTCCTGGACCTTCGGCATGCGGGTGGTGCCACCCACCAGGACGACTTCGTTGAGGTCCTTGGGTTGCAGTCCGGCGTCCTTGAGCGCCTTGCGGCACGGCTCCAGGGATCGCTCGATCAGATCCTCGATCATCGACTCGAGCTTGGCCCGGGTGAGCTTGACGTTGAGGTGCTTCGGACCGGTCGCATCGGCGGTGAGGAACGGCAGGTTGATGTCCGTTTCCAGCGTCGAAGAGAGCTCGATCTTCGCCTTTTCAGCGGCCTCCTTGAGCCGCTGCAGCACCATCTTGTCCTTGGAGACGTCGAGCCCGGTGTCCTTCTTGAACTCACTGATCAGCCAGTCCATGATCCGCTGGTCAATGTTGTCGCCGCCTAGGTGGGTGTCGCCGTTGGTGGCGAGCACGTCAACGACGCTCTCCCCAACCTCGAGGATCGAGATGTCGAATGTGCCGCCGCCGAAGTCGTAGACGGCGATCTTCTCGTCCTTTTTCTTGTCGAGCCCGTAGGCCAGCGCGGCCGCGGTGGGCTCGTTGACGATTCGCTTGACCGTCAGGCCGGCGATCTCACCCGCATCCTTGGTGGCCTGGCGCTGAGCGTCGTTAAAGTAGGCGGGAACAGTGATCACCGCTTCCGTCACCTTCTCGCCCAGGTAGTTCTCGGCTGCCCTCTTGAGCTTGAGCAGAATCTGCGCCGAAATCTCCGGCGGACTGTATTGCTTGCCATCGATTTCCACCCGCGCATCGCTGTTGGGGCCGCGCACCACTTTGTAGGGGACGAGCTTGATTTCCTCGCTGACTTCCTCGAAGCGGCGCCCCATGAAGCGCTTGATGGAGTAGACGGTCCGCTCGGGGTTGGTGATGGCCTGCCGCTTTGCGACTTGACCGACCAGCCGTTCGCCGTCTTTGGTGAAGGCAACCACCGACGGCGTCAGCCGGCTGCCTTCCTCATTGGTGAGGACCTTGGGCTCGCGACCTTCCATGATCGCGACCACGCTGTTGGTGGTGCCAAGGTCAATTCCTATTGTCTTACCCACGAAGTTATCCTCCTGAAAACACTTTCGTTTTTCTCTGAAAACTCGATGTAACCTAACCAGGACCCCTGGGCTGTCAAACCGCGCAAGTTTGCAAGTTCGCAATTCACCAACGAATTTTCAGCAGCGACCGCCCCGCGAGTCGCACCCTTGGCGCCTCGAACCGCATGCGTAACGCACTGCGCAGCAATGCTACCGTCGGTTTGCAATGGGAGCAGCGACCGCCCGCACGCACCCGGGCCTAACTGCCCAATATTCAAGGCGATGGTTAACTTGGGGTGACAATGTCGTGGCTCCGATTGCCTGGCCAAGAAACTGCAGGATGCCCCTTAAACGGCCCCGCCCCTAAACCCTGGCCGGAGGGAATTGGCCAATGCTCGTAGAAGTCTCCAGCTCCGCGCAGCAGCAACTCATCCCGAGCCTTCAGACCGCCCTCGAGCCAAAGGTCGCGGTCCTGTTGAACGCCAATGCTCGCCAAGTGAGCAATCGGACCTTGCGAGCGCTGACGCACGTCGTTTCCCCTGAAGATCTCTTCGTTTCCCGTTCCGAAATCGATGCTCGAAGGATCGCCCAGACCGTCCTCGAGCGGCGGTACGACACCGTCTTTTGCGGAGGCGGAGACGGAACCTTCGTGGCGTTCGCCACTGAGATCGTTCGACAGCACAAGCGGGTTCCGGCGCCTCGACCTCGCCTGCCTCGGTTTGGGGTCCTCAAGCTGGGCACCGGCAACGGCCTCGCCTCGTTCGTGCACGCCTCGCCCCAGCGCGGTCACCGCTTTCTCGAGGATGTCCTGCGGGTTCGTTCAGGCGAAGCTCGGCCGCGGACGTTGGATTTGCTCCTGGTCGAGGGAAAAAGGACTCCTTTCGCCGGCCTCGGTGCCGATGCGCGGCTGCTCAACGACTACGCCTGGGTGAAAACGAATTTGGGGCGCGGCGCTGCCAAGGTCCTGGTCCATGGCGGGCTCGGTTACTTCTCGGCGGTGGCGTTCAAGACGCTGCCCTACTTTCTCACCCACTCCACCTCGGTGGAATGCGAGGTGACCAATGGGACGCGCTCGCCTGCGCATCGGCTGGGCCCAAGTGGATCGCCAGTGGGCGAACCGATTGCCCCCGGAGCCAGGCTTTTCGCTGGCAAGGTGATGCTGGCCGCCGCCGGGACCATTCCCTACTATGGATACGATTTCAAAATTTTCCCGTTCGCCGCGAGGCGAGCCGGCATGATGCACCTGCGCTTGGGGGCGGAGCCGCCCTCGAGAATCCTCGCCAATCTCCCCGACCTGTGGCGAGGCCGCTGGTTTCCCGAGGGAATTCACGACTTCCACGCTCGAGAGGTTCGCATCCGGTTTGATCGCCCGATGCCCTTCCAGATTGGCGGGGACGCCGAAGGGATGCGCGACGAGCTGGTGATCGAGCTTGCGCCGGAAACGGTCGAAGTCATGGACTTCGGCCAAGTGGTGCATTGAGCCTAGCGCCGCCGAGGCGACGGCGGTTTCTCGTTCGGGTCCCTTCTTCGAGCGCACATCAGCGCAAAACGCACCGCGCTGAAGCGGTTGGACCCGGCTGAGCCCTCCGACGATTCCTGCGCGGCGTATTGCGCCTCGAGGGTTGGGTCTTCAATCAGCTCGATCGCTTCAGGCTCGAAGCCCAACTGGGCCAAAGTGCCGAGAAGCTCCTGCGGTGGACGCAGCGGCTCACCAAGGCGCTTTTGCCAAAGCTGCAGCGTCTCGGCGGGGACGAAGCTGCCGGCGAACACCGGATAACCGAT
>Ga0126384_10000247_pt1 | contig 28414 bp, 23 predicted proteins | sample PanSoiMetPlot_36_FD_92543 | JGI IMG/M metagenome (GOLD analysis project Ga0126384, IMG submission 92543) | Tropical forest soil microbial communities from Panama - MetaG Plot_36 | ecosystem: Environmental > Terrestrial > Soil > Tropical forest > Bulk soil | place: Panama | collected 2016-02-17 | reverse complement strand
GGGTGGCGGCCTATGATCGATCTTGAAAGCGGGTTGCGAGGAACGATTGACTGGTACCGCCGCGAACGTGGTTGGTGGGAGCGGATTAAGAGCGGCGAATATCGTAACTATTACACTCAACTCTATGGCGAACGTTTGGTGTCTTCTGAGTAGCGAAACGAAGGAAACGTCATGAGCGCTGTTACACAATCCACTGTCGTTATCGAGCCTAAGAAAGGGTTGTTTCAGCTTGATTTGAAGGGAATCTGGCAGTACCGAGAGCTCCTTTATTTCTTGGTTTGGCGCGATCTAAAAGTTCGCTACAAACAAACGGTGATTGGTATCGGTTGGGCGGTGCTTCAGCCGTTTGTGACTATGGTCATTTTTACAATTATTTTTGGCAAGCTCGTCAAGGTGCCTTCGGATGGGATTGCATACCCCATATTCGCTTACTCTGCGCTTTTACCTTGGAATTACTTTGCGAGTGCCCTTCAGCGTTGTGTGGTTAGTGTTGTCGGTGATGCGGCGCTCGTTTCCAAAGTCTATTTTCCCCGTCTAATACTTCCTCTGGCGGGGACCATTTCAGGTTTTGCCGATTTTTTTGTTTCGTTCCTGCTCCTGCTTGGGATGATGACTTTTTACCATCTTGGGCTTTCATGGACAGTTCTGGTGCTACCATTTTTTCTCTTGCTCGCGTTGTCTACCGCGCTCGCGGTGGGTTTATGGCTTTCGGCTCTTAATGTACGGTATCGCGATGTCGGCCATACCATACCATTTCTTATGCAAGTATGGATGTATGCTTCACCGATTGTCTATCCAGTCAGTGTGATCCCCGAAAAATATCGTTTCTTTTATAGTTTGAATCCGATGGTAGGAGTCATTGAAGGATTTCGTTGGGCGCTGCTAGGCAAGCAGAGTCCCGACTTTGGAGTGATGGCTATTAGTGTAGCAATGGTTTTGCTCCTTATGTCGGGTGGCCTGGTTTTTTTCCGTAACATGGAGAAAACTTTCGCGGACGTGGTTTGATTAAGATTGTCCGGAAATTTGATCTATGATCAATTTTTGCTGGGAGTTTGTATTCGTTGTAATGTTATGAGTGATGTCGCGATCAAAGTGGAGCAGCTGTCTAAGCGGTATAAGATCGGCGCGCTAAAGTCTCAGCACAATATGCTCCGTGACGTGCTGACGTCTGGTTTTATTTCTCTCGTGAAGCGTAACGGTAACGCTGTAATAGACACGGGGACGCCGCATCATCGAGAGGAAAATATCATTTGGGCACTCAAAAATGTTTCATTGGAGATTAAGAAAGGCGAGGCGGTTGGATTCATAGGCCGCAATGGAGCTGGGAAAAGTACGCTCCTTAAGATTCTTTCACGGATCACGGAGCCTACTGAGGGGAGGGTGGAAATCAGCGGACGCATGGGGACCCTGCTTGAAGTGGGTGCTGGATTTCATAGCGAGCTTACGGGACGGGAAAACGTTTATCTGAGCGGCGCCGTTTTGGGGATGACGAAGCGGGAAATCGATCTCAAATTTGATGAGATCGTTGCATTTTCCGAGGTGGAAAAGTTCATGGACACGCCGGTGAAACGTTATTCCAGCGGCATGTATGTGCGGCTGGCATTTTCCGTTGCCGTGCACCTAGACCCTGACATTCTAATAGTCGATGAAGTGCTGGCGGTTGGCGATGGGGCGTTTCAGCTAAAGTGCTTGGATAAAATGCAAGAGATCAGACATCAGGGAAAGACCATTCTTTTTGTCTCGCACAATATGAACACCATAAGCCGATTGTGCAGTCAAGCGTTTCTACTGAGTGATGGAAAGATTCTTGGGAGTGGCCCCCCGGCCGATGTCATTCCTTCTTATTTGACATTTTTCGGTAACCTTGGAGCCGAACGTAGTTGGACCGATCTCAAGGACGCGCCGGGTAATGAGATAGTGCGCCTAAGAAGCGTTCGAGTTTGTAATGAGCATGGCGCTACGATGGCAGCAGCCGACATACGATTTCCCGTGGGCATTGAAGCTGTTTACGATGTATTGAAGCCCGGACACATATTAATACCTAATTTTCATTTCTCTAACGTCGACGGGTTGCAATTGTTTGTTGTCCAGGATGTGAGATCAGAATGGAGACGAAAGGCCAGGCCAGTCGGCCGTTACAAGAGCACCGCGTGGGTGCCAGGAAATTTTCTTGCCGAAGGCAGCTTGACTGTGGATATAGCCATTAGCACGCATGTGCCGACCAATATTATTCACCTATGCGATCGACGCACCGTAGGATTTCACGTCGTCGATAGCCACGACGGAGATTCGGCTCGCGGTGACTACACGGGCCAAATACCGGGTGTAGTGCGACCTATAACGGAATGGACGACGATACTGATGGGTCCAGTCGGCTCGGAGATCCAAGCTCGTAATACCGCCTGCTCAGATCATCGACAGCCATAAAGGTGTCATCCCCAGCGTGAAATAGCCCGAAGTGTGACGGGGTAAGTTGGGCTGAGTATTCTATTCCTCTGGTAAAGACACGTCAGGCCAGGCGTCCGACAAACGATTTACCGATTATGATGCCACACTTTAAGAAATTCGCGGCTAAAGTTGTAGATAAGCTGGCCGACCGCATTGCCTGGCGAGTTGCCGACATGGAGCTCGCTGATAGCATCGCTTACCGAGTGGCACTGGAAACAATACTTAACAGTTCGGGCGCAAACAAGAAACCAAACGAACTATTTTCGGGTATCAGCGATGGGTTTTGGTTTTGGCTATGCACCGAGGGCTATAGAAGAAATCCATCGCTAGCGAGTGTTTTGCCCGGTCTGCCAGAGGAGAACGTGCAGTTAATGTTCACTGGAGACACGGGTGACTCAGTGCTGAGAGAGGGGTTTTCCGCGTACAGATTGTTCAAGGAACTATATGAAAGCCATAGTGGATGCCTCGCCCAGTGTTGTGGCATTCTAGATTTTGGCTGTGGTTGGGGAAGGATCATACGTTTCTTTCTTAAGGACCTTGAGCCGTCAAGGCTCTGGGGGGTTGACCCGGTAGAGGAGATGATCGACATATGCAAGAAGCAGAATAAGTGGTGCAACTTCGAATCCATCAACACGAAACCGCCTAGCCGGTTCCCAGACAACACATTCGACTTAATTTACAGCTTCTCGGTCTTTTCTCATCTTTCCGAGGAGATGCACAAGAGTTGGCTGGTTGAACTCAAACGAATGTTGAAACCCGGGGGTCTCCTCGTTGTGACCACACGAGGCCGAGAATTTATTGAGTACTGTGCTGAGTTGCGAAAGCGCGAGGATCTAGATTCTATGCATGAGGGACCTAGGAGCAGCGCTTTCGCGTTTCTGAATACACAGGAATGCCTTTCAGTTTATGACAGTGGCGCGTACTGTTTTGGTCAGCTTGTCCATGAAAAATGGTCTTACTGGGGAGAAGCCGCCATCTCCAAAGACTATGTTTTGAATCACTGGATACAGTTTCTTACGTTTTGTGACTACATCGACGACCGGAAGCGATGCACGCAGAACGTGATAATCATGAAGAAAACAATTGGCAAGGACGCTAACAAGTAACTGCTTACTCCAACTGAAAGATCACGCGTACGGTCGGCCTAATCAGCCCGTTAGATTCCCGAAGGTTCTTTGGCTGTTCCCAAGTGGGGATACGATTTTACCGGCTTTATATACAAAAATACCGGGATGACAACGATGATCGATCAACCGCTTGATCTCAAACTCGGTTTGGAGGGGGAATTTCTCGACGTGTTCATCGGCAGCAAAGGATTCACAAACCCCAAAGAGCCATGAGTTTGGTGACCCACGCAAAGGTACGCTTGATCGCATTCTATTTGCCGCAATTCCATCCTATTCCTGAAAACGATGAATGGTGGGGAAAAGGTTTTACAGAGTGGAGAAATGTGGTCAGAGCGAAGCCGCTATTCCCAGGCCACTATCAGCCTCATCTTCCCGCCGACCTTGGATTCTACGATCTACGCGTGGCAGAAGTCCGTCAAGCTCAGGCGGATCTCGCCCAGGAATACGGCATTTATGGGTTCTGCTACTACCATTATTGGTTCAACGGCCGCCGTATCCTCGATCGGCCCTTTAATGAGGTTCTTGCTTCGGGCAAACCAAATTTCCCTTTTTGCCTTTGTTGGGCTAATGAGGACTGGACACGAGCTTGGGATGGGCGGACTGGCCATAGGCTGCTTACTCAATTGTACAGTACTGAGGATGACCAGCGTCACATTGAGAGCCTTATCCCGGTGCTTCGAGACCAGCGCTACATAAGAATTTGCGGAAAACCTCTTCTTTTAGTGTATCGAACGGAACTTCTTCCTAACCCGCATCAGACTGCGGAGATCTGGCGCGACGCAGCAAGACGTAGCGGGACGGGGGATCTCTTCCTCGTGAGGGTGGAGAGTTTCGTGCGTAACATGGATCCTCACAGCATAGGCTTTGACGCAGCAGTAGAATTTGCGCCAGATTGGGAAGCGGCTGTAGCTGGCAGAAATGAGTTTTGCAGTTCCTTTTGGTCTTTCATGGTAACTACGAAATCTTTCTCCAATGCATATCGCGAACATCTCGTCATTGATTATCAAAGTCTTTGTGACCGAATGACTAGTAAACCGATACCAAGCTATAAGCGGTTTCCTGGAATCACCCCCTCATGGGACAACAGTCCCCGCAGAACCAAAGAAGCTGTGATTTTTCACGCTTCGACTCCTGAGAAATATGGAGCATGGCTCCAGAGTGCAATCCGGAGGACAGTGCAGGACCCAGTCCTCGATGAGCGACTTGTTTTTATCAACGCATGGAACGAATGGGGGGAGGGAAATCATCTGGAGCCAGATGAAAAATGGGGCCGTGCTTACCTGGAAGCGACCAAAAGAGCGGTTTCATCTCAGAGTTTCTCGTAACGGTGCGGAGGCTGAGAAAGCCTGAGCAGACCGGAAGATTCTCGACCAGTCAAACCACTCGTCAGTTAATGAAGTCCATCGTCCGCCGCTTATCCTATGTAGGTCAAGTTTTTCTCGAGAGAAATGAAGCGCCCTGGCGGTAGCGTTTGGCTGAGGAAAATATGAATCTATCCTTCCGACTTACGTCAGTTTCGCGAAACGTGATTCGGCGCATGGAAGTTTAAACGCTGACGTTATGAGCCTGGTCAGATCGCCAAAATTGTCGGTTGTGGTTCTTAACTGGAACGGGAAGGAGGATCTGCTGGAATGTCTGAATTCTTTGGAGCGAACCACCTACTCGAGAGTTGAGGTTGTAGTGGTGGATAACAACTCGACTGATGGTTCGGTCGAGGTAATCCGTAGAGAGTTTCCTCAAGTGTTAGTGATTGAGAACCAGTCGAATGATGGATTCGGAGCGAATAATCTCGGTATGCGGGACGCTTTATCACGAGGAGCGGAGTACGTGATGCTTCTCAACAACGACACTTGGGTGGAGCCGGATTGCTTGCGAAAACTGATCGATGCAGCACAGGAAAATCCAATGGCCGGGGTACTCGGCCCCCGGATCTGCTATTATCATGAGCCGCGACGTATTTGGTATGACGGGGGAAAACTAGAAACTCGAGAAGGAATTGTTATCCCATTACATATACATGGCGGGGAGAGCATTGATGCGTTGCCATTGGACAGCCGAGAAGTGGACTATGTCTGTGGCTGTGCGATGCTTATCAGGCGGAAAATCATAGAGAGGATAGGTGGGCTAGATCCCACTTTTTTTGCCTATTGGGAAGACACTGATTTTTCACTCCGCGCAAGGCGAAGTGGCTATCGCCTATTGCACATACCGTCGGCCTTAGTTCTTCACAAGGTTAGCCGTAGCTCTGGGGGAAATGAATCCGGGAATGTGTGTTATTACATGTGGAGGAATCAGTACCTTCTCTCAAGAAGGCAATATGGTTTATTTTTCCGTCCCTATGTGCTTTCGAAGTATTTACGGCACTGTTTTTGGGAGTATTGTGAACGTATGAGGATGAATCAGAAGGAACAGGCCCTCGCTATAGCAGAAGCCGGGTGGCATTCTTTAATCGGTCATTATGGCAAGCGAGTTGGACGGATACCCTCACCTATTCTAGCGTTGCTGGAAAGGCAACGTGTTTCAGAATAAGACCAGCGGTATCGAGTTAAATATGATTGCACGGTAAAAAAGTGCTTCACATCATATCTCCTGAAAAGCACTCATTATTTATATCGTATTTTCAGATACCGCGTAAAGGATCATGCGGCGATCGCACAACGCGCTAAGAAACCGAAGAGATGAGGCGGAGTCCACATTCAAGCGTCAAAGAAGCAAGAGGGTTGTTGGTGTTTGCGCCGGAAGCACCTGCTTTCGATCGCAACGCGGGTGCATTGCGATTTTATACCATGCTGGAGATGCTCTCGCGGCTCTTTCCGATTACCTTCATCGCAACACATGTGAGTTTGAGAGAGATTGCACCCGGCTCGGATCCTTATGGGGATGCGTTGCGGTCACTCGGCATCAATGTCTATCTTGGAGATATCCCGTTTCGTCGTCTTCTGAGGAGCAGGACTTGGGTAGCAGCCCTTTTTGAATTCTATCGATCCGCATTATCCCGCTATTTCGATGCCATCCGTATTTTTGCACCCAGGCTCCCCGTGATCATCGACTCAGTGGATCTACATTATGTCCGCGAGCTAAGAATGATCGAGTACGAACCCCATCTCAAAACGTTGTGCGAAGCGATGGAAACAAAAGCCAGTGAACTCGGAACGTATCGAAGGGCCGATATGGTTATCACTGTTACGGAGCATGACAAGGAAATCCTGCTTCGAGAGTTACCGGACCTCAACGTCGCAGTTGTCCCGAATATCCATAAAGCTTTACCTAACCCTCCGGGGACGCACAGGCGGGCCCGCTTTGCACTTCTTTTCGTGGGCGGTTTCACCCACAGGCCCAACGTGGACGCTGTTGTTTTCTTCTGCCGTGAGATATTGCCATTGATTCGTCTTGAATTGCCGCAAGTGTCCGTAACTATCGTTGGTGCCCAGCCACCGCCGGAGGTCATTGCCCTCGCATCGGCAAGCAAGGTGACTGTTACCGGATATGTGAAGGATCTTTCACCCTACCTCAGCAGCGCGTCGGTCTCCATAGCGCCCCTACGCTACGGCTCGGGGATGAAGGGCAAGATCACTGAAGCTATGGCGGCAGGTCTTCCAGTAGTTACAACCAGTATCGGTGCAGAGGGCTTGGATCTCCAACACCGATCCAATGCGTTGATTGCTGATACCCCTCGCGACTTTGCGCGCGCAGTAATCGAGTTGTGCTGCAATGATGAGCTTCATCGAACGCTGAGCGAAAATGGTCACGATCATTTTAAAAGACGGTTTGACATCTCAATCATAGAGCCAAGTCTCGCGAAAATCATAAGTTCTTTGCAACACGTGAAACCCAAAGGACTGTCCTTTGAAGATCGCGTCAAGTTTTACCAGAAGGTAGCTGGACAGAAAGTGCGACGCGTTGTCTCCGCACTAACTTCTTCCTGGGGCGTCGCAAGCCAATGAAACCGCTAGTTAGTGTTGTAGTGACGACTTACAATCAAGCCGCTTTCGTCGGGAAAGCGCTGACGGTATGAAGTGCATTTACACGGAGCAAATCGTGAGTGAGGATCGCACAGCGCATAACAAGGAGCGCGCTCTTTCGAATGATTACTTCGCGCCGCTGGATTTGAACAATTATCATACGGACAAGATTACGAATGGCTACATGAATGTTTACGGACCGATCTTTGCTCCACTGAGATCAAAGCCGATCAAACTCCTCGAGCTAGGAGTTCTTGGTGGGGAGTCCCTGCGGCTCTGGCGGGACTATTTTTGGAACGGTACTATCATGGGTCTGGATCTAAACCCTGTAACCATTAACGGCCGAAGGAGCGAATCTTTGTATACCAAGGAGCACAAGAGGACACGCTCTTCTCTCTCGAATCGCACAGGAACGGGCTTCTGGCGGGTTTGACATCATAATCGATGATGCCTCACACATTGCTGATTTAACACGTACAAGTTTCTGGCACCTGTTTGCTAACCATTTGAAACCGGACCGTCTCTATGTCGTCGAAGATTGGGGCACAGGTTACTGGTCTGATTGGCCAGATGGAAGGACGTACCGGCAGCGTCCATTCTTTCAAGAACGTATTCTATCTCTATTGAAGTTTATCCGTCCCATCGGCGAATCCCCAGCTATAGTCACGACCTCGGCATGGTCAGCTTCATTAAAGAGCTGGTTGATGAAGTAGGAGCCCATGATCTAACACGAGGGCGGTGGACTGGAACGCCGAAGCACGAATCAAAGTTTAGCCAGGTACTCGTGGTTCCGTCGATGGTGTTCATTACCAAGTCAGATTCGCCGCAATCCAGCTTTCGTGACTCTGTCGCATGCGGTTAGCGGCTCTGATGACCGCTCAGGAAACAGCGAGGTACCTCGATTGCGGCCTGGGATTCCGTGGAGTTTCAGGAGTGTGCTAAGCTGTGGTTTACCCGTCGTCGTGAATATCTGCCTCCGACGCCGCTCATTTGGTCAGCTCTGACTACTCCGGTGTACCTTCGTTACGGGTTAAGCTTTAGGGTTTTCGTTTCCTGAAAAACAATGGAGCCTGCAGTCAGTATTTGTGTTCCAATGTATAACGGGGCTCCGTACTTGGCTCAATGTTTGGAAAGCGCTCTCTCTCAAACTTGCACCGATATCGAAATCGTTCTAGTTGATGATCAGTCGACCGATAACACCATTGCAATTGCCGAAGACTTTGTCCGGCGGGATCCACGTATTCGTTTGTACCGAAATCCGAAAAATTTGGGTCTCGTCGCCAATTGGTGTAAGTCTGTAGAACTTGCAAACGGAGAATGGATCAAGTTTGTTTTTCAGGATGATATCCTTGCACCGGAATGCATCACACGCATGTTGGATTCGACCCGGCCTGATGTCGACCTAGTGGCGGTACGCCGAAGTGTGATTTACCAGGAAGGTACACCAGTTTCCGTTAAGGAAATGTATGAGAAATATTTGTCAGATCACAATCTGACGAACCTCTTTTTTGATTGTTCGTATATTTCTCCGCGAGAATTCGCCACAGCTCTAATTCAAGCTCCTAATGGTAACTGCATTGGTGAACCCACGGCAACCTTGATAAGGAAATCTGCATTTACGAAGTATGGTTATTTCAACCCACATCTAATTTCTTTATGTGATTGGGAATACTTCGCTAGGGTTGCCGTAAATACAGGTCTTTGTTACATCAACCAACCGCTGGCTTTTTTTAGGGTTCATTCTCAGGCTCGTAGCGCTGAAATTAGAAACCATCGGAGTTCATGCACCATTGATTCTTTAATCATTCAACATGAAATGGCGTACTCCGGGCGATACACCATTGTCCGATCGGTGGCGGAGAAAGAAAATCCTCCCATTCGCTTGAAATATAGGTTGGCGGAGGCAGTGAGACGTGCCCGATGGGAGGCCCTCAATATGAATGATGGTGGTCAGGCAATGGCCGAGTGGTGGAGAGCTATAATTTCCTATCCGAGATTGTTACTCTTCCCGTTAACGTATGTGGTAAATTTGGGATTACAGAAATTTCATCGTTAGTCGGAATCAGCTCGCGCCTTAAAGTGCGTTTTCCATAAAACACCACCCAATGCCTCCTTTAGTTAGCGTCATTGTTACAACTTACAATCAATCAGTCTATATCGGACAGACGCTGCAGAGCGTCTTTGCGCAGGACTATAAGCCTTTCGAGGTTGTCGTAGTTAATGACGGCTCGACTGATGATACCGAAGAGCAGATCCAGCCGTTTCAAGATCGGATTAGCTACGTATATCAAGCGAACCAAGGCGTAGCGGGTTCGCGAAACACAGGTGTCCGAAATGCGCGCGGCGAATTGGTGGCCTTTTTAGACGGCGACGACATCTGGGAAAAAAACAAACTATCTCTCCAAGTTGAGGTAGCATCACGACATCCAGATGCGGGACTCATCGTGGTAAATGGCGTAAAGCTAAACCAGTCCGGAACTCTTGATGACTCATTGATCGGGCGTTCCGTAGAGGGCTTCATGGAAAACGGTGGCGATGGAATCTGGATTGGCAGATGTTATCGGCAACTTCTCGAAGGTAATTTCATCTATACCAGTTCTCAAGTCATGATCCCCAGCCGGGTCTTACGGGAGGTCGGGGAATCGGATCGAAGATTCAAGATTGCTAATGATTATGACCTGTATCTGCGAATAGCACACAGGTATAAGTTGGTTGTGATTGATCGTCACCTGGTGCGTTGGCGGTACCATTCAGAAAGCGCTTCCGGTCCAGAGAAGCTTAAATCACTCTATTGGGATCGGGACTCGGTGGCAGTGTGGAAAAAACACTTGCGTCTTGTTACCAATGATGTCCGGCCGGTTCTCCAGAACCGAATTAGGAATACCTTGGTTTCTGCGGCCCGGGAAGCATACTACTATGGGCACAAAACCGATCGCGCGTGGTCTATACGATATCTTTTCCGACTATGGCTAAGAAACTCAGAGTCAACTTCTGTGGCTATACTCCTTTTGGGGCTATTCATTCCATCACATTTGACTAGCTTTGCAGCAGGAGCCCTGCGAAAACTAAGGAAGTGTGCCTTTTAGTTTCGTGCTTGAACGCTATGGATATTAGCCTCGTAGTTTGTACCTATAATCGGGCGCACTTGTTAGTGGATACGATTCAGGCTTTGACCATTCAAGATACTCCGACAAACTTAAACTGGGAGCTGATTCTTGTTGATAACAATTCCAAGGACCAAACCGCGGAATGCACTAGAACTTTCATCGATCGAACTCCGTTCCCACTGCGGTATTATTTCGAAGGCCGCCAGGGTCAAAGCTATGCGAGGAACAAAGGGATACAAGAGGCCAGAGGCGATATCATCGCTTTCACAGATGATGATGTTATTCCAGCTAAAAATTGGATTTCGAGCATAGCTTTAGCCATGGGGGAGAATGGGGCAGCAGGGATAGGAGGCCGAATCCTACCGAAATGGGAAAAACCGGTTCCAAATTGGCTTAAAAATAAACGCCATTTGTGGGGATATCTTGCAATGCTAGATTCCGACGAGGTCAGAGAATTGGCTTTGCCACTTGTCGACGGGGCGAAAATCTGGGGCGCGAATATGGCATTTAAGAAATCGTTATTTGAAGAGATAGGTCTCTTTGACCCGAAGCGAGGCAACGTTGGTAATAAGCTATATCGCGGCGAAGAAACAGAGATTGTGACGCGTGCATTGGAGCTTGGCAAAAGGCTTGTTTTTGATCCGCGACCAGTGGTTCACCATCGGGTGGGGGCGGAACGGATGAAAAAATCATATTTTCGCAAGGTCGTTTTCGACGGTGGAGAGAGCCATGCGCTCCAACCGGTAACTATTTCAGGTGTCCACGCACTTGGTGCCCCCAGATGGCTTTATTCGATCATAGCCAAGGAAGGATTCGACTGGGTCACGCACTCGATTTTACATAGAGACGATGCCTTCGACCGGGAGCTCGATATGCTGGATGATCTCGGCAAACTTTGGGGCTTTTGGAAACTACATTTCGCGAGGAATGGGAGATAGAAGACGGGTGCGAATACTTTGGCAGAACGAACATTACCCTGATCCCGTCAAAGGTGGCGGCGGTGCAATTAACACCCATTACATCGTAAGCGCGCTGAAACGTATGGGACATGAGGCAGTGGTTCTCGCTCGAGGACCTGAAGGCTGTCTTCCTTTTCGAGAAGACATCGATGGTGTTACGGTGCAGCGTATGGCTCCTCCAGAACTTCCAGAACGACTGTGGCCGTTATGGCCTCTTTTAGAGTCACGATATGTCATCAATTCAATGGCCAGCTTGATTAAGCCATTCGATGCGTACATGGGCATCGACTCTTGGTTTGCCTTGGCCGTCAAGAAACTTTATCCGGAGAAACCACTCGTTTATCGTGTCGAAGGAAATCAGAAAACGCACGACCTTGCGGTCACAGCAAATGAGAATAGCACGCTAAATTCCAAAATCGGTCGCAGAAGACGATATCTACGACGGCTTCTCTCTGCGGAAAACGAATTTATCGAACAGCGCGCCTGGAGAGCTTGTGATGCGATTGTGGTCAAGTCGGAATTCATGAAGAGGGAACTCCAAAAATTTTACAACATTTCATTCGGCAAGATTCACGTTGTTCCAAATGGAGTGGACTACGAGCGATTTGCTAAGGCAACGGCCACTGATGAGGTGCTGGTGAGACTGGATAATATGAGCCATACTAAGGTGGTAATCCTATTCTGTGGCCGATTAGTCGGAATGAAGAATGTTTCCTTTCTTCTCCGCGCCTTTGCTAAGATGAAACATAAAGAACAGGCGATTTTAGCGATTCTTGGAGAAGGCGAGCAGCGAATGTTTCTTGAGAAGGAAGCGCACCGGCTTGAGATCGCAACTCAAACTAGGTTTTTGGGACATTCAGATCGCGTCGAAGCCTTTATGGCTGCGTCAGATATATTTGTATTGCCGTCCGTTTACGAACCGTTTGGTAACGCTTTGCTTGAGGCGATGGCAGCGGGTCTACCCTGCATCGCGCTGCGACCCGACTCTGCGAAAATTAGAACTGCAGCCAATGAGATTCTTGATGATCAGGAAAGTGGATTTTTGGTCTCGGGAGACTTTCACGAGGAGCTTGCAACGAAACTCGATCTGTTAGCCGATAACCGTGAGCTTCGATCCAGAATTGGGCGGGTAGGGCAAGCAATCTGCCAGGCGCGCTACGACTGGAGAAAGTGCGCGTCTCAATATTTGAGCATAATCCTGGCACGTGGAACAAGGACAAGCCGAATGTATTGCTGATGCTGCGGCCGTTCGGAATTGAGTAACCATTGGCCTCGGAGAGTTTAAATCTCCTGACCTGAACTTATCCCCAACTGCTGAAAACATGCCACTCATTCCGTGGAGAGTGAAAGCAAGGCTTGCCCATCGGTTTCCGCTTTTGTACTCGTGTGCAATTAATTTTGGCCAACATTCGTACAATACTCTGCGCGAGGGCGAGGGTATTGGCGCATACTGGGATCTTCCAAACCAGATATGGCCTGATGTACACACGCTACTTTTGCGCTTAACCAGTTCGACGGACGCGGTTCTCGATGTAGGAGTTGGAACCGCGACAATGCTTCGGTTTTTGCACGAAAATGGCTACAGAGACCTTCACGCAGTGGATGCTACGCGTTATTACACTTCGCCGCTTATGGGACCTCGGAATAGATGCCCGCGAGGGATTACTTCCGGACATCCCTTACGAGGATAACCGTTTCGACTTCGTTATTGCCTCGCAAATACTTGAACATATATCCCCGCGCAACAAGTTCCTGAACAATATTTATCGCGTACTGAAACCGGGCGGCCGCGCGGATATCTTCGTACCCGACAACTGTTTGACTCCTCTGGATTAACCTACGCACGTGGCTGTTTATGACGAACAAAAACTGACCAGAGTCCTCCGGAAACGTTTTACAATCGAACAGGTCGACAAAATGACGGATTCTAATCACGACACTCCGATTCTATTTGCACTTGTTAGGAAAGATTTAAACTGTAAGGTTTCTTCGGATTGCTCTCTGTAGGGGAAGTAAGGAACATTCCTGAACATGACTGCGATTGTACTGTAAATGACTGACTTGGATGAGAACAATGCCAAAAGTCAGCGTAGTTATTCCGACATATAATTGCGCGGCTTACTTGCTTCACACGATAGCGAGCGTAACGGCGCAGTCGTTTCCAGACTTTGAGATCATCATCGTAGATGATGGATCTACGGATCAAACAAAAAGTCTCGTCTACCAAAGTGACCATCGGGTCAGATACGTTTCCCAAGAGCATACTGGTATACCCGCTAAGGCGAGGAACAAAGGACTCGAGTTGGTTTGCGGCGAATTTGTCGCTTTTCTTGATTCAGATGATTTATGGACACCAGACAAACTCGAACGACAGGTTCAGCTGATGGAAAAGGAAGTCGACCTTGGCCTTTGTTTCACTGACCATTGCACTTTCGGTGCTGCTGAGGATAACCGAAGTGCTTTTAATCAAGCACGTGCTGCTCTTGACCGTCTACAAAAAAAGCAGGTTGCTCAGGATGACTACGTTATTACAAGTCCAACACTGTTGGAGGATTGTTTAATGCGAGGTCCCATTCCGTTGTGGACAAGTTCGATTTTAGTGCGCCGGATATGTTTGGAGCAAGCCGGACAATTCAACGAGGAGATGCCGCTGGACGATGATACGCAAATGTGGCTGAGGTTAGCCAAGCAATGTCGTGTTGGATACATTGATAAAGTGTTGGCCAGACGTAGGATCCGGGCTTCCAGTATTACTGCTGGCGTGAAGCAGCGCAAGGAATTTGCCTATTCGCTTCGATCCCTCGAAACTCTGGATCAATGGATTCCGCTGTCTGAAACTGAGCGCTCTGCTATCCAAAAGAGGATCGCACAAATCAGTTTTTCCGTCGGGTATGACGATTTTACCCGAGGTAATCTTGAAGGAGCAAGGCAATGGTTTTGGTCAAGCCTGAATAGGCAGTTTTCTTGGAAGACGATGGAGTTCCTTTTTTACGCGTCAATGCCATTACGGATAGTCGATGGTCTTCGTTCCTTGAAGCATCGCCTTGTCCGCAATCCCGGGCAGGTGGGTGAATGACGCTAGGTCTAACCTGCAATCTATGACGCCGATTGATTAGACTTGGTATCGATAGCCGGGATGCTTTTGCCGCCGACGCACGCGGGACGGGCAAAACATTGAAAGCGCTGATCCAGCATCTTCTTCCACTTATTCCCGATTGGTCCATCATGCTCTACACCAATCGGATGGATGGGGCGAGTTTCCCGGTGCCGGCGCGCACGCGTCACATTGACATTCGAGGAGATCGACTTAATGCGTGGGAAAGATTCCGTCTGCCTTTGGCGGCGTTCACGGATAGGATCCATCTTCTTCATTGTCCGAGTCAGACTTCGCCTTCTTTGGCTCCCTGTCCCGTGGTTTTAACCATTCATGATCTTATTCCGCTTCGCATGAATGATGGTTGGGCACCAGCTGAAATAGATCGCTTTCGCCGAATTCTTGTTCATAGCGTGAAGAAGGCCCGGCGGATTATCGCTGTCTCGGAGTTTACCCGGCAAGATCTCATCGAAATGTTCCCAGCCGCGAAAGGAAAAGTCGACGTGATTAGATGGGGTGTCGAACAGTCGCCAATCCCATCCAGAGGAGAGATTGAGGCCGCTTGCAACTTGCTGGGGATCGATCGGCCGTATTTTGTTGCGTTCGGCGGGGAATCCCCGCGTAAGAATGTATCTCGCATTCTCGAGGCGACAGCGATTTTTTGTCGCGAGGTAAGCACGGATGTCCTGCTGGTTTTGATGGGCGTTCAGGGTGCTGCGCGGATTCGCATCAACTCATCAATTAAGCATTTGGATATCATCAAGCAGGTGGTTACTCTGGGATATATCACAGACCAGACGGTACGATGCCTATTACGAGGGGCAGAAGCGATGGTTTATCCCTCGCTGTATGAAGGATTCGGTCTTCCGATTCTTGAGGCAATGGCTGTGGGAGCTCCGGTAATCACCTCGAGTTTGACCTCACTTCCAGAGGTGGCGGGCGACGCGGCTATCTTGCTCGACCCGACTGTTACCGGCATGATCGTCGAAGCCATGAAGGCGTGTTATTTGTGTGACAGAGCAAAAAGTGATCTCCGCGAACGCGGTTGGCGGAGAGTTCAAGACTTTACCTGGGACCGCGCCGCAGCTGAGACGCTGGCAGTATACAAGAGTGCGTTGGGATGAAACGCTACTGGATCTTTTTTTTGTGCGCAGTTGTGGGTTTGTTGCTGGAAGTGAAAAAAGCCCGCGCGGCGGATCCCGCTCAGCCGGTTCCAAGTTCTTGGTTAAAAATACCGCTACGCATATGGGTCTCTCGGCCTCTTCCGCCCCGCGCTCCTGACGCGCAGAGCGAGGTGATTGGAGCGCGGGGTTTCGGCCCAACGCCCTTTGGAACCGGCGCTAAGCATCAGCGTTTAGTCTATAATCCGGATAATCAGCGGGTATACTTTTATAGTGGGGACTTCAACGGCCCGGTAGGTCAGTCTTCTTTCCGCACGGATATGTTCTCCTACGATATCACGAGATCAGTTTCGTCGGACGCAAGTGACTTGCGAAATTGGATTCTTGAATGGCCGTATTGCGGTCTTCCGGGGCAGGTTTCTCCAGCGCACACGGATGAGGCCCCATTTACATGGGACAGCAAGCGACATGTCTTCTGGATTACAGGTGGCTATGAATCAGGCACGGAAGACATCGTAAGTAAGTGCAAAAATGGTGCACTTTTCTATGGTAGCAGCGCTTCGACTGCTAATACCTGGCAAGGGAATTCCCCCCATGGAGCGGACATTCTGCAATTCGATCCGGCCCAGAACAGGTACATTCGTCCTGCCGCCAAGTATACACTGCCCGGCAGCGCTCTCGCCCAAGACGGCACGCCATTACTTGGAGGAGCACAAACGCCAAGACACTCAGTTTACAATCCCGTTACCGATGAAATCATCATGATGGGGCAGCACGGCGGGTGGGGCAATTATGGTATCCACATGAACGCCGAGACAGGCGTGTGGACGCGGATCATTGGACTAGGAGGAGACGCGATTGACGGCAGTTATATCAATGACGCCATGGCCACCCACGAGCAGTTAGCTTTGGACGTGGAACATCAGTGGATCTATTGGATTGATACCTATCACAAGCAAGACCCGGATCCGAACCACCGGTTCCGCTTGATGCGCTATGATATCAAGAGGCGCAACATGATTACATTGGGATGGATTAAACTTCCGAATTTTGGCGATCCGCTGAAGTTTCCGTTTTATAACGCACCTTTTGACAGCACCATGTTAGTCTATGACTCGATCAATAAAGTCGTGCTCTGGCCTGCCTCATCGAACGAGGGGCGGCCAATCTTGATGATCTATCACCCAGATCCAACTGGCAGGAAAAACGGTAACTGGGAAATTGATCCCATGAATCGGGACAAGCCGAATGAAGTCATCTTCGGTTCAAACGGCACTTTCATACCGGAGCTGAATGTCATGGTTATATATGGGGGATTCGCGAATGGCTCAGGCAATCCGGATTTGCCGGTCCCCATGCATTACTTCTGGCTGTATCGTTACGGTAATGGTCCCGCGGACCGACCGATACAACAGAAGTAACATTGCGGAAGGGATAAGTATGAATTCCCGTACGATCTTTATTGCATTTTTTTCTTTTCTCATGTTTTGGCTGTTGCATGGTGCCGTCCATGCCGCCGTCTCATTGAGTTCCTATCCGCCAGATCCGAGTGGACATGGCTTGGGATTTACCAGAGCATATGTCGACAACGTAGGCCGTCTGCTGGTTTTTGGCGCAGCCTCAGGAGGACCGACTAACGACAATTCAATCAGAGTTTTCGATGGTCGGAAATGGGAGTATCTCTGGCCGAATAACTATAAAAATGGCGGTGCACAAGTTAGACACAACCATATGTCATTTTATGTACCTCGATTAAATGAATTTTGGGTTTGGGGGGGATCTCACTTAGAAACTTTACCCGGCGCGCTGCGAAGCGGTCGTTTCCATGTAGGAACTAAGACCTGGCTGGCAACTTCGAAGACCGACGCTGGTGCGTTTGAGGGTGTGATAAAAGGAGGAATCCCATTCTTGTCTACTATGTCTTCTGCATGGTCCGCTCAGTCTGATACAGGCATCATCTTTGGCGGTTCAGCAGAAGGAGGCGCGACCGATTGGCAATGGCTTATCGAGCCGAATTCAACTGGGCCGGAGCTATACAAAATAACACAAGTTAGTCCCACGCCGCGTCCTCATGTTAGATCGCAATGCATGAATTGTATAGTAGCAGTAGGGTCGGACTTTTACCTTTACGCAGGAACTTACCAGGAACCTGGAGGTCCTTATGTCAACCGGAAGGACTTATGGAGGTTCGACAACAGGAAAAGAAGTTGGATTCAGTTACCAGATGCACCAGGAACGGGTTATCAGCCAGTTCTCACCTATGACAGCAAGGCGAATGCTCTCGTAGCATGGGCCAATGACAGGATTTTCGTCTACGAAATTGCCGTGCAAAAGTGGAGTGACCAAACGCCGGCGGGGTTGCCATGCGTTGGCAATCATGTGGGCGGCTATTTAGCCAGTATCAATACGCACCTCTATGAGGGGGGAAACGATTGCCCTGGTGATAATGGGCGAGGCCCTCAACTGATTGGAATTTCTTTGAGCAATGCCGCCGTTCTTCGCCATTGAGATTTGGGTACTGATATAGCTCAACACCGCTCCCTAACTCGTCGGTAAAGCTCGGCACCAAAGCAGCCGGTTAATTCGGATGAGAATTCTTTTGCTGGCCAGTCGTCTGCCTTACCCTCTCGACAATGGAGAGGATCTTCGCGTGTTCCATTTCGCTAAGAATCTTTCAAAGAAGCATGAGTTGCATTTCTTAGGCTATGGAGAGCAAAGCGTACCTGATGAAGTGTCAGGATTCTTTAAGCAGATACACCTCGTAGAAGAAGAGAACTTAAATGGAAACGGCAATCGAAAATCTTTAATGAGATCGTTTTCACCGCGGCAAATATATTCTTTCGATCCAAGAATTGAATCCTGCCTGCAAAGTATCTTCCGTGACGGAAAGTTCGACGCGCTATGGATACCTGCCTGGCGAATGATTCCTTATTTATCCACCGCCGGGGACACGCCCGTTGTGGTCGATGTCATGGATGACGGCGTATTGGAGCTAGCACGCGAAATCAAAAATTGCCGTTGGTCGATGGATTTGGTGCTCAAAAGCAAGAAACTATTCGTTACATATCTTTTTGAACGCAAATATCTTTCTCAAGCAGCCGTTTGTATTTTCGTGGCGGACAGGGATGCAGAAGTTTTCAATCGGGTGTGTTGGCGAACCAGAATCTCCGTTATTCCTAACGGCGTCGACGTTGCTTATTACCGTCCCTCGGGAATTCCGGAGGAATATCCCAGTCTCGTATTTGAAGGGAATATGGGGTTTCCGCCGAGCGTTGACGCTGCCGTGTACTTTTGCCAAACGATATTTCCTTTAGTTCAGCGAGCCGTCCCCAAAACAAAACTCTATTTAGTGGGTAAGGATCCGGCGCCCGTGATCGTGGCGCTCCAAGGACCTAACGTTGTGGTCACAGGATACGTTGATGACGTGCGTCCATATCTGAGCCGGGCGTCTGTCTTTGTATGTCCAATGCGCAAGGGCGCCGGTATTAAGAATAAGATTTTGCAAGCATGGGCCATGGGCAAACCCGTCGTGGCAACACCCATTGCCTTGGGCGGATTGAAGGGTGAGGTGGGCGAGAGCGTCCTAGTGGCATCCAATCCAAAAGAATTTGCCAAGCTGGTTATTATGTTATTGAGCGATAAGCAGCAACGGCAAAGCATCGGAAAAAAAGCTTTAGACACAGTCAGGAAATATCATGACTGGGCAAAGAGCACTCGAACGTTGGAATCGGTATTGGAGACTTTGTAGATGCCGCTGCGAGATATTTTCCTTACCGTCGTTATTCTGGGTCTACTGCCTAGCTGTCTTCTGCGACCCTGGATTGGAATTCTTGTATGGTCGTGGTTGGGCTACATGAACGCTCACAAGCTATGTTGGGGGTTTGCGCGGGACATGCCTTGGGCGCAGATTGTGGCAATCACCGTTTTCATGGGCATTCTGGTTTCTCCCGACAAAGAGCGGAGGGCCCTGCCTAATTTCAAAGAAACCTGGATGTTGTTAGGGCTTTGGGCCGTCTATACCTTATCGACAATTTTTGCATGGTATCCCGCGGAAGCATGGCCACAGTGGGAAAAGGTTTCAAAGATTTTGCTTTTCACTTTTCTCACATTGCTCTATTTTCAGAACCGCGAACGCCTCAGAATCCTATTTCTTGTGCTTGCTTTGTCACTGGGCTTTTACGGACTGAAGGGGGGAATTTGGGTTTTCAGGACCCCTAGTCTCGGCAGCAGTGTCGTCATGGGACCGGAAGGAACTTTTATCGGCGGTAATACAGAAATCGGCTTAGCCCTTAGTATGACATTGCCTTTCTTGTTACTGCTGGCGCGCGAGGAGTCCAGACGATGGCTTAGGCGATTAATGTTGACCGCCTTCGGATTTTCCATTATCGCGATCATCTTTACGTATTCTAGGGGAGCGATGTTGGGACTTCCAGTGGTTCTCATCATGCTTTTTATGCGTGCCCGCCGGCGGGTCATCGGCATCGCGGCCCTGGTTATTCTTTACTATTTCGTTATGAACTTTTCGCCTCAAGAATGGTTTGATCGAATGGGAACTATTAAGACCTACGAGCAGGACCGATCAGCGGTCATGCGTTTACAATCGTGGGAAGTGGCATGGCGTTTTGCCCTCGACCATCCATTGATCGGTGGAGGTTTTTGGGTTCTCGATCATGAGTATGTTTTTGACCTATATCTCAAAGATTACATTAGAGCGCAGAGCGCTCACAGCATATATTTCACAGTGCTATCCGATCATGGGTTCCCAGGCTTGATTTTGTTCGTTGGGCTCATGGTTTTTTGTATGTGGACAATGTTTAGAATGCGGCTACAAGCCGGTAGTCGGCCCGAAGCGCGCTGGCTGGTCAATTATTGTCAGATGATTGAAGCCAGCTTGATGGCTTACGCCGTGAGCGGCGCTTTCCTCAGCCAATCTTACTGGGATCTTTTTTACCATCTTGTGAGTTTCGTTATCCTGCTCAAGGCAGTGGCCATACAAGAGGGAGTGTTGACAGCTCCCGTACGGCAGCCGACAGCTAGGCCCTATTGGGTGCCTCACCCAGCATTGAATGTCCCACCGAGCACAACATCGGGCTAATTCATAGAATTTGGCTAGACGTTTGCTTCCTCAAACAACTAAAGCGGAACCCTTGGAGGGACTGCTGGGTCGGGTGCGCGACCGCATTCAGAGTTACTTTCCAGACCTTCCGAAGATTAGGCGGCTCCGAGTCATTCGCTCCATTCACCGGGCTTACTCGAGCATTCACTGGGTTGCCATCTATGCCGATGATCAACGGCGCAGGAAACTGATCCTCAAGATATCGGATGCGTCCGCAGCGCAATACCAGGCCATGAAAGCGATTTGGCCTCGCTTTCAAGCGCACCCAAGCTGGAAAATTCCTCGCCCGCTAGACTATATTCCGCAGGATTCGGCGCTCGTTATGGAAGAGATTTCCGCGCCACCTTTGCTGGAGAGGCTTCCATGGATCTTTTGGGACGACAGGGCATGTCGAACTGCCGAGCATGATTGCCAGCGCGCCGGGGAGTGGCTGCGCTTTTATCACGATATTGGACGAACAGATAAGTGGGCACCGTTGAACGCCGAAGGTCAGTGGCCGGGTCTTGATGAAACACTGAGTGAGCTGGAAACAGCGGGATTCGAACAAAGCATTTGTCCCGTTATAGACCATTGGTTTGTCCCCTTAATCAAACAGATTGTCACGGAACCGCGGCCGGTTTCCAATGTCCACGGCGATTACAAAGCTGACAACGTGATGATTAATGATGAATACGTTGTAGTCCTGGATCTGACTGCGGAACACGAAAGCGCCATTGATCTAGATATCGCAGCTTTTCTGAATTCTTTGCTCATGCTACGTCTGACTCGGCCGGTCCCCTTGACCGCGATGGACAGAATGCGCCAGTCCTTTTTGAAGGGTTATTTCGGGACTGAGGATCACGCTTCAATAGTGATTTGTTTCCTTCAAGGAATCGGGTTAGCCGATATCGCTTTGGAGATTGTGCAGCGGCGTCGTTCCAACTTGACTCGCCTGTGGGTCGAGCGAATTGTGGGAACCGGATTAGAAATGATTGTGAAGGAACTGAGGAGACTATAATGAGCTTCGATCCGCGAACCGAATATCAAGACATTGAAACCGCCGAGCAGTACGATCAAAAACGGTTCAACAGTATCTCAGGCCGATTATTTCAGTGGGCCGAAAGGAGAGTTTTGCAACGCATCGTTAGGAGATTGCCTCCGGGATCGCTGGTTTTGGATGCCCCGTGTGGGACGGGGCGCTTGCTGCCACTCTATCTGGGAGAGGGATTTAAGATACTTGGCGTAGATATTTCTGGCGAAATGATTCAAGTAGCTAGACGGCGAACCGCAAGGTGGAACGGTAAAACTAACTTCTCGCGGATGGATTTTGTTCAAATACCTTTGGTTGATGGTTCCGTAGATACTGTGTTTTCGATCCGTTTCTTGCCGCATTTTCCACCTCAGGAGCGGGTGCAAATGCTTCGAGAGTTTTGCCGAGTCAGTCAAAACCGTGTGGTGATTTCATTGTCGCTTTCTAACGGTTGGATGCGTTTCAGAAGGAAGATTAAGGAATGGTTGGGCCATGACAAGCCAGTCCGGAATCCCACGACGTTAGAAGCAATGCGCGCAGAATTAAAACAAGCGGGCCTGCGAGAGGTCGAAAGATTTTGGACTGTGCCCGTGCTTTCGGAACAGATTATTGTCGTATGCCAGAAAGACTGACTTTTTTTCATCCGGCATATTAGCATGAAAGTTTTGCACATACTCGATCATTCTGCCCCGATATTTAGTGGCTATAGTTTTCGCAGTGCTGCCATCACTCGGTTTCAGAAACAGCTCGGTATGGACCCCGTGGTGCTTACATCGCCCAAGCACGGATCCCACTCCAATGATCTGGAGGAAATTGACGGGGTGCGGCACTATCGGACGGCGGCCTTGCCGGATGTTTCGACCGCCCATTTGCTCTTCGTCAAAGAATTGCGGTTGATGCGTCAACTGAAGCAAAGGATCACAGAGGTCGTTAGTGAAGAAAAGGTTGACTTGATCCACAGCCACTCTCCATCTCTGAACGGGCTACCCGCTTGGAGGATCGCACGAAGTCTAAATATTCCTTTTGTTTATGAAGCCCGGGCATTCTGGGAGGATGCCGCGGTAGATCATGGTACATTCAGAGAAGAGTCGGCGCGTTATAAAATAAGTCGGGCCGTCGAAACATTCGTGTTTCGCAAAGCCAATGCCGTCATCGTAATTGCAGAAGGAATGCGCGAGGAACTTTCCCGAAGGGGAATAAGTAAAGACAAGATTTCGGTAATTCCGAATGGTGTCGATATTGAGGGATTTCAACCGCGGGAGCGCAATCGACAATTGGCGGAACAGTTGGAACTCAACGGTGGACCTGTTTTTGGTTTTATCGGCTCATTGTATCACTATGAAGGCCTTCGATTGCTTATGGAAGCATTCCCAAAAATTCTTGCTCAGGTACCGGGCGCCAGATTGCTTGTTGTCGGTGGAGGCCCCGAAGAATCGGTGCTTAAGGAAGCAAGCAAGCAATGCAATGGTATGGTTACCATGATCGGCAGTGTACCTCACGCCCAGATTCCGGACTATTACTCGGTGATTGATGTTTTAGTCTACCCGCGTCAAAGAATGAGACTGACGGATTTGGTAACACCGCTGAAGCCATTGGAAGCGATGGCAATGGGTAAAACGGTCGTGGCCAGCGATGTCGGCGGGCACCGAGAGCTCATTCAACACGGAGTTACGGGTTTATTGTTTCGCGCCGATGACGTAGCTGCCCTTACTCAAGAAGGGGTTCGCGCAGCCATGGATCGCGAACTGCGAGACAAGTTGGGGAAACTCGGCCGAAGGCACGTGGAAAGGGAGCGCCGGTGGTCCGAAATAGTTTCAAAGTATTTGACTATCTATAAACAGTTATTTCGTTAACTCTTCACAGGTTAAAAAGGTATCTCCACTTGAGCATGCATTCGATTTTCGCGAGGCGGGTCCTTTTCCCTCTGCAGGAACGAATTAAAGGAAAAAATACTCATACGGTTCTGAGAGAATTGCAAAAATCGCAATGGCTCTCTGCCAACCGCATTCTAGAGCTACAATTCGATTGCTTGAAGCGCCAGCTTGAATTCGCCTATCAACACGCACCTTATTACCGTCATCTCTTCGACCAACACGACACCGCACCCAACCAAATAAAGGACTTTAATGATTTTCGTCGTATTCCTTTCTTGACGAGGGAGCATTTGCGCGCTCAATTTGAAAGTATTCGGGCAAACGTCACGATTCGAGGGGTGCAGAAAATAAGCACAGGGGGCTCCACCGGTTCACCGGTCACGGTTCTGGTCGACCCAGTTCGTAATTCTTTTATCGATGCAGCGCGTTTACGGTCACACCGGTGGTTTGACGCAGATATGGGAGTTAGAGAAATCGTGTTATGGGGCTCGCCCATCGAGAACACAAAGCAAGATTATCTTCGTTACATGCGGGACCGACTTCTAAACTCGAAATTGCTGTCCGCTTTCAATATGGGAGAGGTCAACCTCGCGCGTTACGTCGAAATCATTCTGCGCTATCGACCAGTGAAAATGTACGGTTATGCTAGCGCTCTCTATCTGCTGGCGCGATATTTTCAAGACACTAATCGGCGGCCTCCGCCGAGTTTGAGGGTTGTTTTTGCTACCGCTGAGCCACTGTTTGATTTTCAACGCGAAACCATTGAAGAAGTTTTTGGCGCGAAAGTCGCCGTCGAATACGGTGCCCGTGATGCAGGTTTGATGGCCAACGAATGCCCTAACGGCGGCTTGCATGTTCCCGCTGAAGGAATGGTGATCGAGATCGAGGGCTCCGATAAAGGCGGGCTGGGGGAAATTGTTGTGACGAATTTGTTTTCGCGCGCCATGCCGATCATCAGGTATCGGACCGGAGACGTAGGAGAACTGGGATCTGAACCATGCTCCTGCGGTCGTAGCTTGCCGTTGTTAAAAAAGATCGAAGGTCGACAAACGGATTTCCTCGTGGCGATGGACGGTCGCATTCTCCATGCTTTAGCGGTCATTTATATTTTGCGTGAGATGGCTGCAGTCAAAGAATTTCAAGTTATCCAGGAGAGTCTTGATCGAGTCGTTATCCGGATGGTTGCGGAGAATTCCTTTTCAAAGGAGGATGAATCATCAATCGTCCTGAGGGTACGAAAACTTCTCGGCGAAGAGGTCGAGGTCGTGGTGGACAAAACAGCGGAAATTCCTCGGCCGCGTTCAGGAAAATTCCGCTATGTCACGTCTCACGTCGCCGAGGCTTATATGGAACAAATGACGCGGCGGAAAGATTCACCTGCTTCTCAGGCTTATACTCCAAGCGTATAGAGCATCCCCTCACTTCCTTAGATTGGTAATTGAAGAAGAGATTTTGTCCCACGTTTTGTGGTTAACGTGCCGCTTCTGTATAGACGATCGTCAATTTTGGTCTAAGGGTTGGGTCAGTCTGGTATTCCCGACTATGGAATCGGAGCGCGTTAGTGTTAGTGCCGAGTCCGACGATGTGCCAGCCGTAATTGCCAACGCCATTGCTCATTGCTTGAAGTCCGGAAGTGACATCAATTTCCAGCCAACTGGGGTCCCATCCGACAACGGCTTGACCATCCGGTGTAGCAACGTTATCTGTATTGCTCCCAAACGCACCGTCAACGACCCATCGGGCGGTTGCATTCGCATTGTTCCAGGAGGCGTCCATTTCACGCCAGTCCTTCAAAACCCGGTAGGCCTGAAAGGTCTCATCATAAGGGGAATACTTATAAAGTGAGAGGGTCGCAGATTTGACGGTGGCCCCATTCGGGATCGCTCCTCCTTCTGACTGAAAGATCACGTAGCGGACCAACATGTTATAACTTCCTTCTCCTTCTCCGGATACCAATTCGTCTGCGGAACCGAAGTTGAACGAGGGATAATAGTAATAAAGAGAAGTGTCTTGCGTTCCGCTGTAGCCGTTCAGGCCGTCCTGAAGGACAACCGAGACTTCATTGGGTGATGACGTTCTTGTATTATTGACATTTACGCTGATGACCGCAGACGCTCTGTTGGCAGAACCATCATAGGCCATGGCGATAAGCGTATGAGCGCCGTTGGAGTCTTTGGTGGTATCCCAATCGAAGTTATATGGGCTGCTCGTCGTCGTTCCGACCAGAACTCCATCTTTATATAGTTCTACTTTTACAATTCCAACGTTGTCTGTCGCGGTTATCTTTACTGTGATGATCTTTGATGCTGAGGCGCCCGCCAACGGAGATAGAATAAGAACGCTGGGAGGTGTTGTATCGGTTGCGACCGGCGGCGCGGGAACCTGGGCGGGTATGTCCTTGATATAGCAAGCTTTGACTGTGCCGATGATCGGATCGCCAAACACCAAATTCGTGCACTCTGTTCCTCCCGAAAGGTTCAAGAAACTAAAATTGTTGTTTGCGCCGTACGCAACACTTTTCTGACCCGTAAAGCTACAGGTTTGGTTCTCAGTTGCACAGAAGATATATCCCGCCGGTCCAACTGGCGGGGTCTGAGTTGGTGGCGAAGTAACTGGAGTTGGTGTTGCTGGTGGTGTTACGACCGGCGTTGGCGGAACATACGGCTGCCCATTGCCGTTGCCGTAGCGGTAAAGCCAGAAGTAGTTCATGGAGACGGGCAAATCCGGATTGCCTGAACCATTCGCGAATCCCCCGTACATAACCATGGCATTCAGCTCCGGTATGAAAGTGCCGTTCGAGCCGAAGATGACTTCATTGGGCTTGTCGCGATTCATCGGATCAATTTCCCAGGTGCCGTTCTTTCCTCCCCCGGGATCCGGATGATAGATTATCAAAATCGGACGGCCCTCATTAGAAGAAGCGGGCCAGAGCACAACCTTATTGATGGGATCATAGACGAGCATGGTGCTATCATTTGGCGACTGGTAATACGGAAATGTGGGACAGCCACTGTCAGGGCCATTATTAAGATTGCAAAAACTGGGCGAACCTGAAGATGGCAACGTAATCCAACCGAGGTTCACCATATTGTGAAGGGTGATATCATAGCGCATCAGGCGGAAGCGGTGGTTCGGGTCGGGGTCTTGTTTGTGGTAGGTATCGATCCAATAAATCCATTGATGCTCAATATCGAGCGCTAACTGCTCGTGGGTCGCAATAGTGTCATTGATATAAGTCCCGTCGATAGCGTCCGAAGCAACTGTGCCGCCAATGCCGCCGCCGTCGCGCGTCCAAACTCCCGTCTCAGCATTCATGCGGATCACGTAGTTGCCCCACGCGCCGTGCTGCCCCATCATGATGATTTCATCGGTAACGGGATTGTAAACTGAGTGTCTTGGCGTTTGTGCTCCTCCAAGTAATGGCGTGCCGTCTTGGGCAAGAGCGCTGCCGGGCAGTGTATACTTGGCGTCAGGTCGAATGTATTTATTCTGCGCAGGATCGAATTGCAGTATATCCGGACCGTGGGAAGCATTTCCAACGGGGTTGTTGGAAGTGGAAGCGCTATTGCCATAAGTGATCGCGCCATTGGCGCACATAGAAACGACATCTTCCGTGCTTGTTTCATAGCCACCTGTAATCCAGAAGACATGTCGCTTGCTGTCCCATGTAAATGGGGCCTCATCCGTGTGCGCCGGAGAAACCTGCCCCGGAAGACCGCAATACGGCCATTCAAGAATCCAGTTTTGTAAGTCGCTAGTATCTGATGAAACCGATCTCGTGATATCGTAGGAGAACATATCCGTGCGGAAAGAAGACTGGCCTACCGGGCCGTTGAAGTCCCCACTATAAAAGTATACCCGCTGATTATCCGGATTATAGACTAAGCGCTGATGCTTAGCGCCGGTTCCAAAGGGCGTTGGGCCGAAACCCCGCGCTCCAATCACCTCGCTCTGCGCGTCAAGAGCACGAAGTGGAAGGGGCCGCGAAACCCACGTGCGAAGGGGAATGTCGATCGAGTCTGTAGCCGGCGATGAAGATGTAGAAACTAGGGGTGCCGTTGGCGCAACAGTGGGAGCGATAGTGGGAGGTGGTGCCGATCCAGAAGTCGAAGTTGGCGAGAGAGTTTGGGGGATGTCGCTAGTGTAACAAGCTTTCACTGTGCCGAAGATCGGATCGCCAAACACCGTGTTCGTGCAGGCCGTTCCCCCCGTAAGGTTGAGGAAAGCAAAATTGTTGTTTGCGCCGTACCCGACGCTCTTCTGACCACTGAAACTACAAGTTTGGTTCTCGTTTGCGCAGAAGGTGTACCCCGCAGGTCCACTAATCGGAGGTTGCGGCGATACTGACGTAGAAGATAATTGCGGCGGCGCACCTTGTAAAGCTATTTGCGCGTTGAGACTTACGGCATAAACAGTCGGCCCCACGGAGTCACCATCTGGGCATTTGTTGCCTCCCTCAAAGAGATGAAGCTTTGCCGTGGGGGCGTAAACGCCGACCTGATTAAAAATGCATGATAAGCCGGCTGGAGTTTGGTCGCTCCACTGTTGGGTAATAAGGTCAAAAATATAGATTTTGTTATCAACCCAGGCGAGGAGT
>Ga0126384_10000246_pt1 | contig 28445 bp, 19 predicted proteins | sample PanSoiMetPlot_36_FD_92543 | JGI IMG/M metagenome (GOLD analysis project Ga0126384, IMG submission 92543) | Tropical forest soil microbial communities from Panama - MetaG Plot_36 | ecosystem: Environmental > Terrestrial > Soil > Tropical forest > Bulk soil | place: Panama | collected 2016-02-17 | reverse complement strand
TGTTGTCTCTGAATTCGTGGGCAGCACCGAGACGTGGTCGGTGGCGGCGGCTTGGCACCGAGGCTTGGGCGAAGAGTGCCGCCAACTGAGCCATGCCGCAACTGCCGGCCGCTGGCTCCTCGCACAACCTCATCGGCCAAACCGAGCCGTCGGCGTCGCGAGCTTGGCGATGGGTGCGGTTGGTGTGCTATTGCTGCAGCCGCCAGCGACGGTGCCAAGGTTCGTGGACGTCATCCGCAAGACATTGTTGGTCGGGGAGACGCTTGAGATCGGCCTCTTTTGCGCCGATCCCTCCTCGGATGCGTGCGGCGCTGTCGAGCGGCAGGCCGCCAATGCGGTGGTGCTGCCGATCAGTGGCGTGTTCTCCAAGCACGAGGCCCCCGGCCATTATGTCACCGGTACGCCGAGCTCCGCTGTGTTGTTCGCCGCGGACACGCCCTATCGCATTGGCTTCCCCGGGGCGATTGGCGATCGCGCCCTCACCTTGCGCTTCGGCGAGGCGTTGGCGCCCGAGCATCTTGACCGTGGTGGTGGCCGCGAGCCCCTGGCGTCGCATGGTTTGCTGCGACCAAGGGCCATGCTACTGCGCAATCTGCTGTGGGCGCGGCTGCAAACCTCCGCTATCGATCGAATCGAAGGCGAGGCGATGGCACTCGAGCTCCTGGGTCTGGCGCTGGGTGCGATGGGTGCCGGCCGCGCGCCACTTCGACCGGCTGTACTCAAGCGCCGCAGGCGCGCGGTCGAGCGGGTAAAGGAGGCGGTGGCGCTGGCGCCGGCCGACAGATGGAGCGTTGGCAGGCTGGCAGCGGTGGCCAACCTTTCACCTTTTCATCTGTGCCGGGTGTTCCGTCAGATGGTCGGCACCTCGATCTACGACTACGTCTTGCGCGAGCGCCTCAGCCAGACGCTTGAGGCGGTGCTTGAGGCAGGCGAGGACCTGACGGCGATCGCCCTCGATGCCGGATTTGCAAGCCACAGTCATTTCACGGCGCGCTTTCGCAGTGTTTTCGGCTATACGCCGACGGCGCTGCGGCGCATCGGCTTGGCCGCCAACGGCGTCCAATTGCGCAAGATCGTGACAGCGCGACGTCGCCGGCTCGCCTAGCTTGCTCCGCAGCATCGGAGGTCCCCATGGAAATTGCAGCCTTTCATGCACGCCGTCGCTACGCCGACGTCAAGTCCGGGCGCATCGCGTTTTTCGAACGCGGAGTGGGTCCGCCGGCGCTGTTCGTCCACGGCGTGCCCCTCAATGGCTATCACTGGCGCCATGTCATCGAACGCGTGCACGACCGGCGGCGCTGCATTGCCATCGACCTCATGGGACTGGGTTATACCGAGATCGCGCCGTCGCAGGATGTCTCGTTTCCGGCGCAGGCGCGCATGATCGCCGAAGTTCTCGACGCACTGGACATCGAAATGATCGACTTGGTGGGCAACGACAGCGGCGGCGCCATAGCGCAGATCTTTGCTGCCCATTATCCCGAGCGTGTGACATCGCTGGTTCTCACCAACTGCGACGTCCATGATGGATGGCCGCCGAGACAAGTTCTGCCGATTATGGAACACGCCCGCAACGGCACGCTGGCAGCGGTCTTTCAGCCGATGCTCGAGTGCCCGCAGCTTGCGCGCGAGCGCTATCGGCAAGGTGAATCGGTGCCTTTGTTTCGCAGCTACGCCGATCCGCAGATTCTGAGCGATGCGCTGATCCGGCTCTACCTTGAGCCGCTGTTGTCATCGCAACAAAGGCTCGAGGCCTTCCAACGGTATTGGCTAGGCTTCGACAATCGGCATACGGTTGCCATTCACTCCGCGCTCAAGACCCTCCGCGTCGCAACGCTGATCGTGTGGGGGGTTGACGATATCTTCTTCGACAAGCGCTGGGCCTATTGGCTGCAAGACACCATCCCCGGGGTGAAGGGTGTGGTTGAAGTCGCCGATGCTCGACTGTTCTTTCCGGAAGATCGTGCCGATGGCTTGGCCCGGCCAATGCTCCAGTTCTGGGACACGCTCGAGAAAACCCAGCTGAAAGGCAGCGGGCCCAAGACTGTCGGCGCGTAGCTAGGATCGGTTTTTCTGCTTCCGTTCATCTTCATCCTATCTGCTGGCGCCACGGGCACGTCAGTCGAGAGGTGGCATCTGGCGCAACAGGCTTGCAGCGGCGCGTCTTGGCCGGCCATAGGGCTAGCCGAGGCCGGCTTGGGCGTACGTGAGCCGCCCATCTGCATCGAAACCGAGCAGCGTCCCGGCCCTGTAGCTCTGCCCCAGGATAGGATGGCTCCGCGCCAACACCGCTGACCGTAGACCCCCGCTGTCGTGAAAATCGATCGACACACCGGCCTTGCAGGGAATGGTATCGATGTCCCAGTCGGCAGGGAGGAAAACGCGGGCCAGGCGCCCGGCTTTGGCCAATACGATCGAGGTCCCGCGCGGCAAGGTGCGACCGGCCACGACGTGCTCGCGCGCCAGCGTGGCACACGACAGCCGCCCACTGGCGTGCAAGATGATGCTGGTGTCGCCGGCGCAGGGAATATCCTTTATGGCGCAGTCGCGGGCGAGGGTGGCACCGGACAGGCGCTGGTTGGCATGGAACTCCACATAGGTTCCGGCGCGGCACGGCACACCGTCGAGCTCTTGGTCTTCGCCCAGGATCACGTCGTTAACGCGTCCGTCCTGCTGGCCGGTGCGATAGCGAACCCAGGTTCCGGTCCCGAACCAAAGCCTGCCGAAGCGACACGGCTCCGCTAGTGTGGCGGAAAATAGCTCGCCGGTGCGGTGAAAACCGACTTCGGCTTCGGCCCGGCACGGAACGCCGGCAATAAGCGTATCACGCGTGAAGCATACGGTCCGCGGTCGACCGTCCCCGTATCTGAGCGTCACCCGATAGGCCGCCTCGGGCACCGCCCCCAGCGCCCCCGGTGCGGGGCTAATCACCGGCTGTCCCGGCTGTGCCTGAGACCCACCGCGACCGAGTGCGCCGAGGTCGTATTCGACCTTAGCGTGAACGTGACTGTGCTCGAAGAGCGTCTTGAACACGCCAAACGGGTGATAGTCGCGACCATTGGCGCCCACGATGACGGGCTGCCAGAACTCCTCGTCGCCGTCCCCAGACACCGGGCCGCGTATCTCCCAACGGCCATTGCTCGCCCCTCGCATCACCTCGCCCACGTAGGCGACGATCGACGCCAGGATCGCGGGATCCTGGACCAGGTTATGCCCGCCGAACCGCTGCGCCGCCTGGTCGATATGCTCCAGGCTGTCGACGCTGCCATCAAGCACCCCCGCCGCGAGGTTGAGCTTGCCCGCCAGCTCCTGGGCCAGTGGCACCGCCGCCTCAATGAAACCGCGCCCCTGGCGAAACCGTGTCCCGAGTGGGTGCTGCGGCTGGCGCTTGGCGGTCTCCTCCACCACCGCCAGCAGCTGCCGGTACTCGGCTGCGGATGCGTAGAGCCTGGCACTTCCGTCGAAGATCTCGACGATGCGATTGTCGTTCAGGCGATAGAGCTCCTGCTGGAGGCTATGTCCAAGGATGCGCTCGCGCTCAGATGCCAGCTCAGTGTCTGCTGCTCCGCCAACGTCGGTGACAAGCTTGCGTGCCTGGCGCGGGCCGATCGCCTTTCCGAACCGAGTTTTTGCCATCCAGCCTCGCAGCTAGTGTCGTGGTCTGGCGATCCTACGGGGGATGCGATCGCGGCACGCCGGGCACATCTCGTCAATGGGTGTAGGGCACAAGCTATCAATGCATGCGCCACGACCTTTCCAAGCGTGCACGGCACCCTTTCAACGCATGCATTGCACCCTTTCAACGCGTGCATGGCACGACCTTTCAACGCGTGCATGGCACGACGATGACCGCCGGTTTGGCTGACGCTGCCCAACGCCGCCACGCGAAGCACCCCAGGCATCGCCGCAGCCCGCCAACGGTGACCTCAGGGGCGCCGATGGCCCTGCGAGGCGGCCGCCCCCGTCAGCTCGCCAACCCGCGACCAATAGAGAGCGGGCAAACCTTGGGGGCGATGGCATCGATCGGGGGCCGGCGTCGGTTGCTGTCCAGCGGCCTTTGAGGGCTTCTCCCGATGGCGCAAATCGCCGGCCGGCGAACACACTTGCCAACTCCACCCGCGCTTCACGCGAGAGGCGCGCGCTTGCCACCACGATCACGTCTCGGGACCTGCGGGGGGGCATGGGTCGCTGGGACTTGGGGCCCAGGGAGACCGCGTAATGAAGCTGGTCCAGATCGCCCTCATCGCCGGTGCTGCCGCCATGGTGAGCCCCGCGTCAGCGGATATCGACGCCTCCCAGGCGGATGCCCGGCTGATTGGAATGCCGATCTTTACCTCTGATGGACTGCTGATCGGGCAGGTCACCGGCGTCGAGATCTACGGCAGCAGCCGCTCCCTGGTCGCCGCGGTCGGATCGTTCATGGGTTTTGGCACCAGAGCCGTGTGGATCCCCCTCAACTGGGCCGATAAAGAGGAAACCTACATTCGATTGCTCATCACCGGTGCACAGGCCGCAGCATTTCTTGGTCCTGGTCTGGGGATCGGTAGGCGCTAACGGCAATGGCAGCTACCCGGCCAAGCACAGCACGATGCTTATGGTCGGCTTCAAGGCCGTGGAGATGGCGCGTGGCATCTACGCGGTGTCAACAAGGCCGTGGATATGAAGGGGTTCCGGCCTCGGACGCGTGACCTCAAGCTCGGGCCGGCGCGCGGTGACGATGCATGATCTCCTGCAAGCGGTCGAGCGGCAGGGCGTGGATAACGCGCCCGTCCTTGCCGGTCATGGTCTCCGCCCGGCATAGGGCGTTGAGAATCGCCTCCTCGGTCGCCTCGGCGCCGGCGCGGAAGAGCCCGGTCATGGCGTCGGGGTTCAGCATCCGCACGTGCGCGAATTTATCATGTTGGCCGATGTGGTTTGCCGTCGAGAAGGCGATGAAGATGTCGCCGCTGCCGTTTGCCCCAATGCCGCCCACCCACGCCAGACCGGTCGTCGCCCGGCGCGCCAGCCGCTGGCACTGGATCGGGAGCAGCGGCGCGTCGGTGGCGAGAACAACGATGATCGAACCGCCTTCCTGCATGGCGGCGGTGTGTTGTTGGCCGCGATCGAACGCCGGCACGATATCCAACCCAAGCTCGCGCCCAACCGGGACACCATCGACCCGCAGCAGATCGCGAGCGCCATAGTTGGCCTGCACCAGAGCGCCCACCGTAAAGCGCTGCCCGTCCTCGCTCACGATCCGTGAAGCCGTTCCCGTACCTCCCTTGAAGCCGTGGCAGATCATGCCTGTGCCGCCGCCAACATTGCCCTCCTCGAGAGCTCCACTTCGGGCGGCATCAAACGCCGCGAAGGCATGCTCTCGGGTCAATGGAAAGCTGACGATGTCGCTGAGCCAGCCGTCATAGGTCTCAGCCACAACTGGCAAGTGGAACAGCTGGGAGGCGCCGTCGCGTACGGCCAGCGCGCAAATGGCGTCGCGCACCACGCCGACCTGATAGGTGTTGGTAATGCCGATCGGCGCGCCAAGGCTACCCTGTTCGGCGATCCAAGGGAGCCCAGTCATCTCACCGTTGCCGTTGAACGAGAATGTGCCGGCGAACACATAGTCGGTCCAGATCTCGGGCCCCCGTGGCCAAATCGCGGTAATGCCGGTTCTGACGACGTGCGGCGTGTCCTGGATCAGCGTGCAATATCCAACCCTGACACCCGCAACGTCGGTGATGGCGTTGAACTCACCGGTGGGTAATGTTCCAAGCGCAATTCCAAGCTCGCGTAGTCGCATGCGCGTCATGATGCTGTCCCGTCAACGGTTGGTGCCGATGCCGCCAGGTGTCGGGCCTGATGCTAGCATAGGGGCAAAACCGCGCTGAGGCTGGCGACCGGATGTGCCAGCAAGATGCAAAAACTCCGCCGTCGCCAGGCGACAGACGCAGTGCGAGTGCCGGGCGCATGATGGCTCGATCGCGTCTGGACCCTGACTACCGCCACAATTTGTCCCAAAGCCTTGCCGAGCCGGTACCGGATCCATCAGCTTCGACGTTGCTCGATCGGGCGCGATATAGCAACGTCTCGCCCGCCGCGGACGCAAGGCCGGCAAGGGCTGGCCTGCCGCAAAAAAACGCCCGCACGGGAATGAGCCATGGCCCTCTGGCAACGTTGGGAAGCCCATGCCTTGCAGTGGATCGCCTGGGCACGCGCGCCCGGGCACGATAGCTACTGGCGCTTCCACCGCGATCAATTCCTCAAGATCGTGCCGCCGCCGGGGCGGCGGACAATTGACATCGGTTGCGGCGAAGGCCGGCTCACGCGACACCTGAAGACGCTCGGCCACAACGTCATTGGTATCGATGCCTCTCCCTCCCTGATTGCTGCGGCGCGCCAGTCGGATCCGGTGATGGATCTTCGATTGGCCGACGCTGCCGCGCTGCCGCTTGCCGCCGCCAGCGCAGACTTGGCGATCGCCTTCATGTCGCTTCACGACATCGATGCGATGTCGGCCGCCGTGCGCGAAGTAGCGCGCATTCTCGAACCCGGCGGTCGCCTGTGCGTGGCAATCGTCCATCCCCTCAATTCCGCCGGCCGCTTCGAGGCAACCACCGCCGATGCCTGCTTCGTCATCAAGGCAAGCTATCTTGATCCTTTCGACTATGCCGATCCGGTCGAGCGCGATGGTCTAGCAATGACCTTCCATAGTCGGCATCGGCCGATCGAGAGCTATTTTATGGCGCTTGAGGCGGCCGGCCTGGTGGTCGAGGCGCTGCGGGAACCCAGGGTCCCAGACGACGCCGTGGCGTCGGACAGCGGGCGCCGCTGGCAGCGGTTGCCGCTGTTTTTGCACCTGCGCGCTCGGCGGGCGTGAGGAACGCACGGCGATGGTCAGTCGGCCGGACATGCGATTTGCGATCGAGGTTTTCGTGCGTGGCCATAGTGCCGGCAAAAGTCGCACCTACCCCTACGAAGCCGCTCGCGTTGGTCCGTTATGGGTGATGCGCGATCGACCCCGCAAAAATGAGCGCGACTACCGCCGGGAGGAATGGATCGCCTTTGGCGTCGACGCCGCCGAAGTGGACACCATCGCCCGCCGGCACGCGCGCGGGCGCTTCTTCGCCTGCGCCATGGTCGCCGAGGACGAGCCGAGCACGCTGCTCAAAACCGCCTACAAGACGCTCGGCTACCGCCTGCTGGCAACCGAGGGCTTCTTCGTCCACCGGTTGCAGCGGATTCCCAAGCTCCGATCGATCGTGCCGATCGAATGCGTGCGCACGCCCGAGCTCGCGGCGCGGCTCGCAAAGGTCACGCGAACGCGGCCGATTTCGCGCGATCTCCTCACCGACAAGGCGCCGTTCCGCCAATACGTGGCGCTCGATGGTAACGCGATCGTTGGCCGCGTACGCAGCGTCGATGCGGTCGGCGCGACATGGTGCGCCGACATGCACGTGGACGCGTTGCACCGCCGCCGCGGCATCGGCCGGGCCCTGCTATGCCGCATGTTGCGCGACGACCGGGCCCGCGGCTCGCAGTGCTCGGTGCTGACCGCCAGTCACACTGGCGCGCTCTTGTATCCACGGGTGGGATATGAACGGATTGGGACGCTGTTGATGTTTATGCCAAAGCGGGCCCTGCCTGCCGTCTAGAACGGTCGGCAAACCTGCCAACGCCTAGCCCCGGGCCGGGTTCAGCTGCTGGCGCACGCCTGGTCGGCATCGAACGGACAATGCGTTCAGGCCTCCGGTAGGAAGCCTGAACGGGCCTAACACTGAGCATTCGCGTCTGGCTGAACTGGCTTGGCGATCCAGGTTGCTTTACTTGCGAGCTTCGTGCTCGTCCTTGCGGTGTTCGGCGGCAAGATCGTCGACCTCTTCAATCAGCTTTTTTGCGCGTTCGGAAAGTGCATGCGCCAGGTGGTCGTCGATGGCTTGATGCGCGAACTCCGCTGCGTCGAGAGCAGACTTGATCTGATCGGCCAATGCGTCGCGGCGCTTGGTGATGGCGTCGATCTTGGCAAGATATCTGTCATAGGTCACATCGTCGGCAACGATGGAGCGTGTCGCGAACTCAAGGCTGCTCTGCCCGACCGAACCTAGCGGCGCATTGAGCTCCTTATAGAGCTGGGCAAGCTTCACGAAGTTTTCGCCTTCATCATCGCGCAGGGCACCCGGCAATGCGAAGTCCTGCAGCTTCTCGACGAGGACGCGCCCATCATGAATATAGCTGTCCTTCAGTCCAAGCAACGCCATCATGGTCGGCCGCACGTCAGTATGATCGGAGAAAACCTCGTCGGCACGGCCTTGGCGACGTACGCCAGGACCGACCATCGCCAACCAAGTGCGCGTGATGTCCTCCTGAACGTCACCGTGATTCCAGGCGAAGTTGGGCGTTTCCTCGATGCAGGCCGGCGGGAACGCGCAGTCCGTCAAGGGATTGGCGGTGAAGAAGAAATAGTCGGGATTTCCGAACATGGTGAAAGTCGGCGTACGCGCGGAACTCGACGTAACCATGTGCAGAAGCTTCATCTCGGCCTGGTCAGCCAAAAACGCCGACAGCTTGTCGGTGTTCCCCGTGATCGGATTGACCGCCGTCAATGCATCGCTATCGCGTTCCATGGTGCGGGTGACGGGCGCCGTCGGCGTGGGATTGCCGGTGATGTAGACCGTGGGAGCGTCGTCACTGTGAACCAGGAAGGGCGTCGAATTTCGGCGCTGGGTGAACAGCAGGCGATTGTAAGTTGCGCTGATTTCGCCGATCGCGGCGTAGGTGCAGGGCACCGTGACACCATTGCAATTCACCGGCGATGGGGGCCCGCCGACGAAATGGTCGTTCTCGTCCGGCACGATCAGGAACAGCGTGTTGTCCTTGGTAATGCCTGCGGCCGCGAGCCGTGCAAAAAACTTTCCGAACGCCGCGTCGTAGGCCCTGAGCTGGGAAACGTACTCTTCCTCTCCGGGGCCGAAGGCATGAGCTGCGGTCGGACGATTGGTCACCGGATCGAGCGGGAGTGGGTTGCGGTCGTGCGCGTCGGCGATGTACAAATAGACCACCGGCAGGCCCGCCTCCAGCATGGTTGCTGCGTAGCCCAGCGATTGGCTCGCGGTCGGATTGAAGATATTTGGGAAGCCAGGCTGGCCGTAGGCATCCTTGATGTCGTTGCCGTCCGTATCCTTGACATTGCCGCTGCGGCCGCAGGGCGCCGTCGGCGCCGTGGCGCAGATCACCGGCGCCACATTCACGTTGCCGAACAGGGCCTTGAAACCGACATAGCCGCCAGGTTCGTCCGGCAGCAGGTCCGGGCGCGCCCGGGGGTTGTTGCAGAGCGAGCTGCCAAGTGCACAGTGGATGGCGATGCCAAGAAAATCGGTGTTGGGTTTCTGCCGCGCGGGCTGATTGGCGGCGACATTTGGCAGCGCCAGCGCCGCCGACACCGACAGGTCCTCTGGCGAGCCGACGCCGAAGATCGTACGGATATCCGCCGGAATGCTCTCGATCTCGATATTGGCCACCGAAAACGCACCAACGTCGCAGCCGGCGCGGGTGAATGGGACCCATGGCGCCGGGGCGGTTTTGCCCTTCTCATTGACCATCAGTGGGATTCCGTCACCGCCAAGCGCGGTCCAGTAAAGGAACGAGGGCGAAAAGCCGACCGACCCGTCGGGCCGGAAAAATCCATAGCTGTTGGCGACCGGAACTCCCATGCGATCGCCGTACAGCCCGCTGAGCGCGGTCAGGATATCGGTCGCTGTATGCGATATTAGCGGAGTGTGATGATTAGCGGAGATCGTGCCATTGTTGAGCACAAAATCGAGGAGGTTCGGCATCAACTCCAGATCCGACGGCACGTTCGGATTGTCACGAAGGAAATGCACGTTGTCGAAGGTGATGTGGACGACCCGCTTGATCTGTCCCCGCGCCGACTGGAGATTGCACGCCGCCTGGGCACTGCCGATCCCCGCTGCAACCAATCCGCAGCCGATAAGCAGTCGCCCAGCCATTGCCCCGATACGCTTCCAATATGACATGTTGGCCTCCAAACCCAAGCGATCATGAGGTGCGCATTAATGCCGCGCGGCAGTTAAGGGCTCGGCTATTGCAACGCGATGACGCTTAAATGAAGCGCACATGACCGTGCACAACCTGATGCACGCGCTGCCATTGCTCCGGCTCACAGCGCGTGCGCTTTGTCGGCGATGGGTTTGAGCACCGCCCACCGGCGATCTCGTGTCGTCCCAGCCGCGCGACAACCAGCCAAGCGCTTGATCTCGCCGCGACGTTCGCGAATCTGCCAATTGGCCGCCCGGCGAGCGCGCGGCCCGTCACGGCAAGGCATGAGTCCGTTGACCGGCTGGCGGCGGTGGGCGAGAAAAACACGTGGCAAAAGCCCGAGTTGGCCGGTCGCGCCGGAGGACTGTCGTGCCCAAGATGATCGATGTTACCGCACTGTCGCCCGTCATCGGCACCATGTACCCGCCGCCCTATGACGAGCCCTGCCTGGCGCGATCTCGCACCAAACTGGGCGATGCCGCCGGCCTCACGCAGTTCGGCGTCAACTTACTGCGCTTGCCGCCGGGCGCCTGGTCGAGCCAACGACACTGGCAGACGGCCTCCGATGAGTTTGTGTACGTGCTGTCCGGGGAGGTGACCCTTGTCACCAATAGCGGCGCCGAGCTGCTGCGACCTGGCGATTGTGCCGGCTTCAAGGCCGGTGATGCTGACGGCCACTGCCTGCAGAACCGCTCGGGGGCGGAAGCAACCATTCTCGAAATCGGCACCCGCGTCCCCGGCGATGCCGCCCACTACTCGGAAGCCGACATGGTTGCCCCGGCCGGGCGCAAGCCGGCGATGTACACCCGCAAAGACGGCACGCCCTACACCGACATCAAGCGGCGCGCGAAGCCTGGTTGATCGGCGATGTGGCGTTCGTAGGCCTCGGCGAGCAGCCCGGCCACCAACGGCACCGGCAACCGGGATCATGCGTGCTGAGGAGTCTTTCCCGATCGAGCAGCCAGGCGTGCGCCTGGCCGGGGTGAGGCAGAGACGCGATGGCATGCTCAATGATGACCCGAGGTCCGGCGCGCGGCAGTCCTCAAACAAGATCATGCGTCGAACAAATATTCTTGACCTCAGGCAATCCTTGACCCAGGCCATGCCGCCCCACGTCGGGCTTGATACGGGATCCGAGCCTGGCACGCTTCGTCACCCTTGCGCCACCATTGCCCCCTGATGCACGCGCGCCAGCGCGGCCTTCAGTGGTTTTCTTGCGGCCGCTCCAGATAATCCCTGAGGCGAACCGCTGTTGTCGAGCGACCGGGTACGGTCGACATAATTTTCCAACTAGCCGAACGTTCGCGAGCTCTCCATTTCCTCTAAGCGAAAGCAGAGGTGAGACGCGGCCGTTTCCACTGAGTGCCGATAGTTTCAGTATGGAGGAGACTATCCACACCTCTTGGCGTGCGGTGTCGCCGCTCGGAACAAGGTTTACCTTCGCTCGTTAGAAGGCAAATTGAGTGCGCGATCGGACACGAGGGGTTCCTGTGCGACAGCCTGGACGCGTGGAGTGGCCTTGCTTGCCCAACGATACTTCGAGCAGTCTTTTGGGATATCGCCGCATCATTCGGCGACGTGGGCCAGGTGCGCATCGCCTTTTGCAGATGCGCACCATCTGATTTGAGGCCACAGCTCGCGTGCCATCCCGCGCACTGAGATCGATCCCATCCCCTGGCGCGCATCGCAACGCCAGCCGCCATGCAATGCTCTCGATCGCAGTGAATCAAATTGATGTTCGGCATTAGCCGGAGCGGCACATGACGACAGTCTATGTAAGCGGCCTGCATAGCGGTCCCAGTCCCTCGGCCGGCGTCGGAACCGCGCGCGCCATTCGCGCGGCTTTTCCGCATGCCCGCCTGGTGGGCGTCGACTATTGGCACGGCAGCTCAGGGCTCCACCACGAGGTATTTGACGCACTTTGGCTCCTGCCCTCGTGGGATTACCTCGATCGTGATCGGCATGCCTCGGCGATTCGCGAGCGGCTTGATGATGGGGCCTTTTTCATTTCCACGCTTGATCTGGAAATCCGTTGGCTGGCAGAGGCCGTCGGTGCCCATCATCGTTTGCTCGTTCCCAAGCTGGCCGCGTTGCAACCGACGTTGAAGCCGGCGCCATTGCTCACGGACCTGCTGCCGTTTGCCGTGCCCGAGACGGTGGGTCTCGAACGCAGCGATGCGGAGCTCTACGAGTTTTGTCGGCGCCATTCATGGCGGTGCTGGCTGAAGGGACCGTTTCATGACGCGATATTCGTTGCGGACTGGCGGACAATGATTGCCGCCCGCGGTGCCCTGGAGCGTCGCTGGCAATCGACCCGGCTGTTTCTGCAGGCTCACGTGCGTGCCACCGAAGAATCGGTATGCCTCGCTGCCTACCAGGGCGAACTGCTTGCTGCCATCCACATGGAGAAGCGGCTCACGACCATGGATGGCAAGACTTGGGCTGGCCGGGTGGTTAGCCTGCCAGCCCCGCTTTTGGCGCCAATCGAGGCTTTGGTGCGCCGGCTCGATTGGAGCGGTGGCGCCGAGATCGAGGTATTCAAGGATCGTGACGCCAAGCGATGGTTCAACGAATGGAATCCGCGCTTTCCCGCCTGGATCTATGGCGGCGCCCTGGCGGGCTTCAATTTGCCGGCGCAGCTCATAGCCCGGGCCCAGGGCATCGCGGCACCGGCCAGCCCTGCCACCGGCGACGCCTTCACCCGGGTGGTGTTGGAGGTCCCGGTGCGGCGTGAGATCGGACTACCGCTGCCGCGGGAACCCGATGAGGAGGAATGCGTCAGCACATCCAAGTACGACGCCGCGCTGCCGGACCTGTTGCGCACCATTGAGGCGCAAGACAATGCGCCGCAATACGCCGAGCCCCTGCCGCCCGCGCCGTTTGACGACGACACGCTGGCCGACCTCAACGACGTCGACTTTGCCGGCGTCAATACGCCGGCACGCGTGTTTCTACCGCGGGTTGCAGATCTGCTGTTTCAACGGCTCGGGTGGCAAATGGCGAGCCCTAGCGGCCGGGCGACGGCGGTCGCCGCCTTCAGCATCAAAACCGCACCGTATACAGAATATATCGCGCTGGCGCGGCGGCACGGACTGCTCGCCGAGTGCATCAGCCAGGCAGAGATTCAGACCGCGGTCGAGGCGGGTTTCCCGACCGCCGACATCGTGCTCAATGGCCCCGGCAAGTGGTGGCCACGGACGACGGCCCCCGCTAACGGTCTTTTCGCGGTGTTTTGCGATTCAGTGGAAGAGCTGCGTTCGGTCACTTGCAAGCCGGCACTTGCTAAGGTGGTCGGCGCACGACTGAAACTGCCGAGGATCCCGTCGCGGTTCGGTATTCCGGTCGATGACCCGGATAGCTTTGAGACCTTAGTTGAGGCGGTGCATGAGCTTGCCGTCGGGGTGGAATTCGGCGTGCATTTCCACATGGCCGCGAGCGCCATCGGCGTCAGCCGATGGTGGGATGCTTTCGAATCGTTACTGGCGTGGGCCGGCACCATCGAGCGCGCCGCCAAGCGGCGGGTGAGCGTGCTGGACGTCGGCGGCGGCTGGCATTGCGAGGACTTTTTTGCGCTCGATATCGCGGCCGCCGTGCGTGCGGCCGAGGCCGCGCTGCCATACCTCGATCGGGTGCTGTTCGAACCCGGCAAAGCCTTGACCCAGCCCACCATGCTCCTTGCGACGCGCGTCCTCGACGTGCGGCGCTCAAAAGGCCGCATTGAGGACGTGATCGTCGATGCCTGCATCGCGGAATTGCCGCTCGCCAATCACTATCCGCATCCGATGTGGCTGCGGAGCCAGGCGGGTGATTGGCGGGGTCTTGGTCGCGGTTGTCAGCACATCTTCGGCCGGATCTGCATGGAAGACGACCGCATCGGCAGCAATCTTGCCGTTCCCGATACGCTCACCCCCGGCGAAATCCTCCTGATCGGCGATGCTGGTGGCTACAACAGGAGCATGGCCTATGAATTTGGTCGCGGCAAACAGGACGACGTTCCGCGGTTGGCTCGAGCAGCCGGCATCTGAGCTCGTCGATCACGGCCAACCGTGTTGCACGCGTGCGCGCGCCTGGTTGCAGGCGATGGCGGTGTCGCATGCGTTTCATCGCAGCGACGATACCGCGATCGCTGCACCGAGCTTTCTGTCGCGCCATTACAAGTGGGGACCGACGGCCTGGCCAACTGCCTGGTGTGAGGCGGTGCGGGCACCGGCCATCGACTGCGGGGTGTTTTCGGCGTTTGCGCGCGCCATTCTGAACGCGCAGGGCGTGGAGTGCTACAGCGGGCAAGTGATGCAGCACTTCAATCCGGAGACAACGGCGCACTGGCGACAGTACTGGACCCGGCTGCCGGGCAGTTTCAACTGGATTGACGATGAACTGGTCTATCATGAGGTCGTGATTGTGGTTGCCGACGAGGTCGCCGAGGTGTTCGATCCGACGCATGGCGAGTGGCTGTCCCCGACCGATACCGCCGGTTACGGCGCGGTCGTCGGCGTTCGATCGGGGTGCCCGAAATCGCTGCCATGGGGTCGGCATACCCTAACGATGGACCAGTGGCGCCTCACCGTTCCGACACTGTCGTGGGGAGGGTGAAGGGGTGCGGATCGAGAGGCAGATCGCGGCTGATCGCTATGGCATGTTGTTAAACGACATGCGCGCTCAGGCACTGAGCGTGGCGCGGGCGACCGGCCAGACCTTCTTCGTGAACGACGCCCGGTCCGGATTGGCATTGATGGCGGTTGCCGCCGCGAGCTCGTTGTTTGCTGGTATGCTTGGTGTGCTCGGTGCCATCCTAGCGCAAATGGTCGGGCGGACGTTGTCGGCCTCTAGGCTGCTCAATGACGGCGGTTTGATTCCGCTCAACGGTTATTTTGCCGCGATGGCAGTTGGGGCGTTTTTTCCGCTTGGCGCGGCGACCTTGGCACTGGCCGTGGCCGCGGCGGCATTGGCCGCGGTGTTCACCATCGTGCTGCATCGTACGCTGGCGATCTGGGGCCTGCCGGTGCTGGTAATGCCCTACGTGATGGCGGTTGCCGGCGTCTGGCTGATCTGTCCGCAGCTGACGTGGTGCGCAGCCGCGCCGGCGCCACTGCCACCGGTTGCCTGGCCAGCGACGTGGCCAGACATGCTGCTGTTCGCGGGACAGGCGTGTGGTGCGGGGCTCGCCGAGCTCGTATTTTCGCGCTCCCCCTTAATCGGTTGCGGGGTGTTGCTAGCCTTGGCGCTGTTCGATTGGCAGGCGGCGGCGCTGGCGGCGCTCGGCACCCTGTGTGGAACCCTGACCGCGATCGCTCTCGGCCTCCCCACTTCGCTGATTGCCATCGGCCTCTATGGTTTTGGCGCGGCGCTGACGGCGCTGGCGCTGCGGCGCGGAACGGTGCGCTGTGGATGGCTGGCGACGGTGATCGCCGCCGGCGCAACGGCGGTGGCAACGGCGATGCTGGGCACGCTCGGCAGCGCGCTCGGACTGTTGCCGCTCGCGGCGCCCTATGTCGTGGTGGTGTGGGTGTGCACCTTGGCGCAGCCGGTCAACGCCCCCCAGGCCGGCGAGGCGAGACCGCGCGCGCCAACACCGCCCAGCCTGCCTCGCCTGCCGCGCAATTTTTAGTGTAGCGCGACCCTGAAGGGCGACATTGAGGCCGCAACGGCCGCCACCGTCGTGGGCAGATTATGACGGCGAGCTGCATCTTGAGCTGTCCGGACTGGAGGCCTCAAGGTGCTTGTTGATACTCACAAAAAGTCGGTGCGCGCTTTCCGACCATCGCCGGCGCTTTGTCAAATGATAGGTACCTTGGGAAATCGAGCCGTTGTCGGCACCTTCATCGCCACGCGCGTTCTTGCGCCGCCAGTGATTTACGTACGCAGCCATTTCGCGTGCGTCGAACACGGCTAGGTACGGGCTTCCCTAAGGCCCCGTGAGGACGCGCTTTCACTGTCGGTTAATCGGTCAAAAAAGGAAAATTGCATGTCAAAAGGTAGTGGCGGTGGCGCTGAAGTCCTTGGCGATAGCGCCGGCACGACGGGTGGCGGGGGCAGCGGCGGTGGTGGTGGTGGTGGCGGCGGCGGTGGTGGAGGTGGCGGCGGCGCACCGGCTCCGGTGCCGCCGACACATCCAATTCCAACCCCGGCGCAAACACTGGCAGAGCTGCTGGTCGACAATCCTAGCTTTATCCATACCACCGGCGCAGGGACTGCCGGTTCACCGTTTCTGTTTAGCGGCTCGGGAACCTTTATCTTTCCGGGTGACGCTGCGAGCTTTGTGTCGGTCACGGCGGCAGCCGGCAGCGACAGCACGCTCGACTTCAACAATGCCATCCCCGGTGCCGTCGACGGCTTGGATCAACCCTCCGATTTCATCACCTTGGCGGCGGCGGGCAACGTTGTGACGGAAACCATTTCTCCCGGTGGCGGCCGCTTGGCCAAAACCGTCACTGGCGGGGTGTCCGGCACCAATTTCACGCACTTGCAGTTCGACTTTTCGAGCGACGCCGATCCCGCCCGGGGGACGCCGCAACTGACCGTCAATGCCGGTTCCGATCTTAGTCATTCGACGGTGACGGACATTCTGATCAATGGTGGCGTGCAAGCTGGCGCCGCCGACTTCACCGGCCTGGTCGGTAACTACTCGGCGCACCACCTGTTCGTTACCTTCGACTCCAATCCGTTCAATGTGGCGGCTGGCGATGCGTTGGCACCGAGCATTCTGCCTGGGGTCTCGCAGGTCTTGAACAGCTTTGGTGCCGGTGAAATCGACTTCAGCAACACCGGCGTCGGGGCGATGACGGTCGATCTGCTCGACCAGACCCTCAGCGGCACCAATACGGCTGGTCACGCCATCACTTCGGATCAGAATGCCTTTGCCCTCGATCCGAGCGATACCATCATCAGCTTCGCCGGCGTCACCGGCGTGATCGGTGGGCCCGGCAACGACACCATCATCATGGACAACGTCGGTGACGGTGTGCAGGGCGGCAGCGGCAACGATCTACTGATCGCCGGTGCCGGTCCCGACAAGATCGACGGCGGCTTGATCGTTCCGGCCAATGCCGGCGTGGCGCCGCCCGGCGAAGATACCGTGTCCTACGAGCGCTCGACCGGAGCCGTGCAGGTCGACCTCAATGTTGAGATTCCGAACGGCACGCGGCCCACGGGTGGGCCGGTCAAGGCGACGGCTCAGCATGGCGGCTTCGCCGAGGGCGACTCGCTCCAGAACATCAGCGATGTGGTTGGCTCATCGTTCAACGACACGCTGACCGGCAATGCGGCGGCCAATAAGATCACCGGCGGCTTGGGTGCCGATGTCATGACCGGCAACGGCCCGAGCTGGAACATCAGCACCGGTGCATTCGGCGCCGTATTGGCAGCGACTGGGTCCGACACGTTCATCTTCAAGACCGCCGCCGACAGCGGTGTTGGGGTTGGCAACCGGGACGTCATCACCGACTTTTCCCTGCAGACCGACGCCACAGCCGGAACGGTCGCCGACAAGATCGACCTTTCCGCGCTCGACCCCGGTCATAACTTCACCTTCGCCCCCACCATAACGGCGACGGGGCATGGCGAGGTGAGCGCACATCTTGAAGCGGCGACCAATAACGTGGTGGTCCAGGTTGATGCCACCGGCGATGGCGTGGTCGATATGGAAATCGAACTGCAAAACCAGCACAGCCTCACCGCGGCAATTGCCAATCTGCTGAAGGCCGACATTATTATCTAGGCCCTGCCGGGCCTAGCGAACGATCGGCGTGCCGCCGGGGGCCCCGGCGGCATTTTACTACCTAGGGCCCCGTAACCTATTGCAGCTTCGAAGGGGCCCGGCAGAGCGCGCACGCACCGGGAGCCAGGCTCGGGGTCCGCGCCAGCCGGGCAGCCGACGACCTGGGGGCGGCGCACCGGCCCATGAGGCGCGCCCACCGATGGCGGTAGAACGCCCAGGGCGGCTCCCGTCAAGCTTCAGGCTATAGTGGGGAATGGCGATTCGGCCGAGATTGGACCTTTTGTGAGGCACCCAAGGCTCTTGGCAAGCTTCAGCGGAAGGGTCACTGTGCAACGCGCGCGCGTGGACAGCCGGAGGCCACCGATGCCGTCGTTGCGGGGTATGTCATTGCCATTGCTCGGAGCGCAACTTTGCCGCTGCTGGGCCAATCTCGCCTCCGATCGTAAACTGGCCTGGGCGACCATCGGCGCGGTGGTTAGCGGCATGGGGTTTCTCGGTCTCTTCGTTGCCGCCCACGTCAAGGACAATCTCGTGCACAAGGCCGCGGCACAGACGGCCTTGTACATGGACAGTTTCGTCGCACCGCTGGTGCAGGAGCTTGCCACGCGCGCCACCTTGTCGGCCGAGACCCAGACCGAAATGGGCAAGCTGCTTTCGCCGGCCTCGGCCGGCCGGCCGCTGATCGGTTTCCGCGTCTGGGTCGGGGAGAGCATCGTCTTTAGCAACGACAAATCGATGATCGGCAAGTCGTTTCCCAATACACCCACCAGCGAGCTTGCCTGGGCCGGCCACGTTTCCCCGGAGTTCAATCAGATCGACGAGGATGACGAGCAGATATTCGATGTGCCGCTGCCGATCCTGGAGGTCTACGCACCGGTGCGCGAAAGAGGGACCGGCCGCATCATCGCGCTGATCGAGACCTACGAGGCCGCTGGCGAGCTCGAGGTGCGGATTTTGACCGAGCAGTTTCTGGCTTGGTGTGTGGTTGGTGCCGCGACGCTCGGGATCGTGCTGCTGTTGCTTGGCGTCATGCGCAGCGCGCGGCTTAAGCAAAATTCGTTGATCACCCAGATTGGCGAGCTTTTGCGTCGCAAGGCCGATGTCGAGCGCGCCGCGCGTGGCGTCAATGAAAACAACGAGCAGCAACTACGACGGATCGGCACCGAGCTTTACGCCGGACCTGTTCAGCTCATTAGCCTGGCATTATTGAAAATGGAGGCAGTTTGCGCGCTGGTACAGTCGCAGGGTCAGGACGTTCCCGCCGCGCACGTCGAAGACATCGAAATCATTCGCAACGCCTTGGACCGGACCCTGATTGATATGCGCACCGTCTCCTCCGAGCTGATCCTGTCCGAAATCGAAAACCTTTCGCTGGCCGATTCCGTGCGCATGGCGGCGCGGCGCCACGAACGCAAAACCGGGCGGCCGGTGCGCTGCGAGGCAGCGTGTCTGGCCACGGCCGACGTGCAGCGGCAGGTCAAGACCTGGCTCTATCGATTTGCACAGGAGGGACTCGACAGAGCCTCCCGCTGCGCGACCGACGGCGAGCACGGTCTGCGCGCCAGCCACGATGCTGGGGCGATTGGCATCGAAGTGATCATGGGCCGACCGAGCCATAGCGGCGAGCAGGAGGCCTTTTTACGCAGTGTCACCAGTCTGCGGGATCGCGTAGAGTCCTGGGGTGGAACCTTCGAAGTGCACACCGATCCTGGCCGTGGCGCCTCGATCGTTGCGCGTTTCGCCTATGCCCAATTGGGTGCTTCGCATGGTTGAAACAATTACCTTCGCAGCGGTCGACGAGCATCCGATCTTTCGGCAAGGTCTCATTCAATCCCTCCAGCGCGCCGAGGGGCTCACTTGCGTCGCCGAGGGCGAAACCGCCGCCGATGCTCGGCGCATTGCGGCATTGCAGAAGCCCGATATTCTCGTGCTGGAGATCTTCATTCGCGGCGGCGGCATCGAAGCGGCACGAGGCATCCTGTCCGCCCACCGCACGACCAAGGTCCTGATCCTGACCGCATCCGATGACGAAGTGCATTTGACCGCCGCGCTGCGGGCGGGGGTGCGCGGCTACGTGTTGAAGGGAATCAGCGGCGGCGAACTGGTGCGGGTCATGCGCAGCGTGCACGCCGATCAGCCGTATATCGATCCGGCCCTGAGCGCACAACTTCTGGTCTCGACCAGCCTCGAGCCGCCGGCCCCGGTAGGCCACCTAGCCGAGCTCTCCCACCGCGAGCAGCAGGTGCTGGCCGGCGTTTGCAAGGGATTGACCGATAAAGAGATTGCCGACACGCTGCACATCAAACCGAGTACGATCCGGTACTACCTGACGCATATTTTCAAGAAACTCAAAGTGCACAATCGGGTGCAGGCGCTGCAGATGTCGCGAGGGTTTCTCAAGACCTGAGCTCGAGCGCCGAGCCCGATCGCACCGGTCGCCGTGGCCGGTTACCGCCGGCACCCCGCCGGGGCCGCGGGCGCGGATCCCGATCAGTTCCGGTTGGCGCAGGTTGCGAGCCAACCGCCCCCGCGCCGTCGCTGCTTGGCGCCAGCCAGGGCACATCCTAACCTGCCCTTGAAGTGCGCGATATTCAGCCTAAATACTCGTTTGCGCACGCCAATCATCGGGTGCGCTGAACCGCTGCCTGGCCCCATGGGCAGGTGACGTTTCTGTCTCCGGACAGGCAGAGATCCACAGTCGCTTCTCAAGGAGGACTAGTGATGCGACATCTCGACTTTACCCCCTTCTATCGCTCTACCGTTGGTTTCGACCGGCTGTTCGATCTGTTGGACAGCGCCACCGGCTTTGACACCGACGCTGGGGCTTACCCTCCCTATAACATCGAGCGGCTCGGCAATAACGAGTACCGGATCAGCATGGCTGTGGCCGGTTTCGGCAGCGACGAGCTCAAGGTCGACGTCAAGGAGCAGTCTCTCACCGTACGCGGCGACAAGAAGCCCGACGCCAAGGAGCGGCAGTTCCTGCATCGCGGCATCGCTGGTCGAAGCTTCGAGCGCCGCTTCCAGCTCGCCGACCATGTCGAGGTCAAGGGCGCCGACCTCAAGGATGGGCTGTTGCATGTTGACCTTGTCCGCAACGTGCCCGAGCGGCTGAAGCCGCGCACGATTGCGATCGGCAACGGCAAGGCCGCAAACGAGGTGCAAGTGGCCGCCTAAGGCCTGAAAATACCGGGGCGTCGCGCAGGCGACGCCCTCTTTTTGCTCACCAGCTTCTGGCGTTTATTTCGCGTCGGCGTAGCGGGTCGCGTGCTATCCGACATTCGCTGCCGTTGGCGTTACTCGAGCTGACGCGACGCAGGGCGCGGGCCGCGAACACCCACGGGCACCGGCTGCAGCAGCCAGGCAGGCGCGCTGCACCCAGTGCGCGTTATGTGGCCTCGGCTATTGCTCTCGGAAGGTTCGCGCGATCTGATCACGCAGCGGCTTGACAAGGTAACTAAGAGCGGAGCGGGCATCGGTCTGGATCATAATATCAGCGGGCATGCCAGGAATGAGCTGAATACCATGTAGCCGATCGAGCTCTCCCTCGTTAAAGGCTATTCTCGCCGTATAATACTGTGTGTTTCGCGCTTCGTCGTGCACGAGATCCGGAGACACGACCAATACGGCTCCTGTGAGTTGAGGCGTGGTGCGCTGGTTAAGGCCCGACAACCGGATCAATACGGATTGGTCCGCATGGACCTGGTCGATGTCTTTCGGGGGAAGCTTGGCTTCGAGAACCAAAGCGCTACCCGACGGGACGATTTGCATCAGTTCCTTGCCGGGGGCGATGACGCCACCAATGGTATGCAGCGTGAGGTTGAGAATCCGACCTCCCAATGGCGCCCGTATCTCCAGCCGTTTCAATCGTTCTGTCGCCCGGGCTTGTTGCGCTGTGACGCGTCCAATATCACCGCTAGTGCCGGCTAAATCGCGCTCCACGGCGACGACGCGGGTGCGCGGGACGAGCCCCCTATCGGCCAGATCGAGCAGAGTGGCAAGCTCGCGCTTGAAAAGCTCTTGTTGCTTTGTTTTTGCGGACAGTTCCGCTTCCAGTCCTTTGAGCTCGTCGTCGACCTCCGTCCGATCGAGCCGCACGAGGAGCTGTCCGGCCGCAACCAAATCTCCCTCGTTGACGAGAAGTTCCCTCACTACACCGCCGTCCAGGTGCTGCACGACATTTGTTTTGGTCTCTGACGCCACCGACGCAGGCGCGACCACCGCACCGTTGATCTTTGCCACCGCGGCCCACCCGCCGAGCCCTCCTATCAGAAGGCAGATGAGAATTGCGGCGCCACATAGATAGTGGGGTATTCGCCGATCTAAGTGGGAAGCAACGGCCGGAGGGCTCGGCGCGGCGAGACCCAGTGATGACACGTTAGCTCTTGCCATGATCCGATCTCGAGGAATTGCTCACGATAGACTTGCGCAGAATTTCATCTCGCGGCCCGAAACCCACTTGCCGGCCGTCGCGCAGCAGCAACAAGTGGGACACTGCGCCGATGACACTGGCACGGTGTGCCATAATGACGATGGTTCTACCGTCCTGTCGCAGTTCCCTGATCACATCGCACAGAGCCTGCTCGCCATCGGAGTCGAGGTTGGAGTTGGGCTCATCGAGAACAATGAAGGCAGGATCGCCGCACAGGGCGCGCGCCAGGGCAATGCGCTGGCGCTGGCCTCCAGATAGCACGGCTCCAGCCTCGCCAACTCTCGTCTCATATCCTTGCGGCAGGCGTAGGATCAATTCGTGCACATTGGCGCGCTTGGCCGCCGAGAGAATATGCTGTTGAGTACAGCGTGGATCGAAACGCGCAATGTTGTCGGCAATGCTGCCATCGAACAGCTCGATATCCTGCGGGAGATATCCGATGTGCTGGCCGACCTGGTCTCTATCCCATTGGTCCAAGGCAGCGCCGTCGAGCCTAATCTCACCGCGCCTGAGCGGCCATACGCCGACCAAGGTGCGCGCCAGCGTGGACTTGCCAGATGCACTTGGGCCGACGACCCCGACAGCCTGCCCCGGCGCCAGGGAAAAATTGAGACCCTTGAGGACAATCTCCGGTGAGCCGAGCGGGGATGCGTACACGTCAGCTACGGTAAGGTGTCCGTGCATACGCGGCAGGCTGAACCGCTGCGGCGTTTGGGGCATCTGCTGGAGTTGCTTTTCGACCCGGGCCGCTGCTTGTCGGACAGCCAGAATGCTGCGCCATTGACCGATCAGCTGCTCGATCGGTGCCAGAGCGCGAGACATGATGATCGAGGCAGCAATCATCAGTCCAGGCGTGATTGCCTGCTGGAGTGCGAGATAGGCACCGGCAGCCAGTACCAGCGACTGCAGGAATAACCGGATGATGCGCGTGGATACGGTCAGGGTACCGGCTACATCACTTGCGCGCAGGTGTTTCGAAAGAATTTGGTGGTGCTGATCGAGCCACTTTTTGCAATAAACCGCCGTCATGCCCATGGCATGCAATGTCTCGGCATTTCTGCGCCCGGCCTCGGCAAACTCCATTGCCCGCGCCGAAAGCCTGCTCGCCTCCTCCAATGGCCGGCGCGAGAGTGCCTCGTTGAGAACGGACAGCACGACCAGGATCAGAGCGCCGGCCAAAGCCACGAGCCCTAACAAGCTGTGAAAAAGGAACAGGACGCGGAAATAGATCGGCACCCATGGAGCGTCGAATGCGGCTGACGGAACGGGACCGCCTGCGAATTGCCTAATCTGTTCGAGGTCACGCAATGCCTGCGTTTGGCGTGCACCACCAACAGCGGGTGCGACCAAGAGAACGCTCTCGATCAGCGCCTTGCCAACCAGTCGGTCGATGCGCAATCCGATGCGAACCAGCACACGTGCACGAACAAGATCCAGCAGCCCCATGAACGTGAAGAGGCCAATCACGAGTACGAGCAGTGCGACCAGCGTTTCCACGCTGTGGCTGGCCAGGACGCGATCATAAATCTGAAGCATGAAAAGGGGCCCGGTCAGCATCAGCAGGTTGGTCACAAGACTGATGCCGGCGGTACCCAGAAGCGCGCTTCGACATGCGCCGATCGCGCTGGATACGGTTGCTGCTGTCGTCGATCTGCCGCCGTTGGCAACGAGCTGGGGAACGCCGCGTGCTACAGCACGCGGCGTCTCCGGCAGATGAAGTACTTTGGCTCTCATCGGAAGAAGTGATCGTGATCGTGATGGTGATCGTGAGTGATCATTCCAGCATGGTGATCGACGTGAGCCGAAACATCGACGCTGTCCACAGCAGTGCTTGCAGGCTGAGTTGACGTGCTTGCCGCGGGGTTGGCATTCGAGGCGAGATCGAGCTCGGTCATTTCAGCCAGACCCGCGTCGCTCGGTTGTGCGGCGTCGGCCTGCTGAGCTTGATCCCAGGCGCTGGCCTTTGCGAGGGCATTGTCAACGCCGTGAGTGTGATTGGTCTCAACCAGACCATGTCGCGTGACAACGTAGGTAGCGCCATCGCCATCGCCATTGCCTAGGAAGTGAAACTGCTCGACGTTTTTCACAACGTCAGTCTCGCCGGCACTATTTGTGAGCCGCACGCTATGTCTACCGACGTCGATTGTGTAGTCGTCGAAGTTGCCGCTCAGCAGCACGATGTCCTTGTCCCTGCCACCGTCGATGACATCGGAACCAGCATCCCCTCGAATGATGTCTCGGCCAGCGCCGCCGTGGATATCATCGTTACCGTCGCCGCCGAATAGGATGTCGCTGCCGCGACCACCAGAGAGATGGTCATTGCCTGATCCACCCGCCATCCGATCGTTGCCGCCATGCCCCGAAAGCACATCGTCGGTCTCGGTACCGGAAAGATCGTTTGCATGCCAGTCACCATGCACATGATGGTGGTGGTGCGTGTCGCCAACGGGGGTCGCCGGGTCGTTACCGGTAGTTCCGGTATTGGTGCCCGAACCGCCGGGGGCGCCGGTGCCCCCGTCAGCTGGTGGGGTCCCAGACCCGTTACCGGTACTTCCGGTATTGGAGTCCGAGCCGCCGGCATTGGCACTGGAGCCCCCGTCACCTGCGGTGGGGGGAGGGTCGCCAGCGCCATCCCCAACGGTGCCGCCGGCTCCCGAGTTGTCCGCCGGGGGGGGTGCTGTACCGGTGGACTGGAGTACGGGAGGCGGATCTGCGTGGAACACGGAGCTCGAGGAGTAGAACGCGAGCGTTCGCCACTCGGTCGTGAGATCGACCCAGTTACTCATGCCCGCCCCGGGATTATTGCCGAACCCATCCACAAAGGGAGCACTGGCGTCGCGCCACCAATCGGCACCGATGTTGGCGATGAGGTGGGCATTTGGATCCATGACCCTCATGTCCATCTGTACATAGACCGCATCGACATCGCCGCCGGCAGCATACGTTCCACGCGCGCTCGGCCAAAAATGGTCGTTGTGGCCGCTCGGAGGCGCATCAAAGGACGCGCTGCCGTCGGGATTCGTGGTAATCGGCATTGATATGGATTGATTGCCGGAGAAGTCGGCGACGAAATGATCGCCCTCAATCTGGTTGGTGTCCTGGTTTTGAACCAGAACCCACGCGCCGGTCGATTTAAGATGGACGTAGGTCTCCGCATTAGCCAATTGCACTTGCGCATTTGGGTTGGTAGCGGGCTGTCCTGCTTGCTGGTAGACTTGTCCCCAGCCCGTGACCGCGGTGAAATTCGACGGCGGTGCTGGCGTGTCTTGCTTCGCGCCATTGTACCAATCGTAACTCGTCGGCACGCCTTCTGGCCGACCTTCGCTGTTTCCAACAGTGTTTTGCGTAATGGCGCTATCGAACGTGAGCATTTATACCTCTTGCTGTAGTTGCGGACGGTATTCCAATCATTCCAATCAAGTGTTGCCGTGCGTGCGGCCTTGACCATGCCCTGCGACACACACCGTCTTGCGTTGACTAAGCATGTGCTCGCGTATGCTGGGCTCACGCGTCGACATCTATGATTGGAGTACCGACATTTCCCCCGCAGATCCCCGATGCGATATGGGATGACATCCAATCGTGATAGAAGTTTGTCAACAAAGAGATTTTTGAAATACGGCGATGGCCGGTTTCTCGCTGTAAACGGCCTTGTTCGGAGGAAAGTGAGGCGCATTATGGCGACTGATAGCCTTCGCGCCCCCTCCGCAGCTCAGCTCGTGCTGTGCGGCTCGTGTTTGAAATGGCTTGAGCGGTTTAGGGGTAGATCTTCAATCAGATGAATTGCGCTTAATTCGAAGTGCGTGAATGTCGAGTGCCGATGCGACATGGCCTCAAGAAGTGGGCATTAGATAAACGACACTGGAGCGGTGTACGGCGGTCGAACATTGCAAGACGGAAAGGTTGGCGACCAAACGTGAGAGCCGCATCACACTCGCTGTACCCGTCTACAGACGGGCGGCGATCGGATGATCGGCCGATTTGGGTCAGCTGCTGCTGAGGTGAAGGAACAGCTCCTGCCTCGGGTGCAATTTCCGATTTCCGCCCGTGTAGCACTGGCGATAGCTATCGCCCTGCCGCCGCCTCAGCTCGCGCGTCCAAACGTGGATTTGGCAGTTCGCGCGCAGTTCTGTTGCACGTAATGTGTCTTGCGATCTCGCCGGAGCGGCGCCAACAGTCTCCACCTCCGCACCTGTTCGATTCGGTGGCTCAGTAGAGACTGATCCAATTCAGTCTACGCTTGCCGCCGTCGATACCGCCGGCTCCCGCGACCCGTGCTAGCATGCGGCCCGCTGCCGCATTACTCAGTGCGGCCTTCATCCGTTGGGCGCACAGCGATACCGGCACTTGTGGTCTCTCTGGAGGGGTACTCCCGCAAACCAGCCCCAAAAGAGGTAGTGGCACCACCACGAGGCTCGCGGGCCCCCTATTTGGCCGCGAGAAAAGATGGCTCACTTCAGGCCTGCACTGGGGTCGTATTTCCGAGCCGCGCAACCTTGTCGTGCAGTGGAACCGCTTTGCGCGTCGATGAGCGGCCCGCCGGCCGAGATTGTTGGCCGGCCTCCCCGGTGGCATGGGAAAACCCATCTCTCATCGACTCGTCCTTGCGTTGATGGGTTCGCAACCCGACCAACCTCAACAACGGACGTGGCCAAGCTGTGCGCTCCGCTGCGCTGTACTGGCCGCAAGCGCGAATTTGCAACCTAGACGAAGACGTTCCAGACGACACTCATAATCGCCGACAACCAGAAGAAGACCCAAGCCAGAGAGCAACTGAGAGCCAGTAAAACAACAAACGTGGGCCAGTTCGGCGGCCTCTCAACTAGATTAGAATCGGTCGCGCCTCTACCTTGTCGCCTCACACCTTTCGATTGAGACATTGCGCGCCCCATTTCCACTCGGACAAAGGCAGCATATCTACCAAGGGCCGCACGAATTTGAGCAATGTCAATTCCGGCATGACCCTGGTCTTTGGCATTGAAAGGGTGCGGGACGTGGTGTCGTCCCAAGACGTTCTCAAGCGATAGCGCTGAAGTTAGATCGGAAGGTCGGTTTTGCTGCGCAGGAGCGAAGGGCCGCGTCGCCGCGAATCTGCAAACGGCAAGCACCCTAGCCGAGCACGGCCACGATAGGTCGCGTAGTCAAAGCGGCAAGCGCAAGCTCTCCCGTTGCGGCAGAAGCACGCCCGATGCCGGACGGTAGTTCAGCCAGCTTCACGCCGGACTAGAGTTGCGGGCGGCCGCAGTCGCCGCATGAACAGCCAGATCGCGCGCAAGATGCGGACCCGGCGAGCGAGCGCCAGTACCTTGCGTAAGCGTCGGTAGATCGGATCACAGGCGATCGAAGCCGTGTATAAAGCGCCGGTGGGTTCAATGCGCTGATAGCAGCTTATTCTGCGACCCAAACTGTCCTTATGGACGAACCCTATACGGCGCAGACGGTGCTGCAGGTCAATATCGTCGTCATAGAGATGGAAGGCTACCTTCTCACAGTTCTTTTCACGAACGTCAAAACGAAAGTCCGTAAGCAGCCAGCCCCCAGGTTTGAGGGCCCGATGAATAATTTTAATGGTTGCGTCGAAATCTGGGACATGGACCAGGGTGTCGATGGCGGTGATTATGTCGTACGCCTTTGGTGGTAGCGTTGTTGTTTTCAAATCGAGGAATTTGGCATTGTCACCGTGACGTTGTAGTCGCCAACTGGCAAACTCAAGCATGGGTTTAGAGATATCCGCTAGGGTTGTTGAAAACCCCAGTCGAGCAAAAAGTTGACTGGTGGCGCCCACGCCCGATCCGAAATCCAGATGATCTGGTCCGGCGGAATATCGTTGAGCAACCAGAGCGGCGAGCACCGATGCCGGAGTTTCGAAACCGCATGACTGCAAGTAGGCATACCAAATCAAGTCAAAATTCCAAGAATGGGCTTGGTCGTAAAAATCCATTAATTCTGCCCCGCTGGTCCGGTCCCTGGCACGCCATTCTTCAAGGCTCCAATCCTCCCAGTCTAGGCATCTTTGTCTGCACTCCTCTCTCGGCAGGGCATAGTACTTTGAGAGATCGTCCAGAACCGAATCTCGCTCGCTCATGTCTCCCAAGCGTAGGCAGTCACGAAACAACTCCATCTCGCGACTAAGCCAGGCAACCTGAACGTCTCTCGGCCAAAGCCTTGGCTCAGGTGCCCTTTGCTCGATGGGATCTATGTGCGGGCCGGAGGCAGCCGTTTTGGGTATCAGCAGTAGACCACCCAGCCAATGTCGCCAGCTCT
>Ga0126384_10000245_pt1 | contig 28459 bp, 27 predicted proteins | sample PanSoiMetPlot_36_FD_92543 | JGI IMG/M metagenome (GOLD analysis project Ga0126384, IMG submission 92543) | Tropical forest soil microbial communities from Panama - MetaG Plot_36 | ecosystem: Environmental > Terrestrial > Soil > Tropical forest > Bulk soil | place: Panama | collected 2016-02-17 | reverse complement strand
CGCCATGAGCCGCGGAAGCCTCTGTCGCAAGCGACAAGCTACCAAGCGCGAGAATTGCGGCCAACGCGAGAACTGATTTGCTCGTCATGTTTTGGCTCCTTTCTGCGCGCCCCTTGTGAGAAAACTTAAGGCGAATGCGATGAACCGCAGCTGAACCTGTAATCACAAGGACGTGTGCGATTTATCACAGATGAATCGGCTGCAACCACCACTTTACCGAAAGCCAGGCAGAGGGTTACCGGAACAGGTGATTTGCTCGGTGCAACTTAGGGAGCCAAAGGGCGGCGTCACCAAGCCCTCCTATTGTAATTAGCCGAATATTGCGCCGCGAGTTGATGCACGAGGTACGCGCAAGTCACTTTTCGCGGCCATGGTTGACGTGGCGAGGGCGCAGCGGATTAGCGTAAATCGCTCAGCGCGAAAGAGTGGCCAACGCTCATAGCAAAGTAACTTCGGAGGTATTTATCACAGAGTTTTTCTGTTCCGTATCCCACGGATATCTGTCGACTGATCCAGGCGCAGACCGGCGATACGCAACGGAAACCTGCGGCGCCCCGCCGCACTTTGTGTCAACGCGGCCACATTTGCTCACATATCTAACTGGCGGGGGCATCACACAGGAAGGAGCAATCATGAAGATTAAAACCCTTGCAGTTGCCACCTTCGTGGTCGTGAGTTTGCCGTTCGCCGCGTACGCGCAAGGCACGATACGTGGAGCCGAAGAGGGTGCGGCCGCAGGCGGAAGAGCGGCCGGCCCGCTTGGGGCGATTGTCGGCGGAACCGTCGGTGCCGCAACCGGTACCGTCGGCGGCATTCTAGGAGTCGAGGAGCGGCCGCGCTTTCGCGAATACGTCATACGCGAGCACCACCCGTCGTTCCGGTACGGCGGCGAGGTACGCATTGGCGAGGTGCTCCCGGCGCGAGGCGTAAGATTCTACGCGGTACCTCGCGAGTATCATGTGCGGCCGGGCTACCGGTATGCGATCGTGAACGATCGGCCTGTGATCGTGGATCCGCGCTCGCGGCAGATCGTAGAAATCATTGAATAGGTCGCATGGTCACGTCGGCGTCGGCCTCGGCCGACGCCGGCCCTCGAGCGGCGCATATGCGCGCTTAACGGAGGGGGTGCACCATGTTGGACCTATTGAGTCGAGCAGAACGTTGCCGCGATCTGGCGGAAGAGTACCGCCGCGTCGCGGCACTTTGCGCCACAAGCGAAATGCGAACACATTATTCGCGGATGGCCGATCATCACCGCACGTTGGCTGAGGCCGATAAACTGGGTACAACTGGCCTAGGCTATCGGCCACTTCGACAGCTGGCTTAATGAAGGCGGCTCGGACGTTTTCGTATTCCGACCTGCCGTAAATCCGGACCGCCTCTGTTTTACCTTCAGGGAAAAATTGGCATAAGGGAGCCCCGTACGATGTCGTTTGTTCAATCCGCACTCATCGCCGCCGCAATTCTTGGCGCGGTCGCGTCGGGAGTGGCGCTCGCGCAGACAACAACGTCGTCAACGTCGTCCAAGGTCGACGATGTTTCCAAATGGACATCGAGGCAATGGGATCGTGCAAAAGCCGAGTGGGAAAAGGAAAAAGAAAAATGGGCCGACTGCCAGAAGCAATCAAACGATCAGAACCTGCAGGGCCGAGAGAGTTGGTCATTTCTGGCATCCTGCATGACGCCCTCGTCAGCGTCGTCCAAGATCGACGATGTCTCCAAATGGACATCGAGGCAATGGAACCGAGCAAAGGCCAAGTGGGAAAAGCAAGAGGAAAAATGGGCCGACTGCCAAAAGCAGTCTAAGGATCAGAATCCGACCGGTCGCGCACGTTGGTCATTTCTCGCGTCCTGCATGACGCCCTCGTCAGCGTCGTCCAAGATCGACGATGTCTCCAAATGGACATCGCAGCAGTGGAACCGAGCAAAGGCCGGGTGGGAAAAGCAAAAGGAAAAATGGGCCGACTGCCAGAAGCAGTCCAGGGATCAGAATCTGACCGGCCGAGAGAGTTGGTCGTTCCTGGCGTCCTGCATGACTAGCTGAGCAACTTTCTTCATGTCGCTGCCTTTCGTTACAGTACGAGAGCACGTTTAGCATCGGTCGGCGCCGGATACTGACCGACCCGAAAGCCAACCCAGCGAAATCCGGGACCGCCCTATCCGTACGGGAACGCCGTCCCAGGTTGTGCACGCCGGTCAACCCAGGTCACCTTTGTTCAACGTCAATGCAATCCCGTCAGTCACCCAATACAAAAGGAAGCTCCGCCGTAACCGGCGGCCGCTTGCCAATTCTTGTCGTGACTCTCACGAACTTCGGACGATTTACGTGGCTGATATAGCCCATGACATTGATCGAGCCATGCAGCACTTGAGTTGCACCGGGTGCGAGATCAATGACGCTGCGGACGATTGTCTTCGGCGCTGTGAGACGCCCTTTCGCTTCATATTGATAGCTAACCTCGACAGGCTCCTTGAGGGCCACCTCCGCAGCAACCGTAACGTCGACATCTATCATATCTGGGTGAGGAGGCCATTGATTGTCTCCGGCATCCCATTCTTTGATGGTGGCGCGAGTTGTCATCGGCGGTGGATTCCTCATATCCATCCCCTCGAGTTGCTCATACCCCCACCACAATCCGGAGAATGCCACCTCAACTTTGATTTGTGCCGCGGCAGGCGCCAACGGGGCAAGAGCAGCGACGGCGACCATTGCCAGGAGGGTGCCCATCATCGCTTGAAATGGACGTGCAAATGATTGTCGTGTCCGGCCCATTGACGTACTCCTGCGATGGAAGTGTCGTTGAACAAGATCGCCTGGACATTAGGGTTAGAGCGGAAAAGATTCACGAGGCGTTCAGTTTCCTCGCGATCATATACAGCATCGAAGATCGTTATCGGAAGGTGTCGGCGATCTGTTCGTACGGGCCGTATGTCGGCACACCGTCCATCGGTGTGGGCGTGGTGCGGATCCATATGGCGGCCGTCGGCAAAGCTCATATCGCCGATGCCTAACGGGTACGAAGGGCCGTCGCCGATGGTGAACATGACCCAGAGGCGCGCCAGACTCTCGAGCGTATGAACTGTTTGTTCCGTCCCATACTGTCGGTCCGGACTCGAATAGCTATAGTAGCCAAGGCCTGCGTTTTGAAGTGGCACATAATGCGGTGCTTCCGGCGCGTCCGGCCGTCGACGCGGGAGAGGAGGCCAAGGGACAGGTGGGCGGGCCATGAGTTCGTCCCTTCGAGAAGACACAACCGGCGGCGAGTGAATTAAAGCATGGCAGGCTGAAGTGTCACAAGCAAAACTTGCTTCACTGTGATGAATGAGCGGTGGAGCCGATATAGGTGGTGGCGGCGTGCAAGTGGCGCTGGAGCCGGGGGCTGGCTTCGCGTGTTGACCTCGCTACGGACGGTATGCCTTGTACGGAAGTGGCGCGCCACTTCAGTAGAAACCTGGGAAGGCCTGGTTGAATCCCGCCGCAGGATTGTCATCTGGCTCGCGGTGCTCCCTTTGTGCGCCAGCGCTTGAGCGTCGACTCCATGGCCTGCCGTGTCGCCAAGTAGAATTCGGCCATCTCTTCGAAGCGATCGCGTGTCGCCCCCGATGCCACCGTGGTTGCGCCTGATCGAAGGAGGGCGGCGAGCGCATCAAGCAGGCGATTCTGTTCAGTGAGCATGCCCTCATAGTTCTCAGATACGCCATATAAGGCACGCTTGGTGCCACGCTCGCCGTGGCGGCGGGCCAGCATGTGCTTCTCCAGGAGCCGCGCAGCGACGCTGGCGGTGTTCTTGCTCATCTCCAGATCGGTGGTGATGCGGTCGAGGCTGACCGGCTCGGCGCGGAGTAGCAGGTAGCCATAGAGACGCGCTGCCGTCTGCGGCGCCCCCCAGGGCACCAACAGGCGGGCCACATCTTGGATGAAGCGCCGTTCGGCGCCGGTGAGGCTTTTGTTTGACTTATTCGGTATGAATATTAGGAATATGTCTACCGACGGAGTGACGGTTTCGTGCCCGCTACGTAAGAATCTCAAGCCCGGACCCGTGCGTTCGTACGCGTGCTGGGGCCTTGGCTGCTCATCGTCCCCAGTATCATCGCATTGCGCGCGCCGGAGATGGGCGCAATTCGCATTCCGAATTCTTCGAAAACCGGCTGTTCGTGTGGTTCGCGGGCGCTCTTCGGGTGTTCGGCGGGCTACTGATCATCGCATTTCACCGGTACTGGTCGAGCGTGGCGGCAGTGATCATCGCGCTGTTCGGGTGGACCCTGGCGGTCCGCGGCTTGGTCCTCATGGCCGCTCCCAAACTCTACGAACGCGTCGGTGGGTCTATGGACGCGATACCTCTTGGGCGGCTTGTGTTCGGTGTCCTCGTGGCGATCAGGCTTTACCTCACCTATGTCGGTTGGGCCGCCGGGCCTGCCTCACCGGCCGCAAAGAATACTCCATGACGAAGGCAGTCGGTCGGACAACTTCGTCTACATCGACGCGCAACTTCGGTTTCTGAGATGCGGAGCCTGCAGGAGTGCCCCATGGTCATTTACTTGCTCCAGTTTGCGGCATGGACCGTTTTCTTTGCCGTCCTGATCTTATGGCCGGCCGGCACATTGGCCTATCCGGGTGCCTGGGCCTGGATTGGACTGTTCACGGTCGGCGGCCTTGCGGCGATATTGTGGATGTCGAAGCACAGTCCGAGTCTCCTGCGCGAACGCATGGCCGCGCCGTTGCAGCGCGATCAAAAGCCATGGGATCGCATCTGGCTTTCGCTTTTCACATTGGGCTTCTGTGCCTGGATGGCGTTCATGGGCTGGGATGCCGCGCGGACTGGCTTCACGGCCGTGCCGCCCTGGCTTCAAGTGGTCGGCGGCATTGGCGTTGCGCTCTACATGCTCGGCGGTGGGTGGACATTTCGCGAGAACGCCTTCGCAGCACCAGTGGTGAAACTCCAAAAAGGGCAAAGGGTGATCGACACCGGTCCTTACGCGATCGTGCGGCATCCGCTCTATGCAAGCGCGTTGCTTTTCCTTGTCGGCCTGCCGCTGCTTCTCGGGTCGTGGATCGGCCTGGGGTTGTCCGTGCTGTTCATCCTCGGCATCGCCTGGCGCGCGGTCCGTGAGGAACGCACTTTGCGCGCGGAGTTGACGGGTTACGTGGACTATGCCGAGCGCGTGCGTTATCGCTTCATCCCCCTCGTCTGGTAGGGCCCCAAGGCAATTCGTGTTTGACGGCGCTACAAATCTGGCTATAATCTGGCCAGAATGCCCTTCGACGTTATCCTCGCCCCAGAAGCTGTCGAAGACCTCAAGAGGATCAAAGCGCATGTTCGATCGGCTGTACGAACTGCACTCTCACATCTGAGGGACGAGCCCGAGACAACGAGCCGCAGCCGAATCAAACGATTGCGAGGATTGCGCCGACCGCAATATAGGGTCCGCGTCGGCGATATCAGGGTGTTCTATGATGTTTCCGGCACGACCGTCGAGGTGTTGGCGATCGTGGCCAAATCGGAGGCCGAGTCATGGCTCGCACAATTCGGAAATCCGGAGTGAAGGAGGTCGCGCTTTCGGAAATCAAGGACGACCTGTCCCGCTATCTTCGGGAGGCGGAGAGGCAAGAAATCGTTATCACGCGTCATGGCAAGCCGGCCGGTGTGTTGATCGGATTCGAATCAGAGGAAGACTGGTTCGACTACCGTCTCGAACATGATCCACGTTTTCTCCGGCGCATTGAACGGGCGCGGAACGGCCTGCGCGCAGGCCGCGGAATGAGGCTGGAGGACCTGGAAACGGAATAGCAGGACCTGGTTGCGGATATAGTCACTAGCCGTTCTCGGGGAGCATCATGCCGAGAGCAGCGATGCGCCGACGCACTGCGGGTTCGGCAAGGGCCGCCAGGAATGCCTGGACGGGCGGACGAGTGCAGCGGCTATCTAACACCAGAAAATCATAATGTTCGGGCGCAATCGGCAGAAACGCCAGGCCATAGAGTTTCGCCACGTTGGCGATGGCAATCCCCCAATCGGCGCGGCCTTGTGCGATCGCGGCCGCGACCGCGTTGTGAGATTTCGGCTGGTTGGCGTACCCCGGCGGACGGCGGCCTTCGAGCAGTTGGTCGATCAGGATACGGGTGCCGGCGCCGGCATTACGATTGACCATCAGGCAGGACGAATCCGCAAGCGCAGCGCGTAGCGCACTCTCCGCGGTCTTGCCGGAAAACCGCGCGTCGCCTTCGCGAAACAGGAAGCCCTGCATACGTTGCCAGCCGGGATGCAAGGAAATTCCGGGGCGGACTAAATGGTGGTTATATTGGCCGCTCGCTGCATCGAGGAGGTGCACCGGTGCGATGTCGCACTCGCCGCGCTCCGCCGCGGCGACGCCCCCCATGCTGCCGATTGCGACCGATCGTACCGCAAAGCCATGTTCGGCGACCCGCTGGATGACGGCATCGAGCGCCACACAATGGCTGCCCATGATGACGACGTCAGGTGCCTTTGCGCGTCCGCCGATCAGCGTCACCTCCCTGCTGAGGCCTGCGTCGAGACCGGCGCTGAGCGCATCGATCGCCACGAAGCCATCGGCCTGGCCGAATGACGTTACTGCGCCTGAACCCTTGCCGATCGGAAAGGCCACGGACCCATGCTCGCCCGGCACCAGCGCAACGAGCACGAACTCTTGCCGACCCATCTCGGACACAATTCGGACCGGCACCGTCGCTTTCACGGACTGCGCCGCCTCAGCCGGCAACCCCGCGCGGGCGCGGATGATTGGGGCGACAAACGCATGGAAGGTGAAGATTGCCGAGGTCGGGAAGCCGGGCAGCACAGCAATCGGCTTGCCCTCACTGACCGCAAGACACAGTGGCTTGCCGGGTTTGAGGGCGACGCCATGAACCAGCACGCCGGGCGGCCCCAGCCGCGAGAGAATCCGGTAGGACAAATCGCCAACGCCCTTCGAGGTGCCGCCCGAAAGCACCACCATGTCGCAAGCAGCCAGCGCGTGACGCACCGCCGCTTCGAGCTTCGCCTCGTCGTCGGGAAGGACGCCGTAGTGCACCGCCTCGCCGCCGGCCTCCTCAACTGCGGCGCTCAAAATCGCGCCGTTGCTGTCGTAGACACCCGCCGGGGGCAGCGGCGTACCGGGTGGTACCAGTTCGTCGCCGGTCGAGAGCACGGCCACCTTCGGCCGTCGCACCACGGGAATTTCCGCGATACCACACGCGGCCAGGATACCGATTTCGCGCGAACTCATCTGCTGACCGCGCCGTAGCACCGCTTCGCCGCGTGCGATGTCAGACCCGGCAAAGGCCACGAATTGCCCAGGCGCAGCGGCGCGCCGCACCTCGATGACGGGCCCTCCGGGTGTTTCGATCAGCTCGGTATGTTCTATCATCACCACGGCGTCGGCACCGCGGGGAACGGCCCCGCCCGTCGCAATCGCGCTCGCCGTCCCGACCCGCACTTCGAGCGCGGGCGGATGGCCGGAGGCGATCACCTCAGCATTGAGCAGAAGGTGCCGGGGCGTGCGGTCACCCGCCCCGACGGTGTCAGCCGCTCGTACGGCAAAGCCGTCGACGCTGGCGCGGTCGAAGGCCGGGACGTCGGTTTCCGCAGCGAGGTCGGAGGCGAGCACCCGTCCGCGTGCTTGCGTAATGCTGACCGTCTCGGCCGCAAGCGGCGACCGATCAACGACGCCTTCAAAGCGCTGGCGCGCCTCCTCGGGCGAGATGACTTCGAGAAACTGCTCCTGGCGAGCTGCGGACCGCACGGTCGTCAGCAGATCTGCGTTCGGATGCAGCGTTTTGCGATCTGCCGTCATGACAGCACGCTCATGGTAATGGATACACGGTGACACGGGCGCCGGGCGGCAGCCCTTCGCTTGCCGCTGGGATGACGATCCATCCGTCCGCTTGGACAAGCGTTGCAAGCGGCAGATATTTCGATGCGAGCGGCTCGACGCCATCCCCAGCCTGCCGTACCAGGACGAGCTCGGTCAGGCCTACCGCCGAAGAGATTTTTCCAATCAAGGTGCTTTTGCGCCAGCATACGTGCTCAGTGCCGCCGCGAAGCCTGGCCAGTATCGTCTGGCCGATCAGCAGCCACACGGCCACGGCCGCATCGAGGCGGCCCGGAATCAGCAGGACCGGCCGGGAATTTGCAATGCCAAAGGCCGCGGTCTCCCCGGGCGACAACGCAATGCCATGGACCTCGACAGCGCCGGTCTGTTTCAGCGCTTGCACGGTATTATCGTGCGCGCCGGCGCCGGTGCCGCCAATCATCGCCACAGCATCCACCCCGTCGCCGGTAAGAAGCTCTTCCACTTGGCCGCCGAGCTTTGCGGACACGGGCTCGCCGCCGTCAGCAGCGATCGCGGAGGCAAGCCAGTCCGCGATCGCGTCGGCAATGTCGTTGCTATCCTGGCCGGCGCGAGCCACCCGTACGCGAGGCTTGCGCGCAAGTACCCACGTAATGCCGAGTGCCTGCATTGCCGCAACGTCCACGGCGCGCAGCCGGTGGCCAGTCTGCCGCAGTACCTCGCCGACACCGGCATCGGCGCCGGGCATCAGCACACCATCTCCCGGAGTCATCGCCGCGTGCACCGCGCCGTTGCCGCCGCGCCACGTCACGGCTTCGAACGGCGCCACTGCATCGCCGTCGCCACACAGCGCTTCGCCCACCGCGACCTCGCGCAATCCCGGCAGGACGGCGGGCGCATAGGGCCCGGCATCGGCGGTCAATTCGGCGTGCACCGCCCAGCCGTCGATCAGGGCCAGCGGCACCGCCGGATGCAGTTCTGTGACGACAATGTCCCGTGCCACTGTGGCGCCTAGCGCGGCAGCGATCTGCGTTGGGCGCAGCGATACCGGCTGCACGCGTTCGGCGATCCGCCGCATGACATCTTCGAGCGGCATCAACCGCGGGATCCTTTGGCGATCCTCAAGGGGAGCAATCATTTCGGTGATGTGGCGGGGCCCGGGGCCGTGGTCAAGCAGGAAGGTGCTGCGGATAAGCTTGACGCACCTCGTAGAGTATTGCAGCGCGCCGGCCGACGCCGAAGAACTCGGCAGCCATTAATCGCTTCGGCAGGTTGACCCAAGGGAGTGGAAACTTGAGCGATCGCCGCGATAAAAGTGTTCCTGGTTCGCCCAGGATTTTGCAGGCAAACATCGGCAATTCGCGTGGCTGGTAGCTTCCGGGTTGAGATCGCACCGACGACCACGGGTGCTTGTCCGCAGTTAAGAGCCATTCAGCGCGCGCGAGCCCCGATTTCAGCCAGCCACCGATGGGTCCAACCGAATAAGCGCCTGCCGCAAAGCTCAGCACTCCTGCCGCGACAATCAAAGTGATCTTGCGAGTCGCCATCAATGCGCCTCCCTGCCTGAGAGCTTCGGGCGCCCGTAAATCCTTCGGCAGGCTGATGTCGCACAGCACCAGATCCGGCATCGTCTTGAGAATCGCCACGCGGCCTTCAAGCCTGCTACCATCGGCCCAAGGGAGTGCGCTCAATACCTCGGTCGCATGGCGGATCCGTTGATACCGGCGCGGTTGTTTGCTGGCCCGCCGATGACGCTGCGGCTGGAGGCGATGTGGCCCATCGTGGTGCCGTTGATACCGGACGCATACGCCGCCGGACTCGCTGTCGCGTTCGGGGGAACCGCCGGCTGGCGCGGGTTCACGCCGTCGATGTTGCCTATCGCTGTGCCCACACCAGCGACGCCGCCGCCAGCGCCGCGCACGCCGGCCCGTACGGAATCCAGGGAATTCAGAAAAACATGCCCTTGGCCGCCGTCAGGCACGACAACGCCGATAGCGTTGCGCACCGGGCCGCCGTTCGCGCCCGGACGCTTGAGCGGCAGAGCGGCGCCGATATTCGCCGGTTGGGCCGCGGGCATTTTTGGCGTGTTCGCGATTAGCGATTTTCGATTGGCGCGGCGCTGCAATCCAGCGAAGCCGCCTTCCAGCCTTATGGGATCGACGTCACGGCTCACCGCAGCCCCGGAGTGAGCCGACGGCGTGCCGAGCGCGTCCGCCGGGGTGACCGCGCCTTTGCGGCTCGCATCGGTACCGGGTCCGGCGCGGGCCGAGGACCCCGCGCGAGCTATATCGCCGTCGACGGGTCGACTCTCACCGCCGCCACGGCCCCCGCCGGAGTTGTTGTGCTTGCCGGCGGCTCCGATTTCACCGCTCTCACCAACATCGACACCGCTGGCACGCGAAACGTCACGATCGGAACTGGCCTTCGGAACGTCCTCTTGAGCACGCCCCGGGTTCGGCGCAAGCACCACACACAACACCATGGCGGCAGTAAGCCCCAAGGTTTTCATGCAGCTTTCCATCCCCGAACTCACGTTATCGGCTCAACTACCTTACGTTCAAATTTTCGGCAAGGCCGGGCTCGTCCTCATGATACGCCGGCTCGCGGCGACTGCCCCTCCAATCCAGGAACAAGGTCTGCAATGCGGGCACCACCACCAGGAGCAGGACCGGACCGATCAGCATGCCGCCGACCACGACGGTCGCGAGCGGGCGCTGCACCTGGCTGCCAATACCGGTCGAGATCGCGGCCGGGAACAATCCTATGCACGCCGACAGCGCCATCATCATGATCGGCCGCATCTGCTGCGCGGTTGCCTTCGCCATAGCTTCGATCGTATTGAGGCCGGTGCCGGCTATCTGATTGTAGCACGAGATGATCAGGATGCCGCTCATCACCGACACGCCGAACAACGATACGAAGCCGATCGCCGCCGAGATCGAGAAATTCAGATCGGAGACAAAAAGCGCGATAATGCCGCCGGCGATCGAGAACGGAATGCCGAGCAGCGCCATGAAGCTGTCGCGCCATGAATTGAATAAGCTATAGAGCAGCACCAGGATAAGCACGAGACTGATCGGGACGATGACCGACAGGCGTTTTTTCGCCAGTTGCAGGCTTTCGAACTCGCCGGCCCAAGCGATACGGTAGCCGGCCGGAAGCTTGACATTCTGGGCGATGCGCTCCTGCGCTTCCTCCACTGCGCCGGCGAGGTCGCGGCCGCGCACGCTGAACTTGATCGGCACATAGCGCTGATTGCGCTCGCGATAGATGTAGGAAGAGCCGGTATCGAGCGTTATGGAGGCAAGCTCGGACAGCGGGATGTAGGCGCTGCCGTTCGTGGTCTGAAAGCCCACCTTGAGATTGCGGACCGCGTCGATGCTGTTGCGGTACTGCGGCGCCGCGCGCACCACCACGTTGAACTGCCGGTCGGCCTCCAACAGCGTGGTCGCGGTGGTGCCGCCGAGCGCGGCCTGTACCACCGTGTTGATATCGCCAGCGTTGAGCCCGTAGCGGGAGGCCTTCGCGCGATCGACCTTGATGTTGAGGTTGGGCTGCCCCAACACCCAGAATATACCAAGATCCGTGATGCCCCTGACCTGTTCCATCTCGTGCATGGCCTGGCGAGCAAGGTCCTCGAGGGTGGAGAGGTTGGGACCGATGATCTTGGCAGAGTTGGCGCCGCGTACGCCCGACAAACCTTCCTCAATGTTGTCTTGAATGTATTGTGAGAAATTAAAGCCGATGCCCGGGAATTCGTTGGTGAATTCAGTCTGCAGCTGGTCGATCAGCTTGTCCTTATTCAAGCCCTTCGGCCATTCGTCGAATGGCTTGAGCGGTACGAAGAATTCTGCGTTGAAGAAGCCTGTCGCATCGCTGCCGTTGTCCGGACGACCGTGTTGCGACACCACCGTAATGACCTCCGGATGGGTCAAGAGGATTTCGCGCAACCGGTTCACGATCGGCATTCCGGCCTCCAGCGAAATCGTCGGCGGCATGGTGGCGCGGATCCAAAGATTGCCTTCCTCCAACGCCGGCAGAAACTCGCTGCCGAGTTGCGACGCGAGCACGCCCGTCAAGGCGAGGAAAACCGCGCCGATCGTCACGCTCATCTTGCGGTGGCCGAGCGACCAGTTCAGGACCGGCGTGTAGACCCGCCTGATGCCGCGCACGATGAAGGTTTCGACCTCCTCGACATGGGCGGGCAGCAACAGTGAGGCGAGGCATGGCGTTACCGTGAAGGTCGCGATCAACGCCCCGACCAGCGCGTACGCATAGGTCTTGGCCATCGGATTGAAGATCTGCCCTTCAACGCCCTGCATGGTGAACAGCGGAATGAACGCCGCCACGATGATCGCGGTGGAGAAGAACACCGCCTTATCGATCTGCAATGCGCTGATAAGGATGAGGCGCATCCGGTCGGTCCAAGTCTGCGGATTGGACCTGTCGGTGGTGCGCGTTGGATCGGCGCCCCACCGACCTTCGGCAAGCTCCTGGAGAACGATTTCCTTTTCCTCCGGCCGTGCCTGAAGATTCCGATAGATGTTCTCCACCAGGATCACGGCGGCATCCACGATGATGCCGAAGTCGACCGCGCCGACCGACAGCAGGTTGGCATCCTCGTTGCGCAGGACGAGGATGATGATGGTGAAGAACAACGCAAAGGGAATGTTGGTGCCGACGATGATGGCGCTGCGTAGGTCGCCGAGGAACAGCCATTGTACGATGAAGATCAAAATGAAGCCGAAGAGGAGGTTATGCGTGACGGTTGCAGTGGTGACGGCGACCAGGGACGTGCGCTCGTAGAACGGCACCATCTTGACGCCAGGCGGGAGCGAGCCGTCAGTGTTGATCTTCTCGACTTCCGCCTTGATGCGCGCAGCGACGTCGTTGGTGTGGAGCGTGCGGTTCATGACCACGATCGCCGCCACGACATCTTCCTCATGGTCGCGGCCGGCCTTGCCGAGCCGCGGCGCGTTTCCGACATAGACCGTGGCGACGTCCTTCACAGTTACCGGAACGCCGTTCTGCTGCGCCAGAACGATGTTCTCGATATCCTCGACATGATGCCCCTGGGTCAGATCGGCCGAGCCGCCGCTGTCGATCAGGCCGACGCCGCGGATGTTCACCGATTGCTGACCGATATTGATGGTGCGGCCGCCCACATTAGTATTGGCGTTTCCGATAGCGGCGGTGATCTGCTGCAGCGTGATGCCGTAGGCATCAAGCTTGTTCAAATCAACCTCAACCTCGTACTCCTTGGTGGTCCCGCCCCAGGTATTGACCTGGACGACACCTGGAACTGACAGGAGCCTCCGTTGCAGCACCCAGTCCTGCACAGTGCGCAGGTTGGTCAAACCGAAATGCGGCGGGCCTATCAGCTGATAACGGTAGATTTCGCCGACCAGGCTCGATCCGAGAATTTGCGGCGACACGCCGTTGGGCAGGGTGACGTTCTGTTGCAGGCTGATCTCGGCCTGGGTGAGCGCGAAGTAGTAGTCGACGCCGTACGCGAAAGTAACGCGCACGAAGCTCAGGCCGTAGAACGAGGTGGAGCGGATATTCTCCACGCCAGGGGTGGCGGCCAGCCCCACCTCGATCGGGATGGTGTAGTAGCGCTCCATCTCCTCGGCCGAGAGCCCGGGAGTTTGCGCAGTGATCTCCAGAATGACCGGCGCTGGGTTAGGATACGCCTCGATGTTCAGCCGGGTAAATGCGATCAGACCACCGCCAACGAACATCATCAGGATGAGAAGGACGATCGGCCGTCGGGTCAATCCGAATGTAAGCAGCCCCTTGATCACCGGCGACCCCTTCAGTGCGCAGATTTGCAGACCAGACCCTGGAGCCGTTCCAATGAGATCCGAATCATCTCGCTGTGATCATGTCCGCGCTTCTGTTTGCCGGGTCCGAGCGAGCTCGGCCACGACTATAAGAAATGGTTCAGCATGACGCGGATCCGCTCCTGGCATTAGCGCACTTGTCTCAGCGCGCCGCGATCGCGAGCGCATTACTTAGAAACAAAGCCCCCTGAGTAGCCACTAGTTCCCCGGGCCGCAGACCTTCAAGGATTTGATAATAACCATCTCGCAGCTGGCCGACTTTCACTGATCGCATCGTGAACCGGCGACGATCGGCAGTTACCCACACCGTCATCGTTCCATCGCCTTCTCGCACCACGCCGTCCACCGGGACCGCGATCGAATGCATCGACTCAGCTATCTGGATGACGAAATTCGCGAACATGCCGGATCGCAGCTCGTGTTTCGGATCGTCGATTTCGGAGCGGACCAGGGCCCGGTGGGTGATCGGATCGACAGTCGATCCAATGGTGGAAATCCGGCCTTCGAACACCCGGCCGGGGTAAGCCATGACGGAGACTTTGACGTTCTGCCCAACTTCGAAGGCCGGGCTGTCGCTCTCCGCGACATTCGCCAGCATCCACATGGTCGAAACATCGGCGACCACAAACGGGGCCGGCTGGCTGCCCGGCTGCACCAGCAGCCCCGGAGAAGCATTGCGCGCCGTGATACGACCGGAAATCGGGCTCGGCACTACGAGCGTCGGATCGGCCATGCGCTCGGCTACGATCTGGTCGATCTCCATATCAGTCTTGCCAAAAATACGGACGGCATCGCGCGCGGCCCGGTGCGCACCTTCGGCGGTCTGTTGATCGGAGACGGCTTGCTCAAGCTCTTTTTGGGATACGGCTCGCGACTCATAGAGTGCGCGCAGTCTGGTCAAATTGCGGGTGGTCAGCTGCAACACCCCAGATGTGGTGATCAGATTCGAATCGGCCGCAAGCAAATCGGGACTGTCGATGGTGAACAAGGTCTGGCCCTTTTTCACCTCGTCGCCGACTTTGGCATAAAGCCCGACGATCCTGCCTTGATAGGGCGTAAAGACCTGGGTCAGCATCTCTTCATTGAAATCAATGCTGCCAACTGCAGACTTCTCGATCGGGAACTCGCGTTTCGACGCGGCTTCGACCTTCACGGCCTTGAGCTGGGTCTCCAGAAGTTCGACAGTGTTGGCCGCGGGAGTGGCCTTTGGCTCAGCGACGGCCTCGGGGGCCGCGACGGCATCGCCCACTGCTAATGTGCCTGCGGGAGGATACCGGCCCGCCAGGTAGGCCCCGGCCAAAAAGCTCGCAATCATCGCGATCACGGCCACGCCGAGCGTGATGGTGCGCGTCTCGGTCTTCATGCCAACAAGCCATTTCGGGCAGCCATATACCTGCCAGTGTCAGAAACTGCCGTGCAGGTGTTGGGAGATCTACTGTGAGAAGTCACAGTGACAAATCACAATCTCCCTCGAGATCATGTTGGCTTCGGCATCACCCCTCCCTACCGAATTGCTGCGGCTTCGCTGGGCACAATCGGATTGGGGTCGCTCCAAGCGATACGCGCGCAGAATACGAATCCGTCGAATTGATATTTTTTTAATATTATTCCCGATCCGGTTCGTGATCGATTTTATACGATCGCGGCAGTATTATGGTTGTAAATCAGGACCTTGCCGGGTTCGAGGGTGTGATGCCCGATGACCGCAGCGGACGTCCAGGGGCGGCACCTGCGTTCACTGGATGAAAATCGGGACGCGTCATTTCTTCCAGAGGCTCTCATCGACAAGTGCACGCCATTCGTCGTCCGCTATCATGAGTTGAATGGATTCTCCTGTCTGCCGGACATCTTGTGGCAGCCTGAAACCCGCAAACTCATCGAAGGCACTTCAGCACTCAGGCAACTGTTCAAGAAATCGACGTCGTCGCGTCGTGCTCAGAAAGCGAACGAAGGCTTCGTTCTGATTGCGACGCTAATCCTGTCAATCGAAATTCTTGCGACCGGCCCTGCCAGCTGGGCGACGCGCTATCCATCGGCACGCAAAAAAGCCAGGGCATTCCTTGGCGAATACGTTCCAACCTCCGGGCCCAGCTGACCGAGCGATATCTCTATCCACAAATCAAACGAACCCGCGCCGTCTTGGGCACAGTCGCGCCGTCCGATCCAGCGGAAGCAGATCAGCCAAAAAATTGCCGTGGGAATACGCAACGTGCGTTTAATTATCGAACAAGACTTCGTTGATTTGATTTTTGGGCGTCATTCCCAGCCCTGCAATCCCGGCGTTACGGCGAAATGGATTTCGGCTCTAATGGAGCACGCCGCCCACCATTTGTAGATGTTCAACTATAGGACCGAGCGCGAGCGCCGGCAAATAGGTCAGGCCGCCGACGATGACGATGATGCCGAGAAGGAAGCAGACAAACAGTGCGCGGTCGGTCGACAGAGTGCCGGTCGAGCGCGGGGTGACACGCTGAGCGGCGAGCGATCCGGCGACGGCCAGGACCGGGACGATGACCAGGAAGCGGCCCGCGAACATAGCGAACGCAAGCGTGAGGTTGTAAAATATAGAATTAGTGTTCAGGCCAGCGAACGCACTGCCGTTCGTTGCCGTGGCAGATGTGTAGGCGTAGAGAATTTCCGAATACCCGTGAGGTCCCGCGTTGCTGACGCCGGCGAGTCCGGGCTCGACGACGCAGGCGACCGCGGTCAGACCAAGGGTGGCGGCGGGGACGGTAGTCAGGGCTAGGATCGTCATCTTGATTTCCGAGGAACCGATCTTCTTGCCGACGTAATCCGGCGTGCGGCCGATCATGAGACCGGCTAGAAAAACCGCGACAATGCAGAACAGCAGCATGCCGTACAGACCGGAGCCAGGCCCCCCGACAATCACCTCGTTGGCCATCATGTTGGCGAGAAGAATGCCACCGCTTAACGGCAAAAAACTGCCATGCAGGGCGTTGACTGCCCCATCCGATGACGCAGTCGAGACGTCGGCGAAAAGCACCGAGCCGGGAATCCCGAAGCGTACTTCCTTGCCCTCCATGTTTCCGCTCGATTGCTGCGAACTTGTCGTTTGGTCGAGGTCCAAGGTGGCGACAGCCGGATTGCCATGGGCTTCTGATAAGTAAAGGCCGCCGACGCCGAGTCCGAACAGGATCGCCATGACGCAAAGCAGGACCCATCCTTGGCGCTCGGATCCCACCATGCGGCCAAAACAATTGGTCAAGGCTGCCCCCAGCGCGAACATGAGCGCCACCTCCACGAAGTTCGTGAGCAGCGTCGGATTCTCGAAAGGATGCGCTGAATTGGCGTTGAAGAACCCGCCGCCGTCGCCGCTCAAAAGCTTGATCGCTTCCTGCGTGGCAACGGGGCCGCGAGCAATAAACTGACGTCTGCCCTCAAGCGTCGCGACCTCGGCATAAGGCGCAAGCGTCTGCGGTACGCCTTCAGCCACCAGGAACAAGGCGGCCAAGACACAGATCGGCAGCAGCACGTAGAGCATACCTCGCGTGAGATCGACCCAGAAATTGCCGACCGTGGCCGATCGCTGTCGCGCAAAACCGCGTATCAAGGCGATGGCCACGGCCATCCCGGAAGCGGCAGAGAGGAATGACTGAACGGTGATGCCGGCCATCTGGCTTGCATAGCTCAGCGTCGTCTCGCCGACATAGGATTGCCAACTCGTGTTGGTCGCGAAGCTGACAGCGGTGTTCAACGCAAGATCTGGAGAGATTGCCGGCAGGCTCTGCGGGTTAAGCGGCCAGGCGGGCTGCAGCCGCAGAAGTGCGTAGAGCGCGATAATTCCAAGTGCGTGGAAGAGCAGAAGAGAGATCGTGTATTGGTACCAGCTCTGTTCGGCCTCCGGCTTGATTCCGGCCATATGGTAGAGTGTTGCTTCGACGGGTCCGATCAAGAACTGCAATAATGTGCGCTCACCGGCGTAGACACGTGCAAGATACGCACCCAGCGGGCGCGTCAGAAGGCCAACTATGGCGAGGAAAAGCGCGATCTCTAGCCAGCCACCGACTGTCATGGGGAGCCATCTTCGTTGGCGGGAAGTGCGAGCAGACGACGGCACAGCGTCGCATAGCCTATGGTCAGCGCTAAGCAGGCCCCGACGAGCGCCAACACGGTCACATCATGCATGCTATCGTCAATGGCCCCATCGAATAAGGAACCGCCAGCCGAATCGGGAAATAAATGTCTCGCAAGCTTTGTGGCGTCCGGGCTGGACCCGACATCTCAGTAACAGATGCGCGAAACCCGTCCGCCGATGGTGGTAGTCCTCCCAAAGTCGGGACACATTTGCCGTACGAGGTGGCGGAAGACCGCGCCATACGGTGTTATGACCCCAAAATCGCGGGTTGGTAACCCAGAAGCCAACATCCTACACCCGGGTAGCAGGTGGATTGATAAAGTCGTGAGACGCGACCTTGCGAGGAACCAGCCGATGCTGGCGTGGCGGTAAGGCGCAGCGCACTCACGATCACCGCTAACTTCATCACCTCACACTCCTCTGCCGAACAACGAGTTCTTGTCCGGCTTTGTTCCGGAAGGATCGGCGTTTCGGCCGGCTCCTGCGACTAGCGGTAGGGCTTCTGCAATGCACGAAAGGCGCCCCGCTTCATGGAGGCGACTGCGAGGAATGCCTCACTTAACCCCTGGGATATCTCCGAAAACCGATGTGGAGAAAAGGCGGCCCGGATTGCGACAGGCAAGGGACATGCGCCCCGGGCCGCCGGCACGAGGGTGCCGGTCCCCGCGTGCCGCAGTGTGCGGTGATCCTAACGTCGGTCATGTTATGAATCCCAGGGGCATTGTCCCGACACTGCGTCAGAGCGGAGGTGAAGGTTCTAATATCCTCGGTGGGCCGCGCCAAAGGCGGCGCTACGAGCGCGAACGTGCCTTCGATGCCAGGTTTCCGGTGAACTCAATCGGGAAAGAAGCGATTCTGCGGGCGCGGCAGGCCGAGATGTTCGCGCAGCGTCATCCCTTCGTAGTCGCGGCGAAACAGGCCGCGATGCTGTAGCTCGGGAATGACGTGCTCGACGAAATCCCAAAGCCCGCCCGGTAAATAGGGGAACATCAGGGTGAAACCGTCGGAGCCTTCGGTGAACAGCCACTCCTCCATCTCGTCCGCGATCGTTTTCGACGTGCCCACCATGGCGAGACCGGAATAGCCGCCGAGCCGTTGGGCGAGCTGCCGCACGGTCAGATTCTCCCGCCGGGCGAGATCGATGGCGCGCTGACGGCCGCTCTTCGAAGCGTTGCTTTCCGGGATATTGTCCGGCAGCGGGCCGTCGAGATCAAATTTTGACGCGTCGTGGCCGAGCGCGATCGACAGCGAGGCGATCGCGTTTGCGTAGTCGACGAGGCCGTCAAGCTTCGCCCGCTTGGCTTGCGCGGCCTCCACCGTGTCACCCACGACAACGAAGCAAGCGGGCAAAATCTTCATGTGTTCGCGGGCGCGGCCCAGCTTTTCCATGCGGCCCTTTACGTCGGCATAAAACTGTCGGCCGGCGGCGAGGTCGCTCTGGGCTGTGAACACAGCTTCCGCTGTTTCCGCCGCAAGCTGCCGGCCGGCCTCCGACGCGCCGGCTTGTACGATCACCGGCCAGCCTTGGATCGGCCGCGCGATATTGAGCGGTCCCCGCACGGACAGATATTCGCCCTTGTGATTGAGGACATGCATTTTCGTTGGGTCGAAGAAAATACCATGCTCGACATCGCGGATGAAGGCGTCATCGGCCCAGCTGTCCCACAGACCCGTTACCACGTCATAAAACTCACGCGCACGCCGATAGCGCTCGCCGTGCTCGACATGCTCCTCAAGGCCAAAATTGAGTGCGGCATCCGGATTGGACGTGGTGACAATATTCCAGCCGGCGCGGCCGCCAGAAATATGATCGAGCGAAGCGAAGCGCCGCGCGATATGGTAGGGCGCGTCGAAAGTCGTCGAGCCGGTGGCGACGAGACCGATGCGTTCGGTGACTTGGGACAGGGCCGACAACAGCGTGAATGGCTCGAATGAGGTCACGGTATGGCTGCGCTTAAGCGCATCGACCGGCATGTTGAGCACAGCCATGTGGTCGGCCATGAAGAACGCATCGAACTTTGCCCGCTCGAGCATCTGGACGGCGTGTTTCAGGTGCGCGAAGTTGAAATTCATGTCAGGCCATGCGCCGGGATACCGCCACGCGCCGGTGTGGATGCTTGCCGGCCGCATGAACGCACCAAGGTGGAGTTGACGTGACGATGTCATGTTCGTTGTCCTGCTGCGGGAAGTCGTAGATGTGGGGTGGCAAGCGTGAAGGTCAAATCGATCGTCGCCGATTGCGGATTGCTTCGGTTGCCGTAAGTCAGGTGTCGATGCCTAATCAAAAAGGGCGCGGCGCGACCGCATCCATGTCAGGCTCATCAAAGTTAAGCGTCGTACGCCAGGTGCCGGTCCGAAAGCACAGTCGCGTAACGGGCCTCCGCCCTCAACGCCGCCGAAAATCGAGGCCCTTGCGCGGCCGGGCGGACTCGCCATCGTCGAGATTCATGCTGTGACAAGAAGCACATTCGACCGCAGAGGTGGACTCGCCCGCCGAAGGCGAACAGAGGCGAACGCAATCGCCGTCGGCTGGCTGCGCGATTCTGTGTCGTCATTTAATAACTCCAGATTGCGTGGCACCATACCACTCTGGTCGCAAGCGGGCAGCGTGTTGCGAGGTGGATAATGGCTTTACGCGATTGATTTAGATTTTGGCCTTTCGCTGCATCGGGTAGCCAGCTCATATCAGCGCGGGAAACCGCCGTCGTCGAAATGTCATGGCGCCATCCGCCCGCCATTGTATAGTGGGAAAAATAGGACAAGCTGATCTGAGTTCCGATAGTGATGACAATCATGCCAACCGCCGCGAGGACCGGGGCGACGCGCGACAAATCCGCGGGCGTCGCCGAGCCGCGAGCGGATCCATCATTGCCGGGCAGAGAATGGCTCGCCGCCGCGGTTCTAGGTATGCCTGCTGCCAAGGCAACGACGCCGGCGGATGGCTTGCGTTCGGGGTTTTATCTCATTGCCTCGCTGGTTCTCCTCGCGTTGATGTGGCAAACGCTATCTTACCTCGTGGGCGCCGATGTCCTGCCAGGTCCCGTGGCATCAATTCTCGCGATCGAGCAGTCGCACCGCGAGGGTTATCTTTGGTCTGATATCGGCATCACCGCCTTCCGCATCGTCGGCGCCTTCGTGATCGCGCTCGCGGCCGCGCTGGCGATTGGCATGTTGCTCGGACGCTCGCGGCTCGCGGAGCGTCTGTTCGGGCCATGGGTCACGATCGGTGCATCGATCCCGTCGCTCGTTGTCATTGTCATCGTCTACCTTTCGGTGGGCGTAAATGATCATGCCGCCATGATCGGCACCGCGCTGATCGTGGCGCCGCCAATGGTCTTCGCCGTCTGGGATGGCATTCGCGCCATCAATCCGGAATTGCAAGAGATGGCGCGGGCTTTTGCGATCCCGAAATTCACGATCCTGTGGCGGGTCATCCTGCCGCAGACCATGCCGTTTATTTTCACTGCGGCACGTACTGGTTTGTCGCTGACATGGCGGCTGATGATTTTCGTCGAGCTGCTCGGTCGTTCTTCAGGGGTCGGTTATCGCATCCAGTATTTTTACAATCTCGTGGACATGAAGCGTGTCATGGCGGCGGCGCTGCCGTTCATCGCGCTGATGCTGCTGTTCGAATTCTGTGCGCTACGTCCGCTCGAGCGGCGGGTGTTCCGCTGGCGCCGCGCGGAGGCGAAATGACCGCTCGCCTCGTGTTCCGCGATATCGGCCGCACGTTCCGCACCAGCCGCGATACCACGGTGGCCGTCAGAGGCGTCAATCTCTCCCTCGAACGCGGCAGTTTCACCGCCATGATCGGGCGGAGCGGCTGCGGCAAATCGACTTTGCTGCACATCGCGGCCGGTCTCGATAGCGGATACGAGGGGTCATTTGCCCGCGAGCCTGCGGGTGCTACCGTGGCGTACCTGTTCCAGCAGCCGCGACTTCTCCCTTGGCAGTCGGCACGCAATAATGTCGCCTTTGTGCTGGAGGCACGGGGGGTCGCAAAGCAGGAGGCGCGCCAGCGCGCCGACGAAATGATCAACCTCGTCGGCCTCAGCGCGGCGGCCGGAAAATTTCCGGCTCAGCTCTCGGGCGGTATGCAGCAGCGGGTGTCGCTGGCGCGCGCGCTTGCTGTCGACCCCGACCTCCTCTTGATGGACGAGCCATTCTCTGCGCTTGATGAACTCACTGCGGCGCACCTGCGCGAGGAACTCGTCTCGCTATGCGCCCAGAAGGAGCGTACCGTTTTGTTCGCCACCCACAACACCCAGGAGGCATGCTATCTTGCCGACCGGGTCATCGTGCTGAGCGCCCATCCCGGCACTGTGGTCGCCGACGTCAATGTGGAGGCATCGCGTCCGCGCTGCATCGATAATCCGCGCCTTGCCGAGATCGCCGCCCATGTACGCAGCTTGATCGACCGTAGTGCGCCAAGTGGCGTACCCGAGGCGGCGGCGTGACTGATCGACCGCAGAGGAGGAGAATGGGCAGCCACCCGCAGATCGAGGTCGTGCAGGAACTGCGCGAGAGACTTGGCGATCACGCAGTGTCCTCGGCGAGCGAGGAGATCCTGCGACTGATGCGCGATCAGTCCTGGCTCTCGCCAATCCTGCAACGTGAGATCGAGCAGCGCACCAAGGAACAGGGCGCAGGCCGCGGCGTTCGGGCGGTGGTGCGCCCGACCAGCGAAGAGGACGTCATCCAGCTCGCACGGATTGCTGCACGCAATCGGGTCCCACTGACCCTGCGCGGCGCCGGCACGTCGAACTTTGGCCTCATCGCGCCTGCGGAAGGCGGAATCATCGTCGACTTTCGCGGCCTAACCGGCGATCCGGAACTCCGTGACAGCACCGTGCGCGCGCCTGCAGGCACGGTGCAGGGCAAAATGGAAAGAGCGGCGCGGTCAAGGTCCCGGGAATTGCCCGTGCTCACAACGACCTACCCGATCGCAACAATCGGCGGCTGGCTTTGTGGCGGGCATGCGGGCCTCGGCAGTAGCATGCACGGCGCCGTCTGGGACGAAATTGTGGACCAGATGCGCGTTGTCACCGTCGAAGAGAACCCGCGCACGCTGACGCTACGGGGCGAGGAGGTCCATCCGCTTCTCCATACCTTCGGGGCAGTCGGCATTTGCACCGACGTCACCATGCGAACGGTTGCGGCTCATGAATGGCTCGAGGCGGTAAGCTTTCATCCGACATTCGCGCAGGCATCAGCGTTCGTGAGCGAAATTTCCAATGACATGTACTACCGTGTCCGCATTGCCACGGCCCAAGAAGAAGCCCTGATGGCGGGCGTGCACCAGCTTGCCTCGGTGCGTCGGCCGGGCGCCGGCGTCCTGATGATCTTTGATCGCGCCCAAACGGCCGAAATCGGTAAGCTCGTCGCCGCCCACGGCGGCGCTCTGGTCGAATGGCAGGCTTGGAAGGTGGATCCGGGCGCCAAGCCGTCGATCGCACAAATGGTCTACGGTCACCGCATGCTGTGGGTGAAGCGCTACCTGCCCCAGGCCGCATTCTGCCACATCTATTATAATCCTGCGGATCCCAAGGCGACCGTGAAGCTGCTCAAGGATCGGTTCGGCGATGATCTCCTGGTCGAGATGAAATTCGTCCGCTCGAAGTGGATGCTGCGCGCGCTCGGCATGAGCGGCGACTCACTTCCCTCCGCGCTCTGCGTCGTGTCCAACGGCTCCGAGCCCGGCAAGGTCGATGATGTCTTTTGCTTCTGCGATGCGAACAACATCAAATATCAGAACTCGCACACCAACGTGATCGAGGACAGCGGCCTGTTCTCCGATATCGCTCCGATCGTGAAGATGAAATCCGCGCTGGACCCCCATGATCTGCTAAGCCCCGGCCGGCTGCGCTCAGCAGTGAGGCGGCCATGAATTTCGACAGGCTCGATCATGTTGCGATCGAGGTGATCGATCTGGACTATTATGTCGAGCAGCTTGTCAGGACCGGCGGCATGAAGGTGCTGCGCCGCGCGACCGCGAAGCGCACCGGCACCCGCATGGCCATGGTTGGCGACCCGACCGGCATGAAGCTCGAGCTTATCGAGAACAGGGACGCGTCCGCTGGGGCGCCGCGTTTCCTGCATGTCGCCTTCCGCAGCGGCGACGCTGACGCGGCGGCGAGGTCGCTGGTGGGCAAGGGCTGGAAATGTGAGCGCGGACCGATCGATCTGGAAGAAGCCCAGGCCCGCAGCGTGCTCCTGAGCGACAACAGCGGCTTTGAAATTCAGGTGCTGACATATCGGCCGACGAGTCCCGACATCGTGCAATGGTGGGACGACCAGACTGGGTAATCTGGCGCCAGGCGCGCGGGAGATTTTGGAGCTGGCGGAGAAAGTCATGACAGGGGGGAAAGCCTTCGCGATGCTCGGTCTCGCCGTTATCGTTGCGGCACTCGCGGGCGTCGGCGGCGCTCGGAGCCAAGGCGCACCGACGCTGAGGTTTGCCGTCATCGGCTCGGGCGGGCAGAGCGAAGTACCTTTTGCGATTCAGCAAGCGGGGCTCGAAAAGAAATATGGCATCAATATCGAAATCCTCGATTTCGCGGCGCCGGGCCAGCAATACACCATGTTCCGGGCGGGAGCGGCCGACATCGCTGCCGGCAATTTCATCGACCTGCTGCGCCAGCACAAGGCCGGCAACGCCATCCAGGCGATTCACGGCTTTCAGGGCTACAACAACGTCTTCGTCGTTAAATTCAACTCGACCGTCAGGGACTTTGCGGACCTCAAGGGCAAAAAGGTCGGCACGTTCGGCACGACCTTCCTCGACTGGCTGATTGCGCGCGCTGCGGGTAAGAGAGCCTACAACGTTGATCTCGGGACCGACGCAAGTCTGGTGGCGGGTGCCCCTCCTTTGCTGAATCAATTCCTGGCGCGAGGCGAGGTGGATGCGACGCTGCAGTTCAGCTCGCTGACGCTCGGCCCAATCGCGCGGAGCGAGCAGCGGATGGTTATCGATATGCCCGCGCTGATGAAAGCCGCCGGCTTTCGCTCGGACTTGTTCTATCTGCAGTGGATGATTACGGAGAAATGGGCGAAGGCGAATCCGGAGGCGATGACCAAGCTGCCGGCGATGTTGAATGAGGCCTATGCGGTACTCAAGCGGGATGACGGGCTGTGGCCCGTCCTGGCGCAAAGGATCAACATCACCGATCCGGCGATCGCCGCGGCGTATCGGGACCTCGCACGACGCGTCGACAATCCGCCGTACAGCGCGGAACTGATCAAGCCAACTCAGGACCTCCTCGACGCGATCATCGCAATCGCGGGCGAACAGGCCGTCGGCGTTACCACTGTTGATCAGGGGGCGTTCCTGTTCCCATAAGACGACCACGCGAAGGCATTCGCGAATGGCGACAAGAGCACCGCAAAACAACGGCATGCCCAACTTTGACGAGTCGTTCGATGTCGTCGTCGTCGGTTTCGGGTTTGCCGGCGCGTTCAGTGCCATCCACGCCGCGGATGGGGGCTGCCGGGTGTTGCTCGCCGAAAAGCAGGCGATGCCTGGGGGCATCTCGATTTGCTCCTACGGCTCGATGCGTTGCGCCCGCGATGCGGACGACGCCTTCACATATCTGAAGGCCACGAATGCTGAACGGACCCCTGACGACATCATCCGCATGCTGGCGGAGGGTATGACTAAGATTGAGCAGGAAATCCGCGATCTTGCGCAGGTGAACGGCGCAAAGGTGGGCGTCCGCCGCAACGGCGGGAACTATCCGTTCCCCGGCCACGACACCTTCTACGACGCCAACATCGTCGAGGTCCCGGGCTTCGACGACGCCCAGGCGTTGTACCCGCATTTTCGTGGCGGCCGATCCGGCAGTGGCTGGCGCGTATTGAAGGTTCTGGAGGACAATGTCGCACGGCGCGACATTGAGGTGCGCTGCGCCTTCATGGCGGAGCGCCTCATTGCCACCGGCGATCGTGAGGTGCTCGGTGTCTGTTTTCGTGATCAAAACGGACGCGTCATCGCGGTGAAAGCGCGACGCGGCGTCATCCTCGCATGCGGCGGCTTCGAATCAAACGCCGAGATGAAAGCTCAGTACTGGGAAAAGGCGCCGGTGCTGCCAGTGGCCACGACTGCAAATACCGGTGACGGCATCCGTATGGCCCAGGATATCGGTGCCGCGCTTTGGCACATGTGGCACTACCACGGGGCCTATGGCTTCCGGTATCCCAACCCCAAGATCCCCTTGGCGCTGCGTGTCAAGCGCTTACCGGACTGGTTCCCAGGCCGGGAAGCTGCCGCCACCGCCAGGATGTGTTGGATCGTCGTCGATCGGGATGGGCGGCGTTACATGAACGAGTACCCGCCCTATGCCCAGGACACTTCCCATCGGCCGATGGAATATTACGATCCTGCCCGCCAGATTTTCCCACGCATTCCCTCCTACCTGATCTTCGACGAGAACGGCCGCAAGCTCTATGCGGTGGGGCAGGCGATCTACAACGCCGCCGGCCTGCACTTCGAATGGAGCGAAGACAATCTGCGCGAGATTGAGCTCGGTATCATCAAGAAAGCAGACACGCTGGAGGAGCTTGCGCTCCTTGTGAGCGTCGATCCGAGGGTGCTGGGCACGACGATCGGCCGGTGGAACGCGGCATGCCAGCAAGGGCGCGATGAGGAGTTTGGCCGCCCTCGCGGCACCATGATGCCGATCGAGATGCCTCCCTATTACGTGGGCGAAATCTGGCCGATGGTATCCAACACACAGGGCGGTCCGGTGCACAATGCTAGGCGCCAGATCATGGACGTATTTGGAGCGCCGATCCCGCGGCTCTATTCGGCCGGCGAATTGGGCAGCGCATTTGGATTCTTGTATCTCTCCGGCGGCAACCTGTCGGAATGCGTTATCGGTGGTCGGACTGCCGGGCGCGGCGCTGCAGCGCTAGAGCCCTGGGATCAAAAGGCACGATCATGTCAAGCAATCGAATGATCGGAATGGCTGTGCTGGTCACATTCGTAGGGGCGCCTGCCGACGGCCGAGGGGCCGACGAAATTCCGATCCGCATTGGCGTGATCAAATCAGCCGGCCAAGCGGACATCACCTATGTTATCCGTCAGTTCGGGATCGACAAGAAGCACGGCCTCGCTGTGCAGCAAGTCGAGCTATCGGCACCCGGTCAGCAATATGTGATGCTGCGGGGAGACGCGATCGACGCATCCCCCGGCACGTTCGCCGACCTCATGCGGCAGCGCAAAGCCGGCATCGGACTGCGGGCTTTCCATGGCCGTCAGCGCTACAACAATGTGATCGTGACCGGGCCGAACTCGCCGATTCAAAATTTCGCCGATCTGAAGGGCAAGAAAGTCGGCAATTTCGGAACCACATTTCTCGACTGGCTGATCGTGCGCGTCGCCGGCAAACGGGCCTTTGGCATCGATCTCGAGAAGGACGCCACGTCGATTCCGGGCTCTCCGCCGCTGCTCAATCAGCTTCTTGCACGCGGTGAGGTGGACGGGATGTTGCAATTCAGCACGCTCAGCGTCGCACCGATCCTGAAAGGTGAGCAGCGTTCCATCATCGACATCCCGAGCCTGATGCGCGCAGCGGGCTTCAGCCCGGACGCTCTCAATTCGCAGTGGCATGTATCGGACAAATGGGTGACGGCTCACCCTACCGGCGTCAGCAAGCTGTCTTTGATGATTGATGAGGCATACGCGAAGCTGCGCAGCGACGACAGCGTGTGGCCGGCGGTCGCGCACCAGATCGGCATGACCGATCCGGTCACGATAGCGGCTTACCGCGATCTCGCCCGCAAGACCGACAATGCACCCTACAACCCCTCACTGGTTGCAGTAACCCAACAGATGCTCGATGAGATCATCTCCATTGCTGGCGACGGGCCGATCGGCTTCACCCGGCTCGATCAAGACGCGTTCCTATTTCCTGCAGGCACAGCTCGCTGAGAGCCAAACCGCCACGAAATAGAAATCCCTTCGTCCCGGGAGCGAACCATAGGTGAAGGGCTGCTGGCGCTTGGTGGCGGCGTCCAGAACATCGTCGCGGCCGAACTCGTGATGCGGAGAAGGCATTGCCGGCGCGAGGACCAGCTGATTGACAGCACAACCGGTGCGCGGATGTAATAGCCTATAATTTTTTCAAGGCGCGCCACGACGCGCCGGTGGTGCCAGGTCCACGGCGAAGGCAACGCTCGGCGCAACGCGTGCGTAACCAGGGAAACGCCCGCAATGTCCGGAAAGCTAAAAATACGGGTCGACCAGGAGAAATGTCAGGGCCACGCGCGCTGCAAGTCGCTGGCGCCGGAACTGTTCGATCTTGATGAGTTCGGAAACGCACGTGAACGCGGCGACGGCTCTGTACCGGCGGACCTGGAGGGCAGGGCTTGGCTGGCGAGATCCAATTGTCCGGAAATTGCGATTGAGGTGATCGAGGAGTGACGCTGACCTTCGAAAATAGTCGAACTGTCGAACGCGTGACCTGAGCGAGCAGAGCAGAGGAATTGCCCGATGTCCGATTCGGCCAGCACTATGCGCGAACATCCGTCGGTGAAAGACTGGATTAACGATTTCGACCACACCGATTCGCGGTGGACGGAAGATCCTTTTCCTATCTGGGACGAGTTGCGGGCGCATAGCCCAGTGGTCCACACCGAACGCTTTCTCGGCTGCTACCTGCCCACCACCTATGAGGCTGTGAAGGAAATCGCTTACGATACCGAGCATTTCTCATCG